>Ga0247734_1000911_pt1 | contig 23853 bp, 25 predicted proteins | sample UWRJL103311B2_FD_180933 | JGI IMG/M metagenome (GOLD analysis project Ga0247734, IMG submission 180933) | Plant litter microbial communities from Arlington Agricultural Research Station in Wisconsin, United States - UWRJ-L103-311B-2 | ecosystem: Environmental > Terrestrial > Plant litter >... | reverse complement strand
CCTATTCCCGCCGCAGTCTCACTGTGACCGACATTTGCCTTCAGAGAACCAAGATAGAGAGGGTCGGACCTCTGTGATCCTCCTAAAACCTCACGAATACTGCCCATCTCGATCGGATCACCAACTTGGGTGCCCGTTCCGTGAGCTTCGACATAAGATACCTGACTCGGCTTGATCCTAGATTTGTTGAGGACAGTCTTGAAGAGGGCAGTCTGAGCCCGTGAGTATGGAACTGTGATAGATGGGGACAAGCCACCGTGGTTGGTTGCCACTCCTGGAATCACTCCAAGCACATCATCTCCATCAGCAATGGCTCGGGTCAAGGACTTGAGAACTACCAATCCAACGCCATCAGCGCGGCAGTAACCATCTCCCGTCACGTCAAACGGCTTGCACTGGCCAGTGCTACTGAGAAATCCCGCCTTTCCTAAGTCAAGGAAATTGTGTATCCCCGTGATGAGGTTGACTCCGCCAGCCAGAGCCATTGGGCATTCGCCGGTCTGGATGGCACTGCAGGCTCGGTGCACCGCAACAAGGGATGAAGAGCAAGCCGTGTCAATTACTTCCGAAGGACCGCTCCAACCAAAGTAGTAACTGATCTTCCCGCTCTGGAATGCTCGGATAGTGCCTGTCGCAGTATAGGCAGTTGGGTTGTATCCGTTGGTGTTTTCCTGATACTCAACATAGGTTGAACCTAGGAAACAGCCAACATTGTCAAAGTCTTCCCGACGGTGGGATCGTAAATATCCACTGGAATCTAGTGCTTCATAGGCTGTTTCTAGGAGAAGACGCTGCTGGGGATCCATATACGTGGACTCGCGAGGGCTCACATGGAAAAAGGCATTATCAAATGCATCCACGTCGTCAATGAAATTCCCATACCATTTCCGTTCCATGCCCCTGTTTTTACCATCAGGTGTAGTGCGCGGTACGAGCTTAGGATCCACTCTATCTAATCGTAATTCTTCTGCTCTAGACCGGCCAGCGCTTACGAGGTCCCAAAGCTCGTCCATTGAATTAGCCCCAGGAAGACGACAGGCGGCACCCACGACAGCAATGGCATTGCTAGGGAACGAATCCAAACTTGGGCCATCTGCTTGAATCTTTAGAGGCTCCACGCATGTCAGGACGTCGAGCTTAGTTATGCTCAGTTGCTTTTTGTCGAACGGTATTGAAGGAATGCAGTTCTTTCGGCCGGTACCGAACAACAGAAAGATGTGTGCTGACTCTCCTGTCCTCTGGAAAGCATCTGACATAGCGATCATGAGATCAAACCACTCACATCGTGACACAAGAGTAATGTCTATAACTTCATGTGAAAGAGATACTCCAGACAGCTTTTGCCCAGTTTTGTTGGACCTTATGGGCACAACAAGGTCTGCCGAGCTGGGGAGCTGTAACTCAGGCGTCCGGTCGCATAACTTGAAGAATTCTTTGCATAAGTCGCGGTTCTCAGGGTTGTGAATCTTCCCTCTAAGATAGAGAGGTGTGGCAGAAAGCCCTTCTGCTTTGGCATGAGCTGCTAGTTTCTCTAGAGGTCGTACTGGCCCCACGATACTAATCGACAGTGGATCTGTTACTGCTGAAACATATGTCTGTTTTGCAGCACGTGTCAGCTAAAACATGGGCAGAGTATAATCAAAGAAAACTAACCCCTGGAAACTTTGCCACTATTTCATCTGCTTGCCCAGCATACTTCAGGCGAAGGACGACTGTCGTTGGCCCGAGCACATCTGGCTCATCACCGAGTTCACCATATGCTCCGATACCTAATGCGAGTCGTAAGGAGATAATTGCATTTCTAACAACTTCTTGCTCGTCACGAGAAGCAGCAATTGCCGCAGCAGGCAATAACCCTCCACAAAAGCCCTGCGCTCCTCCAATTCGAATCTCTTCCAAGAATTTGGCGTGGCTGATTAGCCGGACTTCGAGATATTGGAAGTACTGAGTGATTTGGATAATTGTGAGAATGGGTAGCGTGATAATTCCTGACATGATCTCTGCCAGGGGAGCGGCTTCACCGTTGATGATCCAGTTCTGAAGATGCTGCACGTATCGCGGACCCTGATCCAAGGCGGCGATACCTGAGTTTGTCTTTGCATAGATTTGCCATATCTCTAATAGATCGAGGATTGATTGTACAAAAGGTTCCAATATCGGGTTACTGCGCATATATTGACGAAGTTTTCCCAGATATGCAGTTGTTGGGGGCTTGTTTTGAGGACAGAAGACTATCGCTGATACCGGTTGATCGTACCCCTGTGACATGGCGAATAGCTAAATCGATGTACTATGAAAGGAAGAAAAGATATGAGATGAGCAATTGGAGCTTCACACAATTCCAATTTTCGCTAAGTTAAATCCTAATAGAAATCAACCTTCACTTGACTGAAACTGCTAGATAATCGAGCAGCAGAGAACCCAAGGTCAATTTCCGTAACGTGCCAAGAAAATGTTCTATTAAGCTTACAATATGTGTTATTTGTAGTATCTCTAAAGCTTTCGGACGGAACCCGTGGGTTGAGGTGGAGCAGAATGCAAAACTCCGCTGAGAAAGTCCGGCAACATTACTGGATCTGACTCTCGGAGGCACTGACCAAAAACTCCGGCATATCGTCTCAGCTCTATAATCCCAGCTTTTAACTGAGCCTAGGACATTCTTGGACTATTGCTTACTACCCATATCCAGAACTCCGATGTGGTGGCGAGGCTGAGTAGGCAGACTGAAATCTGAATTATCCCTGCTTCGGGAGATACTCAACGGTGATTTCAACCACTCTATTGAAATATTCCCCATAAGCGAAAAAACTCGCCAAGACGAATTGTTTGAGGAAATTGGGGTAATTGAGTTGCTTGAAATGAACTACAGAACTCGGAGCTTGACGTCGGTTTCTTTTTGATGATGTTCTGATGGAAATGATTGCCCTTCTATTTCAGAAGAAGATAGTCAAGCCTGTCGAAAATTAGGATCTAATGTCGAAGCTGATCTCATAATAAGATTAGATTCATGGGGATTGACATTATTTTCAACGACAACGAGGGGAAAAGAGGCTACGATATCTCGAGGCAAGTACGAATTGTCATGACCGACTTAGTTGTCAGTCCGACTAATAGCTGTATGGCCAGCTGGTTAATCTAACATTCAATAGCATCAAGAACCTCGGTGTCGCGGGTCTCCTTAGCGATATATATGTCTCAGCACAAGGCTAAGACTTTTTCGACTATTATAGAGAATTATAGGAAGAGAATTCATGTCAAATGAACACCCTTGAGAAATACCTGGCATTCGCGCGAAGTGAGTTCGTTTTAACATGCCCGACATCATGGTATCCAGGAATCAGGTATCTACAACTTTTATGGGGCTGGGTTACAGCTGATATGAGACTTGGATCACGATGGGTGTGTAATTTCCACCACATGCATTATAATAAAATGTCGAGAGAGACATGGAAAATATTGAAGAGGTGTACAATTTGGTGCTTGTCGCCCTCCTAGTCCTTTACTAGTCAACCGGCTTTAAGCTATATTCTAAAAGAGAACAAATATTATTATTACTACTCTCTATATGCCTCCTTATATCCATCCTCTTAATGTTGGGTGTGTTCTATAGCTCATATAATGTAGCAGCTGTATATAACAAACAGAGCCAAAAAAAGGTCATGTGAAATGCATATATCACCCATATTACAAAACAAAGAAAGAAGACCCACTTCTCTGCTTTGTCATATATATAACTTTCTCAAAGCATAAAATTTACAGAGAAGAACCAACCAATTTGGGAGGGTGGTAAGCGGATTAAGCAGTGTGTTTGTGTGTTTTGAAATTATTTCATTTCACAATACACACAGAAAGTATAGTTTCTTAGCTAGATCTTAAATGTACAAACTCTTCGCGTTTGAATAATTCTTCTCAGCTTGGGTTTCTACAACCCAACTGAAGTTTCCTTTTCCACAATTCGCATTTATTAAAAACTAGCATTCCAATTCCCTGAAATTATCTCTCATCCAGCCACACATCAAACATCAACCTATGTTTTGGGCCAGGAAAGTATATATAGACAAGGGGTTGAAAGGGTATTAAATGATAGCATAAAGTTCAATATTTTCAGTATTTGAGAACAAAGGGAGGGTATTTTTCTATAATATAAGCTGGGGAATTAAAGGAAAGGAAGGGAAAGAAAAGTGAGTTGGATAATTGAAGTCGCTGCCTTGTACGCTCATATGCACATTTTTTATTTCTGTTCTTCTACTTAACAACCCATGCTCCATAGGACGGACCTCGTCAGGTGTGTTCTGGTGTGCCCAATTTGTCAATCACAATTTAAGTACGTGGCATGAGAAAGGTCAACAGACTAGCACGTAATTTAGCCCCTCTCTCGCTCGTGATACTGAAAAAAAGGGATATCTAGGTGTGTGTCTATATAGGTCTATAACTCTAGCTCTACCTCCGCTCATCTCTCTAAAGGAAAATGTTTCCTTTGACAATTCAGGAATCAGGATCTTGATCCTTGATCATGTAAGGATAACAAGGATTGTTATAAATATGAACCTAGCTATACCCCTCCAGACAAAAAAAAGACAAATCAAGCTTTTTGGTTCTTTTTTTTGTTATACATACCATCTATTCATAGGATATTTAAGTCTTTGATATCCTCGCATTTTAACAATTCTAGATAATGTTTGGCCAGGTTGTTAATGCTCTGGACTTTCCGCAACGCCTCAAGACACCAATTAAGCTCCGTGTTTACGGTTTCCATCTCTTCGCTTGATCCTGACATGCTGGCACGATGGATGATGAGTCGGCCAGCACTGAAATACATCGCCATGGGCATGAACACATGAGCCTGTATTTATTTGTAAGTACTCAGGCAAAGGAGGCTTACTTTTTTTTAATTCTCATGCCAAAGAGGTGAGGTGTGTGAACTTACCTTGAAACAACTCATATGAACATGCTCCTTTGTTAACCTCGCAATCTCTTGTGCAGCTGAAATTGCACGCTTCTGGTATTCAATGATTCTTGGGTCAGATTCCTTATCTGCCATTACGGATTCTATGACCTTGTACAGATAGATTGTTGTGGTCTGCAAAACCATGTGACTTAGCAGAAGCATCGGGTCCGGGAAGACAGCAACGCCAAGGTAGTTCAAGGCGAAGCTGTCTCGTCTCTGCATCAGCATGGAATTGATCCATTCGTGTCGCGACCAGAAATCCTGGGATGCAGCACAGTAGAGTTGCTCCGCTGTAGATGCATGGCAGTGAGACAGAGCTCGGCTATATAGAGTGACATTGATGACACACTCCGCCAGAGGGTGAAAGAAGCAACCATTGCCGGATGCAATCGCTTCAGACAAGAAGGGAGCCTGCGAAGGAACCCCGCTTTCGAAATCCGGCTCGGGAGCCGGTAGTCGCGTACAGATCTGTTTTAGGGCCTTCGGTCAGTTGCGTGTATCCAGTAGAAAAAAAGGAATGACAGTTCATGCTGGGTGGCTCACCCCTTCCTCGGTCAGCGTCAACGGGAGCCCGTTGTCGAGGCAGGTGAAGCGATCGAGAGAGTACGCCACCCAGAACGCTCTCCGCTTTTCTTCCATCATGATGTTCTCCTCGGCCGACGGCGAGAGAGCGTGCTCAAGGATGCTCTGCAAACTATCTACCTCGTGGAGCCGTAAGAGCTGGATGAATCGAAACACGCGGCCAGCACTGAGCCAGGCTCGGCGATAGCTGGCGCGCAGGAGCTCGCAGAAGGTGATGAGAATCCACGCCTGCACCTGCTCGATGTGCACCGCATTCATGTCGCTCTCGCACAGATCCCGCTCTTCGAGCATCTGCTGCGTCTCGTCGTACAAAGCCTGCCGTACGTTCTCAAACTGGGATGACAGAGACATGGCTAACGTCCACATTGCATTTTGCACGCATATCCGGTGGTCCCCCGGAGCCAAGGGCCTGGGCCACGAATAATATTGGGATTTGTGCATGATTGGCACCATGGGATGCACCCTGTCAAAGTATAACTGATCTCTAGAGATGACGTTAGTAATGACACGTCCGTTCGGCAGCAAGCAGACCTGATGATGATGATGCACAAGGGACACTCACAAATCCGACCTCATCAGGTCGTCGATCAAGGTTCCTCGCGAGCTTGCCGGCGACTTGGAGGAAGGCGGACGAGATGGCCGCTCATAGCACTCCATGGCCTCCGTGGGACTCTCTAGCAGTCGATTTGAGCACTGGCTGATCTCTAGTAGTTCTGGTAGCGGCCATAACCATTAGCTTCTGACTGATACTATTTGCAACAATTCCAATCACCGTTTGCCAGTCTAAATCAGACTGGCCGTGCGTGTGATGAGACGTACGAATGCGGGAGCGGAGGGCACTGAAGCTGCCCCTCTTGGGTCCTCTGGGTAATCTTTCTGTAGAAACCTCACAGACGAGGCCGGATTTGATGCACGTCTCGCACTTGGGTCTTTTGCGGTCGCAGCGCAACTTTCTCTTGCGACACTCCTCGCATGCCGAGCCAGGCAACTGTCTGAATTGTTGGGGCATGGTGTTTGATATTTCCCTGTTTTTCAATATGCTGCAATATGCTCTTTCTTCTTGGAAACACCTTATTTCAATTCAGTTAATACGGTATAATATAGAAACGGCGGGCGACAAGGGCAGCAGATAAAGGAAGGGATCGCGAGCATATGGTCCAGTCCAGCAAGTGTCGAGCGCGGCTGGGTTTATTTATGTATTTTATCGCCTGCAGGTCAGCAGCAGGCATTTGTTTGTGTCGTATTTTCTGTAGCTCAGCAGCCATTTATTTGTGTTGGTATTTTCTATAGCTCAACAGCCATTCATTTGTGTTGGTATTTTTTTATACATTTTATCGCCTGCAGGTCAGCAGCAGGTATTTATTTGTGTTGGTATTTTCTGTAGCTTAGCAGCCATTCATTTATGTTGGAATTTTTTTTATATATTTTATTACCTGTAGGTCAGCAGCAGGGATTTTTTTTTTTGAATTCTATAGTCGTTTTAGCTGCCTAAGGCGCCATGCTGACGTATCTATATATGGTTACAATACAGGATTCTACACGTGACCTCCAAGAGGTGGCCACCGCTCCAGAACTAATAGGAAAGATCAAATACCAAAAAAAAAAAATAGAGCTGTGACTTATACAGCCTGTACGCCTGAAAATCAAATCCCTGTGTGTGATCCTCTTGTATTCCTTTCATTCCGTTTCTATATGATAGTCACTATGTATGTCGGCCCCTCGGGGCCCAATTTTCCCTGCGTTTTCATCAGCACCAGGCATTCATTTGTGTTGGTATTTTCTGTAGCTTGGCAGTATCTTGCGGGTGCTTGATGGAGGCTTGTACAAAGCTTGTTGGTACTTGAGCTGCAGCAACAACGTGCTAGAATGGTACCGTAGTAGTGCGAGTCGCGCTTCTCCGCGCAGTGTATGTACATACAATACCTTGCTATGGCACCACCACTAGGGGTCGGCGATTACGATAAAGTGAACACGATTACGCGTAAACGTAATGGTAACGTAAAAATACGATTACACTTGATTACGTTCACGTGATCTGTATTGGGGCACCGGAGCGGAAAGAATTAATAAGAAAGCCATTTTCTAGGTATCCTTGGTACCTACTCCGTATAATTGGCTCCAAAAGCTGTTGAAATGTGGGTACTGAAATATGGCATATGTAAACCGACTTCGATTACGCCGTAATGTAATACGAGAGCTCGGATTACGACTTTACGTATGTACGAATTCCCGACCCCTAACCACCACCTGTTATAAAAGGGGGGGGATGCCTATTACATCCGAACGCGTGCATCTCCAGCTACAAGGGGGGTCCTCATCTCATTCCAGATCCAGATCCATGTTACACTACAATACACGTGGGCCAGCACCCAATGCCGGCCAGCAACATACTTCGTACAGGCCCAAATACTTGTAAGTGGAGAATTTGATCAAGGGCGAGCAATCCTAGGTTCACCAATAACTTTAGAATATAATCCCTTACCAGTGAAAGTGCACAGGCGCCCCATTACAAGTATTTGGGCGGCCTGTACGAAAGTAAGCAGAAGAAAAGTCGGAGCCGCGTTCGTGCGCAGCAACTGGAAATGGTAAATGCGGTCAATCTCAGCCTCCGCTTATTACGGGTGCGATTGAAATGGCGACCATTAGCGCGACGCTAAAGTTATTACCCAGCCAAGCCCGCCCGCTCTTGGCACTTGCAATGCTGCGGGACACGTTAATCAACATCGCTATCCCCGGTAGTAGGAACCCGGCCCGGAAGCCCACATGGGCCATATGATGCTGTATACCTTATACAGGGCCGATTAAACCATTAGTCAACGTGTCAAATATGGGAGTAGTGATTGATGTTCCTACACGTGACATAGAGCCGCATCAACCCCTCGCTTAAGAACTTGCATCTGATGCGACTCGCTTAAGACCCAGAGCCTCAAGCGACCTTATAATACGAAGTATAATGTGTCTTGGCGCCTTGGCGCCTTCTGATATTGTATAATATCCCTTTATTGTAATTCTATAATAAGACAAGCATAAGGTTGGTATAGGAATAAAGAGGCATGTATTACGTTCTGGGTAATCAATACGAATTGATTTGTTACTAAATAAACAATATGAATTGAATGCTATAAGAATTTGAGCACGAAGGTCTTATCTAGGAAACTAAACTACTTATATAGAAATCCCAATTACAGGACCTCTAGCGGTCCGGAGGTCCGTCACGTGTCCTGTAAATAATAGTTCTTTTTGTAGCAAAACTACCGAGCCTCAGGCTAAAACACTGCCAAGAGATAATAAGGCTCAAGGCGGGGTTTGTAACACTTTGGCAATAGGCTTAGGCCCTTGTATAAAACGCTAATGTCTGATTAATAAACATTATATTAATCTATGTCAATTCTTCTACCCTCTCACAGGCAGCATTTTGATATGGGAATGCCTTTATTCCAAAGTCAAAGGCCCCTAGTAATAGCCTTGACTGACTTATGTTATAGAATAGAACAAAACAGAATATGGTAGAAGGAGGACTTTGTGTATGTGAGGAGAAAGTATTGTATATAGGGACTCCTTACGTACTTCTTAAATATTGAATATTACTTGAACCACAACCTTTGAGTGATTCAAAGTATGGCCTCTCACAGCCCTATACAAAGTATGTTGATAATTTGGGATCAAACATCTTTACTTACATTATCTTCCTGTATGGACCAATACCTTCCCTTACCTTACCGTACCATACCTTCCTGTGCCTTACTATGACATCTCTTGATTTTATACATGAACGAATGGAAGATAATTGGGTTGCATGTACGCTTCTATGATTTTATGACTAGGTAGAATTCACTTTTTGAATTGAAAGCAAGAGATACTTTAGCACCCCTTTACTTCTTTCTCGTATTTCTTACGCTGTAAAAGTGCCAAACTCCTTCCTCCTCCACCTCAATCTTTTTATAGAGTGACAACAATCTTCGCTGCCGAGACACCTTCCTTCTTGAGCTTATCCAAAGCACCCTGAATAGCCTCAAGACCAGTACCAACAACCTTTGCCTCTGGCGCTGGTGTGAATTTTCCTTCCGCCAACGCAGGCGTAAGGTAGTCCGCAAAGATAGCTTTGGAGAGCTCCAGATCCTTAGTCACAAATGCAGGCATGCAGAACTTGGCACCAATGCCTTCTGGCATCTCCTTGGGTGGAACCATGGTCAAGGCGACAAACTTGGTACCGTCGACCTTGGAAACGATATCAAAACATGCTGTCAATGTAGGGTTGGGACCTGGTGGTCCAGGTGCAGTTATAGCAAGAGCTCCTGCACTTTCCTTGCCCTTGAAAGAGGCTAGAACATCCTCCCAGACGGTGGGGCTGTTGTAGTCGAAGACCTTGCTCGCACCGAGCTTCTTCACCAGGTCGAAGTTCTTTGGGGAGGAAGTAGAGATGACCTCGTAGCCTGCCGCGACTGCTAGCTGAATAGCATTGCATCCAACGCTGGTGGCACCTCCAGTTATGAGAACAGTCTTGCCAGTTGGCTTGGGGTTGGTGGTTGGGTATTCCAGAGCGAGATATTCCTTGCCAAACAGACCAGACACGGCGGTCAACAGACCAAGAGGGATCACAGAGGCTTGCTCGTAGGTGGTGGATGCAGGAATATGCGCGGCAGTGTGGGCGAGAACGGTCGAGTAGGTTTGGAATGCGACTGCCGAGTAGGCAACGACACGATCGCCAACCTTGAAGTTGCTGACGTTGGAGCCGACCTCGACGACTTCACCAGCGACGTCGTAGCCGTTGATGGCAGGGTACTGCAGCCACGGGAAGATGGCCTGGCCCATCATCTGGGTGGCATAGTCGACGGGATTGATGGCAATGGCTTTGTTTTGCACTATGATTTCGCCATCACCGGGTGTGGGATAAGGCGCCTCCTTCACTTCCAGTGGTGCGCCTTGGGCAGTGAGGTAGGCGGCGCTGTTGGAAGGCATGGCTGGGTATGTAGGATGTTTGTTGTTTGGTTGTGTTGTCGTAGCTGTCGTGATTGATTGAGCTCGTGGATTTCGACGAGCCGTGTAGGTGTAGTATAGAAGTATGTGTGGAAGAAGCTGGCAATTCGAGGAGAGATTGATGTAATACTGACCAGCTTAAGGACTCGGTGACTGAGCGGACTTAATAAACGCTTTATCTCTGCAAAGTCCGGGAGGGACTGTAGTACAGTACAGCAGTAGAGAAGTACACAGGAATAATACCGGTTGGGGACAGACCGCCCAATGAGAGGACTGTATACATACACCCTTGTTAGCGCAATCGATGAATCGAAATAGCATCATATATACTGTACAACATACCCACATGGTGGCCCGTGGTGCCCGTGGTGCCCGTTTTACTTGGCTGTACAGTACAGTACTACTGGTACCCCCCCCCCCCTGAAATAACCACTCCACTATTCTCCACCAGAGTGGTCTGTGTGTACGAACTAGTTAAAACATTGTGCCCTGACTAGACTGCTCGGGTACATGAGACTAGACTAGTCACCGCTAGTCACAACTAGTCTTTCCCAACGCAACGGCATGCATGGTGCCAAGGCTTGGCGTTGGTCGGGCTGGTTGCGGAGTATTTGCTTGCTCGACGCTCGGAGTATTTAACTGATGATGGCAACAGCCAACCGTACTTATTGTATTCCAGTACTGACGCGGCTCCAGTCATACCTTTTTCATCCTCTATCAAGCACCAACCCTCCCCATACGCGATGCAATATGCCATCAATAGCGTGGGATTCCTGCCCGGACTGCCAATGCGACCCAGATCCCCCCTAGCACGCTTTGCTTGCTACTTGCTGATTGCTTTCATCTGGACTTCTACTCCCGAACCCCCCCATACACATACATCTTGCTTTGCCTCAATACCTACGTCATCCACGTCGAATTTCCTGAAGAAATATCAACAAGAGGAAACAAGCAGGCAGGAAAAAGAAAATGTCTCAACCGTGCACATTACGCGACGACGACCAGCTAGATATCGCTATCATCGGCGGTGGTATCGCGGGCCTCTCTCTGGCTCTGGGTCTGGTCACCCGCAACATCAACTTTCGCGTCTATGAGCGCGCCAGCGGTTTCCGCGAGATCGGCGCAGGCATTGGCTTCACGCCCAATGCTGAGTGGGCCATGAAAGCCATCGACCCTCAGATCCACGCCGCCTTCAAAAAGGTTGCCACGCCTAACACATCAGACTGGTTTCACTGGGTGGATGGACACAGCGAAAAGGGAGACGATGCGCGTCTGACGGAGGATGACTATATCTTTAAGCTGTACCTAGGAGAGAGGGGTTTTGAGGGCTGCCATCGCGCTGATTTTCTCGACGAGCTAGTCAAATTGATCCCAACAGAGAAGATCGAGTTCCAGAAACATCTGAGCCAGATTGTTGATCGAGGAGATGGAGAAAAATTGCTCTTGAAATTCCATGACGGGACAGAGGCACAGGTGGACCTAGGTACTGTAGATATTGGGCCCTTTCTATGGAGGCATATTAAAACTGACTGTCAATCAAAAAAGTTATCGGCTGTGATGGCATTCACTCTCGAGTCCGCCAACTGGTACTGGGCGAAGACAATCCAGCATCGCACCCTCACTACAGCCACAAATACGCTATCCGAGGTCTAATCCCAATGGCAAAGGCGAAGGAGGCGCTGGGAAACCAGAAGCCCACCGAGCGCGTCATGCGTCTCGGTCCCAACGCCCACGCTCTAACATTCCCCGTGGCGGGAGGCTCTCTTGTGAACGTAGTCGCCTTTGTCCATGACCCAGAAGAGTGGCCCAATCCAGAAAAGTTGACAGCGCCAGCAACCAAAGGGGAAGCTGCTGCCGCATTCAACACATTCGGACCCACGGTACGAGCAATCATGGATCTTCTTCCCGAGAAGCTAGAGAAATGGGCCGTGTTTGATACCTTTGAATATCCCGCGACAACATATATCAAGGGCAGGATTGGCCTCGCCGGTGACGCAGCACATGCTTCTGCACCGCACCACGGCGCCGGCGCAGGCTTTGGCATTGAAGATGCAGCTGTTTTATGTGCGCTGATGCTAGCCGTTTCAATCGCGCTACTTGAGTCCACTCCCAGCAGCAAGGCGGCAACCATCCGTGCTGCTCTTTCTGCATACGATACTGTCCGTCGCGAGCGTGCGCAGTGGCTGGTGCAAAGCAGTCGTCGTGTTGGAGAAATCTACGAGTGGCTGGACCAGGAAGTTGGTCGTGATATTAACAAGTGTAAACATGAGGCCGAGTGGCGCGCACATGCTATCTGGGATTACGATATTGATGGCATGATTCGTGAGGCTGGTGAGGAGTTTTCAAAGAATGTCGCTGCGTTTCGCTTGAAGAATTGATGAAGAATATGTCAAACTGAATGTACCTTTCTATAGCGCAATTGAAGTCGATAGAAATTTCAAGTTCAATTGTATCCATAATCTACTATATTTGTGTGAAACTTGGTGGATATGCCAATGCTTACCAGCCTTCTTGTTTTTGTATATATAGTCAGGGAGTTTCCCCTTAGATAGAGGAATCAAGGATATTATTAGGAATACTGTGTATACCGTTTGGCAATTTGATTCAATGTCCATCATGCATTCCGCGATTTGATTTTGGGTTTACATCGTGGGGTTTTTCAGAGTGAGCGCATGAGGGGAAAGGGATCTGTTATCATTCCGTATTTGGGAAACGAATTATGTAGCCAAAACTTTTGAAGAAAAAAAGGATTGAAATAGTTTAAACTGCGACAAATATTCTTGCAAAGAAATATCAAAGATCAAGCTTGCCTATTGTTGAATCTAGTTTACATTTTTACAAGTCATTCTATAGAATCTTCATTTAACACCAGTCCTTGCACACTCAATGAGCATGCAACCAGAACATATTCAAAAAGAGAAATACCGTATACATATCAATCCTCTATGCTCTTGCAGTTGCCTTCAAATGTGCCTCCATATCCTTCCTCCATTTCGGACCATAAATTTTCAGCAGAATGATGGCCCCACTACTGGCCAATGCCACCAAAGCCCACAGCGTAAAAGTCCATCCGCAACCCAGAGATTTAACCATCGGATCTGCGATCCCAGTACCAACGCATCCAAGACCGAAGCGGAAGAAGACGGTGCTTGCAGTGCCGCGGTTGTCACGAGGTATGAATTCCGTGAGCATGGTCATGGTGATGCCGATTATAAGGCTGATTCCTATGCCGGTAAAGAAATTTGCAATCATCTTCACCCGTCCAAGTTAGCTCTTTTAAAATTCTAGGTAGTTTGGCGTGAATATACATACCGGAATGAGCCAAAATGCAGTTTTGTCCGTCGACCAACCGTACCAGACAAGGCCGGCTGGGGCGAGGAGAAATGCACACCAGGCATTCTCCTGCATGCGATCTTCTGGATACAGAATGGGCTTGCCGACTTCGTCATATCGACCTGCTTTTCTGGCTGCTCGCTGCATCACATAATCGTGCCACCGTCCCCCAAACAAACTACCAACAAGATACCCCACCGAAAGAGGAACGTAGAGAAGTCCAACGATGAACGGGCTGAAGTTGTATGGGTGTCTTCGGAAGATTGCCTCCATGCTGATATTCAGCACGTAGAGATAGACGGCCGTCAGCGAAGTTGAGTAAACCACCAACAGGATCGCCGCGTACCGCAAAACCAGGAACGCTTTGAACGGGTCTATGAATAGCATCTTAAATGTATTCAAGAGCCAACCTTCCTTGCTCGAAGACTTCTCGTCCGATCCTCCAGGCAACTTTTTGCTCTGCACAGATGTCTCCGGAACAACAAACAAGTGAAGCACGAGAACAAACGCAGGAAACGCCAACATGAACCACATTGTAGATCTCCACCCCCAGCGATTAGCCAACGCACCGCCAATAATTGGCGCAACCAACGGACCAAGCTGTGGTCCCATGAAGAAAATGGCCATCGCATGTCCTCGATGCTGCGGCTCCCATATATCAGCAACTGTACCGGCTCCCAGCACCTGCACTGAAGCCAGGGCTCCGCCGCTCAGCATTCTCATCACCAGCAACACCGTGATTGACTGTGCAAGCGCTGCGGGAACAGAGAACACGATCGCGATACTGAATGAGATGATATATATGGGTCGTCGTCCGAAGACTTGGCCGAAGTTGGACCACCATAGCGGAAAAACTCCTAAACTTAACAGGTAGAGGGCGAGGGATAAATTCGTAACCGCTGCTGAGGCATGGAGATCTTCTTCAACCTCTGCTAATGCCGCTAGATTTCATTTTTTGTCAGCTTCTTTGTTTGTTTTTACGGATGGGATAGATCTAACGTACGATAAAAGATGGCACCGCCCATAGGCGCAATCCATGCTGTGAATGATACAGCTCCTGTGATAAGCCATTTGACATTAGTGGAATATGTTTTAGGATCTTCCACCTCAGCGATCAAGGTGGGGATGGAGCTGAAGAGCCCTTTTCTTCTCACAACAAGAGTATTCGGTGCTGATGCACTTGTTGATGGCTCTGGCTTTGTTTTGTACAGTCCCTGCGATTGTTGGCGTAGCTCAAGAAGCTCAACGTATGAGTTTCGAGACTTTGTCACATGACGGTCGCTCATGTTGGAATAACAGCTTGCCTCTTACAGCTTTCCCCTTTCTTTCAAGTAGGACGAACACCCATTCAACGACGTGACGCAGCCGGGCAATAGCCAGAGTTAACCAGGGAAAAGTTGAGAATATGGAGAGTACAGTACAGTACAGTACAGTTACCATACCATTACCATCCCCCCATAGCAATACCAACAGCGACCCTGCGTTTACAGACCAATACCCGGTAACTCCAGGCCGTTAACTCCACCACAGAGATACTCCACCACAGAGATACTCCGCCATAGAGATACTCCGCCATAGATACTCCGCAGACTGGCGGCGCTAGACGATCTAAGCTTTCCGCCCTCCCATGTCGATCTCGCCTGTACGCCTCCCGCATGGTCGTATATATCATATCCACGTGGCATAGTAATCTACAGCACTCCCAATCGGACTACAGCGACACAGGCGTTATCCGTGTGCCGTGTCTGGCTCGGAATGGGGCTGTAGGGTTGAAAACTCAGGGGTATCCGTCTTACTACAGTACTATCCCTCAGTCTGAATCGTAATTCTCCACCATTGTGGTCTGTGTGGTTATAGACACCCAGGGGGGTTTATCCAATAATATTCAGAGTCTCAAGTCTGAATAGGCCTCTAGAATCTTCTATTACCACCCTGGACTTGATAAAGAGACCAATTTTTGGCCTGTGCTATAAGGCTGACAGGCCTTTAGCCATTCAGATATTGTTATTGCCTCAAAACTGGAGAATTACGATTCAGACCGGGGGGGGGGATAGTATGTGTAATCCACTTTTCTCTTAGGGGTCCAGAGAAAACAATATCAGGTAGTCATACTGAAAGGTGGCGCCAAGGGGTGACGGGCACTTGGTTTCTGTAACAATTATTGCAGAAAATTTTAATTTTGATAAACTTGAGCTGTCAGCACTTGTGATGCTAGTGACTCACACATGTCTAACTAAAGGTTGGATGTGTGATCGTAAAATAACGTAATGAAGTCCTTTGATGGATTGTTAGAGCTCCTAATGAGCCCTGCAAAGATGCCGTATATACAGTAGGGCCAACGCGGCGCTAGGCTGTGATGACTAATATAAACCAACCACGGTCCTACTATGTGAAGAGACGATTTATCCGGCATTCGGTCCGAAATTAATGGTCCTCTCTCTATTGACCAGACGTTAATCCAGGGACATAAGGCTTAGCCCCGATATTGTGATCAGACAGCTTGTAAATTGAGCCCTGCTATAATATAGAAGAACTAATATTGGGAAAACAGTGATATCTAGTACCATGTCCTGTCTGTTGAAATGTACTATTTACTTGGGAATAACCTGGAGACTAGACATTGGTACTAATACCAATTAGACACATATCAGTTTTTGAGGGTGACAGTTATTAAATTATTTTGATATCTATCTTGCAAGACACGACAAGAAGAGAAGACACCCATCAACTCAAGAACAAAGTGGTAAGTGCACGCTAAAAATTTTTTTATCACAATGTCAAAGGTATCGGATTTGCAGCACCGAAACGGTTCTTCGGATCCCATAGTTTCTTCAAGGCGATCAACTTTGGGAGGTTGGCTGCTCCAAACCAGACGGCTGGGCCTTCATCCCCATGACCATAGTTGAGGTAGACCTCAAGGCTTGGGAAGCCGCTCTTTGCCTGGAAAGCATCTCTCTGGGGAATGAGGAATCCATCCACCGTGCTGTCATAGGTCGAATTAGGGTAGATGCTTTGGATGAGACTGTAGTGCCAAGTTAGCATAGAAAAAGATAAGGTGGTAAGACTGCGATTAAGGGGAACTGGAAATTCATCTATTCCCTTTGATTTTCCTCTGGAGAAGATGAAAGAGGGCCACATACATCTGGGTCTTGACCTCACGCCAGGGGTAGACTCCTCTTTCGTTCTGTGGTACTGCCAATGGACCCTGGGTGCCATATCGCTGCAGAACAAACGAGCCCCTATACCATGGGTTTGCCTTGGAGAATTCAACCAAGTCATTGAAATAGGAAGTGTAGGTGGACTGATCTGTCGTGTTCACACCAATACTAAAGTCGCTGATATATGTGCGTTTGGCACCACAAGCCGACTTCGCAGCATTCCCAAAACCTGCAGTGGTAGCAAGTTGAGGCCATGGGACGGAGAGATTTCTCCACATGGATGGGTTCAATGCAACCAGCTGGTCTATGTATGGCTGTGCAGCTTGTTGGGTGCCAAAGAACACAAAGTTAACGTTTATTGCACCCTGTGAAAAAAACGACATTAGAAAATATCTCCACCTAGAATGGATGAAGGGAGTGTTACTAGCCCGGTCGCAGGACTGTAGCCCGCGCCAACCACCAGACCCGCTTCTTTAGGAAAGCTATTGTCCCACGATTTGACGAGATTGTATAAAGAGGCGTTGGCGCTTCCCGCGAAACTAAAATCCGCGTTCAAAACCTGGCCACCATTGGTTGCATCGAAAATTTTATAAGTAGCCGAGGTAATGATACCAAAATTAGCACCTGCACCACGAATTGCCCAAAAGAGATTCGGGTGCGAGGTTTGGGAAACTGTGATTAATTCCCCAGTGGCCGTCACCAGGCGAACTGAAAGAAGAGCATCTGCGACGAGCCCGTGCAAGCCTTGAAGGGGACCAACTCCAGCTCCAATTGTGGCACCAACGAAGTTGACACAGGGAGCATTTCCGGTTTCTGGTTTCACTGTTAGACTGATCCACGAAAGAGCGACATATTACTCACGAATTTCTTTGCCAGCATTGTATAATGGTGTATACACGTCGGCAAATAAAGTGGCACCGCCCACAGTCAGTTTGTTATTTGCGGCATCTACTTGGACGGTCTTGAAGTTGCTAAGGTCAATATTCACTGCATTCTTGACATTTTTGAATCCCAAGCCGATGCCGTGACCACCCCCCGTTGCGTAGAATGGAATCCCACAACTGACTGCAGTTTTCACCTGAGGCGAATTAGTGCTGCTGATGATAAATAAGGTCAGAGAAGACTTACAATGTACTTGACATCCCCCTCAGTAGCTGGCTTGATGGTGCCAAGAAAAGTTGGCTCTGCCCAGGTTGTATATCTCTGAGTTGTTTTATTGGCTGCGTTTGGATCGTTTGGGAGAAAGATCTCTGCGCCCAGAGAGAGACCAGAGGCAAACTCAGCAGTCAGGTTTGTCGCACCACATATTGATGCTCTCGCAGCAAGGATCAGAAGCGCTGAGATGGAGAGAGTGGGCAACATGACTGGGGCCTGGAGGATGGAATAGCAACACAACGAAGGAACTTGGGGCAGATCACATGTTCTTATACTTATGCATCTGCAGCTGTATTCGGATGCGTCTCACGGACTGTGCATAAGGTAAGCAAGCATAAGGTAATACCGATTGATTTGAGAGTTCCCGCAATTTCGCTGCCCAAACAGTCAAAGAAGGCGTCAAGGGCCGAGCCACGTGTCCCCGACTAAGAAGCTTACTGTAATGCTTGCTTGTTTGTTCTGAGATCCTGGACACCGCGTGGTACGGGATGTAATCTGCGTCTGGGCTGAACTCTTGAACCCTCGGAGTTTCTTCTCGGAGTTTTTATTGTTCTCCAACCAATGTCAGCGTTGCCATGGTCAAATATAAAATCCATGGTTCTAAATACGAACATATGCAATTGCAAAAACCTTCTCGGAGTTTGTACATTTCCTGATCTACGTCATCATGCCGCTGCTGATGTTATTACAAACAAAATTCTGCCGTCAACATATGCAGGGCCGGCTGGCGTTGCAAAGTCTGCTGGTCTTTATTGGGATTCTGCAATTTGACAAAGTGCGACTCTTTTGCCATTGCACATATAGAGCGAACGACAACTTGAACCAATAATATTTTGTCCAAAAGTAATTCCAGAGCGTCATGAGCCCCAACCGGGACTGCGTGGAGACAACTCCTCTGCTGCGAAATTTGGGGGAACCCACGAACGGCTGCCACCTTAACAACTCCAATCTCGTGGACCTCGACGGACCAAACGATCCATTGAACCCGCAAAACCTTCCGCAATGGAGGAAATGGCTCTGCGCAATCACCTTGGGTGCCATGACCTTTGCCGTAACTTTCGCCAGCGCTGTTTTCAGTGCAGTCACTGTGGAAGTGGCCCGCGAGTTTGAAGTCGCTCCTGAGGTGATAGCGTTGGCGACATCTCTCTTTGTATTTGGTTTTGCAATGGGACCAATTGTTATGGGACCAGCCTCAGAGGCGTATGGTCGCAAACTTCCCCTGTTCTTGGGATATCTGGCATTTGTCTTCTGTCAGATCCCCGTCGCAACTGCACAGAATGTCCGAACGATCCTCATATATCGATTGCTTGGTGGCATGGCCTCATCTGGCTCTCCAGCAATTGTGGGTGGATATATGGCCGATTTCCTTCGCCCTGTTGAGCGCGGCGTTGCCATCTCCATATTCGTTGCCACCACAATGATCGGGCCTTGCGTAGGGAGCATTGTGGGGAGTATCGTGTTGCAAAGCTCCCTGGGCTGGCGCTGGACAGCCTGGATATCCTTGATCTTGGGTTTCGTGTTTGGCTTGATCGGGTGGGTAGCCTTACCTGAGACTTATGTGCCTGTCCTGCTGAAGAAAAAGGCTCAACGACTTCGCTTGCAGACTGGAAATTGGGCACTCCATTCTAAATCCGAAGAGTCTCCTGTCGGTATTAAAGACTTTACCACACGGTATATCACTCGACCTTTTGTCATGCTCTCCCAGGAACCAATTTTGGTTCTTATGACCCTATACGTCTCATTCAGCTTCGGCATGGTTTATTTTCTTCTCGTGGTAAGTTGATCAGTACAAAAAACTTAATCACCTACGCACATACTGATATATTCTAGGCCTACCCGTTCAGCTTTCTCCGAGAGAGAGGACTCACCCCAGTTGGTGCCTCTACACCACTCATTGCTGTCATCATTGGTATCATCATTGGGTCCGTTTATATCTCACGATACACTCTCACGACTTACCTTCGAAAGTTCAAAGAACGAGGGAAAGTTGTCCCTGAAGACCGTCTTCCGCCCATGATTGTCGGCGCTGCTGTGCTTCCATTTGGCATGTTTTGGTTCGCCTGGACCTCTTCGCCCGATATGAATCCCTGGCCCCAGATTATAGCTGGAATTCCCATTGGTGCTGGCATCCAGATCATAACGCTCCAGAATCTTGCTTATGTCCTTGACATTTACACCGTAGACGCCAACTCAGCCGTTTCGGGCACCGTCATTGTCCGTTCGCTGCTTGCTGGCTTGTTTCCTTTAATCGCCATTCCCATGTATGGAAATCTAGGAGTATGTTCCCGTCTCAGTTCCAGTTTCCCCAACTAAACTACTATGCTAGCTTGCTGATACTATTTTCAAACAGGTTAAATGGGCTTCGAGCATTGTTGGTCTCGTGGGGCTGATATTCCTCGCAGTTCCAATCTTACTCTACTTCAACGGGGCGAAGATTAGATCATGGAGCAAATATATCCCCCGAACCTAGTATACCAAGAACCAGATAGATTTTTTAAAGAATATAAGCCTCTACTCAAGCCATTCTAGAATGCGGATCTTGGTCGTGGGTGTAGATAGCCTTGGCCTGATAGGATTGGAAGAGTTGAGATCTTATAAATTGTGTCATCGACCAACAAAAGAACCTTCAAAGGGCAGAAGTCTTGAAAAATTGTGTATGAAATATCTGTATTGATATAGTCTAAAGAACTAGAAGGATCTTGGGAAGAAAGCTGTACAGGATGGAGTGGAGATAGCTGGCAGAGACCACAATAAATTGTGAGGCGATAATTGTAGATCGCAAGACAACATTCTGATCCCCCAAATCTCTCCAAACGCAATGAAACTTACGAGTGCTTGCAAATTCAAAAGTGTTATGTGTCTGATGGCTCTATTTTGGTCTCAAAAAGTTGGGTGAGATAAAGGGAAGCTAGAATTGACATATTTGGGAGCGATGGTCGTGACACTGGCTGTCACTCGGTTGGAGTGTTAATATTTCGACATAATTTCACTTTTTGGCATAACCTTTTCCTACACACTACAATAGCATTACAGAACTAAGGAGACGCATCAATAGAAGTAATCTGAGCAAGTAGAACTTAATCTATATAATGAATTAACGTCAATCCAAAATGTAGGCACCCGATTCCTTTTTTAATATGGCCTCTATAATTAGGCTAAGTATTGAGTAAACTCCAAATCTGGATACAATGAATGCCGATGTACAGTTCCTCGGCTTTCTCCTACCCGGTTCAAGTCTTGTACTCAAAGTTCTTCAACCAAACTTGGAACCCAATTCTTTGGAACCGGATTGCTGAAACTAAAAAGACCCTTCGGATCCCACTGTCTCTTTAATGCCGACAATCTGGCCAACTTGCGTGTGGAATACCATGCTTCTGGTCCCTCATCTCCATGTGCGTAGTTCACGTAAGTGGCAAGTTGGTCATAACCACTTGACTTTGCGAACTGGTCCCGCGCTGACTTTGTGAATTTGTTCACATCGTCATCATAGCTACTGTCGGTATAGAAATTCTCAATGTTCCTGAAAAAAGACATTTGTCAGCTCCAAACTAGGCCAGCGAGTGAGTTAAGTAAACTTACATGTTGGCAATCGCATCACGCCAGGGATAGACGGTCTCAGCATCTGGCACCGCCACTACCGCATCATTAGGAAAGCGCTGGATGAGAAGACGGCCATCGTATTCTGGATGTTGCTGCCAAAAATCAACCATACGGGGATAAAATTCGTCGAAAGTAGGCGGGTCAAATTGCTTGAGGGCCATGGTATAAATGTTAATGCGTTGATCAGGAAGGCATGATCCGTGATCAGGAGGGAACATTTCACTCTGAGGCATCGTGACAATATTAGTGATGAAGGGGCCAAGCTTTGTGAAAGGCTCCAGATAGGCTTCGCCTTCTTTCCGCGGGCCAAAATAGGCGGCGTGGACGACAAGAATTGGCTATAGGATTGTTAGCAATCTTCTAGCACACATTTGTGGGTTAAAGCCTCCTACCATCTCGTGCTCCCGGTCATATAGAGCCAAGGCAGAAATTCCCAATTTGGTCGATGGCATTCCCTTATCATAGGTTTGCAAAGCCCTCCAAAAAGAGTGATTGGCAGAGGCCGGGAAAACAAGGTCGGCAATCGTAACTTCTCCGTCATTTGTAATATCATAAATTTTATAAGTTGCAGAGGCAACAACACCAAAGTTATGGCCCGCTCCACGAACAGCCCAAAAGAGGTCTGCGTTTTTAGTCTTTGATGCGGTAACAATACTTCCATTCGCGGTCACCATCCGTACAGATTCGAGAGCATCGAGCATTAGTCCACGATGGCCCATAAGAACTCCAACTCCTCCTCCCATGGTGGCCCCGATGACACCCACACATGCGCAAGATGCGAGCGCTATGGAGAATAGTGTCAGTAAATACTGGGCTTAGTCACCGACGAACGAAATTGGGAATCATACGTAGTTCTTTGCCTGCATCGTACAAGGGACCACTCAGTTGTGAATACTCAGTCGCTCCACCGACATTGAGACGGTTGTTGGCTGCATCAACCTCGACAGTTTTGAAGTTTCCCAAGTCAATTGCCACGCCACTGAAAGAGGTGTAGTCCGTCGTTCCATGTCCGCCGCTGAGGGTAAGGAAAGGGATATTGTTATCTGTGGCAATTTTGACCTGCAAGGACATCAATTCAATTCAAGTCAATAGCATTGAGGGACTTACAATCTGTTGGATATCTCCTTCTGTTGCCGGCTTAATGGCACCTAGATACTCAGGTGCTTGATACTCAGACCATCGTCTTTGTACATGTGATTTCCAGTGTTTCTGAGTCGGTAATAAGATCTTCGCACCAGGCGAGAGACTGGGACCAAACAATTCGGTAAGGTTTGTCTGGGTATTTGCCAACGACAGCACCGCCTGTAGAAGAGCCGAGCCAGCAACCATGATGATTCCTAAGTAATTGGAAGGATACCCAAAGAGTTGAGAAAACAGACCCCTATCTTATGTCCGCCCACGATGAGGGAGGGTCGCTATCTGGCTTGGATCCAAGATAATTGTGGTTGCAAACAGAAGAGAATCCAGGCACGTTCAGGTGATGGTGTGTGGATGAAAGAAAATAAGTGAAGGATTCTGAGTAGCATTCATTTTCTTTAGCCAGCAGCCAGTCACATAACCTGCGGAGTTAGAGTTACTCCAGCCCTGTCCAGCTGTATGAGCCTGCATGGGCTTACAGGGATCGCTCTCACCCGTTCCGGAGTGGCGGCACCGCATCTTACGGAGACTTAATAGGTAGGGGAGGAGGAGGCGTCTAACCGCCTCGGAGTATATTACCATGTTGCATGTAACGTCTTTTCATTCTATTAGGTCAGGGTTAGGGGCCCGTTCTCCATTTTAAAATTGATCCATGATTTATCCTTTCCTAATCTTCACTAGAATTTCAAGGCTGAAGATGCTAAATTTAAGGACAGTCAGAACACACAATAAGCCTTGACTTTGTAAAACTCCGAGGAAAGGCAATAGTTGCGCTTTCAGCATACTATACAGAGAAAATCAGTTGCCGATGCTGTCTGAGTCACTCCCAGACCATACTCGATTATCAATAGGCAGAGTATACTGGTATTCAAGGATATTCAAGACTAACAATGCTATTCTTGGCAATTGTGCTGGTGGGACCACCAATTGATTCATATTTGACCGGCTGATGAACGCTTGATC
>Ga0247734_1000910_pt1 | contig 23865 bp, 21 predicted proteins | sample UWRJL103311B2_FD_180933 | JGI IMG/M metagenome (GOLD analysis project Ga0247734, IMG submission 180933) | Plant litter microbial communities from Arlington Agricultural Research Station in Wisconsin, United States - UWRJ-L103-311B-2 | ecosystem: Environmental > Terrestrial > Plant litter >... | reverse complement strand
CAACGCCGCCCAGCAGGTCGGCGGAGCCATCGTGATCGGCGTCCTCAACACCGTCGCGGCCACCGTCGCAGCCGACAACGGCTCGATCATGGACGGCCTGTCGGTCGCCCTGCGCGTGTGCGCCGCCCTGTGGATCGCCACCGCCGTGGTCAGCCTGCTGATCACCGTGCCCAAGGAAGAGCTCGAGACCGCGGACGTCCTCGTGTGACACCTGCGGACCCATCGTCACCCCACCCCATCCCATCCATCCACGATCGAACAGGACACCTCTCATGAACACATCCCCACAGAAGGTCGCGCTGGTCACCGGCGGAGCGCGCGGCATCGGCGCCGCCATCGTCGAACGGCTCGCCACGGACGGCGCCAAGGTCGCCTTCACCTACGCGGGCGGCCACGACACGGCCAGCGCGCTGGTCGATCGCCTCGGCAAGGCCGGCGCGGAGGTCATCGCGATCCAGGCCGACAGCTCGGACGAGGCCGCCGTGGTCGCGGCCATCACGAAGACGGTCGAACACTTCGGCGGCCTCGACATCGTGGTCAACAACGCCGGCGGCGGAACCTTCGGCCTGCTGCACGAACAGGCCGTCGAGGAGATCGACCAGATGATCGACGTCAACATCCGGGGCGTCGTCCTGACCACACGTCACGCCATCCCGCACCTGGGCGACGGCGGACGCGTCATCAACATCGGGAGCGCCAACGGTGATCGCACCCCGTTCCCCGGCGGATCGATCTACTCGATGACGAAGGGGGCGGTGTCCAGCTTCACGCGTGCCCTGTCCCGCGAGCTCGGCCCACGAGGGATCACGGTCAACAACGTCCAGCCGGGGCCGATCGACACCGACGCGAACCCGGCCGACGGTGAGGGCAGCGATGCCCTGCGCGAGCACATCGCCGTGGGCCAGTACGGGCACGTCGACGACATCGCGGGGCTCGTGGGCTTCCTCGCCGGCGAGCAGGGCAAGTTCATCACGGGCGCCACGCTGAAGGTCGACGGCGGCTTCACCGCCTGACCGCCGGGTCGCTGGGCGCCTCGAGGCGTCCAGCGACCCGTGTCGGAGCAGATCGGGTCAGGTCGGCTCGATGTTGCTGACGCGGACGTTCTTGGGACCCAGCTCGGGCCGCAGGGACCCGGCCAGACGGGTCACTGACGGTCCGCCGGCAGTCACATCCCGGTCACGGCGATGCCGGTCCGCGTCCGGTAGCGCTTGTTCATGCTGATGAGGACCGCTGTGAGCGGCTCCAGCTGACGCGCCAGACGCAGCGCACCGGCGTCGATCCCGAGCCGTCCGGTGACGGCCGCAGCGATCTCCATGACCTCGGCCTTGGCCTCGGTGTCGTCACCGCAGACGAGGACGTCCTCGTCCTCCATGAGGCCCGCACTCCTCCAGAGGGACAGGGCGGCCACGTGGTGGAACGCGCCGATCACCCGCGCGGTCGGCACCAGCCGCTGCACCTCCTCGGCAGCGCTCTCCTTCACGGTGAGTCCATAGGGTCCGGCAGCGTCGAAGCCCAGCGGGTTCACGCAGCTGATGACGACCCGGCCGGCGAGGTGCTCGCCGAGTGAGGACACGAGCTCGGAGTGCCCTTCCCATGGCACCGCCAGCAGCACCACCTCGCTGCCGGCCACAGCGCGCACGTTGCCGTCGCCGTGCACCGCGGGGCGGCCGAGCTTGGCGTTGATCTCGTCAGCCGTCACCTCGGCTCGACGGCCGTCGCGGGAGCCGAGGACCACATCGTGACCGGCCGCCGCGAAGCGATACGCCAACCCTCTGCCCTGGGGCCCGGTGCCGCCGACGACGGCGATCTTCCTGCCGCCGTTCACAGGAGTCCCGCCCGGTCCGCGGCGCGACACACGTCCTCACGCATCAGGCCGCCTCGAATCGCCATGCCTCGCCGTCTGCGGTGAGGCTGACGGTGAGCCCGCACTGCAGCTCGTCGACCGGGACCCGCAGCGGAGCGAGGATCCGCAGTCCGTCCTCGAGATCGACGTAGCCGATCTGGTACGGCGTCTCCCGCTCGGCAGAGATGTGCACCGTGGTGAACGAGTAGACCACTCCGGTGGTGGCGAGCGTGTGGGGCTCGTGGTCGCCCGAGCCGCACGTCCGACAGATGTGGGCCGCTGGGAACGTGAGCGTCCTGCACGACAGGCAGGCGCTGCCCTTGAGGGCCTGCTCGGACTCGTCGAACTCGGCCGACCAGACCTCCTGCCCCAGGTCGGAATAGGGCACGAGGATCGTCTCGTCAGGCGTCATGGTTCCTCTTCTCATTGTCTGCGGGCTGCGACGCGACGGCACCGGGTCCGCCGTCGCGGGACGATCTGAGACTCTTCAGATCGCTGACGATGGGTTCCCACAAACCTTCCGGGGGGGTGTACGGGACGTAGATCGACAGCCGGGTCAGCAGATCTCCGTACCGCCGGTCGAGCTCTGCCGCGACCGTCGCGCGTTCCCCCACGACGGCGAACGTGTGCAGCACCGTGTCGTCGATGAGGTGGCCCATCTCGTCCCACTGCCCGTTCTTCGACATGGTGTGCAGCTCGGTGTGGAGATCTCCCCAGCCGTGCGCCTCGAGGATGTGACTGTAGGCAGGCGTCGAGCCGTGGAACGCGATCTGCTTGCGCACCGCACGGATGTTGTCGGCGAGATCGTCCTCGTCCAGGCCCGTCGCGACGTACGGCATACCACGCGTGATGAACCCGTCCATCGACAGTCCGGCCTTCTCCCTCGCCTCGGCGACGGCCGGGAGCGCGACGGTACGGATGTAGTGCTCCGAGGCCATGGGGTGCAGGAGCAGGCCGTCCGCGACCTGCGCCGCGACCCGGGTCATGTGCACACCTACGGCACCGAGGAGGATCGGCGGCGGCGCGAAGCCCGACGGCCCGGCGTTGAACTCCGGCGGCAGAAGGTTGTGCGTGTAGAAGTCGCCCTCGAATGCGAGCTGCTCACCCGTCTCGAAGGTGTGCCAGATGGCTCGCACCGCTGAGATGAACTCCTTCATGCGAGGCGCCGGACTGGACCATGGCATCGAGAATCGGCGGGTGATGTGCGGACGGATCTGCGACGAGATGCCCAGCATGAACCGTCCGTGCGCCAGCGCCTGGATGTCGCGGGCGGCCACCGCGACGGTCATCGGCGTGCGCGCGAAGGCGATGATCGTCGCCGTGCCGATGTCGATGTCGGGGCGACCGTTCGCGGCCACGGCGAGCCCCGCGAACGGGTCCCACCTCGTCTCGCTGAGCCAGGCCCCGTCATATCCGGAGGCGACGGCGTCCTCCACCAAGGAGGCGACACGGGTGACGTCAGAGCTCACGTTGATGTCAATTTTCATGGGCCATCGCCCTACTTCCTGATCGAGTGGGGCTGACGGCGTCAACGGCGTCCCGGGTCGCTGCAAGTGATCGAAGACGACCTACCGGGTCGTCGGACGTGAGGGCGCCCAGCACGATGTCGTCGTGCTCGCCCAGCCTGGGTGCACGGCGCGGTGGAGCCGGCTGGAACATGTCGCCGAGGAAGGGGAAACCCTTGACCCTGCGCGAGCCGATCTGCAGGTAGACCTGCCGCTCGGTGAACCGCGCGTCCACAGCCCGGTCCCCGGCGTCACGCACAGGTGCGCACGGGACGCCGGCGGCGACGAGGTCAGCGACCGCCTGCTCCCGGGTCCGCGAGGATGACCATTCCTCCACCCGCCGCTCGGCTTCGTCCTCCTGCCGGAACCACCAGGCGTCGCCACCGTCCTCGACATCGAGCGCGAGGACCTCCGCCAGCGCGGTCCGGTGGGCGGGCGTACGGCATGAGATCGCGATCCACCGTCCCGCGTCGGCACACGGGAACACGCCGCGTGGGCTCAGCCCGTGACGGTGGTTCCCCCGCGGCACCGCCACGACGCCCTCATGGAGGTAGCGCGCGACCTCCGCGCCGAGCGTCCAGCTGACGACCTCGCTCTGCGCGACGTCGAGGTGGCCGGACAGACCCTGCTCCACGCAGTACGTGACGGCTGCGGCACCCAGCAACGAGACCAGCTGATCGGGATAGTTCAGATCAGGTGAGGTCCAGCGTGGGTGATCGGCCGAGTAACCGGTCATGGAGGCAAGACCCGACTGGAGGTCGAGGGTCGAGCCGTACGAGCAGTACCGCGACTCCGGGCCCGACTGGCCCTGGCTCGACAGCGACAGATAGACCAGCCCGGGGTTGGTGCGACTCAGCGTCGGGTAGTCGATGCCCAGACGCTCGGTCACCCCGACGCGGAAGTTCTCGACGAGCACGTCCGCGGCATCGGTGAGGCCCTTCAGCTTCGCCTGCCCCTCAGGCGTCTTCAGATCGAGAACGAGGCTGAGCTTACCGGCGTTGTTGGAGTCGAACAGCTCCGAGCCGGGGCCCGACACGAGGTCCTCGAGGGTGGCTCGCTGTCCGCCGGGCAACCACAGCCGCATGCGGTCGAAGCGCTCGATGGACTCGATCTTGATCACGGTTGCGCCGTAGTCGGCCAGGAGCCGCGTGGTCGCGGCGCCTGCCGTCAGGGTCCCGAAGTCCAGGACGACGACGCCCGCGAGCGGCGCGGCCTCGTCAACCGTCAGAACCGGTGAGGGCACGTCCTGCACGGGGAGGCCGACCAGCGCCGCGTTCTCGAGCAGCTGCTGGTGCTCGCCGACCCGGGGGGCGCGCCCCACACGCCACGGCACTCCGTCGAGCTGGAACAGCGCACCCAGGGCCGGGGAGTCGGCTGCTCGGTCACCGACGAATCCACGGGACCGCATCTGGGCGGAGTCGGCGATGTCGGCGACGGAGGCCGCGTAGCCGAACGGCAGCCCGAGACGCTGCGCCTCGTGATAGATGTCCTTCTGGCGGCGTGTCGAGGCCCAGGCCTCGACGACAGCCCACCATCCGTCGTGCTCGCGTCGGCCGACCTCGTCGTCGAGAACGGGGTGCCGGAGCTCGGGGGCGTCGATCAGCTCGACGAGCTTGGTCCACTGGTGGGGCTCGAAGATGACGCCCACCCAGCCGTCGAGTGCCCTGACCATGCGCCAGCGTCTGCTGGAGAGTGACCCACGCGACCCGACGAGGCCGCTCTTGGCATGTGCGACATCGTGCTTCCAGTCCATGTACGCGGCGACATCGGCCACCGAGACGTCGTGATACCCCCCGCGTCCGGTCGCCTTGCGAGCCTGCAGCGAGGTGCCGACCGCCAGCCAGCCGGCGAACGCCGCCGCGTACTGCGCCTGCTCGCCACCCAGGCTGAGAGGACTCGCGCCGGGGTCTCCGATGAGGGTCGCCACCCCGCCGAACGCTTCGGCGATCAGGCTGTCTCCCTCTCTCCCGGCCCACTCTCCGACGAGACCGAACATCGTCATCGAGATCGTCGACAGCCGTGGCCAACGCGCCGCCACCGACGCTCGGTCGAGCCCGGCGGCGCTCAGCTCGTCCGGCGACAGGTCGACGATCAGGACGTCGGCGGTGTCGAGCAGCCCGTGCAGCCCCGCGACGGACGAGTCACTGGCGAGGTCGAGCACGACGCCCGCCTTGTCCGCGTTGAGTGCCGTGAAATCAAATGACGTCGTGACGCCAGCCCCGCGCAGGTGATCTCCGCCGGGCGGCTCGCACTTGACGACGCTGTGACCCAGCGCGGCAAGGATCCGACCGAGGGCAGGTCCAGCGACGCCCTGCGCCAGCTCAACGACCTGAAGTGTGTGCGGCACCGTCACCCATCCCCTGCCCCGGATTGCGATCGCCGGCCACGAAGGCGTCCAGACCGGTCTGGCTGGCGCTGGTGCGGACGCTGATCTGGGCCGAGATGTCCTCGCCGTACGCCAACGCACGCGGCCAGTCGGACGTCCGGTCCGGGATCTCCCAGAGCGCACGTTTGGACAGCTCGAGTGCGACCGGGTCGAACTGCGCGATCCTGCGGGCGAGCTCGAGGGCCTCCTCCTGCAGGCGCTCACCGGTCGTGACCTTGTTGACGAGACCCCACTCGGCTGCCGTGGCCGCATCGATGCGATCGGCGGTCAGCACCATCCACGCCGCCCGCTTGCGGGTCACGCGCAGCTGCGTCGATGGGCCGGCCAGCCCGGGATACATCGCGAACCCGATCTCCGGCATGCCGAGCTGCGCAGTGTCCGCCGCGATCGCCAGGTCGCAGGAGTTCACCAACGTCGTGCCGCCACCGAGCGCCACGCCGTTGACCGCGGCGATGAAGATCGCCGGGTGACGTGCGATCTCCTCGTTGACGAAGTTCCACGTGGAGCGGCGGTCGTTGGAGGTACCTGTTCCGCGCCAACCGGCGGCCGCGGTCTCCTTGAGGTCCATGCCCGCACAGAAGGCAGGACCGGTGCCGCCGGTGATGATGACGACCTTCGCGGCCGGCTCACCCCGCAAGACGTCGAGCGCCTCGACGACGGCCGTACGGGCTGCATGACTCATCGCGTTGCGCTTCTCGGGGCGGTTCAGGGTGATGCGTGCGACTCCGCCGCCCAGCTGCTCGAGCAGCACCGGGGACTCGGGGGAAGTGAGGTCGATCTCTGGCATGTACTCCAACTCCTGTTGGTTCTTGGATCGGTGACAGCGCTCGGCGCTGACGCGGCTGGGAGCCAGCCGCGTCAGCGCCTCGGCCTAGGGAAGGTAGGGAATGATGTCCTCGCTGGTGGCCGAGAACGGCTCGCCCACCTGATCGACCTCCTTCGAGTCCGGGTTGAGGTGGTAGGTCCCGACGAGCCACGTTCCTTGGTGGTCGCGATCGGTGTACGTGATCGGTCCGAACAGGACCCCGGGGGCCTCGACCGGGGTCGACTGCAGAGACGTGCTGAAGTCGCCGTCGTCGCACGCCTCTCCACACCCGGCGAAGCCCGCCGCGGCGATCGCACCCATGACCCAGCCCTGGCTGGGGTCGGCCTGGGCGGAGATCTTCAGACCGGCAGCCTTCGCGGCCGGGGCGATGACCTTCTCGACGCCGTCGAGCGAGGTGCCGCGCTGGACGTAGTAGTTGGGAGCGCCCACCGACTCGACGCCCTCGCGGCTGGCCGCGGGCTCCCAGTTGATGATCGGCCCGGTGTAGCCGGCCTGCGTGAGCTCCTGCACGAGCTGCTTCGGTGCGGCGCCGACGAGGCCGAGGACGACTGCGTCAGGCTTGTCGCCGGCGATGGCCGCGGCCTCGCTGGCGAACGAGACCTGATCGATGGCCACCGTCCGGTACTCGTCGACGGTCGCCCCCTTGGACTCGAGCAGGTTCTTGGTCGCCCGGTACGTGAGCTGGATCGGCGCGAGGTCGAGCGACGCCACTGCGATGCGCTTGCCGTCCAGCGACCCGCCGAGCACCTCCTCGAGGCCGGGTGGGAATCGAACGCCGAAGTGCGCGATCGGTGCGAAGTACCACGGCTTGACCGCGTCGCCGAGCGCCCACGCGTTGTCGGGGACCGAGTTGATGACCGTTGGGATCTTCGCGGACTCCAGCAGCGACTTGACCGAAGCCGTCTGCGCCAGGGTGCCGACCATGGCGTCGGGCTGCTCGGCGATCGCCGAGCGCAGCGCGGTGCCGGTGCCGACGGGGGTGCTCTGCCCGTCGAACGGCCCCAGGATCTCGATCTTCTTGCCGTCCACGCCTCCCTTCTCGTTCAGGTCGTGGACGTACGCCTCGATACCGGTCGTCACATTCGTCCCGGCCGGAGCATTGGGACCGGTGAGGTCGCTGACGATCGCCAGCTTGAAGGAGCCGGATGCCTCACCCGAGTCGTCTCCGCCGCCCCCGCAGGCCGACAGCGTCAATGCACCGGCCACTGCGAGCGACACGGCGGCAAGCCGACGGGGCCCGCGCTTCTTGGAATGGGTCGTCACTGGTTCCACCTCTTCTTGAGTAGCGAATCTTCTTCTTGATGAGCGACCTCGGCTGCCCCGCCAGAGGAGGTGCGTTCACGATGTGGTCCCGCCGCATCGACCGGGGCGGGGCGTGTCCGTCGCGAGCCGTGGAAGCGGCTGGTCGCGTCGACGATGTGGCGACCGAACGATGCAAGACCCTTCGGGGCGAAGACCACGATCCCGATCACCAGCGCCATGTAGGCGATGCCGGCGAGCTGGGCGGCCTCGGTGGCTGTGACGGCGCCGCCCAGGGCGTCCGACAGGTAGGTCGAGGCGACCATGGGCAGTCCGACCACGACGGCCGCGCCGATCACGGCGCCCGTGATCGACCCGAGCCCGCCGATGACGACCATGGCCAGGTACTGGATGGCAAGCGTCAGGGTGAAGGTCTCGCTGGCCACGCTCCCGATCAGGTGACCGGTCAGCGCGCCCTGGAGGCCCAGGACTCCCGAGCTCAGCGCGAAGACGACGAGCTTGGTCCGCAGGACCGGGATACCCAGGGCAGGAGCAGCGATCTCATGATCCCTGATCATCCTCATGGCCCGACCGTTCTTGGAACCGGTCAGTCGGTGGGCCCCGATCACGATGACGGCCAGGACACCGGTCAGCAGCCAGGCCCAGGACGTCTGGGCGTCCTCGAGGGGCTGCGTCGAGAACCAGGTCTCCACGGTGAAGCCGCCTTCGGCGCCGTCGACGCCCTTCTGGTACTCGTGGGCGAGGAACACGACGATGAAGAAGGCGGCGAGCGTCGCCAGTGCGAACTCCAGCCCGCGCATGCGCAGACCGGCCAGGCCGACGATGACGCCCAGCAGGACGCTGACGACAAGGGCCAGCACGATGTCGACCGGGGTCGGCATGCCGGCGCGGGTCGCCCACACCGAGGTGAACGCCCCCACCGCGAGGAAGGCCGAGTTCCCGATCGAGACCTGCCCGGCGGTGCCGATCAGGACCGTGAGCGCGATCGACCCCATGGCTGCCAGCAGGATGCTGTCGTACAGGAAGACGTTGGCGATCGAGAAGACCTGGGTGGCCACCAAGGTGCTCACGGCCAGCGCGAGCAGTCCGAGCGGGAGCCCGATGAACGTGATCCGCCGGCGAGTCGTGCGCTCGCGGGAAGTGGGTGAAGCTGTCGTCGTGGTCATGCGCGAACCGTCTCCCTCGTGCCGAAGAGTCCCTGCGGGCGAACGAAGAGCACCGCGAGCAGCAGCCCGTAGGTCGCGACGTTGAGGTACTGGCCCCCCACATAGGTGGCGATGAATCCTTGAGCGACACCGATGATCAGACCGCCGACGAGAGCACCTTCGATGCTGTCGAGCCCGCCCAGGAGGATCGCCGGGAACGCCGCCAGCGCGACCGTCGCCATCGACGGGGTCACCAGGTTCTGCGAGCCGTAGGCGATCCCGGCGACGGCGGCCAGGACGCCTGCGGCGATCCACGAGCCGATGTAGACGCGCCCGACGTTGATGCCTCCCTGGCTGGCCAGCAGGGCGTCCTGGCCCGCGGCGCGCACCTTGAGGCCGAGCGGCGTCAGCCTGACAAGGGCGACCACACTGACGGCCAGCACGACCGTGAGGGTGGTGAGGACGAGCGACGCCTTGGACAACGTCGCGCCTGCGATGCTCACCGAACCGCTCGGCAGTGCACTGAGCTGCAGGGAGTACTGGTCCGGACCGAACAGCATGGCGAGAACCCCGTCGAGCAGTCCGGCCATCGCGAAGGTCGCGATCAGCGCCAGGAAGAGCGGGCGTCCCGTCATGCGGCGGAGCACGAGAGCGTAGAAAGCCGCCGAGATCAGCGCGGTCAGCACGACCGCGGCGATGATCACCAGGATGGTCGATCCGTCGTGCGTCGCCTGCCAGCGCGCCACGCAGAATGCTGGAATCAGCATGAGCTGCCCGTGCGCGAAGTTGAGAGTGGACGTCGCACGGAAGACGAGGACCAGACCGATCCCGATGAGCGCGTACGTCCCTCCCAGCAGACCACCGCCGAGCAGGGACACCATGACGTCACGCATGGGCGCGACCTCCTGGTGCGAGGAGCCCGAGGGGCCGCCGGGAGGAGGTCCGCCTCGGTCGCGCCGTGCGCGAGAACCGATCGAAAGCCATTCGCAACTCCTGTGCAGTCCGGCCGAGCGTTCGCTCGGTTTGTATGTTCGAGATACTGTGTCATGGGACACACTGGGTGTCAAGGGACTTTCGATTCGGCTCGATATCGCTGCCATTGCAGACGCAAAATCGTTCGCCCCACCGAGCGCGGCGCACGGTCGCCGAGGGGATCTCTGAGCACCCCTGTGCAGCCATGTGCGCACGACGCCGCCCCAGCGGGGTCGACGAGACCCGGCCACGGGGAAACCGTGGCCGGGTCCGGATCGGCCTCAGCCCTGCAGTCCGGTCAGCCTCGCGGCAGCGAGACGGCGAGCTGTTCGGCGAGCTCGTGCGGGATGGGGTGTGGAACGTACTCGAGGAACGCGTCGAGCCCCTCGATGCCGTGCTCACGACCGACCCCGGACTTCTTGACGCCTCCGAACGGTGCCGAGAGTCCGATGCCGAACTGGTTCACCGAGATGTATCCCGAGTCGACGCGCTTCGCGACCTCGAGTGCTCGCAGAGGGTCGGCGGAGTGGACTGCGCCGCCGAGTCCGAAGCTGGAGTCGTTCGCGAGTGCCACTGCCTGGTCCTCGTCCCGGAACGGGATGATCGACACGACGGGTCCGAAGATCTCCTCCTGCGCGATCGTCATCGAGTTGTCGACGTCGGCGAAGACCGTCGGTTCGACGTACCAGCCTCGATCCAGGTTGCTCGGAGTCCCGCCGCCCTGCACGAGCTTGGCGCCCTCGGACCGCCCCTTCTCGATGTAGCCCAGCACCCGGTCCAGCTGACGCTTGGCGACGAGTGGGCCCATGGTCGTCCGGGCGTCGAACGGGTCACCGACGACCGTGGCCCTGGCTGCCTCGGCCATCGCGTCGACGACCTCCTGGTAGCGAGTCTGCGCGACCAGGACGCGCGATGTCGCAACACAGGCCTGGCCCGCGTTCCAGAAGATCCCGGCGTCGAGCGATGGGATGACCTGGTCGAGGTCGACGTCGTCGAGCACGATGGCTGCCGACTTGCCTCCCAGCTCGAGCTGCAGCCGTCGAAAGTCGGCCGCCGCGGCCTGCGCGATCCCGACTCCCACGCCGCTGCTGCCCGTGAAGGAGATCTTGCGGACAAGCGGATGGTTCACCAGCGCGCTCCCGACCTCCGCACCCCCGAGCACGAGGTTCACCACCCCCGGGGGCGTCCCGGCCTCGGCACACAGCTCGGCGAGCACGCTGGCACCGAACGGCGTCTCAGGAGACGGCTTGAGGACGATGGTGCACCCAGCCAGGATCGCCGGCACGATCTTCTTGAGCTCGTGGCGGATCGGAGCGTTCCAGGGAGTGATGCCGGCGACGACGCCCACGGGTCGCTTGCGGATGAGGGTGTCACCGTCCGCGTCGAACCGCACGAACTCGGTCGTGAGCTTCCTCGCAGCGTCGATGTAGGTGTCGAACACCTCTCGCGCCTTGTAAAGAGTCATGGTGTCCCGGAGCGGCGCCCCCATCGAGGACGACGTGAGCCGGGCGAGCTCCTCGCGCCGCGCGTCGACCAGCTCCCCCAGACGGACGACGATCGCGATGCGTTCGTCTAGGTCCATCGCGGGCCACGGTCCCTGCGTGAGGGCTCGATGAGCCGAGGTCACCGCGACGTCGACGTCCTCCGCGGATCCGTGCGACGCAGACCCGAAGACCTGTTCGGTGGCCGGATCGATCACGGTGATGGTCTTGTCGCTGCTCGAGCTGCGCCATGCGTTGTCGACGAAGATTCCCTGTCGTGTCTGCACAATCAATTCCTTCTCAGTAGATACGTCATTGACGGTCGGCCCGGTCGGAGAGCCTGGGGGCGGTGTGCGGTGCCGTGACTCCGGCGCTGACGGCACCGGCACTCGCCAGCTCGTCGATCTCGTCGTCGGAGTACCCGAGGTCGGCCAGGACCGCGCGCGTCCCGCTGCCCAGTCCCGGCGCCGCCGACGGCGGCACGGAGTCGGCGGCGGCGAGCCCGACCGGGCTGGCCAGCGACCGGACCGTGTCGTCGCCGATCTCGAGCGTCGCGACCAGCCCGCCGCCCTCGGCCACGTCCTCGGACACAGCCTCCACCACACTCCGCACGGGCGCCGCGGGGACGGCGTGGGCGGCCAGCGTGGCCAACCACTCGTCCGCCGGACGACGAGCGAACGCCGACTCGAGCACCGACGTCAGCGCAGGGCGGTGCGACAGGCGTTCGGGCTCGGACGCGAAGCGCCCGTCGGCGGCCAGATCGGGGTCGCCCACCGCCGCGCACAGGCCCGCCCACGTCAGCTCACTGTCGGACACCACGACGATCGCACGCCCGTCCCGACACGTGAACAGCCCGTGAACGGCGACCGCCGTGTGCCCTGAGCCCTGCCGCACGGGGTCCACGCCGGTGTACATCGCATCGGCGGCCACGTAGGCGGTCAACGCCACCTGCGCATCGAGCATCGAGACATCGAGGAAGGAGCCCAGCCCCGTGGTGTCCCGCTTGCGCAGCGCAGCCAACACGCCGATGACCGCGTGGAGCGCCGCACTGACCCCCACGACGGGCACTCCGACGCGCACCGGATCGCCGTCAGACTCACCGTTCAGCGCCATCACACCGGACAGGGCCTGCACCAGTAGGTCATGGGTCGGTTCACCTCGACGGGATCCCTCGTGTCCGTATCCGGTGATCGAGGCCCAGATCAGCCGCGGGAGCACTGCGCAGTGCTCGTGCGGGTCGAGCCCGAGCGGCGCTCCCTTTCCGGGCGGGTTGCTGTCGATGACGACGTCGACCGACGCGATCACACGACCAGCGACGGTCCGCCCGACAGGATCGCGCAGGTCGACCGCGATGGATGACTTGTTGCGGTTCGTGCTCAGGAAGTAGAGGCTCTCGCCGCCCACGGTCCGCGGTGACATCCGTCGACTGCGGTCACCGCCGGGTGACTCGAGCTTGATGACCGTGGCTCCCAGATCCGCCAGATAGCGTGCAGCGAGCGGAGCCGCCAGCATGCTGCCAAGGTCCAGGACCCGCACGCCCGTCAACGGAGCGGGCGTGACGCCTCCGAGAACGCCGACCATCAAGCCGCCTCGAAGATGTGGATCGCGCAGGCGCCGTGGTCCAGCCCGGCGATGCCGCCTCCGGTCACGTGGGTCAGGGCCAGCCGCGCGTCGGGCACCTGACGAGCTCCGGTGCGCTCGGGACGACACAGCTGCCAATAGGCCTCGACCACCTGGGCGACGCCGGATGCTCCCACGGGGTGTCCGCGGGACAGCAGTCCGCCTGAGGGGTTGACGACCACCTTGCCCGGCTCCGATCGGTGCAGGAAGGAGACCGACTCCCCCGGACCGCACAGTCCGAGTGCCTCGTAGTAGACGAGCTCCGCTATCGAGAAAGCGTCGTGCAGCTCGACCATGTCGAGATCCTGAGGATCGATGCCGCTCGACTCGAAGGCCTCGAGCGCGCAGTCGACGCTGATCTGGGGCTTGAGCATGTCCCTGGTCCCCGCCACGAACTGACCCGAGTGCAGCTCCGACGCCCGGACCCGCATCGCCGTGGCGTCCAGCGTCTTGCGGACGCGCTCGGACACCACGACCACGGCCGCCGCACCGTCGCCCGTGGGGCAGCACTGGAGGAGCGTCAACGGATCGGCGATGGGTCGCGACGCCAGGACCTCCTCGAGGGTGACGGCCTTGCGGAACTGCGCATAGGGGTTCAGCGCTCCGTAGCCGCGGTTCTTGACGCTCACCGCGGCAAGGTCCTCGATCCCGGCCTCGCGCTCGTGGAGAAACCGCCGTGCACGCATCGCGTAGACGGCGGGCATCGTGAGCCCTTGACGGACCTCGACGTCAGGTTCCGGCAGCGGCAGGGTGCCGCCGCCGAAGACGCTGAGCTTGTCCACGCCGATGACCAGGGCCACCTCGACCGATCCGGCCCGGATCGCCTCGACGGCGGCACGGAGTGCGCTGGCGCCACTCGAGCAGGCATTGTCGATGTTGAGCATCGGCACGTGGCCGAGACCCATGACCTTCATGACGCGTTGCGCGACCAGCGGCCCACCGAAGGTGTGCCCCGCGTAGACGCTGTCGATCTGAGACAGCTCGATGCCGGCATCCTTCACCGCGGCCGATGCTGCTGGAGCCGCCAGGGCTGCGTACGACGAGTCCGGGTACCGGCCCATGCGGATCATGGCGGCACCGACGACGTATGGAGTGCTCACAGGGAGGCCTCTCGAGGGGAAGGGGCGGCAGACACCGCGGGGGCGGGTTCGGACGAGCTCGGTGAGTCGTCGGTGTCGTGGGTGCGGCCCACGAGGGCGGCGCGGAACTGCGGAGAGTCCAGCACCTCGGTGGGAGTGCCGATCGCGATGACGGCACCGGCCTGGAGACCGACGACACGGTCGGCGATTCGCCGCACGAAGTCCATGTGGTGCTCGACGACCAGGACCGAGAGCCCCTCGGTCTGACGCGCGATCCTGAGAAGCTCGTGGACGAGGTCCTGTTCGGCGACGTCGAGTCCCGAGGTCGGCTCGTCCAGCAGCACGACCGACGGCTCCGAGACGATCGCGCGGGCGATGTCGACCAGCTTGCGGCTTCCGTACGGCAGCGACTCGACGTCGTGATCGATCATGGAGCCGAGGCCGCAGGTGGCCAGCAGCTCCTGCGCGCGACTGCGGGTGGCTTCCTCGTGCTGTCGCACGGCGCGTGGCCTGAACACCTGCGTCGCCAAGCCGTAGCCCAGGGACGCGTGGGCTCCGGCGAGCACGTTCTCCAGCACGCTCTCGTCATCGACCAGCGGCGGCGACTGGAAGCTGCGGCCCAGGCCGAGTGCAGCGATCCGGTGGGGCTGCATCGACGTCGTCGACCTGCCGGCGAGCCTGATGTCACCTGTCAGATGTCGGTTGACGAGCCCGCTCGCGGCGTTCAGCAAGGTGCTCTTGCCGGCCCCGTTGGGACCGACCACGGCCAGCAGCTCGCCCGGCACGAGCGAGAACGAGACCCCAGCAAGTGCCGTCAGGCCCCCGAAGACGACCCTGACGTCGTCGAACTCGAGCACTGCGTCCGCGCTGCTCACGTCGTCGCCTCCACGTAGCCGGCTGCGAGCAGCTCGCTGCCGAGGAAGCGAGCGGGCGGGCCCTCGTCGCGCACACGACCCCCCGTGAGCAGATAGCAGTAGTCAGCGCGCTCCAGGGCGAACCCCGTGCTCTCGTCGACCACGACGACGGCCGTTCCCTCCTCGGCGATCTGACGGACCGAGCTGTACAGGGGTTCGTGCATGCTGGGGTGCAACCCGAGCGTGAGTTCATCGATGATGAGGACCTTGGGATCCATCATGAGCGCACGGCCGATCGCGACCATCTGCTGCTGGCCACCACTGAGACGTCCGGCGACCTCGGTCCGGCGGTCCGAGAGCACCGGGAACAGCGAGAGGATGCGCTCCTCGAGCTCCTGTCGGCGCGCCCGGGGCGGCTGCACCCCGAGGGACTCGAGATTCTCCCGCACCGTCAGATTGGGGAACAGCTTGTTGCGCTCGGGCACGAAGGACAGCCCGCGCGCTGCGACCCGGTGTGGCTCGTCACCCAGCACGGGCTCGCCAGCCACCGTGATCCGGCCGTTGACCTGGACGCCCTCCGCTCGGATGAATCCCGACGCCGCGCGCACCGTGCTGGTCTTGCCCGCTCCGTTGGGTCCGAAGACGGCGACGAGCTGTCCGGGCTCGACCGACATCGTGATCGACACGGCGCCGAGTGCACCGTCCTTATAACGGACACTCACGTCCTCGAGACTCAGCACTGGCGCGGTCGCCGTGCGCGCCGATCTCTGGGCTGCTTCCGACACCATCACTCCTACGATCAGTCCGCCCGAGCGCTCGCTCGGGAAGCATGAACAGTGTGTCATGGGTCTCACAGGTCGTCAAGACCCGAATACCTCCGCGCCGATCACGCCGCGTGGTGATCCGGTCAGATCAGGCGTGCATCGGCATCGGGGCCGAGCATGCGCAGCGCGAGCGCCGCGTACTTCGCCGCGACGGTCTCGGGAGTCACCGGGCCCTCAGGGCGCAGCCACTGAGCCAGTCCGACACACATCGCGGAGATTGCCTTGCCTGTCAGGCCGACGTCGATCGGGGCCAGTCCCAGCTCGTCGACGGCTTGCCGGATCTCGTGATCCAGCAGTTGCTGGACGTCGTCTCGCTTGGCGGCGATACGTCGATAGGCGGTGTCGTCGAGGCTGCGCATCTCGCTGGCACCGATGAAGGCCAGGTCGTTCCGCCGCGCGTGATAGAGCGCGAGCGCCTCCACAACGAACGCGACGCGCGAGATCGGGTCGTCGCTCTCGTCGCGGGCCTGCTCCAGCCGCCAGATCAGGTCCGACATGGTGATCTCGAGGATGCGCACCAGGAGCGCATGCTTGCTCGCGTAGTGGTGGTAGACCCCGGGGACGCTCATGTTGGCACGACGGGCGATCGAACGGATCGTCGCTCCGTGGTAGCCCGTCTCGAGAAAGGATCGGATGGCCGCTGCCAGCACGTCATCGATCGGCAGCTCGGCGAACTCTCGCCAGTGGCGGGTCGCCCCGGGCTGGACGACATCCGCGGCGCCGGCCGGTGGCCTGATGTCGGCGCCGTCGGGCACCAGCGTGTGGATCGTGACGCCCAAGGCGCGCGCGATCTCCTGCAGCCGCTCGACCGAGACCCGCGTGCGCCCGTTCTCGATCGCGCTCACCGTGCCGGGGCTGACGCCGATCTCCTTGGCGAGCTCACGCAGGCTCATGCTGGAGGTCTTGCGTTGGTCGCGGATCGCACCCCCGAGACTGTCCCGCAGTTCCATCTGTTCATCCTAACTGAAGGCGCACACACCGCCCGGTGCTCTGCCGGTGGCTGTCGACCAGAGTCGGAGCCGGCAGGCGCTCTCGAACTGTGACTGTAGCGACAGTCGATCCGCGCAGCCAGAGTCGTCGCACCGATGTCCCAGTCGATCGAGGGTTGACACGCCTTCGCCTTCACGTACAGACTTGTGCATCATACCGAGCGATCGATCGGTAGTGTCTGGGCGCAGAGGATCGAATGAGCAATGACGTCGGCATGACCGTGCCTGAGCTGTCCGCACTGTCCCGCTATCTCGAGCGGACGGTCGGTCCACTCGACGGTCCGCTGAGCGCGACGTTGATCGCAGGCGGGCGGTCGAATCCGACCTACCAGCTGGCCGACCGCAGCCATGAGTGGATCCTGCGGCGACCGCCCCATGGCCTCGTGCTGGAGACCGCGCACGACATGGGGCGTGAACATCGTGTCCTCACGGCCCTTGCCGGGACGAGCGTCCCGGTGCCGATGCCTGTCGCATTCTGCGATGACGGCTCGGTCCTGGGCGTGCCGTTCTACGTCATGGAGAAGCTGCACGGCAGGACTCTGTCCGACCGTGACGCGACCTCCGGTCTCCTCCCGGACCAGCGCGCCAGCCTTGCGGACTCGATGATCGCCGTCCTGGCGGACCTCCACGAGATCGACCCCGCCGACGTCGGCCTCGCCGACTGGGGTCGCCCGGAGGGCTACCTCGTGCGTCAGCTCAACCGCTGGCGTCGTCAGTGGGATGCCGCCCACAGTCACGACCGCGCGGAGATCGAGACCCTTTTCAGGAGGCTCGAGCGAGCTCTGCCCACCACCCGCCACAGCGGCATCGTCCACGGCGACTTCAAGGTCGACAACATGATGCTCGACCTGCAGGAGCCATCGCAGATCATCGGCGTGCTGGACTGGGAGATGTCGACGCTGGGCGACACACTCACGGACCTCGGGCTCCTCATCAGCTTCTGGGACCAGCCCGATCTCCCGTTCAACCCGCTCACCAACGGCGCGACTGCCCTCGAGGGCTTTCCGAGCGCCACGGAGATGGTCGAGGCCTACACCGCGCGTCGCGGCATCGACGCCGGCGAGATCGACTGGTACGTCGCGTTCGCCGACCTGAAGATCGCGATCATCCTCGAGCAGATCCACGTGCGGCACCTGGCCGGCCACACCGTCGGCACCGGGTTCGACGACATCGGGCCCATGGTGCAGCCCCTGCTCGATCGGGCGATGGCCACCACCCGGACGTCCAGCATCGCCGCACTACGACTCTGACCCGCCGAGCTCCGAGGACACATGGACTTCTCCCACGCCCCCCACGTCGACGACCTGCGGGCCCACTTGACGCTGTTCATGCGCGATCGCGTGATACCTGCCGAGCAGCAGGTGGCCGAAGAGCTGGCGGCTGACCCGTCGCATTGGGGTGCCACCGCGACGGTGCTCGCGCTCAAGGAGCAGGCCAGAGCCGAGGGACTGTGGAACCTCTTCCGCCCCCCGCACGGCGACCGTAGCGGATTGAAGAACGTCGAGTACGCACCGCTGGCGGAGATCATGGGCTGGAGCCCTCACCTCGCCCCGGAGGTGTTCAACTGCTCGGCCCCGGACACCGGCAACATGGAGCTGCTGGACCTGTTCGGAAGCGTCGAGCAGCGACGCCGCTGGCTCGAGCCGCTTCTCGACGGGAGCATCCGATCGTGTTTCTCCATGACCGAGCCGGACGTGGCGAGCTCGGACGCGGCCAACATCCGGACATCGATGACGCTCGACGGCGACGACTGGGTCATCCGCGGGACCAAGTGGTGGACCACCGGCGCTCTGCGGCCCGACTGCGCGTTCTCCCTGGTCATGGGTGTGTCCGATCCTGACGCCGCACCAGCCCGCCGCCAGAGCATCGTCATCGTCCCGTTGGACTCGCCCGGGCTGACCGTCGTCCGATCGACCTCCGTGCTCGGATTCGACGACCGTCACGAGGGGGGGCACGGAGAGATCGTGCTCGACGACGTCCGCGTGCCCGCCGACCACCTCGTGGCCAACCGGGGCGACGGCTTTCTTGTCGCCCAGGCCCGTCTCGGGCCCGGTCGCATCCACCACTGCATGCGACTCATCGGCATGGCCGAGCGGGCCATCGCGTTGATGGTCGAGCGCGCACGGACCCGCGTCGCCTTCGGCCTCCCCTTGCTCGAGCAGGGGACAGTCCAGCAGTGGATCGCGGACGCCCGCGCGACCGTTGACGCCGCGCGTCTGCTCGTACTGTCGGCCGCCTGGCGCATGGACACCGACGGCGCCAAGGCTGCCCGCCACGAGATCTCGTCCGCCAAGGTGTTCGTCCCGCAGACGGTCAAGCGCATCATCGACGACGCGATCCAGGTCTTCGGGGCCAAGGGGCTGTCGCAGGACACCCCGCTCGCGATGCTGTACTCGCAGGCACGATTCCTTCAGATCGCCGACGGCCCCGACGAGGTGCATCGACGAAGCCTCGCCAAGGCCGAGGCGCGCACGACTTCTCCACTGGCCACGAGCAAGAGGCTCTGATGACCGCCACGGTCGCGGTCACCGAACGAGCCGAGTTCGTGCTGGCCCACAATCCCAACATCATGACCCTCGACGGTACGAACACCTGGATCCTCCGAGAGCCGGGAGCGTCCCGCTCGGTAGTGGTCGACCCCGGGCCGGCCGACGACGGCCACCTGGGGCGGGTGATCGCTGCGGCCGGAGACATCGCGCTGGTGCTCTTCACCCATCGCCACCTGGACCACACGGCCTCGCTCGATCGCTTCGTCGAGCTGACCGGCGCTCCCTCCCGCGCCTCCGATCCTGCGTTCTGTCGGGGCGCGGGGTCGCTCGTGGACGGTGAGCGCATCGATGTCGACGGACTTGCCATCGATGTCGTGGCCACCCCTGGCCACACCACGGACTCCACGTCGTTCCTCCTTCCCGACGACCGCAGCCTGCTCACGGGGGACCACGTCCTGGGGCGCGGAACGACCGTCATCGCGCACCCCGACGGCGCACTGGGCCCGTACCTCGACTCGCTCGCCCGCGTGCGGGGCCTGATCGAGCAGGGTGAGGTCGACCGCCTGCTGCCCGGGCACGGTCCGGTCGTCGAACACCCCCGAGCACACATCGACTTCTACGTCGAGCACCGGCATCAGCGACTCAGTCAGGTCAGGTCCGCCGTCCGCCACGGCGCATCGACTCCCCGGGAGGTGGTCGAGGTGGTCTACGCCGACGTCGACCCCGTCCTGTGGGACGCGGCCGAGCTCAGCGTCGCCGCGCAGCTCGACCACCTCAGGGCGACGCCGCCGCAGTGAACCACCGGAGTCGAGCTGCTGCGACAGGCGCGCCGCCAGACACCGCCTGACCGCTTCACCGCCTGACCGCCGGGTCGCTGGGCGCCTCGAGGCGTCCAGCGACCCGTGTCGGAGCGGATCGGGTCAGGTCGGCTGGTGGGTCGGCACGAGGATGCCCTGCCGCAGGTTGACGTGCGAGGGTCGGCTGGTGACGTACGCGACGAGATCGGCGACGTCCTCGGGCTCGAGGGACCGGAGCACGTCGAAGGTCCCTGCCAGGGAGTCCGAGTGCGCCGAGTTGTCGATGTGCTCCCCGAGCTCCGTGCGGGTCAGGCCGGGCTCGATGTTGCTGACGCGGACGTTCTTGGGACCCAGCTCGGGCCGCAGGGACCCGGCCAGGTGTGTCATGGCGGCCTTCGTCGCGTTGTAGACGGCGTACTCCGGGATCGCGACGTGGGCCGCCACCGACGAGATCGTGACGAGGTCCGCCGCGTGACCGTCCGCCGCAGCGGCGATGAGGTCCGGCGTGAAGGCCCGCACGATCCGAAGCGGACCGTGCAGGTTCGTCTCGATCATGCGCGTCCACTCGTCGTCACGACCGTCCGTGACAGGGTTCGGCAGCATGACTCCTGCGGCGCTGACCACGAGGTCGATGCGACCGAAGGCGTTGTGGATGATGTCTCGCGCGGCTTCGACGGATGCCGCGTCGGTGACGTCGGCCGCCACGGGAAGCGCGAGCTCCCCGATGGAGGCCGCCAGCTCGTCGAGCCGGTCCTGCCGGCGAGCGATGAGGGCGACACGTGCGCCGGACGCCGCGAGCAGACGGGCAGTTGCTGCACCCATGCCGCTGGCTGCGCCGGTGACGATGGCGGTGCGGTTCGATAGATCGTATGTGTTCATGACTCGATCGTGCCGCTGCCGGAGCAGCCTAGTAAGTGCTCGGTCGAACCTAGGTCCACCAGTGCCAGTCACGTCGTCGAGCGACGCGTGCCGGCGCCGACACCCAGGTTGTCGCGAAGCGTCGTGCCGTCGTACTCGGTCCTGAACCGCCCTCGCTTCTGCAGCTCCGGGACGAGCCCCTCGACCATCGCGTTGATGCCCCGCGGGTTGGTCTCGACGTTGAAGGCGAAGCCGTCGGCAGCGTCCGAGTCGACCCAGCGCTCGAAGTCGTCCGCCAGCTGCTCGGGGGTGCCCACCACAACACGATGGCCTCCCGTGATGTTGTTCAGCAGCACGTCGTGCGTCGTCAGGTCCTTGTCGAGAGCCTCCTGGACGATGTTGGCTCGCAGCTGACTCTCGTAGGGCGCAGCACGTTCGATCTCGATGTCTCCGTACGGCAGCGGCTTCGCCAGGTCGAGCGACGAGACCCCGACGCCCAGACGTGCCGCCAGTGCCTCCAGCAGGAGGTCGACGTCGAGTCGTTCGTCCAGCTCACGCTTCAGGGCGTGCGCCTCGGCCTCGGTCGATCCCAGCATGGGCAGCACCCCGGGCAGCACCACGACGTCGTCGCGAGATCGTCCGCGCTGCTCGACCAGCGTGCGCGCATCCTCGGTGAAGCGGCGCGCCGACTCGACCGTGCGGTGAGCGGTGAACAGCACGTCGGCCCATCGTGCACCGAGCTCCTTGCTCGCCTGGGAGGCTCCCGCCAGGACGATGACCGGCTTGTTGCCCCCGTAGGGCGGCACCTGGAGGATGCCTCGACTGCTGAAGTGCTTCCCGCGCTGGTCGACGGGCCGAGCCCGGCCGAGGTCGACGTAGGCGTGGGTGTCCGGATCGGCCACGATCGCCGCCTGCGGCAACGAGTCCCACAGGCCGTGCACGATCGACAGGAACTCCTCAGCGCGCTCGTACTTCTCGGTCCGGGGATCGATCGCGCCCAGGCCGAGCGCGTCCAACGCGTGGGCGTTCGTGCTCGTGATGACGTTCCACCCCGCGCGACCACGACTCAGGTGATCGAGCGACGCCACGCTCCGCGCCACCTGGTAGGGGGTGCCGTAGACGCCGTTGATGGTCTGGATGAGGCCGATGTGCTCGGTCGCCACGGCGATGGCCGAGAACACCACGGTGGGGTCGAGCGCCCGCCACGGACGCCGGGGGGGATCGTCGAGCCGCAGGCTGCCGTAGTCGTCCGGCATGAAGACGGCGTCGAGCTTGCCGGACTCGGCGGTAATCGCATTCTGCACGAGCTGGTCGACGTCGGTGGACAGTGTCGCCGCGTCGTCCTGCAGCTTCCAGGCGGCGTCGTGGATCCCGGACGGTGTCAGGTTGAACACCAGACGTATCGGCTTCTTCGGGGGCATGCGGTCGATCTCCTGGTGTGGGGTGAGGGCAGGTCAGAAGGCCTGATGGGTTCCGAACGTGCGTTGCCAATAGGTGAGCGGCCGTGACGGAGAGGTCCTGGCCGAACCCACCTGACCGAGGACGAGCGTGTGGTCGCCGGCCTCGACCAGCTGCACGACGGCCATGGACACCCACGCGTGGCAGTCGCTCAGCACCGGGACGCCGTCCTCGAGGGTCCACGCGATGTCGGCGAACTTGTCGATCCCCCTCGTCGCGAATCGCAGCGCGACCTGGTCCTGGTGGGCGCCGAGGACGTTGACCCCGACCGAGCTCCCGACACCGAGCCGGGACAGCACGGTCGACGCGTTGTCGAGCGAGACGACGAGCATGGGCGGTCGCAACGAGAGGGACGCGAACGCGCTCACCGTCGCACCGAACGGTCGGCCGTCGCGGAACGTGGTGACCACCGACACGGGCGCGGCGACACTGGCCATCGCGCCCCGGAACGACGCCTGCAGCGCCGCATCGTCGAGTCCGGGCACGCCGGTGCCGATGGTGGCGTGGCGGGTCACGTGCTCTCCCTCCTCCACCGGCCCGGACCAGCGGCTGCGTCCCCCATGCCTACTTCGACAGCCACACGTCGTTGAGCCGCAGGAACGTCTCGGCCGTGTAGTTCAGGTCGTGGACCTTGCTGCTGCTGGCGACGACCTGTGCTCGGTCCTGCAGCGGGAACAGCGAGGCGCTCGCGACGATCTCCTTCTGCAGATCGCCGAGGAGCGCGTTGCGCTTCGCGGTGTCGGTCTCGCTGATCTCTCCCGCGAACAGCGGTGCGAGCTTCTCGACCGTGGCCTGCTTCTGCGAGTAGGCGCCCGGGCCCGTGCCCGGGGTCACGACGCTGGTGTCGTAGAGGGTGCGCAGCAGGTCGCCGTCGCCGCGGGTGTAGTACGACGCCGTCAGGTCGAAGTCGCCGTTGTTGGTCAGCTGCGTGTACTCGGCGGGCGTGACGATCTTCTGGTTGAGCTTGATGCCGACCTTCTTGAGCTGGTCCTGGACCAGGTCCCATCCCGGCCAGGCGATGACGAAGTCGATCTCCAGCGTCTTGCCGTCCTTGGTCCGGTAGCCGTCGGAGCCCCGCTTCCATCCGGCTCCGTCCAGCAGCGCCTCAGCACCCTTGGGGTCGTAGGCCAGTGCCGCGGACTGATCCGAGAACCCCGGCGTCGTGGAGTCGAGGACGCTCTTGGCGACGGGGTAGTCGTCGCCGAACGTCGTGGCCGCCCACTCCTCACGGTCGATCGACTTCTGCACGGCCTGACGGATCGCGTCGTCACCCAGGATGCCGTTGACGTTCGGGATGAAGTTGTACGCCAGGCCCGGGAGGACCGTGGTGTCGATCGACCCACCTGATGCCTTGATGCTCTCGGCATTGCCCTCCGAGAACGGGTTGCGCGGCCAGGCGACGTCGATCTGGCCCGAGGTCAGGCTGCCGACCAGGACGCTCTCCTCGGGCGCGAACGTCACGTCGAGCTTGTCGATGTG
>Ga0247734_1000909_pt1 | contig 23873 bp, 18 predicted proteins | sample UWRJL103311B2_FD_180933 | JGI IMG/M metagenome (GOLD analysis project Ga0247734, IMG submission 180933) | Plant litter microbial communities from Arlington Agricultural Research Station in Wisconsin, United States - UWRJ-L103-311B-2 | ecosystem: Environmental > Terrestrial > Plant litter >... | reverse complement strand
GTATACGAGGGAGTTGTATATGGACAATATCTTTAAAGCTGGGAATTGGGAATTGGTGTTTATGGTGGCTCGGTAGAGAGTGCAGACGAAGTGCTCGTCTGCTACTTTGCTAAGGCGTATTATAAGGACGGCGTATTATGCAACTTACAGATACCCAATTGATGATTTTATATCTTTGGATGGAGATGTGAGAGAATCAGACTTTTCGTTTCCCGTATAAATCTCATTTATCTCATTCTCTATTGTTACTGATAACTTCTACCTTAGTCAAGCACGGAGTTGCGACTTCAGAAAAAGCAAATCTGGTGTATAACCTCATTGTCTCACGGCTTTTGAATGACTGAAGCATGACACATGGAAATATGGGAGAGCTGGGCTTCCGTAAGAACTTCCACCATACGCGCATCACTTGCCTCCTTGTCTATGAGTAATTATTTAGGCTGGTCACGGAAAGGTAAGACCTATATCTAAATAGATATATACCTTGAGTTCTTAATGCGTAGTCACGTGATCACCTATTCATTGACGTCACGGGCTTCTCATTGACGCGTTGAAATGCTTGACTGGAATCATTCTATTCTCCTCAATTAATACTGATATAAACTACCTAATTAAGCATCACTTCCCGATTACCACCACCCAAAGATACAATCATGGTAGCCACACGGAGTTCTCAAGAGCACCAATCGTCAACCAATGGCAATAAACGAGCAGCACCTGCTCCTACTGGGAGCTCTCCACCAGCGAAAAAGGGAAAAGTTTCGGAGAAAGAACAAAAAACTATTGAGGAGATGATGGCAAATGGGGATGACGATCGAAAAATTGCAGAGGAAATTAACGGTCCTGATTCTAAGGGCGAAGGTGAAAATGGAAATGGAAACGAGCAGGCCGATGATGTATCTATGAGTGGGATTGAGGATGATGAGAAGGTTGCGGAGCAGATTAATGGGGGTGCTAAGGTTAAGGGGAATGGTGAAGAGAAATCGAATGGTCTGAAAGAGGGAGAGAAAAATGCTTTTGATGAGGCAAGTGATTGGCTTCCTTCAGAAGTATAACATTTTGACTGATTTTTCCAATTCATAGGTAAAAGCTGATTCTAATGATGTCAAGAAGGCTTCTGAGGAAGAACAAGAGTCTAAGACTAAAGAACTCTCCAAGAACAATAAGTCCGTTGTCGAGGATGAGGAGAGAGAGGCCAAGATTCCATCTTCGATCTTGGAGAAAGGCATCATCTACTTCTTTTTTCGTGGTCGTGTCGGAATCGAGGACCCACAGGGTATTGAAGATGTCGCCCGTAGCTATATAGTTCTTCGACCACTTCCAGGTACGTTTTCCTTCCCTCTTTAACCTGTTAAGTCTAAAACAAGGTTACTGACCAGTGCTCGTAGTTGGTGCAAAGCTCGGAGAAGGTCCTCTTGAGGATGACGGGAAGGCGAGACTATTAGCACTTCCTAAAAAGATGCTCCCTAAAAGCAAGCGAGACCGTTTCTTGTTGTTTGTGGAGAAGCCTAAATCTAGCGTTGCCGACCTGAGAGAACAGTTCGCCAGTAACGATTATTCTACTAAGACACAAGGAACTAGTCATACCCCAGCAGCTGCACCTTTCTCTGAGGGTGTTTATGTGATAACTTCTACTGGACGCGAGTCACATCTTGCTTATCAGATTACATATCCTGAAATTGGCGATATTCAAAAAGAGGTATGTGTCTTACTACCAGGCATCGAGCTGTATGATACCTCTTGTTCTCCCGCGTCGTGAAGCTGACAAGAAATTCATAGCTTGGAGTATATGAAAAGGGCAGCTTCGTCATATCAGTCAAGAATCCTAAAACCCCGTCACCAGGTAATGCCGGTCTCGACAACCCCGCCAAATATCCAGAGGAGCTTCAGAAGAAGTTTAGAGATCTGAGATGGATGCCTGCAGAGCCTGAATTGCTAGAATACGAACATACGCAAGTTCTATTCATCGGTGAAGGCTTCGGCACCTTTGGTCACTCATTGGATGAGATGAGCAAGGATAAGCGAGACGATGAGAAGGAGAAGCCGGAGGATGAGATTGAGCAATTACTTGGTGAGGATCATGATCGAATCGAGAGCCTGAAGGAGGATGATCCGGTGTTTGCTGATTTGGGATTGAGCTCGAAGGAGTATCAGAAAATGAAAACTACATGGTGATTGGCGCACTATTACCTGGGTCGAAAAAATGTACCATGTCAGTTTCTTTTTTTTTGGTTGAACTTGCTTATTATTGAAAAATAAATTTAACAGCTTTTCTTTGGTGCCTTTCGAGCTGAATTGTTAACGTCTCAAAAGTGCGGCACGAGAGTCTTTCGTCCAGTGGCAAGTCTTTCATATTATGTTCTCCCTTTCTAATTCCCTGAAGAATAGCATGTTTTAGTATAGAGTGCTAAACTGAATCAATCTATCTAACCTCTCACGCCTTAATGCCGACCTAGCATGTCTCAATTTATACAACACATGCATCTCCACCCCAACAATGTCACCTACAGCCTATACCTAAATCCATTATTCTTATCAAATTCCTCCTCTGCATCAATCCCAGGAGATAGAAATTCACTCTCCCGAATAATAGGTGTAGCAGGGCGATTATCTCCGCCTTCCTTATCCCATTGTCGATTACATGATTCCAAGTAAAAACGAAGAGCTAAACTAGCCAGACACCCGCATCCATAGAAAACGGCAATGATTATGAAGGTAGTACGATATCGAGGAGCACCTGATTCGAAATATAGCTGAGGACCGATGCTAGTAAAATTTAGTGCGGTACGTTACAAATATAATGGAATAGAGTTCTTACATGTTGCTAAGAGAAATGGTTATGAATATCAAGGCAGTCATCGTCATTTTTTGTGTCACACTCCTTATATTACCAGCAATCAAGGACATGGTTAGTGGAATAACAGCATGGCCAAAGGCACCCACCAGATAGCCAGCCAGTGAGAAGTATTTGTTCGTCCCAAATAACATCATCAGATATCCGGTGAGGGGTGGTAAGGTCACGAATGAAATCAGTAAAGTAGTAATATTGTTGAAAGTCGAAGCCAAGTAGCCTGTACCAAGCACCACCACAAAAGCTATAAACCAGTGTGGGATCCCAATCAACGAGGACAAGAAGTTAGAAAACCCAGCACTTGTCAGAATAAGATTAGAAAAGGTCTGAAGACCACCGTTTGGGACTTGGCCAAGAAAGACGATAAGGATAAAGAGCCATGATTTGGGATCGAGGAAACAGAGGAGGGCTTCTTTCATGTTCCAGCCGTCGCTTTCAGATTCGATTATTCCGGTACTGCTATTACCAATGCGACGCTCAATGAAATCCTTTTCAGAAGGGGTGAAGCGTCGGGCGGTAGAGACGTTGTTAGGGAGGAAGAGGAGAAGAATAATTCCCCATAGGATAGCAAGGCTTCCAAATGCCTGTCTGTACCTTAGATAATGGCAAAATGCTATGCTGAGAGACTTACGATATATAAGTATCGCCAAGGCTTGAATTCTCCGGCAATGTGACCTATGCCAAAGGAAAGTAGGTTCCCAACAATGCCACCAAAAGAATTTCCAGCAAACCAAACCGCTACTCGCCGTGGTGCTTCCTCTCTGGTGTACCACATTGTTGTAATATATAGAAAGGCCGGATTGCTTGATGCCTCCAGAGCTCCAGTGAGGAACCTAGTGACGAGGAGATGACCATACGCGGTAGTCGCAGAAGTGGCAACAACTACAACTCCCCATAATAGAACATTGGTCCCAGCACAAAACCCAGCTGGAAAGCTTTGGATTAAAATCGTAGCAGGGTATGCCCATAGAAGATATCCGAAGTAGAATATGCTTGACACCCATGATAAGCGATTTCCGCGTAGGTTCTAGAAGGTTGATTAATTGAGATTCAGAAGAGGTGAAGATTGATGTAGGGAGGTTATAGCTCACGATGTCTTCCGTCAGTCCATAAACTGAAGCGTTTGCAAGAACAGTTTTATCAATAAAATTGAAGCTCAGAGTGAGGAACATGAGCGGAAGTATACGCCAGTCAATCTTCCTCACAATCTGTTTGATGTATGCTTTATCAAGCTCAGGAGGTGGTGTTTGCGGTGATGGCAAACCAAGAGATTCAGTGGTTACTCTGAGTGTTGGTTTTGAGGATCTTGGTTTCAGCCTGTCGCCTTGGAGAAGTGGCATATACTCGTTCCTAGAGCTGCATTATTATCAATAGTTCGAAAAATAGAAGTAAAAATGAAACTTGACCAGCACACATATTTAGGAAGAATGTAGTTTGAAGAGCTGTTAAACCTACACCATCGGCTGTGGCTCTAAGTCATCCGCCATTTTCGACATATTTCATTCTTCAACCTTGATCCCAAATTGCAGAATTTTGCAAGAAATCGCGGAATATTGCTAGAGAGTTGTCTTGAGAGTGCATACAATCTTAGACAAAGCGGAATAGAAGCAAGAGACATGTGTTTCCGTGAGAAGAAACACATGGATGAAATTCCTTATCATGGGGAGCCTTACGTTGCACCGTGCAACATAATCTTATATTGGTACAAGGTCCACAGATTAACCCGTCATACTTCACTTACATATGCCCAAGCCCTATTCAGCTTCAACTTCAGCGTGAGTCTGAGAACAGCATCAGATAAACCGTTTTGTAAATAGCTTACGAATGTCGTAGACATTCTAACTTCTTAATTTTAGTTCGCTCTCGCGAAAATAAGTGGTAAACATTTATAAACCGCTTTAGTTATACATGGGTGCTACGCTCGGTGCAGGGAGACAAGTCCAAACCTTTACCTCAGAGGATATCGCCTGCAGCTTTATTTTGAACTAACCTCACCACCCAGGATAAGAATTTGGCCGCTTGTCGATTATGGCGGAAGTTGTAAGGTAACTAAGTTGCATTGCGAGATGGCCAATTATAGGTCATGAAGGAGGGAGTTAAGGGGTTTTAGTAAGACTCTTCAAATATGTAATGTTTCAATGGCAGAGTGATATAAAACATGAGAGATATTATGCTCCTATTTTACTTTTATAAATTAACAACGAATATATTTATCCCTTATAATATGCTACTCCTCGTAGCTATATATCGTAGCCTGGTTAAAGCCTTAACGAATAAGAGATGTTATATCACAAAGCAGGTAATTTTAATTCTATATTTTTTACACGGTATGACGTTCAGTAAGGTATTGTTTCCGTGGGTTGGCCGCAGTTTTTGGGTCCTGTAACCGTTCTCAGCCAACCACGCACCCTCCTCCTTCTGTACTACACACCGCTCATGCCAGATACTCCACGCCTATTGGCCGGCTACGCGACAGTGACACTTGCGTTACCATGCCATGTCAAGCAGGTTTCTCTGTCAGAATGAACCTCAACCTCGAAAGTATGGCCCCCGTTTTCTGGTGATCAAACCCTTCAGGCCCACACGATACTGAATATATACTTAAATAATGCCTTCGTCCACCGCATGTCTTGTCACCATCCGCTTCTCGCCCACCTCACCTCAACGTCTGTCAGCAGAGCTCTCGTGGCATCAGTTGTTGTAACCCTCAAGTGAGATACACGCGCCGTTAAAAGCGCAGTACTTTGTTAAGTGTCCAGGATAAGACCACACAGGATTTAGAGATCCAATATCTCAATGGCATGCTAAGAAATAAAATTGAAATTATTTAGGTTCTCATCTATAATATACCGAATTCTCATGGCTACAAACTTATACATATGCTGTCTAAGCACTGTGCCGAGAAAGGTTCTGAGATATCACGAATGAGGCTCAAACATTTCATAGAAATAATGATCGAATTCCTAATAGTAAGAATCCTCCTCTATTATTACACCCATTCAAAACTTGCCAATCAATAATATGTTGCAAGGTGAGCACTAAAGATTATGGGTAATATTGGGAAATACAGAGCTGATATGGGTTGTACACCCTGTAGCTTCTTTGCTTGTCAGCTGCTATGGCCTTCCTACTTACTGAATGACCACAAACCGCCACCAAAAATTACTGAATACAGTGGAAAGCATGCAATCACTCAGCCATCACATCACATTTCATCAGGCTTAAATCAACTTCATAGCCCCTCCCCCTTTCTCAGCCTCAACAAGTGATTGCCATCATGCCCAGTGTCTTCCTGTGGGAATGCCATTCATTACGCCTCCGGCATCAAAGGATCCTGAGAGCACGAAGTTTGAGCGAAGCCTCTATTATTCTACATGAGACCTAAGAGGTAGATCATATTATCGTCGGATTGCCTTGATCATTTCTCTCTGGTCTCAGGTGCGATTTTGCTTTCTATCACCCATCGCAATGAAGCTCAAGGCTTTGAAAAAAGCGATAAGTTTGGTACTGGGGAAGAAATCACATGAGCAGACAGCAGCAGCAGATGAGATTATCGTGGCACATACAAAACCCTTCAAAACATCAACAATTACCTTACCTTTGGCATGTGAAGTCAGGGTTTTCCCGCTCCTGGATCTTCCACCGGAGGTGGTTGAGGTGATCATATCGGAAATGATCACTACTGTAGGACCTTACCGTGCTGTAAGGTTACGATTCGTCAACAGTAAGGCTTCAATCAATTCGGAAGCAAAAACACGTGCTAATACAGCCAGAACTATTCAATGAAACGGTCATCAAAATCATTTTCTCCTACAAGAATGCAGACCTGTTACCCTTCGAGCGCCACTATCCCATGCAGCGGCTCGGTCGAATCGCGTTTGCAAAAATATTAGAGGGAAAGCTTGCGGATGAAAGTTCCGCCCGGAGCCCGTTGCACCGAACCATCAATAGCTGTATTGATCTTCTCGAGACACTCAGTCTTGACTCTCAAGATGATATAGATCGACGTCGGGCTTATACTAGTATACTATGTGCACGCACTGTCAATGTCTTGAGCATGAGAGAAGCAATCCAATGTCTCTCAGCACTAGACAAGACACCGGTAGAGAATCCATCATCAGGAGCTCTCGTTTTAGCAGCCGCAATAGGAGATGACTCCATTTTTCAGACTCTACTCGCTCAAGGAACTTCGGTCGAAGATGAGAGTTCGTTCTTCGGCTCTGCACTGCATGCGGCAGCCGAATATGGGCACATGAATGTGCTGGAAAAGGCCTTGAACGCCTCAGTACCACCCTATGATGCTTTTAACGGTGGCATACGAGGTGGTGACAAAGAGATCGTAAAAAAACTCCTGGTCAAGTATGAGTATGATAGTATACTACATGGCCACGAGGCCAAAGGAGGGGTGATGCTTGTATGGGCAGCCGCCGAAGATCAGACTGAGATCCTCAATATGTTGATGGATCATATTCCCGCCAGTCATGAAGTACAGACCTTAAAAAGCGCTTTATATCATGCCGTCCTTTTCTCAGCAAAATCGACCACAAGGCAGCTCCTCATAGCTGGAGTCGACATCAGCAACTACGAAGAGCCGCTCGGGAACGGCTTATACGTGGCGTCTAAACGAGGGGACCTTGAGACCGTACAGCTCCTTGTTGAGCACGGCTTCACGAATGGCCACGGACCCAATTCTTACGACGAATGCATGCACGTTGCGGCCGCAAAGGGATATATCAATATTGTGGAATTCTTTTTGCACCATGGAGTTGATATAAATTGTAGATTTCCTTGCCCAACTGCACCGTCTGGAATGGACGAGGATTTCTGGAATAGGATAGATGGCAGTGATCCCGCGACGACAAATGCAGCACGCAATGGCGATTTCCGGATATTTTGCTTTTTGGTGCTAAGAGGATGTCGAGTGGATCTTGAAAACAAATTTGCATCTGTGCAGAAGCAATGGCTTGAACAGCTCCAAGCCTGGGAAGAGAGTAGGTTGGTCAAGCAGTTGACAATTGAACCATCTTGAAGCTGCAGGTTGGAATCTTCGGTGATTTTTGGGTGGGTGTATTCCACGACGATTTGTCTCCTATGACCCGGCTGGCAGCAGAGGTCCATTCAGAAAAGAAGTTCCAGTTGAGCACAGTGGGTGTCCAAAATGCTTAGGTTGAAAAGGCGGAAAATAGTATTCGCGTGATAATCGTCAATTTTGGCGACAGGAGCGAGTCAATAGCCATGTCTTGGCTCGTAGTTGATGTCAAAGTCAAGTCGTTTCCAAAAAAGAAACACATCGACAAAGACATCCAGATGATTTTCGGCCACTGATCGTCGACGCAGCCTGTATGATAAGATGAGGTTACGAAGGTGCACTGATACAGTGCTTGTACACAAAGTTAAGGGGTAAAATCAATGATGTTCTTGTAAGGTAAAGAGCGATGTGCTCGAAAGAAATCCTCCACGATATGTTGCAATCACAAATCTATTCTATTTCAAACCAGCAAGCAGCCCATTTGATAAATAGCTCTATGTAGCCGGGTAGCCAACAACCACTGCTATTCTCAGCACCTGTCCTAACGCCAAGCTTAGGTGCAATCTAGTCCAGCCTACTATTGATGGACGTTTTGCTATATTTCTCCTTTCAATGACTTGATGAAATACTGTTTCAAAAGTACGTGTAACCTACAAAAATAAGGTCTTATAAATCACCCAGACCTTCCATGTTTCTTTGCCCTCTTAAATGTCTTTTGAACCAGTCTTCAACTTGGTGCTGTAATGCACTTGCAATGACTGTTTATTCTTCTTCGGGAATGTGTCCGAAATATCATCCCATGGTAAACCTTGTTCTACTCGCTGCAGTGGAAGTTGGTCGTCTTCGGACGAATATATCAAGATCTTAACGGGCCTGCCTATGGACCTGTTCGCCCGCACTTCTTCGTTATAATTACTTATACTCTTCCTTTTGCCCAAACAGATGATCTCAAGCCGGGTGATTTTGATCAAGGTCTTTGATTTTGAGCCTTGACAAGATATATGAAGCATTTTTAGTGTTAAATGGAGACTTTAATTGATTCTTACATTCGAATGCCAGCCGCCACTTTGACAACTTCGATGGCTGCTTTCTAAGAATATGCATGCCAGCTGCTGGATTAACAAGCTTTTAGTATTTGATTGAAAGAAGCCAGGGTCGGGGTTGGGCTTGGGTTACAGTTGGGAAGCCCAAGTTTTAAGCTCTGATTGGACAACAGGTGCATATATACGTTGGTACCAATCAAGGCTAATATCTGCATGCTGAAATTGTTATATGGTAAGCACTAAGTTCCAGCATGCATTATTAACCCCCATAAACCCGCAAGCTGTTGGAAGTCTGAACTGGGTGTAGTGGGCTCGTATAGCTACTTGCAGGCCTTATCACATACAAGTAGAAGTAAAACTTCGTTCATCTCTTTTTCTCTTCGACTCTTTTACATTCATTATTTCATGCACACAATCTAAAAAGGTTCTCATCATGGCAGAAAATGATAAGCACCCTACTCCAGCGAGTCTCGTGCCTCAACTAGGGATGGCAGCATATCGAGCACCATCCCTCTTCCAACCCCATCGTGCGAGAGAAGCTCTTGCAGACGCACACGCAGGAAGGATTCCACCACTACTTGGATATTTCTGTGGTATCCCTTCGACGGCTATTTCAAAAATTGCCGCACAGCTGGGTTTTGATGTAGTTTGGATTGATTGGGAACATGCTGCTATGAGTGTAGAGACGATGACACAGGTACGAGAACTCTAAGTCTCTTATAAAATGAGCCAGAGTTTGTTAATATTTTGAAAAGATGGTGCATGATGTTCAGTTTGTTAGCGAGGGACGCTCAATGGCATTAGTCAGGTAAGTTGAAAGAGCTGCCCTCAATGAATTTCATTTCGCTAACTATAACTAGAGTCCCAGGTCACGATCATGCTTCCATAGGCTATGCTCTAGATGCTGGAGCAAGTATAATGATTCCTCAGATCGATACCGTAGAGCAAGCTCGTGCTGTTGTCTCGTTTGCAAAGTTCGGCAGCAAAATTTCAGGCACCCGCTCAGCACCACCTTGTCGCTTCGCCCCAGGAATTGGAGATATCTGCTTAAATGTATCTAATACCTTGTATCAGAACTTAAATCGCCAGGCAGCAATAATCATCCAGATTGAGTCTCTCCAAGGTATCAAGAACCTCGATTCCATCTTGACGGAAGTAGGGCACGATATTGACTCTGTGTGGCTCGGCACTTACGATGCTAGAGCTAGTATGGAATTTAATGCTGGTGGAGCTTGGGGTGATGAAAAGGAGTGGCTTGATGCCGTGGAGTTGTATGAAGCAACTCTGAGGAAACACAATATGCCTGCAAGCGGATTGGCGTTTGGTGATCCTGCGACGATCAAGCGTACTGCGAAGATTCGGAGCTTCTTGGTGACTACGATTGATTTCTACAGCCTGATTGGCCAAGGCTTACAAGATATTGGGACTTACAGAAAAGAATTCCGTGCCAAGGATTATTCCGAGGTGTATGACGCTTAGGGATTGCTCTTGCGTTCAAAGTACCATGGAGCTGGATACATTATCATGCGACTGGTTATTCGACGTTTATTAAGCCCTCAAAGTACCGAGCCGCTCATCACGCACAGAAGAATGCGTTTCAAGTACATTTTAATCCCATTGATCTCATCAAAGTCCTAGCACAGACTAAATCAACCTTGATAATTTACCGTAGTTCCGCAAACACAAGAACCCCCCTATAGCCATATCTTCCAATCAGAGAATCTGAGTGAAATACACACCGTGACAGCATGGCCCCGAACTCATAAAGCACAGAAAAAACAAAGAGTCGACCGAGAATCACTAGCAGCCTTCCAGATGCTCCTGTCCTCCCAATCCCTATAAACCATAAATCAGACAAGGCCTCTGAAAGTAAGCCAATTGAGGTCCTTCAAAATCGGCTATGTGACTCCTCCTCAACGAGAAACTTGCACAAGCGTTGGTGGGTGAATTTGCCTCCCTTCTTGACCAGCATATCTCGTGCAATTACAAATATTTCCGCAAGCATCTCCTTGGGGAGGTCTTCTGGGTTCGCTAGGGCTGCACATTGGTTCAGTGCGAAAAACTCCGTGAGAAAATCTCGCAGAATAGAATACTGACGATCTGGGTGATAGATCATTTGAAGTACACTTTTGGATGGTTCGAACTCTGTCAACGATTCCACTATCCGCAGCACATGGTTTTGGAGCTTCGGCATTAAAACTCTGTCGGCGAGCATCCAGAGATTTAGAAGATCATCGGCAGTAATGATTCCGCCGTTTTCAAGCTCTCCGATGTAGATATAGCTAACTAGCAGCCCGAATGATTTCGCGTTGGTGTCATGAAGCTTCATGGTTTGGGTGTCGGCTTCCGTAAAATTGCCGTTGAAGGCTGCGTTGAAGAATTGTGAGCTATAAACCAAGAAGTCTTTGTAGACCTTGAACTCGGTAGTAGTTCCGTTCGGCTCGACGATGTAGACTGTGACCAGGTTTTGCACATTTCTAACAACCGTAAGTTTCAAAATGTATGGAAATACAAGATAAAAAAAACTTACCCGAAGCTTGGGGCAGTCTTTTCGGCCGCAGCTAGGCGGCGAGAGGCAGCGGTTACTGACTTGAAAGTCGTATTCTTTTTTGGAACCGGAGGTTTAGGTGATCTCAAGGCGATACTACGAGCATTATAAGAGCCTGTGTATCTGGCGGCGCGAGCGCTGACTTGGGTTGATCTCGCTGTCGAAAGAGGTGTCTTTCCGGGCTGCTTGTACCGAGTTCTCGACATCTCGATATGTTTGCAAGGTGTCTCGTGATCTCAGATAGATGTGCGTCTTGAGAATAGCTCTAATGGTCTGGTCAGCATGCGAATATGTAGAGCTATATATTGTGAGCTCCTACAATGCGTAGAGCAATACTTCCATGTAGCTGCAGTTAGCTCGCTGGACTTTCAAGCAACTCAGTCAGGTCGAAGATGACTTTGCAGATGACAAGAGAAGAAGCAGGGACCTTGACGAACTTAAATATAGCGAATAATATGGTATGTAGATGTGGAAATGGTCCCAAAGGCGATGCTTCCTCAATATATATTACATAGTGAATGGGAATATAGCTAAAGACAAAGCTGAAAGTGGTCCTGTGGCAATAAAGTGACTAGCTGTGGAACTGTGGAACTTTGGTTTGGAATGAAGGTGAGAAAGTCGCAAGATTGCTTGCTTGCTGAACATGGCGGTGAAAGTAAGCATATAAGAGACTCGTCTTTCGGAGTAAAGATGAGACTGTAATTTTATGTTAGTTAGACACTATGGCGAGCCACATGAAGGCACTTTTCTAAGCGAACTATCGATTAATCCCTTCCTAATTCACTCATTAATTCCAGGTTTACTTTGGTATTATATACCTTTGCAGTATTTCTTTAAGATGAACGACCTCAACCATATCTAGAAGCATGCCATAACACCGAAGATTAAACAGCAAGTTAAGCTCTTGCTCTTGGTTTTTAAAAGAATCTATTATTGATACAAGTACATATATGAACAGTCTATACTCATCAGCCTGCAATCGTTTTAGGATTCACATCCTTAATCGTAACTTCTGTAATCTTGTCGCCTCTTTTCTCTCCATCCTTCATTAAAAATTGATACCTTCCGCCTAGGACTAGATCCTTCATCACGATCTCTCTAGTACGTCCCAAACTTTCGATATCAGCGATCCGCTGTAAAGTAGCCTCTAAATGCTCATCGAAACCTTCCTCGGCACAAATCTCCCTAAATGCTCGTTGCATGGGTACTGAATCAGCGCGTACAAATGCTGTGCTGGTAATTGTGAAGAGGTTGATATGATCGTATTGTCGGATGAAATCCGCACGGGTCATGATCTGACGGGCTTTATGCAGCGGTATTTGTGGAATGTTGTGAGAGCCATCATCTGGGTGGAACTCATCATGTTCCTCATGTTGCTCGGCCTTTACAAGGGCCTGAGCCAAGACCATAGCGGCTGACTACAGTTCGATTAGCCATCACTTCACAGAAAATAGGAAGGCACTTACAGCGAACTTTTGCTGATCCATGACATCGTCGTCCATTTCCTCTCCTAGGATCCAGCATTGATTTAGAAACCAACGTTTTTCGACGTCTATGATATTCTCGCAGGTCCGTAACATATCTCTAGACTTGGCTACACGATTCAGATATGTAAGACGACCCCCAACTCTGTCATAAACTTCAGCCAAAATATCAGACCTCACTTTTTCTTTGAAGTACTTTTGCCGATAGTTGGAAAGTGCAGCAATAGCCTGCGTTTTAGGAAGATCTGTAATAGACGTGACCTCCATTCTAGTGGCCAATTGCTTGAGCCGCTCGTATACCCAGTAATCATCCGAGTTGAAGACCACCGTTACAAGGTTACTCGCGGCCCATTGTTCTGCCCGTTGTTGGAGGAGCTCTAGCAAGTCTCTGCCGTCTTCATCGTCACGAAGTAAATGAATACAGTTGATGATCACTATCAACGGACGGCCAACAAGCCGCCTCCGTTTAAGTGCCACTTTCTCCAGCTTGTTGAAGGCACGCTCAATATCCAATAGTGCACTACTTTCTCTGGGGCCTCGTTCTGAAAAGTAGGACCCGATATAGTCTTCGTGGAACTCGAAGTTCAGAGCCTTGCCCAAGCGTACTCGGAAAATCTCCAGATCGGCATGCGCTTCAAACATGCTGACGCCTTCGCCGTCTATCTTCTGCATCGCGTCAAGCAACATACTTGACTTCCCTGTTCCTTTTTCGCCGATTAACAAGTGATACCGGCCACGTTCGCTTCCATTCACAATGGCATCAATCTTCTTCTGCTCGTCGCGAAGGATCCAATGCGTCTCATCTCCCGATACAGCCTGGAGATTTGTCAATGTATCTGGCAACTTTTTACCCAAAGCAGCAAGTTCAAGCACAGGATCGCCGGGTTCGAAAGCCTTCTCCATTTTGTGTATGACGAGCCATTTGTAGAACCTGTGATACATATAGCCACCTAAGGCAAATCCAGAGCCTACCACCAAAATGCTTGCAAAAGCAGTTGCTGCAGCCTCCAGCATTTGAGTAAATATCGGACCATTTTGGTTCGATGGCTGTGAGCGCTTGCTTTGGTTCGTGAACGGGTTGTATGTTTTGCCTAGCTGGTGTTAGTCATGTGATACTATTCTTTGGTCACGTGGACATATATCTATGCTTGCTTCGAAGTTTACACTGAGTTTATAGGAAGGATACAGGATATATGAGTCTCCAGAACCTCGAAACGGCTCTTGACCGTTTTTGGCCCCATGCCACAAGGTAGATACCCCAACTTGATATGCAGAAGACAAGACAGTTCTCCAACAGCTACCCCCCCTGGGATGACGCCCCCAAGCTTCTGGAAATGACAGAAAGTGACGGAAGTTGTGCATGAATTATGAATAGTATGGACAACTTACGTGGCGGACCTTCGTCAGTCCCATCACCGCCATCAGCTTCCGCAGTCTTCTCCTTTCCAGGCTGTTCGCCAGTTGAGGCCCATCTTGTCTGTAGAAATAGGGGTTCACGTCTGATTGCGACGCGTTGGGACGATATTGGGAATTTGCGCAGGCCCCTCAGCGTTGCGGACCGCATGTTGTCGGAATATCAATTGAGTCGTAACGAATGCTACTCTCATGGGGACTTTTCTTCCTCACGCGGGGCAATTCGGCTTCTTGAGTTCATTATGTTGATAATTGCTAGTCGTCTGGAAATGGGTGGGCCGGGCGCTCTAAATAGTTTGTGTCAAGTCGGGCCCGCCAAGGGGTTTGAGATGATCGATGCGGGAAAAGATATTGAGAATCGAGAGGATTGATTGCTTGCAAGGAATAGCGGATCAGTATGACAATTGCATGGACAGACCGCTAAAGAAGGTTCCTGGCTTTCAGATGTTTCTGCAGTATCATCTTTTATTATGTAAGTATCATATTGCAGTGACAAGCTAATAAGTGACAACAGCCAGGGCGGCGCCAAGCAAAGCTTCATTTTCACCGGCGCCAAGACACCGTTCATTTCAACGACAACTTCTAATTTCTGAGAACGGGCAAGCAAAGGATGTGGAACATTCATCTAGGTAAGTGGAGCATAAATACGGTGCTTCGTAGGGTTCAAAGCTAAATTGGAAGTGAAGCATCTCAAATGGTGACTGTTTTTATCATATGGTAATCTTCGTCACGGCCAACTTCACATTACTCACAGTCATCATAAGTGTGACAATAATTTCAAGAACACAATTTGAGTCTTCTCAAAAGGCAAGACCGAGTTCAATGAATAAGTTACATCATTGCAAATAAATTCCTCGAGCGCAGTATGGCATCTTCCATAGCTGGGGAGGCTATATATACCTCAGCCAACGCCATGGAACTCAACAACCAAAGTTGCCGTGACTGGCTATGGCTTGATAAATATGTTAAGGTCCGGAAATAAATTACACATGGTGCCGCAACTGATATATCTAGGTCCCAAGAGGCTGTTCGTATCATCGTATAAGCAGTCTTTTTCAGCTTACCCTATCATCTCTAAGATTTGAATCTGCAAGTGCGCATCATCCCAAACAACAACCCGTCATACCATTATGGCTCCCAGCTTCTTGTCTGTGTTCAGGCGGTGTATTGAATCGTTCCTTTAATAGAGTTTATTGCTATGCACTTATGATGTTATCGTCTCCTATCCTCATATCTGCTATGAGGATATGTCTGTGTGTTCTCATTGATTTTTCAAACAAATATATATTCTGTTCAAGTGGAGAGCTCCTGGAGTTGGAACCCATAGGTGTATGCTAAGTTACCCTTCAATGCGTTTATCTCCGCTCTGAAGTTATCTTGCCCACACACGTTAGACACGGCAACGACTAATCCAAGTACCTCAAGAAACATATCTCAATTCTTTGTATCAAGCCTTTAGTGCAAAACTAAACAATCTTGACACGGATTTGATCATATTCCCAAGATATGTTGTTCATGTTTGACCATACTTCAAACCTCTGCAAATAGTAGGTTTAACAGAACATCTTTTCACAGCAAACTCCACTGTTATTGGAAATAAAGGGTGAAATAAGCTGTAAATGAAATGAGACTCTTATCAAACCTATAACTCACAAGGCTGCACAATACTCAGAGACCCACATTTTGATTAGGCTCGGTTAATTTTATAGTAAAGCACCTGAGACTTCCTCCTAACCAAACAACTTTGAAAGAGCAGGTCAGCAATATCTCCTTGTTACATACCCAGTTTCTCTAAATCTCAGGAACAGCCCACCCAACAACAAGATACAATTCTGGACTCCGACGTTCACCCGGAATTCAAAGGAAAACGTTTCCGGTAAGAAGTTACATAGTGCAATGCTTCATTGGTTGATGAGGGAGAATACTGAACGAGATCTTACGACAATAGTGAGCCACTCAGTTCTTTCCAACTTCTGCACTGAAAGAGAAAATGAAAAAATACTTTAAACGCAAATCTAAAACCACAACACCAACTGCTGGCCAACATCCTCGGGATCTGATTTCTAATCAACTCCCTTCTCTTGAGCCTACCACATCTAGCCCTCTGTATAATTCAGTGACGACGTCCGACTCAGGCTCCTCCCAACCAAAACGGATATTGTCAACGCCTAGGTCTTCATCGACACGCCCTGTTCCCTCTCCCGAAGACAAGATTACATCAAGCTTAGTCCCAAATCATAAATTAAGGACAAAGCCGCAATCAGCTCCTTCGAAATTTGACGCGTCGAGGTCGAGCGTACACCAGCCACTGGTCCCTCAACTTTCTTTTGCCCCAACACGGATGGTGAATTCAGATCGTAGAGCACCGGGTTCAAGCTCGCCTTCAGCCTTGCCCTGCAAATCACCACATGTTCTAGGCACTGCAACCTCATATCAAAAACAACAACAAAAAATAAAAATAAAAACCGCAGACTCTGCCGTTACTAAGCAGCCACGCAGTTCTGGATTTGATACAACTATCAAAGGAATTCTAGATTGGTCTCCACTTTCAAGTGAAGGCCCATCCGGTCCTTACGATTGTTTCCGGCTACAGAATCAATCAGATCCACAGCTAAAGGACGACTCATTCATACATTCTGCCTGGCGCGATCCAACTTGCCGATCTACCTAAGAGATATACATGTGCACATGTCAATAAATCGGAAGTCAAAAAGAGGATTTTGAGTGCATGCAGTTGTTCTAGATTCAACTGCTAACGGACCTGCGTTTCAGATTCATGATAATCAGATTAACGATAATACAGAGGCGAAAGATTCTTACTCAGTCCTGTTGTGATAGACTATTCTCCTCCAAAAAGGGCATTTCAGCATTTACCTAGCAGGTTCTCATTCAATCTCACCACAGCAAACTATCCTGCTATTTCTTATCGTTCGCAACACAACACGCATAATGCAATCTGCTGATAATACTAGCCTTTCTGCTCGAAGAGCTTCTTCTAGTTTTTCCGCCGACACAGAGCAATCCTACGAAGAATTACACGAGGACCTCAGGGAAGATCCCAATAATGCTAAACCCTGCCCTGGTACAAATCCTACTGCTACAAGTAAAAGTCACGCCAATAATATCGATTCCCTTAAATCAGAGTATGAAACTATGTTTCCAACTAGCTTTACGGCATTAAGCACTTATCGACAGAGCTACGAAATGCCAACTACAAGTTCTTTGTTGAAGCACCGAGGTACTAAGCCTTCCTTAAGTCACTTACTGCCCCATAACATATTATATGGTGCTTGGAGGCATCATTCCACCTTCGGACGCATTCCGCTAGAGGAGTCTTACGATGCACTCCCCAGAAACGTTCCTGCACGAAAAGGTGCGATCGATAAAGCTCAATCACGCAACATGGCCTCTAAACGCAAATCATCCGTAGGGCAAGATACTCTTAACAAAGAATTGACGCACAAGTCTTTCTCCTCCACCACACCCACAAAGTATCCAGATCACCCATTGACTAAGCCGCCTCGAACGCTTATGGAAGTTCACAATCAGACAAAATCTCGTCACACCGAACCTATCCCTGCACCTGGAGAAAGTCTGTACGATGTTTCAGCAGATGAGAACAGCGACTCTTCCCTAGACATGGCAGTTATAGCCGTACGTTTAGGTGATGGGAGATCACCCTCCGGAGGACTACCCTCATCTAGCGAACGTTGGAGATCACCATCCCCAAAGCCATCGAGGAGACCTGCTATTGTTGCAGGTCGAGTAGCTCCTTTTCCGAGAGAATCAGTGGCATCTTACCGTGGCTTAGGCAAGATATCACCTTCTTTTCAAGAATTAGCCTTAGACTCTGTTCACAGGGGTCGAACTTTGACACGGATATCCTGTAAACCAGCAATTCGATCTCGTTCATCCACCTCTGTAGGAAGAGATGACGACTGGCACAATAGCTCCATCCTACCGACTTGGGGACTTGATCCTTATCCGCCAATTAACAGGGAAGACAATCCTTTCAAAATTCGTTCTAGATCGTTGACCGGAACCAATCCTAAACCGATTGTTGACGTTTCAAACCTGTCCTTCGAGGCCCCAAAACTCCGGTATAATAAAACTGACTGCCTCGAGTCGCCCGATGATGACGCGATCATCAGTCACAGGAGCTCAAGCAATAGCCGGGAAATTTCCGATACCAATCACAGCTCTGCCTTGACTATAAGAGCCTCGACTCCAAAATTTAGAGACTTAAAACTCCCGTCCGACGACTTTGCGTTCCTCAGCTCACCATATAGCCCAGATGCCATTGAGGTGGACTCCAGTGAGCCACGAAGTTCCTCAAAATCCCCTTCGAAGGCAATTAGTGCTCTCATTAGGAGAACTAGCAACGTGAGTTTAGGCTCCGTCAGCAAAGTACTACAGTCTCCTCGAAGTAGATCGAGACCACAAAGTGGCTCGGAAGATATGCCCGGCCCCTCCCGGATGATATCTGTAACCCGTCGAGATTCCTTGAATAGTGAATTTGAATATTCGATTAATGCCAATCTCCTCACCCCTACCTTTTACGGCCTCGGCATCTCACTTCCAGATTCACACGTATTCAACGCAGGCACAGTTATTACTGAAACTGACAATGATACGGATTCTATACCGAATTCTCCACTGTCAAGACGCTCCTACAGAAACAGAATGATGAACCGAAGAATTTTGAACAAGGATGAGTGTGAAAGCTCAGAGGACGAAGCTCCAAATTTTCTAATTGCCTCTTCCCTCTCTAGACATTCTACCATAAGCACGAGTAGAGTAGTCCTAGATGCAGATGACACCGATATGGATGGTGAGACTTCTGAAGATGACGAGGAAGATTCTCCTTCGCCTCCAACCTCTCCAACCTCTCCTACTAATCGCAAATTCCTGGCGCGAGACTCATTCCTCGACGTTGAGGTAGAAGAATTAACCTTCGATGAGCAATATGATTTTGAAGATGCGTTTGAGCCAAGACCGGAAAAAGATTTCTCAGAAGAGACTGAGACTTTGATAAATCGTCTCAGAAATATTCCTATTTCCGGAAGGGTCCGTCAATGTCCTCAAGATGACGAGAGAGGGCTTCAGGATTCCATTCATGATTTTATCCGACATGAGGCTCAATTTAATATACAAACCAATTCCTGGGGGGATTTTCAAGAGGATTTTCAGGGTAATGTTCACGGCAGTTCTCAGAAGAGCTCAGAGGATGATCTTCAGGATGATCTTCACGGCAATGTACAGGAGATATCTCATGATATTGGGCATTGTTATCAGGACAGTTTCCCGGAGAGTTCATTGGAAGATATTCAGAATGATATTCAAGATGATCGACTCTATGCTCAACAACTTCTTGGTTTCTCAGCTACTCAAATGACTCATATGATGAACCATAGCGGGCCCGCAACGCTAGACGAGATTTTGGCAGTTTCACGACAGCCTGACTTCAGAGAGCGTATGGAGTTGGATATACAAGGTACGGGAAACACTGAAGTAGCTCAGGTTGTGTTAGGGGTAATTCAAGATATGAGCATTGCTAACTTTTTACAAGGAGCAAGTACAGATGAGCAAAGTGAGACTGCGCCAGAAGATTATTTGGATCACTTTATGCGGGATAATCGACCATTTGCTGCCGTATTCGAGAAATTTGCACCCATGTTTACCAGTAAAGGCGATACAAATGAGTCATTCAATCCAGCACAAGCCTTTATGGAGATGAAGAATGATCCCTCGAATCCACTGGCAGCCTGGACACCCGAAAGAGTACCAAAAGTAAAGCTATCAGAAATGAATGATATCGAATTTGCATGGCATGAAAGTGAGCGTGCTGAAGTTGTTGTTCCGGGCGAATTGGATGATGTTAGACGCAACGTACGTGCGATGCTTGCAGAGAAGCTGAACTTCTTTGAGGACTATGATGACATTGATCATGATCTCAGCGACGACTCTGCCAAAAATTATGATTTTGATGATACTAGTGCTGGTGCTGAGGATAATGACGATGCTGATACTGACGATGGCATCGATGCTAAGGATACCGTTGATTCTGGGGATGAATAGTTTGGTTCATAGATGGAACCAAGTGGAGGATCATAGGAATTCGAATAGAAACTAAGTAGAGCTTTAGATTTAAGTTCTTCAAATTAATTCTTGTTGATTAGGCTTCTATGTTGGTCATAAGAACCACATACTTCAATCTATATGTAGTGGCGTTCCGTAATATTGTAAAGACCAAACATCTGCCTGCACGTATTACGACTTGTCTTTGAAACTCTTCTTTATGCACGCATTAATGCCTTAAGTATAATTTGTTTGTATATTTAAGAATGAGACGGAACTTGATATAATGGAAGGAGAAGTTTGGAGTTTTTGAAGTACTTTAGTTCATGTTATAATTACATCTCGCTTAATTCTCTACCGCAAAAGGGGCAGAGAGGGGTTTCTGGGCCGCCAAGCCTGATACCTCAGGCACACGTGTTTCGCCCCACCGTAGCTCAGAACGCGACTTGAACATCGAAAAAATCACGAAGGTTCGTGACTTTATTACGACGAACTTGCGATTGCAGCAAGGAACACGCTCGATGCACCCGCGAGCATGTTCTCACGCTTACGTTTATTCTCAAAGAGACTGGAGCCAACATCTAGTATGATCTCTGGAGAAAGTTCGCTTTCTCGTAAGTCTTTCTATTTCTGTCTTTGTATCCACTATGTGCATGAGTAGCTGAGGGCAGTCACTAATGATGTGAGGCTCTGCAGAGCAGGGCGTCGAGACTGAGTCGAACATATCAAAGTCGAGGGTTGGTGAGGGGGAGGAAGAAGCAGAATCTAGTGTGAAGAGGGAAGGTTTTACAAGAGATGATGCCCCGGAGGAAGCTATGAAACAGCAAGATTATCTGCAAATGGAGCCTGTCGCGAGCGAGCGTACCAAAAAGAAGCGCAAGGGCAAGAAGAGAAAGAGCAAGGGACAGGATGGTGTTTCTGAAGGGATCGAGATCGAGCCAGAAATTGGTCCAGAAGAGGGGTCACAAGAGTTCAATGGAGAAATCAATGGCTTGCCAGATGATCACCGCCAACAAGAACATGGGGACATACACGTTAGTCTCCCTCAATCTAAGCCTCGGAAGAAAACTAAGCGGCCAAAGAACATTGAAAACTCCGAGTGGAAAGCCAAGTCTAAGCAGTCTAAGACAAGAGGTAGATCTGAGGACGAGGAAGACAGTGAGGTGGATTTTGAAACTATTACGATGGTGAGAAATGCTGGGAATCGACCCAAAATGCCTTCCATTCTTGGAGATGTAGCCCAAATACCATCCAACCCCTCAGCCATGCACCTTCCAAATAGCGTAAATCAAAGCCTCGGACCATTGGCTCTTTCCCAAAACAATGTGAAAGAAGCAAATGCTCTGCTCGAAAAGGAGAAATCGAGTTTTTCAGAGTCAACAAATGGTACGCATGATTCGGAAGATCATCACTCTGATTCACAAATATCTGGCGATAAATCCATTGAACGTCAAACAGATCTTACATCTAGCTCATCCGAGAGAGAAGACATTGACAAAAACAGAAAGCAATCGGCAAAGGCACTAGGCAAGCTCAAGGTTGTCGTTGAGGAAGCAGAAAAATACGAGCTGGTCCAGTCCTCGGCGAAGGCGTTGGGAAAGAGAAAGGCTATTAGTGAGGAAAATGGGTCAACACCATTGCATAAGAATAGGAAGCGAGGATCCTCCGACAAAACTTCTGGAGGAGACTCAGTGAAAAGGGTCAAACGAACCAAATATAACAGCCCACCTGATAGAGACGCGCGAGAGAGGTTTTCGTACCCTACATCTTCCGACAGTCGACGCAACAGCGCTGAAGATAATCCCCTCGCACTTAAAGCTGTAGAAATGCTTCTCCAAACACAATCCCTTTCTCCTAATGCAGCGACTGGTTCATCTCAACCCATCACAAACCCAGGGGAAGTTGTTCGCCTGCCACGAAAACATGACACCAAGCGCCAAGCACTGCAGCTCTCTGGCCATAATTCTTCTGAAGAGCAAGGGCTGCGTAAACCTAAAGAAAAAGGACGCCTTAAGCGACGACTTCCTGTAGATGAGCCAGATGTCGGTCCATCAAGTTCAAAGGGAAAGAATAGCACTCCAAAGGAAACGAAGATCAAACCACCGAAGAGTCCCAAAACGCCTAAAACCCCAAGGGTACCGAAATCCGAAAACACTCCAGCTTCCGTAGCAAACAGGGCTACTACCGCTACTCCAGGAGGTAAATTATCCATGAGCGACAGAGACCTACGGGCTCTAAGTATGTTTGTCGAAAACTACAGGGACTCGAAAGATTGGACAGAAGTACACATGAATAATATCATCCAACAAGCCGCAAGGTCTGGCAATGCCGACTGCTCTACATTCTGGCAAGGTCTCACTAGCGAATTATCACACGTTCCTAGGCGAAAAGTTATTAGTACCTGTAGACGATTGTATCATAACTTTGAGCGGGGTGGCTGGACCGAAGAACAGGATGAAGAACTTAAGGCTGCATATGACCGTCATCCCCAAAAATGGGCTGAGATCGGGCATGAACTCAACAGATTTCCAGAGGACGTGCGTGATCGATGGAGAAATTACCTTGTTTGCGGAGACAACAAACGTAATGCGGAATGGGATCAGGACGAGGAACATCAACTCAAAGAAATAATGCAGGAGTGCCGGGCCAAGATAGTTGAGGATAATCGACGTTCCGGCAATATTTCGACCGACAACGTGGACCACCTCATCGATTGGAATATCGTGTCAAGAAAACTGAATCACACTCGAAGTCGCATTCAATGTCGTTCTAAGTGGAATCAAATTCAAAAGCGGAGCGAGTCAGATGGAGAGGCCCAGGTTTCCCAGCAGCCCATTTCTAGTTCCTGGCGGATTGAGGATGCTGAAGTTCAAGTGCGAGTACTTTCAGCGGAAGAGAAGCTTCAACTTTTGAAGACTATCCGAGAAACAGAAGCTAGTAGAGAAGGTAAAATTCCTTGGAATTTGATTCGCCATGAACTCAAAGAGGATAATAAACGCATGACCTGGAAGGTGTGCTTTAAGCTCTTGAAGGAAAGAGTTGAGGGATACAAAGAAATGAAGTTCCGAGATATATTAGATCACTTGATTGATGTATTTGAAGCTTCCGCTCCGGACGAACCTGAAGGCTTCCGATTTTCCAGAGGTACACTTATCAAGAAGGAAAAGAGATCCAGAGATAGTCAACATAATCGAAAGGACAAAGGTTCTGCGATAAAAACCAAAAGAACACATCAGGAATTGAGGAACGGTACTGAAGCTGCATCGAGTTCAGAGCCACCACCAAAAAAGCAGAAGAAGCTTCATGAATTAATGAGAACCGAAAGAGATGTCACTGATGACCATGGCGAAGTTTCGGCTAGCGGATTTCCTGAACCGAAGCGCAAAGCTCGTAAATCCAAAGAGACAACTAAATCACCTTCCACTTA
>Ga0247734_1000908_pt1 | contig 23877 bp, 23 predicted proteins | sample UWRJL103311B2_FD_180933 | JGI IMG/M metagenome (GOLD analysis project Ga0247734, IMG submission 180933) | Plant litter microbial communities from Arlington Agricultural Research Station in Wisconsin, United States - UWRJ-L103-311B-2 | ecosystem: Environmental > Terrestrial > Plant litter >... | reverse complement strand
AGCGTCAAAACGGCCTGCCTATTCCTATTCCTATTCCCGACACTTCACTTCCCGGGGTACTATACTACACAGTAAGTAGTAACAGTCCGTCCTGGTTATGAAGTGCCTAAACCAGAAAACCCCCATGAGATGAAAGGGGGCAAGCAAGCAAAGCAAGCCACGGTCAAAGCGGTAACGTCCCCCTTCCCGTCATCATTATTGTACGAGAGTCAGGCCTAGGGGTTTTTTTTCTTTTCGCTCGCCAGGTGTGTGGGCGACGACTGGATGGCGAATGGTGAATATCTTTTTTTCTTCTTCTTTACGAAAACGAAACATGAACCCAAGACCCCCCCTCGGCGTCTTTTACCGCGGCGATGCTTGTAATGTAATACACTCCAGACGTCGTAAGAAAATGCAGAAAAGATAAACCGACATTGCATCAGCAAAAATGTCTTGGCTTAATATATAGAAGTAATAAGGGCTGCAGAGACAGCTAGGGGGGAAGGAAACAGGGGGGCTGTGCTGTGCTGTGCTTGTGGTTGTGATTGTGCTGTGTGTCTCGGGCCACAATAATGGGTGTGATGTATCCTGTAATCTAGTAGTTTACAGTACCTCATGAATATGCAACGTTGAATACCACGGTTCCACAAAAGAGACAAGGCTAGCAGCAAGCTGTATGTCCTGGTATTAAGTATTAATGTTTTTATACAGAGTATCGGGATAATGATGAGAAACCCGTGTTGAAAAGAACACTCTTAAGATTGAATTTTATCTTATAATTCTAGATATATCAAAAAAAAAGTAAATGTTCCCTCCCCTTAACCCCTCTCCCGCCCCTTTTCCTTCAAGACCGTTAGTATCTCCGACCTTTCGAACCTCGCCTGCTGAATAAAGAATAGTAGAGTTCCAAAACAACGAGGCTCGTCTCAACCGTTAATGTTCCCGGGGGTTTGATTGGCCTTCTTTGCCTCATCTTATTAGGAGGGGCAAGGAATAAGAAAATGAACATGGGCCGGGTGTAGAGTTACATCCCGTTGCTTTTCCTTTTAAAGACACCACGAGGGAACAAGCTGGAACGAGACCAGAGCCGGACGGGGCCGCTTTGCTGATTCGATGGTTCGCGCTGGCTATTTTCGAGGAAAGGGGGGATTGGGGTGCGAGAGGACGTTGGGTTTCTGATGAGTTTTTATCTACAAGTTTGTATGTTTGGGAGAGTGAAGAGTAGTCGATCATCGGACGTACAGAAAGGCGGTTTTCTGGCCACGCTGAGGGTGGGTATTGTGTTGATTTCCGGGGTGGATTTGGGTATGACAAAAATTACTTCAAAAACAAAGCATATCCAAATTATCCGAGACCTAGGGAATCACAACTCAGGAAGGTTGTGATAGATGGGCTCTATATGATATCTGTTGTATGGTTGGGGTGCATTAATCAGCCTATTGAAGCCTAGCTATCTCAACATTGAGAGATTGGGCAGCTTCTCCCTTTTGTGAACCCCACAGCGGCGGCGTAGAATCGTAGATTCGATCCTGTCTTATTTCCACCCTGCCAATTCCCTTGCTTCGATTCATCTCTCCACGAAAAGGAAAAAAGAAAATTTCGTAACCCGGTCCCCACTCCAAGCGCAGATGAAAATATAAAAAAAGAGCGTTCCTCCCAATGATATAATGCGCAAAGCCTCGGCGGAACAATGAACAATGATTTGATGCCAAAAATATTGTTTACAATGTAACACTCGAACCGAGTGTTTTCCTATGGCGTGAGAATGTATCGGAATCTTTTAGGGTATGTGAGTATGGAAATGCAAATGATGTGGCGGGGGTGAGAAGAGTCATTAGGTCGTTAACATTCTTGTCAGAATGAGATGCGGTTGTGTGCTAGCTTCACATCCAATGCAACAGCATCTGTGTTAATGTAAAATACGTGCCAACTCCATCCAATGTAATTGGCGCGTGTCTTCTTCAGATATATAAAGCGAAGATCGTGTCCCCCCACACCTCATAGTATTAACTTTTGTAGATTTCGTTGGATGATCATGTCTTGAACACTAGACATTGTCACCTTGAGTAAATCCGTATCCGTAGCGTTCGTAAAATGGCCGTAGACCTCTCTGCTTGGTGTGCGATTGAGCGCAATGAATTTGTCCATAAAGTACTTCGAGGTTTGCTGCGAGCTGCTGGTATCGCCTTGGAAATCGGAGAAGCCAAACTTGGTGATAGGGCTAGTAGCAATCTTAGCCTTGAAGAGATCCATTTTGTTGAGGAACAGAATGAGCGCAGAGTTTTTGAACCAGTGTGAATTGGCAATTGATTCCCAAAGCATAAGGGCTTCTTGCATTTGGTTCTAATACTAGTTAGTCTTTGACTCATACATTGTGGTTAATTGAGTCTCGGTATCAGATTGGGGGCTTACTCCATCTTTGTCCTCCGCAAGGCATTGATCATATCCAGAAATAGCAACCAGGAAGAGCAGAGCGTTAACATTTTCAAAGCAGTGTATCCACTTCTTCCTTTCCGATCTTTGCCCTCCAACATCAAACATACGGTATTGTAGGGATCCTAGGTCGAAGTGCGTCTCTGTGATACCCGTGGTACGAAGTCGTGCGCGCAAAACATCTTGATCGGTAGGAATAAAATCCTTGTTGAAAAGACGATCAAGATCAATGAAGAAACTGTAGCATGATTAGTTTTGCTGCTCAGACACCAGACACTGGCATACGTACTAGCCCAAATTATCGTGAAGCGCAAACTCGTTTCCCTTTTCTACAACTTTTTGAAGTCCAGCATCTTTCCACAGTTCTTTAAAAGCCTGGAGGTATTCGGGTGGCACGGCTTCGTATGGTCGCAAATCTTTCTCCTTGTTGATGACGGCAAGCTGCTCCTAAATTAAGATATTAGCAGACTGCGGGTGGCTAGTAGTAGTGACGAAGCCAGCCTCACTTTGGTCTTCTCATTTTCAAATTCTATGCCATACTCCTCCATCGCAGCAACGGTCATTCGTAAGCCGTCCAAGATATTGTTGAAGATGATGACGCGCCACTCCTCCTTCTCGTTCTTGGTGAAGCCATCCTTTGTATATATTAATCGCATCTGTTTTAATATCGTAGACTTCCCGCTTTCTCCGGCACCTGTATTATAGATAGTTTCGTTAGTAAAAGAGCGTGCTTGGTGAGCCACCAGGCTTTGGAAGGTCGAAGCTTACCTAGTAGCAGCAGCTTCACGACCTTGGTCATGTTCTTCTCGTCATTGCGAATCATGGCATCAATGTCCTTGCTCTTCTTCGTCTCCGGGTCCTCCCTATCACCGAAACACATCTTGAGTGGAGGAATGGTGACTGTTTTTGCGTGGTTCGTAAAAATCGGCACGCCGACAAATTAATTCAGACGATATTTGGACACAGATTTAGCCTTGCAAGGAAATAATACTTTCAGGAGGTAACGGAGTTTGGTTTGAGATCCCCTTGATGCTAGCGTGCTTTGGATGGCTTTTTCCCGCACTGACTGTGGGTCGATTCAAATAGGAAGCCCAAACAGGAGAAGTGTCGTTCCAGGGCTCGAAGGCTTGAAGCTCCCGTTCCAATGACCGGTCAGACAAGCGGTTGACGGGGTACGGCCGATGCTGTTTCAATGGGGCTGGCCGATCCGATGGTTGGGGCCTCAGAGGGGATGGATTTTATATCTAGCTCTTACCGGAGAAGCTTCGAGGGTGGTAGTCCAAATGCGACAGATGTGAAGTGGAAGCAGAGACGGGGTGAGACGATGGAAAGAGAGAGAGAGCGAGAGAGAGGGATTGCTTTTTCATGTATACCTAGAAGATAGATGAAGAGATGGTGGTGGGTGGTGCTGATTGGTAAGGAGATATAAACAGACCTGCTAGACTCGCGAAGTCGGGGGCCGGAGAGGACAGGCCAAGCAGTTTGGTTGCACCCCCTTTCGACTTTGCCTCAAGCCTGCAGCCAGGGCGCAAGTAGAAAGCTGCCTTCCGCTTAATGTTGTGTGCGCCGGATGAATACAAGCTGCCTGGTAATAAAGTAGATTATGGAGGATGGACGGAGGATGAAGAGAGTAGTCGAAGGAACGAATTGGCGAACGAACTGCAACTGCAACGATTCGGTATGGTATAGAAATCCAATGCCAACGGCCAGCTCGAAATCAATAATATACGGAGTAGGAGGGAATGAGGAGTACGGACTTCATGATTCGGGTATCGTAGGTCGAGGTCGTAGGTAGGATGGTGTGGCTTCTAGGGCCCCCTCCCTTCTAGGTACTGCACTGTACAATATATATCTATCTATCAGATCGATCATCAACGAGTCGTGTGGTGGTGAAATGAAATCCAAGACGGCGGGAGCTGCAAAGAAATGTCAAAGAGCATTCTACGGTATATTACCGTCGTACTGAGCTGGACTGTACAGCCCGTCGAGAGTAGTAGATCATCATGATGGCCTGGGCAGCCCTCCGCCGAGAATGCACTCTTGCAGGATGTATAGTGTGGGCAGTATAGTAGTATATAGTATATTCGGCAGTAAGTGATGCTGATTGGAGTAGTATAGTGCGATGCGAACACCTCAAAAACGTGGCTAACCGGCGCAGTCGAGCTGTTGATAGGGAGAGAGGAGGAGTGCCGGAACGTGGCAGTCGTGGCAGTCGTGGCAGTCGTGGCAATCATCATGATGATTATCATGGGCATCATGGGCTTCATGGGGCATCATGGGCATCATGGACAATTCATCCACTGGTCGCCCTAACCATAGCTCTCCCACTTCTCTGGTATGCCCTCTTGGCTGGCTTCGGTGGGTTTGTTGGGGGGGAGGCGTCGGAATAATTCTGTACAGTGGTGAGTGTAATGGAGTGTGGGTGGCTGAATTCAAGCATCAAGCATCAAGCATCAAGCGTGAAGTACCACGCACCATGCATCACCCATCACCCATCACGCATCACGGTTGGTGCGTGATGCGTCAGCGTCAGCGACTGCGACTGGGAATAATAATACTGGGACTGTATTGTATGTATTGTATTGTATTGTATTGCGTTGTAATCCGTTCGTACTATACAGTACAGTATCGAGAGTGTACTAGTACTAGAGTAAGTGAGTAACCTTAGCTTAGTACGGAAGCAAGTAGTACAGTACAGACAGTACTGACTGAAGAGATAACGCCATGTATGTGGAGTGTGGTTTGGTACTGTACTGTACTGTCAAAGATATCGCCGCTAGTACTAGCCTGTCAGGGGTGTTGTGAGTAAGTAGCGACAGTGGCGATAGTATCCAGTATGTACTACTGTCCGGAGTAGACTCTCCTCCTCTAGTACTGTACTAATGAAAAGTATAGTACAAAGTAATCTGTACTACTATCCCAACTTATTATTAGCACTACAGCACTCTCGGTACTCGACACGACAGGACCGAGTGTGCGTGTTTCTAATCATACCTCCAGCAACACTAGAAAGACACCTTCTCACCCTCCCCGCTCTCCCCCGTCATTGCTTGCCCGCCCCTGCTTACCTAAGGATTTATTCTGCCGTCCTTTCCCCCTCCCCGCTCTCCCCCCTCCCACCTAATTGGAACCAAAAAAATCTCAATGGCAAACTTTTACAGGAGCGGGGCAGCAGCAGCAGCACTACTACCACTACCACCCAAAACATTGTTGACGTTCCCCTCCTCCTCCTCCTTCTTCTCATCTGTGAATAGCTTCACCTTCTTCAACTCCAACTTTCCTTCCTCTTCCCCTTCCCCCTTGACCGCTACTATCTCCTACAATCAATCCCATCCTCGCCACCCATTCTCGTCCAGCCGCACTATACGGCTATCCCAACCCATCTTACCACGCACCGTCAGCATGGCTGCAGAGATCACCCACCCCACCATCAAGGGTAAGTTGGTTTTCCTACCACTACCACTATCACATTCCCATCCTCCCTGTTCCCCATCTCCAGACTTGCCGTTCTTGCTCCCCGGCGTATGCTCAGCGTCTCTGCCGTGCGCATATCTTACTTGCCTCAAGACTGCTGCTGCTTGCTGTTATGCTACGGCTGCACCACCCGCCCAGCAATACACGTAAGCTGGGGAAAATGGATTGGCTTGCAAATCGCTCTGTTGCTACCCCTCCACAGGTGTGACATCGCCTCCCTGTACAACAGCATTAGCCCGACATATTACCCAAAATTGATCTTCTCTACCACAAAAATACAATACAGCAGTCCAGCTAATATTTAACTCCGTGCTCTAGATGGCTGGTTCCGCGAGATCTCCGAGATGTGGCCTGGCCAGGCAATGACCCTCAAGGTCAAGAAGGTCCTCCACCACGAGAAGAGCAAGTACCAGGATGTCCTCATCTTCGAGTCTACCGACTATGGCAATGTCTTGGTTCTCGACAATGTCATCCAGTGCACCGAGCGCGACGAGTTCGCATACCAGGAGATGATCACCCATTTGGCCATGTTCTCCCACCCAAACCCAAAGAAGGTCTTGGTTATCGGTGGTGGTGATGGAGGTGTTTTGCGCGAAGTCGTCAAGCACGAGTGCGTCGAGGAAGCCATTCTTTGTGATATCGACGAGGCTAGCGCTCCTGTTCCCGGCATGAGAAATTGTATGCTAATTAACCATAGGCTGTCATCCGTCTCTCCAAGGAATACCTCCCAGGCATGTCCGTTAGCTACCAGCACCCAAAGGTCAAGACGCACATTGGCGATGGATTCAAGTTTTTGGATGACTACAAGAACGAGTTTGATGTCATCATCACCGATTCCTCCGACCCAGAAGGACCAGCTGAGAGCTTGTTCCAAAAACCATACTTTGAGTTGCTATTTGGAGCTCTCAAGGAGGGTGGAGTTATTACCACACAAGGTTGTACGTTCTCCTATGTCATTCCATTACCCCCTAGGAAGAAGTCCTTCCTTTTCAAGTGAACAATTCCATCCCAACCTGTGTGTCAGACTAGTGTAGGAACTTGTCGCTATCGAAAGCGTTCAGGCAGGATACATACCAAACCTATATATCGGCCCTTGTTCCATTGGGGTGGACATTTTGTCTGGGGAAGATCTTAATCAATCGGCCTTTCTAGCAGCATTACCAGAGCTGCGCTTGCCAGTTAGCCTCTCGGCGGCTTCTCACTCCCGATTTCCCTCGCTCCATAAGCCCCGATTTACAAATAAAGCCTCGCTAACTTTCCCTAGCCGAGAACCAATGGCTCCACCTCCCATTGATCACTAAGCTCAAGAAGGATTGTAAGGAAGTCTTCCCAACCGTTGAGTACGCTTACACTACAATCCCCACCTACCCCTCTGGCCAGATTGGGTTCATGGTCTGCTGCAAGGACGCCAACCGTGATGTCTCCACACCTCTCCGTACCTTCACTGCTGAGGAAGAGGAGAAGCTGTGCAAATACTATAACAAGGAGATCCACAAGGCTTCGTTCGTCTTGCCTACCTTTGCTCGCGCTGCGTTGAAGTAGAGCTCTGGTATGCAACAAAATTGCAATATCCCAATAAACAAATACCATGCCTTATGCAAAAGTTGACATGGGCCGAATCATGATGGGCAATGCATGTGACGGATGATATAAAACTGGACTGATGTGAATCCACTGAAAAGGGTTATACTCTTCCAAAAAGGCGTTATTCGATAGGACTCATTAGACATTCTAGACTAGCTTCTTCCGGAAATAGAAAAGTGAAATAGACCACAAGCTCCCCTCTCAAGTACAAGTGCGTCTTGTAGTTGATTTATTGTCTAATGTCTATGGAAGCGGTCATCGCTTTGCCAAGCAGTCAAATTGCTCCTTCAAATTCCGCCTTCTGATTCTTGCCAGTATATCCCATAGATTCGCCATAGTGCTTGCCATCTTGCAGTTTCTATAAGGGGGGGAGGTACACCTGTTAGCTGTTTTTCCATTCAATAGACTGTTCAGACTACGGGTCTTGGCCATAGGACGATGGGTTTATTAGTCATCATCTTCCCGTTTTATATACTTTGTAAAAGATCGTCATAATCACCACCCCTTTTTCTTTCTTTGAGCTTTCTGGTTGTTTTTCGTTATCGCCTAGCTTTATCTTGACAACGGATTTATTAATAAACATATGCCCTGCTCATTTATTTAGTATGCGTTTAGGATGCAGCAAAACTTTGCAAAAATAGAATTCCTAGTATCTATCTGCGTTGTAAAACACATACCCTGACGTAGGTCAAGATCGAGATCAAAGTACCCCTACCTTTGAATCCTACTGAGTAACAAAACAAGTAAGGGGTTTTTGGGGAATGGGAATGTGGGGTTATGAAATGTATTTTCAATGACCCAACGGATACCATTTCCCAAACTTGGGGCTGGTGGATGGATCGGATAACTGACTCGCTAGGGTAGATTTTATACTTCGTATATATAAAAAACACAAGGGTAGAAACGGTTCGAAAACGTTAAGAACGGTTATATACCCCCATCCAGCCTACGTAAAGAGAGGGTCGAGAAAATGTTAGCTAGAGTATACAACAACGCAGGCACATACTCTAGGATCCGGGGGGCCAGCAGAAATCAAATGGAATACGTGGGCCCCAAAGTTAACTTTTTCACGTAAACCCGGGACCGGGAGATCCTCGCCGGCGGTTTTTCTTTTTGCCTGGTGGATATGTATATGTATATATATATATATAAAGTAAGTTGGGCCTCAACTCTCAGACTATTTAGTCAGTGCCCTATGTGGGTTTTTGATATTGATTTTCGCGGGTGTCCGTTCATTATTCCCATTTTTCCCATTATTATTATTACTTTCGTAATTATTTTTTGCTTATGAAGTAATCCACAACATCAACTACTAGGGAAATCCATGCCCGCCTGCCATCCCCTCCCCGCTACTTACTGTTGTGAGCTACCCAGTCCGGGTCCCACTTGCATGGGGAAACTGTGCACGCGATGGCATGGCACGTACCGTACTTGTACTGTACTTGTTTGTTCGACCGTAGGATCCCTCATGTGAGCGATTTCCATACAGCAACGTGTCCGGTGGAGCCCTTCGAGATGAGGGAGGCTCGGGACGGGAGGGCTTCACATCACATCACATCACATCACAGATCTATGGACGTGCCAAGTTTGCGATCATCTGGTATTTTCCTACTTTCGAAAAATCCTTCCGGCTTACTAGTGTCTTGATAATTCTCCGAGTGAAGAAAGGAGTTTTTTTTTTGTGGGTATGTATGCCATCATGGGAATTCGAGAAAACCTTTCAGTTTTGCGTACTTAGTAATGATTGTGATTTTCTTTCTACTATGAAGCAATTACAGCATACCCGTTGTAAAACAACCCACAGGCAATTCTAGGCCTCCTCGTGATGTCCCCCCGTTTTAACATGCCACATGTAGATAGATCTGCATGCCCGTTCAAGAACATGGTAATAAGGAGAAACCCACACTAAGTCTCCTCATTTATTGCTTCTGAAACTCAGGCCAGAAACAACGGTGTATATCCATGTCGCCGTGTCTCATATGACTCAGTCAGAACCAAAAAGAATATGTTTATTAAGCACGAATTGATCGTCATCAAAAAGAAAAACTCTTCCAAGGCTAGTCTGCTAGCCTCGCTCTGGTATACTTGTTTGAGAGAAAAAACCGTACATGTATGGAGCGCTTGACATCCAGTTTTTCTTGTCCGAAAAAAATCCAAAAGCTCAATCGTCAGGGCCTAGAAGGCTGCTGGGAGTGGCAATCTACAACTGCGAGATTTTTTAATCATTGTTATCATTGACGAAATATGGTTATTTCCTAGATATTCCTGTGATATCAAGTCGCTAAAGATGTATATCCATATGTATCAGGCTAATTTCCGAGCGACAAACTGATAGGATGAAGTGTGACTGTAGGGTTCTAAGGTTTTAGGGGTGAAACAAAATAGTCAAGGAGATAGATAGGAATATAATGATGCTTATAGAGTTAGCCAATAACACGCTGACTTGAATTTACTCACTGGGAATTCTAAGAGAAAGTTAATCGTCATTGAATTGCAACTAAACCTATTTGTGTAAGTGGGGAGATATTGTATTTAACACTAAGCGAAGAGAGCAATTGATGGAATCAGATTTGAGTAAGTTGGCTTGTATCTCTAATTTATTATCGGACTTACAACCTACTGCAACGGGGTCAATTTTTCTTTCTTTTTTTTCGCTAATATACATCCTTTGTCAAGAACCCAATCGACGCCTAGCTCTGGAATCCTTTATAGCTCATATAATGCCGGCAAAGTATCATCTAAGACAAGAAAATAAAACTTAAGTTGAGTAGCTTTCGCTTACATAATAGAAAATGAAACGAATTTTGATCGATGTTTCCAGGCATATAGAAGAACACAATATAGTAGTACAATATAGAATCCCGCCTGAACTGTACTCGACATTAACCACAGTATATGGATTATTACTTTCCTCGAGAAATATACTCTTAAACCGCTGGTAGCAACTTCGAAAAAAGATATTGGTATAAACAACACAAAATATAAGATAAGAGTTAAAGTCCTGGTACTATATAATCGAAACTCGCCGAAATCATATTGTTTTATAATCAAAATTTGTACGAACAATAAATAAAGCAGCCGAAGGGAAAGATACGAGATAAAAAACCAGAACTTCCTGTCACGATATTAGCTTTGATTACCAAGTTAATGGGGCTTCATAAAAGGACCTACCAGTTGTGTGGAGTTGAATATGGCTGAATGAGACAGTATGCAATTATGTCCATTGGAAGAGTGGCCGCATAAATACGGAGGCCCAATGTCCAGTAGAAAGACTTTCTTTTCGTCCAGAATATCATACTCGGTGCCAGTTCTGACTTATTATTTGAAGGATTGCAAGTAGGAGTTTCGTTGACAGATTGGCGGGGAGAGCGAGAAGGCTGTGGTGATTGCATTTGGTATAATCTCGAAAGAGGGGCATCGATCTGCTCTTCCACCTCGTAGAATTCTTCAGAGAAGTCGGTCTCCTTTAAGCAGACTGGCTCGTAATTGCCAGGGAGCCTCAGGAATACCAGAATTGCCACGATGATAAACATATTTAAGATGTTTAGCGCGAGGAGAGCTATAGCATACCCCCTCTGCTTCGAATTCATCACCAGAATTGGGATACTGATCAGAATGCCTAGTGAAGGCAGGGCCAACAAATTAAGAATCTTCTGGACGAGCTTGCGTCTTTTCGGTCCCACTATGAGAAAACGGACATATTCCACAACTGAAAGAATGCGAGCCACAAGAATGGTGGTACAGGATAGTTGAGGGGTACTCCCCGCTGGCGCTGACTGAGGAGGGTGATCGTATAGTTGCTCTGAGTGGAATTATGGAGGAGCTCAGGGTTTCCTTTAAGAGAGAGACTGGCCCCATTAATAGGTCGCTGCGTTTTGTTTCCGGGCTTTGGCTCAGGGACATCTTTTATGGCTTGCTGTGGCAACAGCGCCACTCTTCAGACCAAAAGTACTCTCGTCTACCTATTGTTATGCCAACTTGGTCCTGGGCCTCACTTTTAACACCCGTTTTCTGGCCTGAGAGAATGCTTAACGCACGAATTGGCTGCCAACTAACAAGTCTCCACCATTCCCGAGATGGGGAATTGATGACAGTGGAAGATTTTGACCATAATCAGGAAGATGTTTATTTTGACATTAGGAATCCAGTTTATTCTCTTATAATTAAGGGCAACCTTCAGTCAGTCTTGGTCAAAGACAAATTTAAATATGACGAAGATATCATCTAGGTCGCTGAAGTGACTGGCCATAATTTAAGAGACTATGATTCTCGCGGCCAGCCTAGTTACCGCAAGCACACAGGCAGACAGCTGTGGAGAAAGATTTACTCTCCACTTGAACAGGAAGTGGTTGCAGGTTGGGGCAGCTTTGAACACCCTGACTTCCAGAATAACAATGTAATTGAGATCGATTTATCAATACAAGCACTTGGAATTTCTTTTTTGTGTGGACTTCCTTTTGGTTATGGTATTGGAAGCATAGATCCGTCTAGCGTTACGCATAATGTTCTTATTGTACGAAAGGTCGAAGGCCAACGGTTTATTAGGGTTGGTGTTGGGTCTTTGTTTGGTAAACAGATTCATAAGGGGTGGGAGTCATCTCCGTTGCAAGAAATCGAGCTAATATGAGACTTAAAAGTTGGGCTAAATCTATAATATTTATACACTGAAGTTCTACAATTATATTACTCTCTTAGTTGATATTATGGGTTCTCTTTAAGGAGCAAAGTTTCCGGCAAGACCTCACTGTTATTTGGTAGTCGAAGTAGGCGCACCAGCTATATCCTCTATACTCACAAGCAATCCACTAATCCTGTATAGATAAGCCAATGATTCTCGACAATACCGACTTAAAGAGAGGTATATATTTATTTATCTTTCGGCGCTTGATGAAATTTGGTATTCAACTTAATGTTGCGATAAGTCAGAATTGCGGCTGTTGTTGATCTGGTTGTATAGTGGCCGTTTCAAATTTCCGATACGTTGAAACATTTCAAATCCCCAACGATGTTTCGCATCGAAAGTTCACTATCAGCAGTTGGTTATTTGAGACTATATAGACGAGAATTCAGAAGTTGTGTGAAATTAGCAAAGGCTCCAGGTACTGATTGTGCAAATACGATTGTGAGCAGGCGAAAATAATTCTTGTCGCAGAGCTTGCAAAATATATGATGCTATTTAACACTGATTTGAAAGTTTACACAATATACCCCCTCAACAAAAATCCTCCATATCATACTGCAGTACTTATTACCTATAATCTCGACGCTTAGATGTCTTCAACTGTAGCCCAGTACACAGTTTATTCAGTACCGAGCTACCTTCTTCGCATTTGCACTTTTGATTTTGCATCATTTTATACCCTTTTAATAAAGATTAGAATACCAAATATTCATTTGACATCTCATGTTTCTAGTGTAAGAATAAGTATACCGGGATACATAAATATTTAGATTAGACTCAAATCTTTTACTTGGATGTTAACTTCCCATCATCTTTTGCCTTTCGTAGCTTACATTTCAATCAATTGTAAAGATGGTCATGGTTCGGGTAACCTGTCGATGTTATCTTTGAGAGATTTCCCTCCAAATGTGAGAATCTTAACATTTTTGGCCGGATTAATAAAATGTTCTATTTACAACTATTTTCATAAATGCAACTACCATTAGAAATAATTTATAGACTTAGAAACCCAACTTCCACATTTCAACCTGCCTCTCGGCAGCCCAATTTCTCACGGCATCAAAATCTTTGCATGTATGAGTAGCATAAATATCTGGGAAGATATGGAAGTCGTCTCCTAAGTTATGGTGGAACTTCATTGGCGTTACGTCGGCCATACACATGATTTCTTGGCGTAAAGAGTCAAGACAATGATCTAAACACGTTAGTTTAACAAAGTTATCGGAAACTAGTGAGAGGAGGTTAGATTGCATAATTTACCAATGTGTAACCCATTACGACTATCATGATTCACGGTCCCGTTTTCATATCGATCCCACATCTCTGGATACTCGTCCGGGTATGCAAGCTTCCTTAACATATTTAAACAGTGGAGATCGTGAAAGACCTCCAGTTCAATAACGAAGGTATCAGGGTCATTTGGAGTTGGTAATGTGGCATTTAAGAGCTTCTTCGCATCGATCGCGCTTATGCTCGAAGTTCCAACTTCACTGTGTTAGCTATGAAACGTTATGAATTGACTTAAAGAGACTGACAATCATATATATCTGCCCACATTGCATCAATCGTTGCCACATCTCGTCCAATCCACGGACTTCGTTTGAAGAAATGACGTTCGAAAGTAATGGTTTTGTAGGATACTACTTCATTTGCTGGGGCTATTGAATGGTGAAGTCAGCATCTGTAATAATCCAAGACTTCATTGTCCAGATGTGAATAAGCCTGGAAAGACTTACACCATATTGCTAAAGCAGGGTCGTGGCAAGCGAGCTTCTGCGACAACAATACAATTATGACAAAAGACAAAAGTACCACAAGTGTATACAGAGTTGCTAGTTGCAAATATATTGATCTTGGAATCCGAGAGGAGTATTCTTTGTAGCTGGGTAGTATTTGCTGAAGTTCTTCAGGATCGTATTCATCAGAATTCTGGCGCAACGGTAGCGACTCTTTAAAATTGCCCTTTCCAGTCATATTAGACAATCGTTACGGAGTAGACTGTGGATAGAATAACGTAGAAAGGGTAGATAATATATAGCAAATGATCTCCGCTAAAGATGGAGGTAAGAAAGTCGTGAACTCTGGAGTGTGCGTAACTTTGATTTGGACGGCATTTTGAAGATTAATTAGAGGCATTAAGTTATTAAAATTTTGCGTATCTGATGTCGGCTCCGGCATAATCGTATCATCTCAATATTGAAGAGCTGAATTACTCCGTCGGTGACCTCGCCAAGTCCCCGCATACATAAGTGGGTTCAGGAAACGGATTCGCCGATACGAACATAAAAATAAGCTCTGACTATTATTTAAGCTTATTTTCCTTTATAGTTCGAGGTTACGCTGCAAGCGAGTTAGTTATGGCTTCAGAATAAAGACTGCCAGCGAAACGCCATTGGTAGTCATGGTAGTCAAGTACATGAGATACATATTGCCAAGAAAATCGGTATTTCGCCCTGTCTACAAAACCAGGGTTGTGTCAAAGCGAACCCACATACGCTCAAGCTGAATGAATTCTACAGCGTGAAGTTAAACATGTGGCTGAGCTGAAGGGTAGCATCGAGATTTTTTTCCCAACGCATGAAGACAAGAACACGCATGCTGTTTTGAGCTGAGTTGTTTGCACAAGCGTTGATTTTGTCATCGGCGGCTATGCGATGTGCACCTGCCGTTTTTGAACATCAATTATCACGATAGATTTAATTATCCGGCGGTGTGATGTGTATTTGGTAACTGTCAAGTGACCATGAATCGACTACTACGACTACTACCAAGGGACTCCTCGTACCGCATTCGGCTTTCGTGAGATCCATACAGTAACTTCACCCTCATTGTTTCCGGCAGAACAGCTGATAGCAATGGCACTGCTTTGGATCTTTATAAATAGTCGAGCGAAGTATCCCTATCACAACAATCAAGCAGTTCTCAAGAGTCAACGATTTATCAAAATACTCACCCTCTCAAAACAAGCGGGAAAGAATCCAGCTCAGCCAACATGCTCTTTACAACTTTTCTCACACTTGGCTTTGGTGCCGCCGCAGTAATTGCAGCACCAGCTCCCGGTAAGTGATTTGTGTCTCTAGTCCATTCAGTCTCACTTTTTTTCACTCTACTAACTTTCAACCTCTGACAGCCAAATCCTACGTGACAGACCCGGCAATTGATGCTGCAGCATTTCAGGAGTTCAAGGAAGAACTTGCTAATACTATCGGCAAAGTGAGTTTTGATTCAATTTCGGCCGTAAAAGCAAAGTCTAACCGTCATAGCGTGCCGAAGAACCGACTGTTGACCGGGCCGCTGTGAAAGCTTCAATTGAAGCTATTCAAGCTGAAGACTATTTCCTGTGGTATGTTCAAGAGAAATCCAAGGTCAGTATTCGCTTTTAATTTATATTAAATGGAACTCGATCTGACATTTATAGCGTGACGAGGAGCCACCGGTTGATCGTGCGGCATTGAAAGCCTCTATTGAAGCCATTCAAGCTGAGGACTACTTTCTATGGTATGTCCAGGAGAAAGCCAAGGTTAGTAAATATCTGGAATGTTTTGGGAAGTATACCTGACATTTGTAGCGTGGGGAAGAACCGGCGGTCGATCGTGCCGCGTTGAAAGCTTCGCTGGAAGCTATTCAGGCCGAGGACTATTTCTTATGGTATGTCCAGGAAAAATCCAAGGTAAGCTTTCCCATTCTTTGACTTGAATCCACAGCTGAGGTCAATAGCGCATGTAAGGGCCAGCTGTAGAACAGGAGAAGGCTCCACACGAGCCAAATAAGTGGCAGCTTATTCAGCGACGTGTTGGTATGCTAGATGGAGCGTTGATGGGCTCGATGGATACTGTAATTGATTATATAACCAAATAGACTGAGACTTTTCTACAACCCCGAAATAATGACCTTTCACTTTCCCCATTCCTCACACGACATAATACTTGCCCTTAAAGACATATTCAGAAGATTAACTTATCGTTTAATGTACATTTTTATTCTATTGGTTAGAACAGAGCTATAGAGTGGTACTGCGAAGATTCTTGCAAGCGTTGCGAACTGCCAGTCAGCTGACACGCAGATTTTGATTAACTCAACTTCTGAGAACATGGGCTCCTGGCTCAACAAAATATGATGAAATGCGAACGGTGACTATGGCAATCTGTAGTTTACACGAATAGACCCACATCCACGTGGGTTGGCTAGCGCTTTTCTCAAGACAAAATCAAGCCTTTGTCTCATCTCTTGGAAGTCGCCCTAACCTAAGGCAGACACAACCATCAACCAGCAGAATAGTACAGTAACTGATCGAAACAACTGTTCGTATTTTTTAGCCATGTTAAAATTATGGTCACTGATTGTAATGATACCATCACTTTCCCTAGACATAATGGTTTGAATTCTTCAAGCATGTCGTTGTCGTTGTTCGCTATTTTGGAAACTGTGCACTGCTCCTCCTACCGCTTACTTAAGAAAGTAGGTGTTAGCGCACAATGTTGGGGGAGGGGGATGGCTCACGTAACCTCCTGTTAAGTAGATTTAAGATTTATACATAGGTATCTGAATAAATTATATTTGAAATGCTAGGAAGGCGCGATAAATCAAGGGGGTATGTCAACATCGCTTAGGAATTAAGCGAAGGGGGGTATTTATTGACGCCACTGCCATCTACTGGTAGCAACGTAAACCTTATCCAGCTCATATCACATTCGACCACCCATTAAACTTTCTTCTGATCAAATTCCACCGCCTCAGCAGCTTCCAACGCTCCGGGTTCACTAATATCAACACCTAATCTCTGGGCCTCCTGAATCTCCCTGACAGGCCCAACAAACCACTTCCTGGCCCATAAAACCCATGCGCCACATGAAAAAATTGCAATGATTCCCACAGCTACGACGGTATAATTTACAGTCTGGCTCGTCACGGGATTGACAGCTGGCAAGCAAAACACCACCGTAATAAAACTGATCCACAACACCGCAATCGCTGCTACGGGTTGACTTGCCATCCCCAAGTTGAACGGGCCTTTCCGAGGCAGGAAAGTAGCTGGGTAGATAAGGCCAATGAGGATGGGTATTCCGTAGGATATGTAAAGACCAATGGTGGCAATAGATGTAGCAGCGCTGAAAGCAACAGAGGATCCGAGAGAGGGGAGTGCGAGGCAGAAGGAGAGGAAGGCAGCGAGCCAGACGGTGCGGATTGGGGAGCGGAATTTGTTGTCGACTTTGTGGAAGAAGTGTGGGATACCGCCGTCACGGGCGAAGGCAAACATCATTCTGGAATTTGAGGTCATGGAGAATAATCCGCAGCTAAGGAGTGTTAGTTTTCATTTGATTTGGGTGAGTTGCAACTCTGGATTGGGAAAGAAAGGAGTGTAGTTTTACGGGTAGTGTATAGATAGCATTGCCCATTAGCTCTCACATTTCCCATGAACTTTGAGAAATAAGATGACTTACTGCCAGACACAAATCAGAATCAAACACATCAATACCACCGCCCCATCAGTCCCAAAAACATCAATAAAGATCTGCAAAACTGGTTGTCCAATAGAGTCATCTGTCAAGCCAAGTGTCCGATCAAAATCCTGAATACTAAACAGAAAACTAACCAATACGAAGAATCCAAACAGCGAACTGAATCCTACAGATGAAATTACCCCAATGGGTGCACTCCAGCTGGCTTTCCTGGTTTCTTCGGATAGATGTGCGGAGGCGTCAAAGCCAGTTAACGTGTATTGGGACATCAAGGCACCGCAACATGCTACGTAGGCTGGGGAGGCACGGACACTCCATCCTGGATCCCCTGTTCCATCATAGAAACTCGCGAAGACGAACTTGGCGCTTTGATGTGTTGGTGCTTTGGCGAGGACGGCGATGGCGAGAGCTGTTATTCCAAGAGAGTGCAGAGCAATGGAGGTATTGTTTAGATAGCGCAAAACATGCACACCAAAGGTGTTGACGATGCCATGTGAGATGAGTACTGCAGCGTAGATTCCGATTGTCTTCCCTGGAGTGGCCTCGTATGAGGATTTAACGGTTGCAGTTACGCTGATAAGACCGGCGCAGCCAAAGGAGATGCCGGTCGTTACTGCGACTTGACCAAGGAGGTTAAACCTAGGATTATTAGATCTGCTCCTTCTGAGCTGAGAGGCTATAGGGACACTCACCAGCCCGTGATCCAACTTGCGAAAGGCGCATGTTTCTCTGGTGCCAAAATGGCAGCCCAGTAATACGGACCTCCAGCTGTAGGAATAGCAGATACAATTTCAGCCATTCCTAGCGCAACAAACATAGTAAAGGTGGAAATGATGATCCACCCCACAGACATAACTCCTGGTCCTCCTGTCGTGAGTCCATATTGGAAGAGGGTTGTGATTCCAGTAATTACAGACTAGAAAATTTATCAGATATAGAAACACTGAGATAATGGGGGGCCATACGATAATGGAGAAGGAAATGCCAAAATTGTGCATCAATCCCCAGTCTCTCCGTAGCTCTTGCTTATAGCCTAACTGAGCCAAGACTTCTTCATCTTGCGCATCGACAGTTGATAATCTGCTTGCTCTCCGCTCGATAGGAGTTGTCGCAACGGCATCTGCTGGTGCACTCATAGTTACCGAGTCCCAAATCTATGTAGTGAACTCGAGATCGTATTCGAGTAAGCAGGACAAAAAAAGAAGAAGGCATGGCGAGCGGGAAGGCCGAGATCTTGTATCTTTCGAGATCAATAGCTATTGGACCCTGACGGCGCCTCGGTGGATTTGGCTGGATTCCGTTGATAATGAATGACAGCTCCCCCTGCTTACGCGCGATAAGAGCTTGAAGCTAGTCCTGCTTAAGATGTTGGAGGGGCCATACATATTTTGGGACAGGTGTGATTGGATGTATGGGAGCCCTGCTGCAGCTGTTATTGTTACAGTGGGATTGAAGAACTCCAACAGAACGGAATAAGAGATTAGAACTCGGAAACATAGCGCAGAAGACAGAAAAAGTCAAGGGCCGAATACAAACGTCGACATGTAAGCACGTGAATATAAGCCTCAAACTCTAAGCTTTAGTTCTAACGAGAAAAGACGCAGGATATAATTTCTAGTTTGGGAGAATATCCGATGATGGCACTAGCCTAGCTCCGCTCAGACAATGAGCTGAGGTCACAGAAACCAATGGGAAATTCAAGCTCATGACTCTGCTTCAATCACAAGTGAACGTTAATCAGTTTGATTTGATAGATAAAGTACTCTTGTATCTTTGAATCCGTGCAAATAATCATACGTTCTATTCATCTCTCGTATTTTGGACCTTGTGGTCAAACCCACCATACAGTAAACGCCTTCGCCATGCCTTAAATACTTCCTATAGCCAAAAGATTGACACTAGTACAGCGTACCTATATATCATCCACGTACAATAGGGCGACTTAATAAGTCATAATTCTTCACACTGAATCGCTTTCGCCATATCGGTTGTGGTATGCAACTATTTGATGTCTAGTCATCCTCCAATTCCTTCATCATGAATTCTCGCCCATTTGCAACATGTGTCCCATTTTCTCAATCTGTGCCCAAGTTAGCAACTTTGTTCGCAGCCGCGGTTATCAGAATACATACCTTTGTTTTGAGATAACCCCCCACCTCCTCACTCCGTATTCCTCCAATCCCACCCTTTCTCCACGCAATTGGAACCATCGCGACCCTCTCCCGAACAATGATTTCCCGATTCGGGCCCTCCACCGCACGCACCTTATCCGGATTGTTTGTCAAAAGCCTTAGGTCGTGCACTCCCAAATCCATCAACATAGCTGTCGCTAACCCATAACTCCGCGCATCAGCAGGATGCCGGAGCAGTAAGTTAGCTTCCACTGTATCATTGCCTAGATCTTGCAAATTATAGGCTTTCAGTTTCTCTCCGAGCCCAATTCCACGACCTTCCTGGCGCAGGTATATTATAATTCCACCAGAGGTATGTGATGGGGAGGATGGGAGGGACATCAGCCGTGCTGCTTCGTCAAGTTGTTCTCCACAATCGCAACGTGCTGACCAAACCGTCTCCCCTGTGTAACACTCGGAGTGTATCCTTACAAGCGGTGCCTGTACATTCATATCCCCATTCGTGGCTTTATTTATTTCTACTTTCCCATCCTCTGGCAATTTACTCGTCGTTCGCCCAGGGTATAATCTGCCGGTATATGCCCCGCGTATGAGCCGATCCATCTCCGTCTCTCCTTCTCGCACTCTATCCAGACTTTGTGACCGTATCTGGTTCCCAAACACAATCGCCAAATGCTCTTTATTATCCTCCGAGTTTTGATATAAATGTAGGAACATTTCTGTCCCAGTAGTGGTAGGTATCCGCGCCCGCACAACACAGTTCACATCGGGTAATTTCTCGAGCAGTTTCGGCTTCCTCGATCCGCATCCGCCATTGCTAAGACTCGAATCCACGGGCACGCTTCTCGGTAGCCGACTCAGGGGATCGTTATGTGAAGAAGGGGTTGATATCCCAGGTGTAGATGGTGGTGTGAACTGAGGAGAAACAAGGCCCGGCAAGTCCGATTCGGCCTCTGATTCATTGTTTTGGGAATCATGGTCCTGGTTATGGGTTGGCTGATGGAATGGTGTCTGCGGATCTCCAATTGATGCAAGATCCAGATCTAATTCCGAGATAGTGCGCGACACTGGTATAGGTCGTGGGGAGTAGAAGGGCGGCAGTTTGGGGACTTCATCGTGCTCTTCGGTGGGAGAGTGGGACTGTGGTGAGGCGGGGTGGTAGGAGACGGCGGGATGCCATTGTGAGGGGTGGAGGTCAGGCATGGTTGAGGACAAAGTTGAGGATATATTTGGTATGAGTGAGCAGCTGGCACACATGTAAGGAGTGTGGTGTTTTGTTCGGTGCTGCCTTGCCTATTTCTGTAGACATAAGTAAGAGAGCAGACCGAGTCAGCGGAGCGGCGGATAATGACACTCTCCAACACCGAGGGTCGGCCCAGGATCCCGCTTTGCGTGGTAATCAATTGACAACCTTTACCTAAGCCAACGATGTATAAGCAATGCACTTAATTCTAATCAGAGAAAAAAGATTTCATATTTAACTAGCATTATCAGAAGGAAAGCGAAATATATACCAGTATTGTAAGAAGAAGACATACGCACACCGTCGTTGATACATTTGCATTTTTACAAACTGTCACGTGCGTCACCCCGTCATTGCGCCATCCCGAAAGGCATCCGAAGCGGAACCGCTTCTGTGGATCATCAGTTCAAAAGCATTTGCCGGCATGTGTTATTGACTCTACCCAAATTATCATATAGGAATTATAGTAAGTAGATATGAGATAAAGGCTAATGAAAAACAATAAAAAACGTTCCGGCATAGATGGAACTGTTACACGTCGTTAGCTATACTAAAATTCATATTCGTGATTATAGAAATCTATATTGATATAATACTAGATGTCGCATTAACAAGTTCGACTGATCGACTGGAGACCAGTGGACCCCTATTTTATTACTCGCTTAGACTCGGCACCGTTATACTACACTTTCGAAGCGCTCACGATTGGCAATTTAGAACAAAAGCCGGGGTATGGCCACTCGACAATGTTGTCAATAGTGTGTGTGTGTTCAAAGGTTGTTTTACAATTGTGGCTCTGGGTTTTAGCTCAATTATCTCACACAGCTTGACGTTATAGGTGAGCCTAAAATTTGGCAGTGTGAACAGGTCACGATATTTCATCGATAGAAGCCGGAAGATGAGGGGAAATATCCCTAACAGAAATATTTATTATACAGTTGGTAAACCGCGGATTTCAGTTCGTCGACGCGCAGTCATTCCCTGGATGGACCAGCTTTTCGATAGAATTGGCGAGGCAAAAAGCCCAATGACAAACGGAGATAGTGACCAGCACTGATATCAACGTTCCGGAGACGAGCGTTCGAGTCAAGCAGAGATTCAAATGCTTTTCCATCAGCCAGGTCTAGCTTTACTATTGAAAGCGGAGTGCACCGATTGCAATTGAAGGGAAACAGCCTTGCAGTCATACTGTACAATCTTTTAGTCTTCCAATACTAGCTTTTTATTCCGGAAACCAGCATCAGAATCCGAGAAGTAAAAGCGCAATGCTCGTAATCAAAACAGAACCCTACCTACAGTCTTTGGTTAGCCGAGTCAGTTAGTCGACATCATGGAGGGCCAGCATCCAAAATGACAAGTGAAAATATAACGATTGAGAAGTTTGTGGGAAGTAATTGATAGTACAGCTATGGATTTTCGGAGTGTTGTTCGTGAATATTTGATAGTCCGGAGGCCTGTGCCCCGAACCTGGTAAGAAACACCAGAACAAAGCTTGTAATTCCTCATTAAACTCCAACCCAATATAAAAAAACCTTTTGACTGTAGCTAAGACGTGATTGCTGTGGCTGCCAAAGGTTCGTATTGAGTGAAACTTGAGAGTGCCCAGCGTTTTTGGAGATGAGGAGCGGAGCAGGTGGTATGATTCATTTATTGGCATTTCTAGTTGCGGTCTGACGTTTTAAAAGCTGATTCATTGTACTTTTGAACACCCGGTTTCATTACTGAACTTGGTAGATTCAAGGTATAAATATCACATATTCAGAAGTTTAAAATTTAAAACTTTTACGGTTATCAAGTGAAAACATATAACCATTTCATGGCAGTTTTCGTTCTCATATTGGTAAAGTCTCATCTTATTTCACTATTCCGCAATTGAATCTTAGAACAAGAAAAGATTATTAGCTGGGTGGAGTGAAACTTCATTGAGGAGGTTGCCCAAACAGACGAAATTGCAAATAATAGCTTACTAACACGAATATGTTCCAGGATTATAATTCTCAATTTAAACCCATAAAGCTAGTAATTTGACTCAATGAACGAAAACGTCCTTGCACTTTTCCCCGAGAGCACCATAACACCTTTCTTCTTATGTCGTCCACCTTTGGACCCCTCAGGTGGTGATGTTGTGACAGACAACTTCGAAATTGATTCCAACAGCAGGATCAAGCACAAATGCCCCATAATATCCTGGATGGTAATGGTCTCTTGGACCAGGGGGCCCATTGCATATACCCCCCGCCTTCAACGCAGCGGCGTGGAAAGCATCAACATCAGCATTGCCTGTAGAGTACATTCATTCATCAGTCATGCAGCCCAAATAGCAGATCAAGCATAGAAAGGGGTCTTGCGGACATACTCTCGGCTGTGAACGCAATATGGTTCTTCTTTAGAGTGAGATCAAGGGACTTAGCATCGATATCAGTGGCATCGACACCCGTAAGCCAGAAATAAGGACGGACTTCGCCGAGACCAACAACGTTGGGAATAGGACGCATGATCTCCTTAAACCCCGCGAGGGAGGTGGTGAGGAAGACGATGAGGTCCTCAAGTTTGGACTGCGGGACTGGGACACAGAAGTGGTCAAGAGGCATGGCTGAGGGTTGGTATGGATATAATTTTTGTGGTAGTAGTTCAAGACAAGAGGTGATGGACGGGGCAATGGAGGGAGTTGGTATGAATTATTCAATTGTTTTTGGGAAGGAAGTGGCTCCCTTCATAGCCTTTATACTCTAGATAATCTTAGCTTGCAGGCATAGATGATTGGTAGCTGTTTGGCATGGAAAAGTCCGGTGAACAATGAGGGGTTGATTTCGGCACGCACCAAGGTTAAAGCCTTTCTGCATGTCCTGCGGAGTCGTGATTGGAATAAGCAACGCCAAAGGAACACCAGAA
>Ga0247734_1000907_pt1 | contig 23885 bp, 21 predicted proteins | sample UWRJL103311B2_FD_180933 | JGI IMG/M metagenome (GOLD analysis project Ga0247734, IMG submission 180933) | Plant litter microbial communities from Arlington Agricultural Research Station in Wisconsin, United States - UWRJ-L103-311B-2 | ecosystem: Environmental > Terrestrial > Plant litter >... | reverse complement strand
TGGCCTCTGTATTCTGAGCGCAGCCCAATTTGAATTTGGCCATCCTCGTAGAGAACTCCATCACCTTTCAGAAGTAGTCTGTTATAGCCAATCTCCCAATCGGGGGACAAATGAGCTGCGCTTGCGAGGTTAGGTGCTTTCAAGGTCTTGGGCTCTGAAGGACCTGCATCCGTCATATCGATTCCTGCAAGATCGTGTGCACCTTTGGAATTGCCGTTCGCACCATTCGTAGTCGGACTGCTAGCCACACTATTGTCCATCGTTAAGCCATTCCCATTACTGAATGCACGTTTCAGACCCGGGTTCTTGGCTAAGTTGAAATCCTTCTCGTTTGCATTCGCATCTTTACCTCCTACAACCCAAGTGCGTTTATCGCTGCTCCCAGCATGCTTTTGATGTAAGCGAGATAGTAGAGCTGATTGGCGTTCTGGGAAAGGTGGCATCTCATCGCATACTGTTCGCAGAAGATCGTCTGTTGGTAGACGTGCAAGGGCGAGGTATTCGCACGCACGTTGCTGGAGTTCAGAATCAAGGGTATGACTATATGCATCAAATACATACAACAGCCTAGGCTTGATCTCCGGAAAGAGATTAACGAACTTAATGAAGGAAGAGAGGATGATAGCTCTGGTACTTGACGAAGATCCTTGTAGTTTTCCCTGAAGGGCCATGAATTGTTCAATAGGACTGCAGCCCTTATCTTCTGCAATGAGATGGCCAAACTCACCCAAAAGATAGCCTCCGATCTTCACGAGAGTTTCGTGGCAGTGGTCGGCCTTTACATATTGGAGAATATTCTGTGCGGCATATACCTGCAATTCTTCATTGTTTGTGACGATTTGAATAACCCGGTGCCACACTTCGTCACTCACATGATCTCCCGCCATTGCGATTAACCTCAAGGATATGTCAACATACCACTGAATATCGGTAGCGTATTTTTCTGTGAGGATAGCAATTTTTAAGACCATCTCTTCTCGAATAGCAAAATCTGCGTTCTGGAGGTAGGCCAACAACTCGCCAACGATTGGCTGGGCATTACTCTGGTCGCACATGCTGTAGAGTAAATCGAGTCCTTTTCTTCGCACACTAATATCTCGGTCTTTCAAAGACCCGATAATTATAGCTTGGTGTTGTTTTATGGGATCTAATGTCTCTGCTCTTGCAGCCAGATGTGTCATTGCTTCTAATCCCAAGTATCTCACGTTTGTCTCTCTTGATTGAATGAATTTACCCAATCTGGTTGATATTTGCTTCATCAGAGCTTGCTCTGTATCGAGATGTATGATTAGATTGATTGCTTCAAACAGAACTGCATTTTGTGCATTATTCTGCTGGACGTTCTTTGGAATGTCTAGAGCTAAGTTCAAAATCTTTTGCAACGACTCGCGTATTAGATCTCGAACATGAGTATCATCTATATCAGGTTAGCAAGGCTCGAGTGACTTCCTGAGAAGACGAAGCATACCTGATGGAGGAAAATACTGTAGCAACCTCAGCATTTTCACTTGCATCCATGGACATGGCACTTTGTAGTAGAGATAATCTTGAGCAATCTCCCCGTCCACCAATATTCTCTTCATCCTGGAAGCTGCTTTCACATAAGCTCCCTTATACTGCTCCGGGTTGTCCTGTGCAAGTGCCATAACAAGAGAAGTGACAGAAAGCGCAACGCCCATATCTGCGTCATCCATGAGTGATATAATCCGCTCTGCCCACTGTGGTTGCACAATGTCGGGGTGTTTCCTATAGAGTCTAAGAAGAGTCAATGCTGCCTTTTTCTTTACGAAAGCTTTCGAGGTCCTGTTGAGAAGTTAGAGGAACTTCAAAGAATTACAGAGGATATTCTCACGGAGATATCAAAAGTCTGTGAACTTCACTACTCAGAGCTTCCCCCATTTCTCTACCACCAACATTAGCAATGGCGTGAAGAGCGAGACAATTAAAAAGCTCATTGTGATCCGTAAGGTCCTTTCTTATACTATTAACAACCAAGTGTAACAATTCGTGCTGTTCGTGTAAAAAGAGAGTCATGGCAAGGTATCCTATCTGTTTTTCGGAGTATTTGTTCGCAGAGATAAGATTCACAGCTTCAAGATGTCCGAAGTCAACGTTCCAACCCAGGATGTATATGTACAAAAGCTGCAGGTACATTAGAATGAGATGGAGCAACTGGGATAGCGAGGGAACTTACCTTGCAGACATATTTCTTCTTGTGGTAGCCATTGAGGTTCCCATCTACCTACCAGATTAGTACATGTGCCCAACAAAACTCGTATTAGACGACTACTACATGCCTCTGAACTTCTGTCTGGAATTTACTCAAGTCAGCTCACTATCCGTACTTGATTCCTTGAAAGTTACAAACCTTATATTGGCTAACTCTTTATTGATCCGTTTCTCCTCAAGCTCTCGCGCTCTAGCATTTCGCAGGTCTGCTATGAACTGCACCAACCCGCGCATTGTTGAGCTGCCACTATTATTCCCACGGCCCAAGAAGTTGGATCCCGTTGAGGACGACATGCCGGTCGCCCTACTGACTGCGCTCATCGAAGTAACTGTGATATGGAATCCTCGGATATAGACAATCTATCTTGACGCAGGATGGGTCTCAATCTCCGCTACTGCAGATTGCGACAACCTTCCAGATAGGTCAAATTGTGGACTTTGTCCAGCTTAGAAATAGCAATAGCAATAACGATGTTGATATTGAACTTGATGTTGTGCAATATTGTGGCCAAGGCTCTATAGAATCAGCCTTACTCGTGGAACTCCATTCGATATGCCTCTTTGGCGTAGAGCCAGTCCGTCCTGGATCTTCGTGCGGAAAGGGTTGGTCTGGATATTGTATCAAAGGGGGGTTCCTATTCTTTGAATCCTCGAGCGCTAAGGTCCAGTGCTGCTGGGCTCCCCTCCCATAAACACTAAGCAATCAATTTGCAGGGGTCTCTGTAGTGCATAGCCTTGTTGAAGGTAAACCTTCAGCCTCATCATGACATATTCTTCCTCTTAAAAAACTTATAATGTACAACGAAAGTAGGTGAAATATAGCTGAAATGCGGCCTACTGTCTTGTCGCCTCTCCTTATGCGACAGCCCATAAGATGTATCAAACACCAGTCTCGAGGCTATGCCGTATCTTCCTCCCGCAACCCGACTTTGCAGATATTCAATCGTCATACCAAATACTTGCAAAAAGAACGAGCTGCTGCCAATGTGGAGAGAAGTAGACAAGTAGACTACTTGAAGGATGAAGTGGCAATGCGGTTGTCTTCACGGCTACTGGTAGGAATCAATTGCCCAGCTGTACACCTAATTCTAACATTAGTAGGACATCAATCGCCATTTCAACCATGTTCTCGATCTTGGAGCAAATTCATGTAACATAGCACGCGCACTCACTCTCCCTGACCCAGATACCGAACTTTCGGAAAAGCCACCTGTTTCTATATCCTCGCGTCTTTCCAAAATCACCGCCGCAGATTCGTCGGGGATGATGTTGTACCGGGACGCGGACCTTCCTTTCAATAATGAAATAAACTTAACTCGAGAAGTCCTGCAGGATGAGGAATTACTCCCTTATGATCGGGAGACATTTGATGCGGTCTTGAGCTCATTGAGTATGCATTGGATCAACGATCTTCCTTCACTTCTTGCTCAAATAAACAATGTTCTAAAACCGGATGCGCCGTTTTTAGCTGCAATGTTTGGAGGAGATACACTCTTCGAGTTACGGACTTCTTTACAGCTAGCAGATACTGAACGCAGAGGTGGAGTTTCACCACATGTCTCTCCATTAGCGGATGTCAGAGACGTGGGCGGACTACTTCAGAAGGCTGGGTTTAAGATGTTGACGGTTGATATTGATGACATCATTGTAGACTACCCTGATACATTTGCCCTTATGCAAGATCTGCAAGCCATGGGAGAGAGCAATGCAATTTTGGGAAGAGAAGCTGGGGCTATAAAACGAGACGTGTTGCTTGCTAATGAGGGAATATACCGGGAGCTTCATGGCAATGAAGATGGGACAATACCTGCCACCTTTAGGATGATTTATATGATAGGGTGGAAGGAGGGTCCAAACCAGTCTGAACCCTTGCCACGTGGAAGTGGGCAAGTGAATATCAAAGATATACTTGGAGGTGGGACTGTTGGTTGAGTAAAGTAGGACAATCTCACGATATAAAGCAACCTGGAAAAATGTAAAACACCTGTATCCAAAAGATTTAAAATACTCAGCAAGCCCAAGTCAAACTCTTTCGTTGTGTCGGCTTCCAAATGTTTTCGGTTGCGACAACTCAGGAGTGATATGACTCTAACAATGCTCAAACATACTACGCTGACAACCATTTCGGTTAGACTTCGTTTTCAATATTTCGTTTCTTTGGCCTATTACTAACTAGTTGACTTTTATGGTTCTCTAAGACTGCTTGACTTGCTCGTGAACATAGCCATACATGGAAACATTAACTTAATCGACTCTATGAATCTACAAAAATTACTGTTCTTCAAACAGCCCGCCGCCGTCAAAGAAATCCGGAGTGGAACCCCCTACTCAGTGTATCAAATTGTACAATACATTTTGAAATGATGCAGCTCCGTTGAGACGCAATACCCGGAATCTAGCAGAGACAAAACTTAGTCAACAACCATAAGCTGAATTTTCATACACTCTTCCAAACTGTCTTCTAAGCTACCACATTAGACTCTGTGATAGAATGCAGCACAAGTTTCCTGCATTTCCTCAGGTTGTTTACCTCCACAGGAGCGCTAATGCTATTCCCTTTCTTGGATCTTGTCATCGAGGCGTCGCATATCCCTTGCGAAAAGAAAGAAATCCTCATGACCGAATGCCATCATTCCTACGTCTAGACCCCAATCAGGAAAAAAAAAACCCCTTGCACAAAGATAATGGTGGTACAGTAGGAGATGGTAGATTATAGCCAGCCCCAGAACCCCCTTGTTTAAGCGAGACATTATATACCTACTCCACAAGTTTACCTACCCCATCCTAACCCAAACCTCAAAAGCAGAGATCATCGACGATCGTAATTGCTGTTCTCCTTGTTGTATATATATTCTTGCCTGCTTGCTTTTTATCGTGTAGCTTGGGACGTAAAGTCATTCCATTTTAGTGGGAGAGGGCAGACAGTTAATAACTGAAAGAGTCGTGCAGTGCAATCTATTCAAAAAAGGGTGTTTTGACGACTACTTAAGACGTGTTTTCCATGTTCACATGTTTAGATTCTGTAACTGGGGATATCTTCTAGGAGATGTTAAAACGCACTTCTCCAAGAGTTGTCGTGAGATATATGTATATCTATCACGTAAGAGCCGTGATATAGAGACTTTGTTCGCCAGATTCACAATATAAAAGTCATGCGGGATCACAGGTTATGCTCACCAAAAGCGTTGGTGGGTTCATCGAGTAGCTGGGAATTTTTCGAAATTCTAGCGTTGACAATCAACAAATCGTTAACGTATGTAGCCACGGTAAGTGACTAGTTTGTTTTTTCTAATGTCTTCTTGACGTATAGTGCTGGATCACTAATTGTCTTCTTGATTCCAAGTCTTATTATGAATTCATTAAGAAGCTTATTTCAAACTCTTGCAGCTTGTTTGAGGCTGTAGATGCTTTTGTTGAGCTTCAATGCTACATCTCCTTGGCCTACACCTATTTGATGAGCGTAGAGGTTGTTTCTTGCTACTAGTGCCAAATATCAATTGTATAGTTGAGAATCTGGCATCTGCTTGACACTGTATTTTGCATAGTGCCTGGATCCTTTTGGTATTGTTTCTTCCGGGTTTGGTTTCGTAGTAGGCTCGATAGATGAAAATAAGTAGAATTTTAAAACTAGTAACATTTTCATACTTATGGACGGTAACAAAACAAATATTAATTTTGCTACAAATCGATTCTAACTTGGATGTAATTCTGAAGATTGATCTTCTATCTCATTCAAGGATCCACACTTATTCATTTTCCTAATATATCATACAAAATGCACCTCATCTATCTATCCTACAAGATCGTTCTTAATCCTTAGAAGGATGGGTATAATGCTCAAAAAAGAATCGTCCAATGTATCTCCGCTCTTCGTAAATCGTGAATATAGTCTGATACTAAATATAAATATAATTTGGGTGTCCGGCATGTTATCCGTAGACACCATGAGAAATAAAGGAAAATGATCGTAGTGAGTGTAGTTCGGAAGTTTCGGCAGTGTTGTGCTGCTTTGATGTGACAACCGAGAATTTCAGGCGGAAGGAATGGCAGATCACCACTCTTCCTTAGTGCTTACAACAATCAAAATAATCTGGAACAATCAGTTATTAGATCCTCAACTAAAGAGGTTAAACTTACTGCTGCTGTGACTATCAACACACCAGGCACGGACATATATCGATTTAATGTCCTCCACCACCTGGCGCTTTCATATCTAGCATCATCCATAGGCCCAAATTGACGAGAATAATCGTCCAGGGCTTCATTAGAGCCATGAGCATCGCCTTGACCTCGCTCCTCCATGTCTCGCACCCGCCTTTGTGGCAGGGGTAGGAAAGAGGCAATCATCCAAGCTGTTTCAAAAGGTTAGCAAATCCGCAAACTAGACTGCATGAGAGAATCGTCTTACCAAAGGGGAATATAAACCCTACAATAAACATTACTAATTGTATATTTCTTCTGCCATACCAGCCACCTTCAGTAGACCAATTCACCGATGGTGGCTCCCACATACTATGACGAGTAGCTCTCCTATCCATCCGAAGATGTGGCGACCAAATACTCGACATGCTCCAGGTCCTGAATTTTCTAGAATATGGATCATTAATTGATTGACCATCCCTCCCTGTTTCAGGTACGGGCGTGATCTCGTCGGATCTTCGATAAGGGGAACCATGGGTCTCGTATTCTCTTGGTCTGCGTCTTGGGCTATACAAGTCATTCGGGAAGTGATCCGTATTAGGTGATCCGCTTCTAAACGAATTTGCGCGGCTCTCACCACCCACAGAGCTCCCTGGAGCTCCTAAGTAGCTCCGTTCTCCACTGCCATAATATACTTTTGCCCAGCTGGGCAAAGAACTAGATAGTAAACTATTTGTTCTAGTCGAACTAGCTGTTGAGCGCATAGTGTTCGTTCGACCATTGTCAGACGAGCCACTGCTAAAGAATCCAGAAAGCCGCGTTCGGGATGGCCTCGACCTCATTTCCTGCAGATTGGTGATTCCGTCCCCATATTCATCCAGATCCTCAATGATGTGGGCGGATGAAGTGCTGCCGTGGCGTCTATTTTGAGAGTAAGCAGCACGAGGTGGTTCAAGATCACCGTCTGATGGATATATCGGAGAAGCCATGGAAGAGCTGATGCTTAGCATTTGGCGGCTGTGGCGACTTGGAGTACTGGGAACGAAGCCACTGCCACTCAGTCTTCCGTTGTCATCCGACCATGATTGAGAGCCGCGATCTGTCCCACCGTCTGAGACGGACAGCACAGTTGAGAGCTGTGAACTCCATTGGTGCGGATGCTCGTTCATGTGCTGCAACGGGTATGCAGTTAACGACGCTGCCCATGAACCCACAACCTTTGGCTTAGGCGGAACAGGCGGCAGGTTGATGAGTGAGCCACTTCCACCGATTGCTTTGGCTGCCTCCTTTTGGCTAAGGACAGTTGATATTGAATTTAAGGAAAGAGTCCGTAACGATTCTCTTGACCTAGACTTGTAATATCCCAACCCCAAATTTTCGTTGGATTGACGGGTTCGAGGCTTTAAAGGTGCAACGACTAAAGACTCTTGGGAGTATTTGGGTTGTGGTGCAAGCCTGACAGCCGGTGATGGCGTTGGAGATGGATCGCCGTGGAGTTCGTAGTTCGAATTTTCAAACTCAGACTCGGGTGTTTGAGGTCGATGTATGATGACAGATCCACTTGGGGATGGGGATGGTTCACCTAATAGCTGATAGTTGGAGTCGCTAGAAGATGGAGGTAGAAGGGCAGATTCGGATACAGAAGGCGACACGTTGCCGTATACTTTGTAGTTCGTGTTCTCGGAGGTAGTCGACACGGTCTGAGTAGATTGGAAGGACTGTTTGGTTGAAAGGCCTTGCGGCAGATAGGTAGACACGTCCGACGTCTCCGGCAGAGGAGGAAGCGGACTCTCAGATGTCGACGTAGATAACTTTCGTTTGGTGTCCGGCGTTTTCGCAACCTTTCGAATGCCACCAACGAGCTGATAATTCCAGGGTGAGCTGGCTATAGGATCTGCCGGTATATGTTGCTTAGTTACCGATTCGGGAGTCGAGGGTGCAGTTGAGCCAGTCAAAAGCGATTCAGGTATGCATGAGGTTGTGGAATTAGACTCTCGATTTGCATTGTCTTTCTCTCCAGAAAGGAAATCGTACGAGCTCTTGGTAGACAGGGCGGGGGACCTTGATGATTGGAGCTCGTCCTCAGCAGGGTCGAAGGTATCCTGAGGGACCAACGAGAAGGTCTTGTTGTCCTTGTGAAGCTGGAGTCGTTTCTTTGGGACATACTTTGGCTTGGGGGTGGAAGACCCTGATGTAGACTGGGCATTGTTAGAGGGCTGAGGCGCCGTGTGTATTAGGGAGGCAGATGAGCCAGTGGGACCGGCTGATGGTGATGTTTTGGATGTGTTCTGAAACCCGTAAAAATAATCGTGGGTCTTTGCACTGTTCCCCGGCGACAAGAAGTGCGAGGGGTGTGTCGGAAGTGGAGTTCGTCTGATGGTGGAACTGCCCGCCTCGGCTCCTGGCGCTGGAAGCCTGGGATCCTCACTTGGAACCAGACGTAGAGTGCGAGTGTTCAAAGTTGATGTTGTTGAATGTGTTGCGGATATGGATCGTCGCTCGAGAGGTGGAGGCTGTTCTGGCTGAGAGTCGGACATCTTTCGGCTACCGTACTCCTACCATCCATCCCTGAATGCGAGCGAACTTGGGGTTCAGCCTGCGCGCGCTATTGCACCGCGATGTTCATTTCGTACTTTTTATGCGTAGGAAAAGTCGAGGGCGTAGGACATAGGAATTGAAGCTATCCACGAGGGGCGATCGATGTGAGCCTTGGGATCTATAATCCAAAAGGGCCCTTTTCCCGCGGTCGGCTTTGCTGGTTTGCGTGTTTGATTTTGTTGAAAGAGACGGAGGAGATCCAGCTGACTATGTATGTATGTATGTACAGTATAATAAAATGAGTGTGGTATTGATAATGCGTCTCGTCCGTGGTGTGGGAAGCAATGCGCTGGGCGTGATTCGTGAGGTATAGCGATACCAATTATAGAAGAGTAAGAGCGGGCGGCTGGACGAAAAGAAAAAGAGATAAGCATAAAAAGAGAGAGCGAGCGAGCGAGCGTATGAATGAAAAGCAAATGGAGGGTAGAGAGAGAGAGAGAGAGAGAGAGAAGGAGAGGACAAGCGGACCAGAAGGATATGATTACCACGAGGCAATCCAGAGAGACCCGGAGCAGACCAGGGGATGCAGCTTGTTTTCTGGAAGTGTTTTTTTTATCTCCAAACACTCCACAGCTGCCAGCCACCCAGTGAATCAGTGCTACCGGATTTCAACCAAAAGGTCCAGGGGCGATGCGCCGGTTATGCAGTTTGGATCCTCGATTGCCTGTTTGAGGGGTTGGCTTCATGCGGTCCAGAGGGAGGTGCAGTAGAGTACAGGAGGACAGGCGTCCAGTCGTCCAACTGTTTGGGAGGAGCCGGGGGAGAAGTGGAGGACCAAAGACCAAAAGGGGAGAAGGATTGGTAAACGCGAGCCTCAACGGGCCGGGGTGGTGGAGTTTGATGATTGAAAGAAGAATCAAAGGCTGACGGTAGCTCGCAGCATATAGGAGAATCGTAAGGTCGTCTTTAGTAATAGGTTAGGAAGGTAATGAATGGATCTGTTGGATGTACTGTACTGTTACGAGAAGAGAAGAGCTGCGTGTGGGCGGGCCCTGCGTGGGATGTCGGATTATTGGCGCGTTTATATTATTAGAAGTCTGACGTGGTGGTGGTGGTGATGATGGTGGTGGTGGGTGATGATGATGGTGGTGATAATGATGGTGATATTAATATTAAATGTGGTGATATGGTTTGGTGGTAGTGATCGATGTATATCTATCTGGTGGTGATTATTGTTCGCATTAAATACCACAAACACGCTCTGGCTAGCTGCAACTCAAATATCCTCACGAGCAGCAGCAACAACAACAACACTTCACCAGCTACTTGTACTCTATTGAGGCAGACGCGACAAATTGACTTTCCACCCCCAAATTGAAATTGCCATCAACAATCAACAACAATAAATAATAAAAGCTCCGGGCTAGAAGCAGAGACTATGTAATAGCTCTGAGCTCCAACCACGGCTAGAGAGAATATTACTCTACTCTACTCTACTCTGCTCTGCTCTCCTCTTCTCTCAACTTAACAAGCACCACCCGACCAAAACAAACCAACCACATCCATCACATCCATTACATCCACCACGCTATAGTACTTTTCTGTTCGCTATAGTCTATTGTCTATCCTCTATAGCCACCGGGCAGCGGGGTCGCCGGCGAGCAAGCAGGACCAGAAACTATATGAACCTTATGCAGACCGCACGCGGAGCACCGTCCAGAGAGCATTTGGGATTTCCTTCACTGGGATGGTCCCTTCTCTCGTTCTTCCTCCTTTCCTCCTGCATGCTGCATGCTGCGTGCTGGAGATGTTCGTGCCTCTCTCTCTAGCTTGGTGCTCCTCCGACCCATCTGAGTGCATCGCGTTTAATCTCCGCCTTTTGGCACGGACGCGTTGACTTCGCGTTTGCGGCGATGTCATGTCAGCCTACTCCTCAGTAGTGCCCTTAGCAGACTGAGGCGCCCTTGGTATCCCGTCCGGCGCAGTGGGATTCGATACAAATTATGGGCACTCGGCGGCCCGTTGGAATTAAATTTCATTCTTCGTATAATTTGCAATTGCACAACAAGCGCAGGTGGACGGGCCTGGGTGGACCAAGTATGCCAGTTCACCAGTACACCGCTAAGGATGGATCATGGTTCACTGCTGCCGTTGCTACCGGTGCTACTACTACAACTACAGCAACAACAACAACAATAATTCTTAGTGCAATCAATAATGGGAATGGGAATGGGAATGGGAATCAAAGAATATCTTCGACCTCACGCCCGCACACATGGTTCGCTGGTATGAGCGTCCCAAACATACGTATTCCCCTCCTCCTTATGTAGAAGATCGGAAGATCTTATTACGGTTCAGTATACGTACAGCACTGGTATCGGTACCAACTCCGCCAGTCAGGACAGTCAGAAGCCAGTATTCCTCCGAACGGATCCCTACAGCCAAAATAGCTTAAAATCGAGGGGCAGCTGGGAGCTTCCGCTTCGACCACCAACCCCACCCAATCGAGAACCTCGCTCTTGGCCAAAATTAAATTTGTTGGTGGATGTACTGTTGTACGTACAGTAAAAAAAGTAACTCACTTATCGGTGCTGTACGGGGTATGTGTGTACAAGCAAGAAGAAACAGAACAATACGACCGATCCCGTATCAGCAGCGATCTAGATCCGGCGAGAAAGGAAAGAAACTGCACACAAAACACGAAGCCACATGCCCATAGGAACGTGTAGACACACGACGCAGACTTTCTAGCTGCTTCAAATATGGCTCCTACCGGCCTCGTCGCGCGCCTAAAGACTCTCTACGCTGGTGAGAAAGGTCAGTCAGTCCCGGCCGGAGGCCACCCTAGCACATATACATGGAATGATTAACGAGAAGTAGAGCCTGAAGTACCGGTCCTCAGCACAGCAGCCGCAATCGCTACCTTGGTCAGTTACACACCCTACCTACTGAGCAGTCTACTTCTTTTGAGTTTTGGTTTTGACTGTTGCTAGATCGTGTATACACTGGTCTATGTCCTACCTTTCTACCTTTCGTCTGCGACGCGACCGTCGCCTAATCTGTCTCGCGATGCACCCTCGGTCATAAAACGTCGCACGCAATCCGTTATCGTTTCTTGCATTATCTGTTCCATCGTCACGTTTGGCGTGCTGGCCTCAGTGGCTACAGCTGGCACTACGATCGAAAATGTGTCCAACGCGCTGCATCGCATGGGATATCTGCCAATTGGCATTAGTGAAACACTGAAAGCTCTCGTGTTGACCGCTATGCTTTTTCTCGGCCCGCTGTTCGAAGCTGGAGTTGTGGAAGGCGGTTGGCGACGTTGGTTGCGGCTACAGGATGTCTATGCCGTCCTATTAAGCGGGATGGGCTGGCGTAACTTCGTCACCGTATATATTTCCCCATTGTACATTGAATTATGACATAAATGCTAAAATCAGACAATAGGGCCCAATTACAGAAGAAGTACTCTTCCGCTCCGCATCTGTTCCTCTTCTCCTTCTCGCACAAACATCAAACACAACCATCATATTCCTCACACCCATCGTCTTTGGACTGGCACACGTCCATCACTACTATGAATTCCGCATAACACATCCGCACACGCCGGTCATAGCAGCCGTGCTCCGCTCAGCACTACAGTTCACATATACGACGTTATTCGGAGGCTATGCTACCTTTGTGTATCTTCGCACCGGCAGCTTGTTAAGCGTAATCTTGGTGCACACATTTTGTAACTGGATGGGGTTACCCAGGTTTTGGGGAAAGGTCAGTGCTGGTGAAACGGTCATCGGTCCAGATATTGGAGAGGGAAAACGGAGTGAAGATGGTCGGCCTTCTGATGGGGAACTGGGAGTGGCATGGACCGTTGCCTATTACGTACTCCTGGCAATTGGAGCCTATGGATGGTGGAAGCTTTTGTGGCCACTGACAATCAGCGAGTCTGCACTGACTACATTCAAAGACTCATAGCATACGAAATATAATGTAAAACTAGTCAATAATAGCCTGTTTTATTGATTCCTCTCTCTACTACGTGCCATTTAAGTTAGGCAGGTATGAAGGTGGCATTTACCTGATGGAATAATTACATAGCTGAGCGCTTTTATTACCCTGTTCTCGATCGGGATACCGTTTCACTAAACTTCATTCTCAAAAGAAACTGTATCTTCGCTCATATTCCCTTAACGAGGGGATCAGGCAAGGTGTCCGCCCGTCGAATTCCCTTCCTCTGTCTTGCCTCCATCTCAGCCTTTACTTCCTGCACAATCTCTGCCAACTCCTTCTGAGGATCAGGGGGAAGTCCCAAGACAGGTTCTCTCCCTGCCAGGCTCTCCTGGCTATGTGTTCGCTTTAGTTTGCCTGAGGTCACACCCGCTCTCTTGTTTAATTTCTTGATCAGGAAAGGCTTGGCCGGAGATGCGAAGAATCCAGTTGCAAGAGCGGTTCCGACCACAGCATAAAAGTAGACTCGGGACCACACGAGGAACGATGCTGGCATTGTGAGCAAGACAAATGGAGCAGTTGCGAATGAAAATGTCAGTTGTGTAACCAGATAGGAGAATATATCGTAATATATCTTGGTGGAGGTTGGTTGGGAGGTTTTGGGATCCAGAAAGAAGGGTCGGAAATAGCGGCGACAGTCTATAAGTTGTCAGTGAGGATTGCGTAGCATTCGAGGGCACCGGAACCTACTCTTTGCAACTGTTTGGATGAAGCTAGCCAGAACAAATGTTAAATAATAACCTGGGTAGAATCCATGCCAAAAAGCACTAGTGACAAATGTTGCCATGCTGGCTCGAAACCCGGGTTTTTTTCCTTTTGGTGTCACACGGAGGTAAACGTAATTCCTCAGCCAATTATTAGTATTGATGTTCCAATTCCCTAGATAGGCTCTAGTGTTTTGGGCGGATTCAACACCCCATGGGTTGACATTTCGGAGTCGGTCCCATGACACCTTTCCGGTCGTTAGGTCTACACCTTTGTACCCGACGCCCGAAAGTATGCATGCTCCTTCTGTTAACGACCAAACCCCATAGTATTTGAGGCGACTGGTGAATCCTAGCATATAAAGCATAAAGACTCGTTTAAAAAAGTTGTGTTGCATGAATTTGTCGCCAGTAAAAAGATCTGGATAATATGATCCAGAAAGTCGTAGAAATAGGAGAATCCAAAATAGGCCGGTCGCAGCTTTCCAGGCAGCAGGAGTGCCACTTCTTGGAATCTTTCTTTTCTTCTTTGTCGGGGGCTTCTTAGCCGGATCCGAGCCAGCTGGCATTTCGAACATAGTTGTGTCAATCCATCTCTTATAATCAACATAATCAAAAGCAGGACCCGCCCATAAAGAAGGAAAGAAAAGCACGTATCCAGCATAATCCAGCAGACTCGGGAGTTCCTTTATCGCCCGTTCTTTCTGATCCTCGGACATATCCTTTTCTGCCAACCTGCCATCGGCAACATTCCAACAAAAAGCTGTAAGCTTCATGACAAGCACCATCTGGGCACCTGTGATGTCGACTTCTCCGGGATTATTGCGAAACTGACGAGAAAGCTGATTCACTGACAGGTGGCCCATGAGCACTACAAAACCAATCCATGGCATGAAAGGGCCTTGCACGTATTTGGCAATACAGTATGCTGCTGTAGAGGTGATTGCTAACGTACGGACCCCGACCCATAGATCGAACAATCCCACCAGGTAAAAGGTAGAGACTCTAAGTAGTATCAATAGGCATTCAAGGGAAAGGGTGCACGCTCAAGCGACTAACCCTATTATGAAAAGATTCTTCAAGGCCGGCTTCTGGTCTGGAATACGTTTAAGAAGTGCGGCCAAAGGATAAGATAGGAAGAAGGAGAAGATGAGTTTAACTGTGTCTTCGTCAATATTATTTCTCGAAGGGCTGAGAATGGCCATAACATACGCTCATCTGTGGAAGCTCCCAAAATTCCCGCAACATACTGAAACGGGAGATTGATGTATGGAAGCATCTTGCGTATTCTTTTCACAACAAGAAAATGGATTGTCTGTTTTGTATCATGTCTGAAGTTGATCAAAACCGGCAGGCTGGCCTTTCGGGCGTGTGACGTCGTTAAGTGAACATTAAAAGGTGTACAGAGCATAAACATAAGGCGGTGAGCATATTCTAGCTAAACTTCCCCTTTTTATAACCCCACTATCCAGTTGACGAACACAAGGCTGCAAGTCGGCCTCAATGTCACCTCAGTACAACGGCCTCAGACAACCGAAAAAGACACACCTACTATTGTCATTGGCACCCAAACTACCCGAAAGACGAACCGGGAATCCTAGCTCGACTGCTCTATATTGCAAGCTGCGAGCTCAAGCGGACATGCCCACAACCATAGACTCTCTCTCTCCACAATTTGAACTGTCGCCTTCATTGTTCACAAACCTCTCCTACAATGGACGTCGTCGCTGCGGTATCGGGTTACATCTCTAAGATGGTATCCGCTGGTGATAGTCTTTCCGGTAATCCAGCTGCTAAAATGAAGATCCTCTTGTTGGATAGTGACACCGTGTCAATCGTTTCTTCTGCCATAACACAATCAGCTCTTCTAAACCACGAAGTTTACCTAATTGATCGGCTGGACAACCAGAATAGAGAGAAAATGCGACACCTGCGATGCATATGTTTCGTGCGGCCATCTGCGGATTCGATACAGTACCTCATCGACGAGTTCCGAGAACCGAAGTACGGAGAGTACAATGTATACTTTAGCAACGTGGTTAAGAAATCATCTCTGGAACGATTGGCTGAATCGGATGATAATGAAGTCGTGAAAGCAGTACAGGAACACTTTGCAGATTATATTGTTGTGAATCCCGACTTTTTTACTCTAGAGCTGTGTTATCCTAAGCAAAGGATATGGAGTACGAACCCAGATATGTGGAATACGGATGCTCTACAGCGAACAACAGAAGGAATTTTAGGTGTATTACTGTCGTTGAAGAAGAAGCCTCTAATACGGTACGAAAAGAACAGTTTACTAGCGAAGAAACTCGCTACAGAGGTTCGATATCAAATGACACAAGAGGATCAGTTGTTTGATTTTAGGCGGGTCGACACACCTCCGATATTATTAATACTAGATCGAAGAGACGACCCCATTACTCCGCTTTTAACTCAATGGACCTACCAGGCAATGGTTCATGAAATCCTTGGCATTCAGAATGGTCGAGTAGATTTAAGTGAAGTACCTGATATTAGGCCTGAGTTGAAGGAGGTTGTCTTATCGCAGGATCAAGATCCTTTTTTCAAGAAAAATATGTACCTCAATTTTGGAGACCTTGGTGGTAACATCAAAGACTACGTGGAGCAGTATCAATCCAAAACAAAGAACAGTTCGAACATAGAGTCAATAGCAGATATGAAACGCTTTATCGAGGAATATCCGGAATTCAGAAAGCTTTCTGGTAACGTGAGCAAGCATGTCACACTCGTGGGAGAGTTGAGTAGGAGAGTTGGCTCAGAAAGCCTCCTTGAAGTTAGTGAGGTGGAGCAAAGTCTGGCATGCAACGACAATCATGCTAATGACCTGAAGGTAAGGTTCTTTTATACTTGGATGAATGGAAATTACTAAGAAGCATTAGAACGTGCAAAAGCTTATCCAGTCACCCACAGTGACCCCAGATAGCAAGCTTCGTCTAGTTGCACTCTACTCTCTACGGTATGAAAAGCATCAGATGAATGCATTGCCACTATTGGTCGACTTGTTAGGCGCTGCTGGAAATGTACCCCAGAGACGAGTTGACCTTGTCGCAAAACTTCTGACCTATCACTCGTCTCTGCAACAGACCCAAACTACTGGTGGGATTTCGGATATGTTCGAATCTGCAGGGATATTCTCCGGTGCGCGAGACCGATTCAAGGGGTTGAAAGGGGTTGAAAATGTGTACACTCAACACTCACCGAGACTTGAGCTTACACTACAAAACTTGATCAAGGGAAGACTACGTGATCAACAATACCCGTTTGTAGAGGGAGGTGGCTCTACTCGCGATAAACCCCAGGATATAATTCTCTTTATGGTCGGTGGAGTTACATTTGAAGAAGCAAAAACTGTTTCACAAATTAATGCTTCGTCGCCAGGGATAAGGATTGTATTAGGTGGGACAAGTATCCATAATAGCACCACGTTTTTGGAAGAAATGGAGGATGCTGTCTCTTCCTGGCCCCAGCCAGCACCTACCACGGCAGCCGCAAGGCTACGTAAGGAGACTGGACGACGGTGATATCATGTAAACTAAAGCCAGGCGTTTGGAGTTCGAAAGGATTATGTAAGACATTATCCTTAAAATTTACTTCATACCACAAGATTTGTGGTTGTGTACTTAAATTAACGTGCCTCAATTAATGCTAATACCTTGAAACCAACCAGACCGTCTATCTATATAAGAAAGGAAATAAAGCGCTGAGTCATTAAGATTTCAACAGACGACGACTTTATCTTCTATTTCCTTTTAAATACACTCACTATTAGAGTTGAACAAATTTTACGAGGTTCCTTACAGACAGTTGCTGAACTACCAACATTGGATTCAGATATAATACTGTTGTCCTTTTTATCTCCGAACCTTTATGTTGAATACTAGGTTGTCTTTGATGGGGCCATTCATGCAGGGGGCTCGCGTACGTCTTGGCAGCTGGGCAAGGATATGACTACAAACAATAAATCAACAAACTGTAGGCAACGTCAACCAACCTCACTCCTTCCCTTCCTACCACGATACGGCACTTGCTTTTTGTTTAAGGTGTCAGAGTTTTAGAACACCTTTCGCTTCTTAATTGATTCTTCACATCTGAAACGCGCAATAGCGATTATTGTTGTGTCCTACGACATACAGCATAGATCTCCACTCTCAGTAACGAAAAAGCTTCGATCATCTTGCATCGTAACCTTTAGCGCAACCAACAAGAGACAATTTAGTAACCTACCACTCTTGTCGCTATGTCGGATAGCGAGGATGAGGATCTAGCCAAGGCCATTGCTCTATCCCTTGGCCAGAACTTCCAGGAATCTCGAGCTCAGAAGAACCCCGCCGTTGTCATTGATATCAGCTCAGATGATGAGGTTGAAGATGATCTTGATGCACCACTTGCAATTAAAAAAAGTAAATTGGAAAAGGCACCACAAATACCAAAGATGAATGCTAGAGCTAATAGTGTGCTATTTGATGTCAACAAGAAAGTTGTTGGAGATTCTGTTGAAACTGGAAAGATTTCTTTCCAGGAGTCATCTTCTCAGAAGCCATTCACGCCCGTGGATAACAAGCAATTGCCTCAAATATCCTCAAGTGAACCTCTCCAATTTGTACCGAATCGCCTCAAGGATGAAAAGCTGCCCTATATTGGCCAGTTAACAACTCTTTCAACATCGCAAACCGGACTTCTGGGTCTTGACCGAAAGCAAATGGAGGAAGAGAGACTAAGCAGAATTCTACAAAGAACTGCTCGCGAGATTTCTTCAAGAGAGGCCGAAGAGTCTCACAAAAGAAAACGCACTCCACAAACACCGGAATATAACATTGTTCGACATGTAAAACCAAAACACTCGATACCTACATCACCTCGAAATGTCCCGCTTGTTGCCTCCTCCAGGGACCAACAGCATCTCCTTGGTTCGGGTATCCAATTTCCGCAGTAAGTACTCTTAGGTTTACAAGTAACACCGTACTTGCGTAATTAGCATACCCTAAACTTTTGATGTAGCGGAGTTGTCAAAAAGACCTGGGTATACGGATGTCCTAGAGAGAATGACATCAAGATTGAAGAGGTGCTCCAGAAGGAAGACCTTGAACTCGCAGTTTTGAGTGCCTTCCAGATTGAACCTGATTGGGTCATCTCTAAACTTGCTCCATCTACCAAAGTCGTCTGGGTGCTTCAAGCAAAAACCGAGTGGGACAAGAAGAACTTTGAAAGCCAGGCACCGGCAAACTATAGGTTTTGTTTTCCTTCGGTGAGTGATAACTGGCTTAGGAGGCTCTGCTTCACATAATAAATTTAACACACCCTAAGAATTATTTATGCTAAATTCTATGATGTTCTGCAGATGGAAGGCCAAATTAACTGCATGCACTCAAAACTACAACTGCTGTCACACCCAGCTTACCTACGTATTGTGATACCCAGCGCAAACCTTGTCCCGTACGACTGGGGTGAGACTGGAGTAATGGAAAACGTGAGTTCTCTATAGAAATAATTACACAAAAAGTTGCCATTAACTCAAGACACAAGACTGTATTCATAATAGATCTTCCGCGGTTCCTCCCTGCTGAACGTGCCACTACACTGGATGGGCTCACTGACTTTGGGAAAGAGTTGCGATACTTCTTGGACGCAATGGGGTTGGATTCTAAAATCTCAGATAGCCTTCTAAAGTTCGACTTTTCGCACACTGAGAAATTGAGATTTGTTCATTCTATGTAGGTTTCACCCTCTTGTGTACATTGAAGAGGCTGGCTAATGACAACAGTGGAGGATCACACACTGGTGAGAAATGGAAAAGAACCGGCTACTGCGGATTAGGCAAAGCAGTTCGAAGTTTAGGTCTTCAAACCGAAGAAGCTATAAATATTGACCTTGTCGTAAGATTGACCAGCTAGATTTGGAGTTCTTGCTGACAACAGAACAGTCCGCCTCCATTGGAAATCTAAATGATGGTTTCATAAAAGCAATGTATCTGGCCGCCCAAGGAGACAGTGGAATAACCGAATACGACTGGCGAACAAAACATCTATATAATGGCACTGCAATAATGCTGAAGCAGCAGAGAGTCTCAGAGCTTATAAAAGAGCGATTTCGAGTATATTTTCCAACGGAAGACACAGTCACTCACAGCAGAGGTGGGAAAGGAGTATGTTAAGCTAGACTGGTTTTCATGATTCTAATGGAGTTTGCCGCAACAGTTTGTATTGTTAATAATAACATCGTGCTAACTGAGTATCTAGGCGGGTGGCACTATTTGTTTTCAGGCCAAGTGGTATAATTCTTCCGGCTTCCCTAAGTATCTGTTGCGTGATTGCAAAAGTCGGAGGCCGGGTATATTGATGCATAGCAAGATGTGAGAATCACCTTTTCTGCAATGCAGATCTCACTTACCAACCTGGGACCAAATCTGACCAAGCCAGGCTACTTGTACGGCCCGATGATGCAGCCCTTTCCGGCTGGTGTTATATTGGTAGTGCTAATCTCTCTGAATCTGCATGGTAAGTACTCCCATTCTGTGTCTGAGCTAGTTTTCTGTGATATTTACGCTTGTATGATTCGATGGTTGTTCCTCGTTATCCCGGCATGACTCTTAGCATCGGGATAGGGAAAGTAGCTATTGCTCGTTCCTTTTTGTGTTGCCTAGAATAATTTATAATCCAAGCATTGGCTGAAGACTATAGGGGACGATTGGTCAAAGACAGAACTACAAAGGAGCCAAAGCTAAACATTCGCAAGTAAGTCCACTCGAGGAATTCTTTTGGGCCATGACTGACTTTTTAGCTGGGAATGCGGAGTAAGTAGGCTCACGGAAGCACATTTGCAACTACTAACTACTACTAGGTGATTCTAGAAGTCTCCGGAATCAACGCCGAGTCTGGAGAGAGAACTATTCAGTTGGATGTCTCTTCAATAGATATTCCTGTGCCAATGGTTATACCCGGTGAAATCTATCGAGCTGATCAACAACCGTGGTACTACATTCATGGACAATGAAGAATTTCAATGCACCCCACGAAACAACGAGTAATGGAATAGTTATTGTGGCCAGCATACTTCACCAGTTCACTGACTAGATGATTATGCGGATCAGGAATAAGTAGAGAGACTACGGCTCTTTCCACAGGCTAGAGCCGCTATATCCCTATGGTAGATTCTGATGACCAGTGTGGCAACTGGACTGGGATGACTCGTGTTACACACCTTCTCGGATCTTAGCCAACCACATGTTATAGAATAAAGATGGACTTAGAAGAATAAAAAGCATAAAACCTTCTAACCGCGCATTAAGTCTAGACGCCTTATCCACCATATCATCCAACCGATCTAACCGATATATCTAATATGGCAATCACCACATTGTATTTGAGAAGTAGAATGATGGATGTCGTATTGACTTTCGGCGAGGCCAACAATAGACGAGTAGTGCACTCGGCACTAGACTAGTTAAATATCCACAACAAATAGAAAGACATCGATATTATATCATAAACTCTAAAGCTGCTAGACCTCTCATGAATGGTCTTGAGGAGAGGAACACAGCTCTCATCATCGAATCATATTCTACTAGTTATTATAACAATCGTACCCGAGGGGGTTAATCTGTCTAAAAGACTGAGTCTGTCTAAAAGGCTGGACCTCTCTAGTAGATGCTACCTGTGGGGGTTATCGAGTACAATGATAATAGTTACAAGCGTTCGCCTCGTTTATGAATATCCGGCCTAAGAATGATATTTGTGTAGTTAAGGTAGGTCCACAGTCTTTGGCTGATATTGTTAAGAACATATTACCAATTTGGATAGAAGTGGTGGAGATAGGCAGCTTGTGGTGTCACTTACTGTCAGTATCGTCCCTTGCTCTACTTTGATGCACGTTAGCCTTATCACCCCTCGACTTTAGGTGTGCCAGGTGTCTAATTGGTGACGGAGACAGAACTCCGTAACACTGACTACAATCCTTTAAGCAGCAAGCTGCTTCGTCCCCCGAAATCGAGGCCGTAACAACCCTGTCTTTTCGCGCATCAGCGTAGGTATGGAGTATTTAAATACGTTATCTCATTTTTCTATAGTTCATGTACCACGCTCACCAGTTTTCACAGCACTTCTCCTAACGTCCGCCGTGTTGTCAAGTAGATCCCTCTCACAATCTCGGAACAAAGTAAAGGAACGTAATACATTACAACGTACACTGTCAAGACGGGGTCAGCTCATAATCCAAGCTGCACACGCGGCTGGCTGTGGGGAGCTTTTCCCGGCCCATATTTCATCCCCAGCCAAAATCCCACCTGTTACAATGGATTCGACAACTTTAGGCTCGGGAGGCCCACATCCTGAACACTTCTCACACATTCGGTATATACCAGTACATACAGTACAATATTAGCATGGGACTGTGCTCTCGTAGGGCAGGTCTGCCAGTGAAGGGTTCCCATCGATAAGCCCTCCACCTAACGCAGGCTGGCTAGCATCTAAGGATTTTGCCTTATCATCATCTCTAGCTCAGCCCGCGTGCGCTAGGATACATGGATACTGGGCGAAGGACATTGTGGAATCTTAACGGAACCTGCGGATTAGTGTCCATTCTACTTGGTACGTACTGTACGTCCTGTTGGACCTCCAATCAGAGCTCTTGCTTAGAAATTTCTCCTTTAACACTTGTCCGATTTGGAGCCCAGATGGCTATCCTCACGCCAGTAACGTAGTATATTACTTACTAGCGTACCAAAGTTCACCAAAGTACGAAAGGACAAAACGTACGAATGTGTAAAAGGACGAAATGACAGTATAGAAGCATGGCATCAGCGTCGTGTTGAGGCTAGCCCGAACGAGAGAGGCGGCGGAAAAAAGACCAGCAGACTAAGCGTTAGCGTGGGCAGTATCAACTTGCTCCGTGACCACCGCCCTCTAATATAGCTAGATCCCCAATCGAACCCTACCTGTGGTTGTAGCTCAGCACGATTCAGACCCCTATCCCCTTGAGGCAGTCTAACCTTTTGAGGAACAATTAACTGCAACCTTCAATGCCCCTTAAATATGCTTATTCGCAGGGGACACTGCTGGTAGTGGAGTGGAGGAGGGACTGAAGATCAATTTCTCAAGCAAGGTACTCTATCATTTTTCTCTCCAAATGATGTCTAAAAACCTCTGGTCCTCGGCCCGGAAAAGTTTGCACTAATAAGCTACAGTCCAGTGTACATTGTTCATATCATGATCTAAACCTCTTTGTAGATTGTAATCTTCCCTTAGTTCGCGTGGTTACTGGTTTGCTCTTTCGCTTTTACTAGTGATAGCTTCTAGTCAACCCCCAAGTGAGCGACTGGTCATCTTTTATTTTTGAATATTGCTTTATTGACTAACTACGTACGCAGGATGGAGTTTTGGTAGCACCGCGGAGGAAATAATAGAGACCCATCGCATTCTCGTATAAGTGGTATTCTAACAAACCACTAACAAATCGATTACCACGCTGTGAGATTGGCACGAGCTATCCTTAACAAATGCAGCGGATATTTGTATTGAATGTTTCTATGTAGTTACATAAATGCACCGAATATCGTCTTACAGGGGATCTCTCAATACGTAGGGGCTGGGTACAGTACCACCGGCCCTTGTAGTATACAAGGAGTAAGCACTATATGAAACAATAAACAATATCCTTCCATTGTTGCTTGCAGCGGTCCTTCCTAATAATCGTTGATAACCATTCCTCATCTCCTGACTCGATAGCAGTTTCTGAGAAGTCTGGACTGGACGTGTTCGTACAACTCCACATGTAGCTTAGGCAATAATGTAACAGTTCATCTGAATTCAACCAAGGTGGGCTAATAAAAAGATCAATAGTTTAGGAGAAAAAAAGATTACTGGATACCTGAGCTAGAAACGGGGCCAATGCATCCAGTGTTTTTTCCCTTCTTTTCTTTTGATATACCCCGAAAAGCTGACACGATACGAATGCACTGCACTGTTCGGTGCTGTACTTGTACAGAACAACCATACTGTACATATTGGAAAAAAACTAGCTTGTTGCGAGCATCAGACACACTAGCATTTGCTAGGCTCCGTGCACTTACCTCCAGGCGTAGTGTATCGACCTGCCGCTGCGGGTAATGTCTGTGTCGTCCAACTAGGGTCTCCATTCTATTCTCTATTATTCTCTATTCTCTAATCTCTAATCTCTAGTCTCTGATATCTAGTCTCTAGGGATGGAAAAAGGGGGGGGGGGGGTTCGCACTACTTTAGTGTAGCTTGGTAG
>Ga0247734_1000906_pt1 | contig 23889 bp, 24 predicted proteins | sample UWRJL103311B2_FD_180933 | JGI IMG/M metagenome (GOLD analysis project Ga0247734, IMG submission 180933) | Plant litter microbial communities from Arlington Agricultural Research Station in Wisconsin, United States - UWRJ-L103-311B-2 | ecosystem: Environmental > Terrestrial > Plant litter >... | reverse complement strand
CATATTCTCAAAAAAGGATGCTGCTCTTTCCGGAATGGCATCCCATACGTTTAGCGGACTAAATTGCTGAGTTCCCCCGCGGTACCGCACCGCATTCCAAGATGGCCAGTCAGGGTCACACCATTTACAACGTTGTCTACAACCCCGCACCGATGGCTTTTACTCACAAATTCCTTTTTGGGGGTATTTCCTTGGGCTTGTAGACTTGTCTTCCCATTGGGTAGTTGAACAGCTAAATGTATTTCGGTTATGTACAGTGTGCTAGCTTTAGCCAATCTATCACGAATTATGTCTGTAGTGATGCTCTCCATATGGCTCTGTGGTTATTTGCGCCCTTTGATTCGTTAATATATCATGATATCCTAATTGAATCGCCCAAAAAAGCACTTATCACAGAGGATCCGATTAGAAGACCACTGTCATCGGAAAGATAACATGACGAATCTGTTGTAACACCTGTGTTGTAGTACCTGCTAGCCTGAAGTTAAGGAGCATTGGCATAATCCTACGCTCTTCTGAAACCAAAAAATTATAATATTATATTTCGTGGCTCTAGTGGGCCCGGTCATCCCATTTATCTTGGTCGTAACCTAAGATAAATGCAGAGAGAAGTGGGTCTGAAATCTAGGGGTTTCGCTTAACAACTACTCCCCGAAACACTTTCAAAGTTTGACTCGCAAAATGAGCAGACTGGAAGCTCGTTCTGAAATCTAAAGTTATAACCATTACAGGCTGCTGCAAAAGAGGAACTGGGATAGAGGAGCAATTTGTAAAGCGCAAAAATATGACGAAAGCGGTGATACCTAGCAATGGGAATGACGCCCTAATATATTTTATATAAATGCAAAGCCTATATAGCCGACCGACTGAAGAACGTCAGCAGGGATGCATATATTTAAGCATGATAGAAAGTGTGAGATATAAGACGTGCAACTTTTATTGGGTATCTTTCTACAATGTTAAGAATCATGGTCTATTTCTCAGCCGAAGATTCAACACTCAATTTTGCTACTCCGTCTGCTGTCTCTTTCGCTGCTGCATCTGCAAGTTTCTTTTTCTCGGCTGCAGCTGCACGTTTAGCTGGGTCCCCTTTGTCCTTCTTTACTTTAACGACTTTCTTGGCTTCAACGACGGGGTATGCTTGGCGATGTACTTCTTGGAATTCTTCACTTGCTTGAAACTCTGCTTGAATAGGCGCGAGAAGATCGTTGAGGTGGGTAGTTAGGGCTGCCTTGATGTATTGGGGTGTGAGCTGTGAAATAGTCAATTAGCAATGTCATAAGATAAGGCTCACAAGGTGCATACTATGTCAGCGGTGTAGTCATCCTTCAGCTTTTGTACACTATCATATACTAGGGGCTCCTATGGTTGTGTTAGCAAGAGAAAAGAATATGAGTTAAGCACCAGATACATACCGCGTCTCGCCGTTGGACGGTAAATACTGGGGCCTTTCCAGTCTTCAAAGCAATAGCTCTAAATATGACATGCTCCACAAATGCAATCACACCGTTATCTGTCACCTCTTTTGGGACACACTTTGACTTCCTGATCTTCTTCTCTACGTCCGCGGGTGTATCGAGAAGATCGATTTTTGAATCTTCATCACTAGCACTCATTTTATCTTGCTCTCCCAGACCGCGCACCATTGTATTCATCAAGTGCGCTCTAACTTTGTAACCGATTGTTGGCAGATTCTCCATTGCAAATGTGAAGATCTTTCTCTGGTCCACTCCTCCAAACTGAGCATCAACATCGAGGTATTGCTCATCCAACGCCTGCATCAGAGGGTAGATAAGTCCTCCAAGAGTTGGATCATCAGTCTGCTTCACTACCTCCGCTCCTGCCTTCTTCGCAACGTTGATTCTCGTAACTCCCTCCAGCTTGAATCTATCCATAGTGTATTCTGGAGTTAGTTGGTAGTCACTACCATAGACAAACTCGAGAAGCGAAATATCAACCCCAATTGCCTTCAACGTTGCCTTCACCAACAATTCGTAGTACTTGGCCCGATGCTTCACAAGCTCCAGAGTTGACTTCATATTGTCTAGGTAGGCATGTATGTCTGCGAGAAGGATCTTCACATGGCACCCAGCAGCTAGGAGTTCTGCAATCTTCATCATTGGCACGAAGTATCCGCAGTGAGGGCGACCCTGCCGAATCTTAGTGTCATTTCTTATAGTTTGGTAGTTTTCAAGAGTTAAAAGGGGTATGCGGAAAATTTGTACTCTCAAGGCATACAGACTCTTAATATATCTATGCTGAGAGTAACAACTTTTTAAAATCAAAGGTATCACTCACAGTTGGCGCTGTTCCCCAGTAGACCTTGAGCGGGCGTTTCTCGTTGAGGATAACATTGTCAATGATTTCTGGATTGAGAACCTCGGCAAGGTTTGCCTTTATGAGGGCGATCGACTCGCTGGGGCTCATTTGTGACGCCATATCCTCCGCTGTTTGAAGCAATAACGTGTGGTGAAGTTATATGAAAGAAGGATGAATTATATTTTGAGTCACAGCCCGGTGGTTTGGAGGGGTAAATTCTGAGGCGGCCACAACGAGGCTGAGGCATCAAGATGGGGTGTTATCACGTGACATGGCTATTCATATTTTCTGGTCTCGGAGTATCTCATTACTTTCCTCATCATCGTTGATCTACAGTATTATACGACCAGAGTTAGTTCTTTTTACTTCAGTGATAATAGCTACTCTCTCAATAGGTCCAGTCGCTTTGATAATGTTCCGTCAGCCTTCTATGAACCTGGATATCTCTTCCTACACCTTGTGTGTCTTATTTGTTATCCTTATGCATAATGTTCCTGAACTTTGAAAACATTACGGATCAAAGGGCCGTGTGTTCGTCAATTCATTCGGGCGCAAAAGCGCAAGCGCATGATCTCGCTGGAGAGCTGGCCTATAAATCAGGTAGTCACCTAATGTCGATACGAGAAGCTCGATATTGCGACTAGCCGCCCTTATCTGAGGAAGATCTGCGGAGACTTTATTGATTACTGTTTTGAGACTGATAGAATCTGCTGTTGGTATGACCAATTGCTCAGCTCTACAGTATATCTACATTATACTTTTAGTCATCTTGCTAAAACGTATGATTCTTGATCCAATTGGTTGATAGTCTGGTAGGAAACCAAACTCTTTGATGCCACCAAGGACGAATTGAGTTTGGCTAAGTTAGATCCTCAGCAATGTAAAGGAATCGTGGATTATATTAGTCCGTTATTTATGGAAGGAGAATAGTCACACCGTACATGTTAATTTCAAATCCTTGAAGAGTATGATGATGGTATTGATACTCACAAGTACACAAACCACAATTGCTCGCTTAAGCCCCTAGTTGTTGGATATAATCTTACGCGGCCAGATCTCAGGCATCCAGATTTGGCAAGTACAAATGCTTGTGCTCTGTACCATTGTGTTTTTGGGGTTTTAGGTGTTATGTGTGAATAGTTTGGAAACCATTCATTATCGCATTTTCTTTCAGGTTAAGATTCTTATTCCATTATTTCTAGCACGTGCCCGCGGCAGCCTCCTTCCTACCACAATGCATAAATTGCTAGCATTCTCGATTCACGACAAGTATCTACTACCTATTCTATACCTCATAGTATTCCTAGCTTTTTGTGGCTCAAATATCGGCGGTGCCCCTCGTACACAGATGTATGAAAAGATTATATGTCAAAATCAATATGGAAATATAACTCTTGGAGATAATAAGGATAGCATTTGCAAAAGCAGAGAAGTACAAGAAGAACTTGCTTTCTTGAAAGGAGCTGATAGAATGCTAGGGGTAGTTCCGAGTAAGTATAGCCTAAAGAGTACAATGCAAATATAGAGTTGATACTAACAAATATGTGTTCCAGCTATTGTGGTAATCCCATATAGTTACTTTGGCGAAAAATATGGTCGACCCTTTGCATTATCACTTGCACTCGCTGGAATTTTTCTATCAGAGCTCTGGAATACCCTCATTTGCTGGTTCTCCCTTTATGTTCCAATTAGGATGGTTCTTTTCGCGTCTGCCTTTGAGCTCATTGGGGGTGGGTCTGTCATCCTGAATACTATGATATATCTCATCGCCGCTGAGCACGTCACTGAAGATTTTCGCACCAGCGTTTTCTTTTTCATCAAGGCAACTGTTGCTGTAGCTGTCCTCTCTGAGCAGCTTCTTAGCTCAATGTTCATGAACCACAATCTTTTATGGGTCCCAATGTTAGTTGGACTTGCCATGGTAGCTCTTGCAGCGGGTATAGTGTTTATTATTCCAAAATCATCAACACAAGTTGAGGTGCAAGAAGATTGCAATAATGATACAACCCCTCTTCTGCCTGAGGGAACATTAAGGGGGGAGGGAGTTGTCCAGGATCCAATCTCCGATCCAGCGAAGGTTGATAGGCCTAACGGTGTTTGGAAGCGGTTGAGAAAGTCCGTCAGCGAAGCAAGGACTGGGTTCCTTCTTATTTTCAGAAACTTCCAGCTCTTATTAATCCTATTTATTGGATTCGTGTCTGATCTCAGCGAGGCGTCCGTGAACATGATTTTCCTACTGTATACATCGAAGCGATTTGGGTGGGATTTTGCACACGTAAGTACATTCTCTTCCACCCTAGGTAACACTCAAGCTTGAATCCGTCTTCTAATAAGTCAACAAGGTCAACTATTTGTCTGCATTCAGCGGAGCCGTTCAATTCGGCTTTCTCGTTATTATACTCCCAATTATGAGCAATATCTTAATTTCTCATTACGCCTTTTCTCCTTACAGCAAAGACCAGTTTATCGGCATATGCAGTTTGATTACCTTTACAACAGGATCCCTACTTTTAGGCTTCGGATCCCAAATATGGGTGGTTATTATAGGTGCTCAGTTCCACCCCTAGGTTTAATTACCATCATAGCTTATAGAAACCCAGGTCTTCTCGTATTTTCTACAGCTTGCGGCATGCAATCAGTCCTGCGGTCTATCATCACAAACAGTATCTTACCATCCGAGGTCAGCATTGTGTATTCCGTCTTTAATATACTGCACCTTTTGAGCGGGTCTCTTGCTGGACCTTTATACTCGGGCACTTTCACTGCTGGTATGAATATTGGAGGGTTCTGGTTGGGCTTGCCATTCGTAATGAGTGGTGCACTAGCGATTCTAGCTCTGGGCGGCATGGCTTTTCTGAGAGAGAAACGGTCCTATGATCTTCTTGCTGATGATGACTCGGATGCATGAGCATATGACTAGATATATATCACGATGAGTGGGCCTACATGTGTCTAGCCAAAATTAATTAGATCTACTTTGTTTTTCATTGCACATTTCTCAGAAATTTCAGCCCTATGCTTTAACGGAGTTTTTTCTCCTTCCAAAAGTTCTCAAGTTTGAAATTAATGAATAACAATAAGGAAAAGTATGCTTGACCAAAGGCATTTAGGCATTCACTATCAGTGTTTCATTATTAGTTTTCGCTTGGTTGCCTTGAAGTGATCCGTAGTTATCTGTCTCCACCACAAACATTCTTGGGGCGACTGATTGCCAGAATATGAGGTCATAATATATGACCAGCGTCCAAATGTTTCACGTTAACTTAACAGATATTTAGCGCTAAAAATAAATAGTATTGCTGCACTCAACGGCGAACTTGGACCTGGGACAGGACACCGTTTACTCTAGGAAATATGGAGGGCGATCTTCTAAATCCACCAGTAAGAGTTAGTTTAGAGGTGTCATCATTAGTTTCCCTTTTCTCGTAATTATAAGTTACCCCTTTCATATATACTAGCCAAGCAAGGTCATTGATCGGTTCATCTTCATAAAAGGGTCCCCCCTTGGGGGCTGGTGAGAGGTAACCCAGCTCGCCCAACCCAGTATGCACGCTAGCGCTTGCGTCTACCAAAAGTAAGTGAATGCAGCGGTGTGGTGTGTATGGACGTGAGGGATGTTTGCTAGGGTGTTTGCTGGGGTATTTGGTGGTAAGATGCGCAGGCTGACAGCATGGTGCTTTAGGGTTTGGGTGTGTGCGTAATACTAAAGATGACTTTAACAGTAATGAGTACGTTTGCATTGCCACAGTCAAGCATATATCTTCCTGGACAACTGATGAAATACAGTCTTAGAGAGGCAGCTGTATGCATCATCTATTAAAGCAGCGCGGTCTCCTTTATACATTATTCGTCTACTTGATCCTTGATGCTCGGGTACAGATAAGCGCGACAAGGCTTGGTGCCTAGAATATCTAAACTAAGCCAACTCCTGAGTGCAATAGTCTCAAAGAAACCAGATATATATTTCCTTTGCCCATTCACCCTTCAAACTTTCAAATTTTGCGAAATGAAAACTTCATCAAATTTCATCAAACTTCTGATCAGATGTCGTTCTTAAATCAAGGTCTCTCAGCCATCGGCTTCGGTCATACCCATGCAATGCCTTCAGCGACTTCCCAACTGACCGGTTTGCCGCTTACCAAAGTGCCAGCAGCTATCTTAGAAGCTTTTATTCCTGGTTACAACACCATATCGGAGTTTTTGCTAAACTCCTTTAGCTTCGATATCACGAAAGCAGTATCGGTTGCTTTCATCGGCTATGCATTTGTTCAATCTATCGAATTTCTCCAAAACCAAGCCGTTAGGCTGATATTAGACTATGCAACATGTCACGTCACAATTTCTTCCGAAATAGACTCTTACGCCTGGATGATGGACTGGCTCGCCGAAAGAAAGGTTGGCGAGAAATCTCATAGCTTGATGGCGCTCTCTGCCAGCGGCAAAGCCAGTATAATGGACTATTTCCCCAGTCTACAAAACGATGATTATCTCCAGAAAACCCGGAACAAAAAGACAGAAATGAAGTATGAGCCAGCGTTCGGGCTTAGACATTACTTCTTGCATCAGGGTCGTTTGTTTCTTTGGATGAGAACCGAACGCACACCACCACAAAACTATAATCCGATGTTCCCGAATCTCGTAGATGGAAGACTTTATTGTTTAAGCCAAACTACAGTTCCTATCAAGCAATTGTTACAAGAGGTGTCTGACTTTAACGAAAAGAAGACAGCTGTGAAGACTATCATTCGTCGCCCTGTTCCCGAGAAGCAACGTAATATGGGAGGAAACCCATGGAAGAAGGCTGCCACAAGACCATCCAGATCTATAGATACAGTCGTATTAGATGATGAGCAGAAGCAGGGCATCTTGAGGGATATTGATGAATATCTTCTGAATGAGACACAAGAGTGGTATGCACAACGCGGAATCCCGTATCGTAGAGGTTATGTAAGCCTTCCATAAAATGTAACGCCCTTAGGAACATCCACTAATACCCAAATAGTTATTTTATGGTCCTCCAGGCACAGGGAAAACTTCCCTCTCCTTTGCTTTAGCGGGAAAATTCGACCTAGACGTCTACTGCATGTCTCTCCAAGATCCCACTCTTAGTGAGGAAGACCTCGCCACATTATTCGACAAATTACCTGAGAAATGTCTCGTCCTCCTCGAAGATATTGACAGTGCCGGTCTCATTGCTCGTCAAAAGCCCAAAGCATCAGCCGAAAATGACTCAGAACCACCCAAGCCAGCTCCACCACGCCAACACGGAGAAGGCAATATTTCCCTATCTGGACTGTTAAATGTCATCGATGGAGTATCTTCTCACGAGGGGAGAGTACTGATTATGACAACGAATCATATCGAGAAACTTGATAATGCTTTATTGAGGCCAGGAAGGATTGATGTCAGGGTTCAGTTTGGACTTGCTACGCAAGCACATGCCGAAAGCCTTTTTATGCAGATTTTTTCTAACGCGGAACAAACCTTGAGTTCAAATGATGAAGCAGTCGATAGCAAGACACAGCAGTATGAGAGTCGAAGCGTGGAGATGGCAAGTTTAAGGAGAAAAGCGAAAGCGTTTGCGAAGAAAATCCCCGAGAAGAAGTTGAGCCCGGCGGAAATACAGGGATTTTTGATTAATCACAAGAAGAGTCCCGACGATGTTGTGGCGAGTATTGAGGAGTGGGTTGAAAGCACATCAGGGACGAGTAATATGACATAAGCCTATGAGGTTTCAAGGGGCAATTCAGAGGCATGGATGGCTTGTAACACCCTCGTGGAGCCTGAGATAGCTTGCTGAATAAGGATTACCCGAATTTTATCTAGCAATAGGTAGAGGTCCTAGGTAGATTTGGCGTTAAGAAATCTGCTCACCATTAGTTCGGCATCTAGATAATGAAGTTTGTTAATAAATTAAAGAGAAGGCGTTGATATCTTTCTAAAGTCATGGTATTATGAGAAGCTACTAAGACAGTCTTAGAAATCAGACCACCATGAAAATATTTATACAACCATCGAAATTCTTTCCCTCAATTCTTGCGTTGTATATCTCTCTCGTCATCATATTATACACGCCATCATAGTGGCTATTATATATATATACACCGCGAGCTATACAACAATAAAATGCGTAAATCCTCAAAGTTTCCGCTCAGCAGAAGACGCGGAGCGTAGTGTCTTTTCAGTTCAAGGTCCATATACGCTAGATCGCATTGGTTCGTCCTAAAACCACTTCATATGGCAGAGGTTACTTTTGAAATCGACCTTTACCTCCTCTGAATGCCCCAGCTGCCCACAATTCCCATTGCCTTTTCATCCCCGTTTTCCATTCGTCCATCATCAAGAACTTCAGCTACGCATCGCCATGGATCTCGGCCGCCACCCCACTTCAACACTTGCTCCTTCATCCTCTCACCACTCTCTCTGTTGATGGACATGCCCCCATGCCCTGAAGCAAACACAACCTGCCAGATCCGCTTCGCAAGCACGCGGTCAAACAAGTAGCTATAATATGTACTACCATACCCAAACAAGTGACCGAAAAAACCCTCCCAACTGGTTCCTGGCGGATCGCTAGGCAAAACTCCATATTTTCGCTGGATTTGGTGGTAAATATGAGTAGTATTGAATGAGCGTTCTAGAGGAAGACTGGAATGATATGCTTGATCTGTCATTGATAGTAGGATTTGGTTCTCTATATCCGAGCCTTCGAATTTTTTATCCAAAGCCAGCCGGTCAGCAACCATTTCATATGGTAGTGCTTGATCTGTTTCATAGTGTCGTGCAAATAACGAAAGGACACTAGGATCGCAAGCAAAATGCTCCATTAGTACAGATGGTAGTTCTGCAAAATCTGTGGCGCAGCGAGTTCCCGATACATTTTGAAGAGAAGTTCGGCCAAGGATGGAATGGATTGCATGACCCATTTCGTGGAAAAGGGTTGTCACCTCATTGAAGCTGAGGAGGGAGGGTGGTTTTGAAGGATTCGAGTTGGTGGAGAAATCACAAATGAGTGCGATAGTGGGTAGCTGTTTGAGTACACCCGATGCTCTCGAGGTAGACATTCCATCATTGACAGACTCTTCTATTGATGAAAATAGAGCATTTGGTGCCAATGCGGCCTCTTCTAATTCGTGATTTCTGATTTCTCGCGAACATCTGAGAGTGAAGTGAGCTGGATTTGGCGACTTCCCGGGACGGGAGAATAAATCACAGTACAGAACCGCGACATGCCCGTCCGTTTCGGACATCACATCTAGTCGTCGGACATCAGGATTCCAAGTTTCGCCTGGTGATGATTCGTGAGGTACAAATCTGATTCCATATAATCTGGTAAAGAGCCTAGAGAGACCTTGCATGACTGTTCCCAGGGAGAAATACGAAGAGATGAAATCCGATTCTCTAGATTTCGAACGAACGCTGCTCAGTACTTGGTTGGTGTAGTAATCCTTATCCCATGGCTGGAGAGTTGGGGATGAGGCGTTTGGATTAGATAATTTAGCTTTTAAAAGCTCAGCCATTTCAAGTTTTACTTTGGGGCTGTTATCGGCTGAAAGTGCTTGGAGGAATTTGTTGACCGATTCTGGAGACTTTGCCATCTTATCACTGAGTGTCAAGTGGCCATAACTCTCAAATTTCGACAGCTTTGCTAACTCCGCTCTTTTCCTTAACATCGAGTCTAATCTATCCAATGTTGCTTCAGATGCAGTCCTGCTAGCCAGAAATATATCCTTCCTTACATCTTCATCTTGGACGGTCCGAAGAGCTGCCATAGCGACACCGCCGAGGGTTGGTAGAGTTACCTGACCCCATCTGGTAAAATCCCTAGCAAGAATTGGATCCATGCCCTTTAGCCTGCTGCTTTGAAATGTGATCTGCGGCTTTGCTGCTTCCATGTTGTCAACAAAATCGGGTCCAACTTCACTGATTTCCTGCGAAAGGTTGACAAATCGTTCTCTTTGTAATCTAGGTAAATCGATCGCTGACTTTGCGAAGTCTTTTGCTAGGATCTGTACAACCACTCGCTCTTCCTCACTCCAACTCGCCGCAACCTCTGGGGTATTCATAGCAACATTCAGCTGCGCGTCCAACCCCTTTGTAGTATTAAGTACATTCATATACTCATACATCACCGAGTATGCCCTTGTTGCTGCCGCTTGGATCTTATAATCCGGATGGGTGGCTCGCACGAAATCCGAAAGATCAATGACCCTACACAGCAGATCACTGAGCCTGTCCAAGTCCCTCACAACGTGTTTGTATTCTTCTACAGATGATGCCGCCAAAACCCTCTCTACAATCCTTTTCGCCTTCCATAAACTAGTATTTGCAAATGCCTCGAATCCTTTGGGTTCAGTAAGATACCGATTTTGAAACAGTCCACGACTTCTGCCAGGATAGCCATATTTGGACGACTGGGAAAAGTCTTTCCAGAAGTTCGGAGAGTCAAAAATCTGCCGTAGGGTTCTGTCATCGTGTTGAGCTCCAGGGGCTATATTGTTAACAGGTATTGGTTGAGGTTGATGTAATTGAGACGCGGCAGTCGCGAAATTTCGCCGTGCCTTCACCGTTTGCTGAATACATCTCGAGCACACCCAAGGCCGAGAAGTAGCGTTTCTGAGCATCCCTTTCCTATCGACTTGGTGAAGTACTCGGAATGGTTGAAGGGTGAACTCGATACAAATATTTATGCGGGATGCCGAGGCTGCGGCTTATGCAATTTGTGCAAGGTTGCATAAAAAGTTGGAACGTCGGGAAGCGTCGCGACAACTCGGACAGAGACAATCTCCATACCACTCAATTGAGCACTTGCATCAACGCCAATTGATCCATGGCTTCAAGATTGTTCATGCGGCAGGTCAGTACAGTCTTCTCGTCTAGTGTTTGTCTACTAACAGAAACTCAGCGTGTTGCGCCCGCTGCCATTTTTGCAGGCGTGGTGTTGTACCCAAGGACCACACTCCACGCAGAAGCACCAGAGGGATCAGAGGTACAACGAATAATTCTGTGGCTTGTGACTTGCGCTGACTTACCGTAGGCAAAAAAACCTATCTACGATGATTACGAAAGTCTACCAAGCCCTCCTCCGGCAGCAGTCCCTTCGGCATCACCAGAGACATCCACCAAGCTTAGATCGCCTTCTCCCACAGACCGGCTTACCGTACAGATTGGAAAGGCACGCATCTTCTTACACACATACGTAGCAGCTACGGAAGATAAGGTCAATGATATCATAGATTCGGCATTCCACCTCGAGCACAGCTTTACAAGCACAGTTGCTTCTTTAGCCCCAGCACCACAGACGGGAGAGAAGTTAATGCCTGGGTCACTCTACGTTTTAGTAGCAGCTATGACCGGAAGCATTGTCTCCAGAAACCGCAATATCGTTTTGAGAGCAGCGGTACCTTTTGCGGTTGGAATTGGTGCGGGATGGATTGTGCTGCCCAATACAATGAGAAATGTATCGGACCTGCTGTGGAAGTATGAGCAGAGGTTCCCAGCAATTGCGGATGGACACCTGAGAACCAGAGCAGGGTTTGAAAAGGCATGGCATATGGCACGAGTTCACACTAAACAAGCCGTTCACGTTGTGGATGATAAGGTTTCGTCCAGTCGAGAGGCCGTTGAGGGTTGGGTGAGCAAAGGCAAATAGAAGCGTGCTTCATATAATGCCAATATCCGTATATGTAAACAATGTACGAACAATAGACTTTTCTTTGCGTAGAGATGCAATAGCTAAATATGTACCGCATCATGGTTGGTACCAGGCGAATTTCAACCAACAGTTTCCTGTATCGGCAAGTGCTATTATATTTCTCCTTCCATGAGTAATTTAAATATATGGTCCCTGTTGTGGCGAAATATTCACCCCGCATCCAAAATTCAGAATTGTTTATAATTATCGCCTTTCAGTGCAAATCCGAGAAGTACTCGGTAGTTTTCTACACCATTCCAATATAGTTTAATATAATGCTTTGAAAACATTGTGGGGGCTTGAATCATCAAAATTAGAAAGGCATTTCAAGTTGCATCAAGCCGAGTGCTTCCACGGCCAACTTACTCGCTAGGAATGTGAAAAAGCCGATATGATTTCCCAAGAGGAGTTGCAGGTGCAGTAATGCCGTACAGTACCGTGCTTCCAACAGTGGGAGCCCAGAGGCCTCCAATCGCGCTTTTACCAAAGCCTGCACTTTTAGCTCTGTCTCATTGGAGGCCGCTGACAATGGGAAATCCGAACACACCCTGCTCTGCACCATGATATATATTGCTGATTGGCAGCTATGATTGGTGGCCTTCGATGCTTCATCTTGGGGGCCGCAACCCCATGCCTTCAAAATCTTGAGATTATAAGTGCCCAGCTTGTCCTCCATACTTGACTTTATTCCATAGCATCACAACTTCAATCTTCCACCTCTGGTCGTGCTCTATAGAGCATATCTATTTGCGGCTGTTGCCGCTACTCTGGGCTGGTATACGGCCTCTTTCTTTGAGGGCTACCCTCGAGGAGTTAAGTCGCGGGGTGGCCGCTCCATCAAGCGGTCAACCGCGCACCAACTTCCAATCCTCAACTCATTTTGTCGCGAGTGAGTGCATACAATCACAGTCGAGTTATAGGGCTCGCTAGGTTCTCCAACTGACATATTTTATAGTTGTTATCTCCGATCAGATAACCCACCAACCGTGGATCCCCGATCCATATCCTATAGCCCTCAATACCATGTATTAGATTCACCCTCACTGAAAGACGTTTCCGAGAATCTGTCACCAGGGTCTCCAAACCATCTGGTTGAAGATTCTCGGGGAGAAGCTGCCGTGGAAAGTTACAGACACGAAGCCAGCACCGACTCGAGCTGTGATCGCCTAGAGTCGGTCTCCGAAGCAAGCCAATACGTCGCAGATGGGAGTGTAGTGCGAGACATTTCTTTTGTATCATCATCAAACAATCTTTCATTCCACGGAGATAAATCTCCCCAGTCACCGTCCATAATATCACTATCAATGACTCCATCTACAACAATAGATGGGGTGATTTCGAGAGGGTTTGCATCCATGGAACCTTCACCTCATAGAGAGGATCCCATATCCACGATTAGAGTCATTGAACCTTTACCATCTACCAAAGGTTATTTCAAATGTCTTAAATGTCCTCGAAAGTTTAAGGAGCACAGGAAGGCAAGGTATTTCCTATTTGCTCTGTGAAAAGGTTCTCTATGCACTAAAATCGTGCATAGAAGTCATATGTATAGCTACAGACATGAATATAGCTGCCGATTCCCCGGCTGCTCCTGGAGCTTTGATGATCACAAAGATCTCCCTCGCCATTCTAGAACGCATAGCGTTCAAGCTCCCCGTTTCGAATGCCCATATCGGGGATGTCGCTCCCGCCGCTCCAATAACAATCACCCAAGCAGCTTCGCGCGCCAAGACCTACTGTGGCGTCATATTAGAGACTTTCATCCTTGATCCCATTTGAGACACGCGAAAGGCCTTGCTACATTGTACAACCTCTATTTTTGGGGAAACTGTTTGTAAGAATGTCTTCACTTCTCTTATTCTGCCTTTGTAACTGATAATATTAGTCCATCCCTATAGCCTTCTTATCGCATCTTCGTTCATCAGTTTGTTGATTAATGTACGGGCATCATTCCTGGAGTTTGCAGTTTGGAGTTTGGATTTAGATTTTGCTCTGTCCACCACCTAGGTAGACGACCACACAACATAAATACTGGAGTGACGATAAATATCAAGCTGAGGTCGTTGGGTAGCGCCTGTTATTTTCGCTGCGGTCACCTCTGACACTTTTGTGTTGGAGAGCGAGATTAGCAAGACTTTTCAGTCTTATCGTTCCTCTGGAAGGGTTGGGTAGCTGTACTCCTTTCCGCGATTCTCCACACTCCCAACGGGGAACCTACTTCTCTCTTGAGGGATCTCTGAAGCAGAACATGTTAGCTGCTTCAGAGATCCCTCAAGAGAGAAGTAGGTTCCCTGTTGGGAGTGTGGAGGACAAGTATTTCAGTTGCATAATGCACGATGCACGAATTCATCGTCGTCGTATCAATAATTGTGCCGACTCTTTTTGAGACTGAGATGTATCCCGCTAATTTAGGATACATCTCAGTCTGAAAAAGAGTCACAATCAGTGATACGACGACGATGAATTCGTGCATCTATTTGTGGTTTAATCTGAAACATTAAAAGAAAAGCATTGTCACGAAGGTTCCCAAATTGCGTGCATTCACACTTAATATCTCATCATTAGAAGCTCCCAGCTACCCCATCTAATCTCCTCTAACATCCTCCACCACCTTAGTTAAATTTGATGGCTCAGCATCCCCCGTATTTATCACTCCACACCTCTCAATCATCATAATTTCCGCCTCCCCCATTGGACGATGTCTCATTCCCATCGGTACTACAAAGATCTCTCCCTTCTCCAACACCACATCCTCGATTTGCCCTTCTCTCTCCAATTGAATTGTTAAAGTCCCGCTTAAGATATAGAAAAACTCGTCGGTTTCTGGGTGAGCATGCCAGATGAAGGCACCGCTGGTGCGCGCAATTTTGATATCGTATTCATTGTTGACTGTTGCGACGAGTTTCGGTGTATATGGCTGACTTATTGCCGAGAGAAGAGTCGGTATGGAAAGTTTGGGCTGCATGATTGGTGAAGCAAGTGAAGTAATTGAGAAAGAGAATGGAGAGCTGGTTTTGGCGAATAGTTGATATCAGGGACTTGAGTTGTTTTGATCTTTAACAAAAGATTACCTGCTGTTTTTTTTGTATACTTTTGGAGGAGGAAAACTAAAAGACTTTTAAACCCCCATTTGGCCTCACGCCCTGTTGTTGACAAGCTGACAAACAGCGAGAGCTAACCCCCCTTTTTTAAGCGATATTATCACGTGATATACAAACCTAGACACTACATTTCAAAACAAGACGAAGAAGGATAAGATATAGGAAATAGTTCTTAGAACTTACTTGAGTAAGAAAAGATAGTGCCGCCTAGGGTTAGACTTAGCAAAGTGCAGGAGCATTGGCTCTCTGATCATCCGCTGGAGCTTCCCAAGTTACCTTTTCAACTATTCGTTATGAAAACTAAGCCAGTCATTCCTTTGATTTATATATTTGTTGCATATCTAATTGATTTTTTAATACAAACTGCTATTGGTTGAACATATGTGTCTTTTATGTGTCTTTATAGTTCGAGACTATAGAGCAGCCTCCCAAGAGATTCTTGTAATCGGAGCAAGATTAAGTGCCAGCACACAATTTGTTGCATCTCAAAGCCATTTCATTCGAATTAGCCTTAGTAAAACTATGATCATTATGTAACAATGTGCTAGGACTGCTTATTTGATGTTTCTCGGACATTCTCCGAACTCAACAACACCATTCCGCATGCCACACCCCAGCTGCTTTCGAGGTTGGATGTGCGCTTTTGGTTAAGATTAAGTACAGGAAATGTTCTGAGACTACAATCTGAGGACACTTTTGTCTGTAGTGATAATAGCTAGATGTAGTTCCCAAGTAAGTCTACCCGGAATATATTGAACACGTGGACTCCCACTCTACCACTCCTATAAGCGACGTTACGCTTTGTTGCACTTCTAAATTTATTTAAAATATAGACTGAATTCGAATAAAAAAGCCTGCATAATTAGTGAGGAAGATCAGGGCCATCTACCTGCTCAGTGTTTGCCAAATCTCACCAAAGGTGTCCTCATCTTGGTGACGGTTACTGATCGCGGACCGTAGATTGTCATTCCATGAAAATATAAGAAATAGTGTAATTTTAGCTCTACATATATTGATACCAGCTGTCTTCTAATCTTAATAGTTTTAAAACTCTTGTCACGATGGCTTTAGCTCATCCGTGGAACCACTAGTACAATTGCTTACCTAGAATATGGCAATCAAGAAGAATAAGTCACTTTAGTGCTCTAATTTGTGCTTCAATTAACTTCAAGCACACTTGGGTAAGTCTGTGACCTAAGTTTTATAACCTCTAACAAGAAGTTTTCTTACGACTTAGAAGTTTCCTCTCTTCCTTTCCGTCAAGCATCACTAACAGTGTAGGATCTCTCTTCCCTAGCTCATCTTGAAACAGTTAACAAGTTATATAAAAGTTACTTTTCATTTTTTATATGCATTGGACAGAAAAGTTGATGTCGTTAGCTCAAGAAGTGAGCCCATAGCGGATGCTAGACTTCATAGTGTAGAAAATAGGCGAAAATTTCTACCTCATACAAAATTATCAAGGGGATGGTAACCTAGATCATAAGAGGGATATTTGAGGCTATAAATTAGATCTTTTGGTGAATCATATACAATATGAACTGACTGAGCTGACTGAGTTGACTAAAATCTACGTTAACGAATATTTGACAAATTTTGTATGAACGCATTTTACAGAGCTCAAACTTGTTAGAATTGATTAAGCAAGAAATCACCATAGACCTTGGGAATGTACTTCTCTTTTTTAGTCTGAGCAACCTTAATATTACTGATGTGGATATCAGAACTTTCCACATGGGTCGGCAGTTGACGTTCGCCAAATCAGTCCAGAAGCAAATATAGCGAAACACCCAATATTAGAAACTCAGGCTCCTGCTCTTACCGCGCAAGATATTTAGGAACTATAAGGATGATTAAATTGCGGAAATATATGAAAAGGTAAAAAGGTTGGTCATGACTTTTAGCTTGACTTCTGTTGGAGAATAAATGCTATAGCTTGCCATTCGTCTGCGTTCGAACTTTCTTGGGATAAAGGTCTGGATGATTAGCAGATTTTAAAACGGCCTACATGATTTGGCTAACTGACTGACAAATTTGAGCCCTGTTAATGACTTCCCAGGCGGATAATCAACTGAGTTTTCAAAACTTTGGATAAATCGAATTTACATCCCACTTCCCTTTCCCAGATGACCTTGCCTCATTTCCCTAACTGTATAGTTGTTAGACGCTCTCATCTGAGCACCAGTAGACGCAGGGTTTGCCGCATTGAACCAATTAAAAAAATTAGGTACGAAAGGTAGAAAACCCCTAGTTAATGAACTTTGTTAGGAAGAATTAGGCTATAATCATGCGACTTGAGCGTAACTTGAGAATTAGACAGCCCATGAAACAATATAGAAGATGGTTTGAAGTGTGTGTATCCACAACTGATGAATTCGTAAATGATCACTGCGAAGAGATTCTTGAGCAGTCATTATATTATGATCTGTACTATATTATGTACGAAAATTAAAGGCGCTTAAACAAGTGAACTTGAAAGCGCATATTCTCTAAACTGATCGGATATTTCAAAGATTCATCCAGTCTGAACCACCGACTCTCATCCACAATTAGCTTCTCCCACAATGACATCTTTCCCGTTTCCTTTGCAAGTAGCGTGCGGTCCATCAGCCAATGCATAGGATATTTTTTCGAAACCTCATTTTCTTCAGAGAAAGTGACGGTTTTTGAAGTAGTTTCAGAAATTGCAGAATTCAATTCCTTGCTTGAAGAACTGGGAGCATTCTCTTGCTCGCTAACTTTGGAAGTCGAGTTAGACTTCTCATTAAGTTTACTACCAGCAACTTCTGAATAGCTTCCTGCACTATCGATTATACATAATAAGGTTCCTTCTCGACATGCTAATGATAACTCCATCAAAAGTTTTGTTGTCTTCGCTATACTGGTAGTGTAAAGTTCGTTCAGTGTGAAGAACATGGTAACAAATGCTGGCTCAATCCCGATAAGGCCAACAAGTTCCTGCTTATTGAGGTGCAGAATATCAGCTTGGGTAAATGTGACATTAGTTGCTCCTGGCTGTATAAATGATGTATTGGCTGCGCGAGCTGAAGCACTGGCATACTTTGACAGCATTGGCGGGGTGGTTAAACCTGATTGAAGCTTTGAAATGACGCTACTCCATGGCGCTGCGTCAACAAGATGGATATTCATTATTGCATTTCCTTCATCGGTTCCGGGGATACCTAGTCGCTCCATACTCTTTTCCAATTCACCTGCAGGCTTGCCACGACTTCTTGGGCGAAGATGCCGAACCAGAGAATTAAAAGTAGCCACCTCCGCCGCTCCACCACCAATGCAGAGGACATTCAGAGGTTCTGAACTATTGCTTGCATCAGAACCATCACCCTGAAGGCTTTTAATCCATTTTTCATCTTTGCACTCTGCTACTATCCATGCCAACAGATTTGAATAGCCAAGCACCCGGCTTGGGCTCCACCTTACAGCGTAAGCCTCACATAGTTCTTCACATCCAAAAGCAAGCTCAAAATCCCGCTTGAATAAGGCATCCTTAATATTCTGAAGTATTGGCTTCAACGCATCAGGGTCTTGGGATATAGGAAAGGTGATCCGGAACAAGTTCAATACTAATTGTTGCAAATCAAGCGGGAGCAGTTGTGGCTGAATATTGGGTAAACTAGCTTGAACTGGTGCACGGGTATTGCTTTTGGTAATTTTCTTCGTAGAGAACCCTGGGCCTTTCCATTCTGGCCGCTGTTTCGGAGGTGGTGGTGCTGCTCTGGAGGCACCCGAGTTAGATGGCTCGTGTTTCCGGCGGGATTTTTCTAGGCGGTCATATTGACTCATATTTTCTTTTTGAGAGATTCCTGATACGAATATTGTCCGTCGCTGATTCGTTATGTACCTAAGTTGTACAAGTCCCAGCCGTTCGACAAATTTTCGCTTGTGGGTAGTCAGGTGACTCTACAAGCGACAGTCACGGGTAATAAATTAAGGGGTATACATATCCAGCCGCCGTTATTTGAGGATGGGATTCTCTAGTTTCTTATACATCACTCGAACAAGACCAAACTGTTAGTAACCATATAGAGTGAGCACTATAATATAGAATATATATCCATTTAAAATGAATCCAGAGCAAACCCACCTAAAGCTACAACTGATCCCTCGCATAAAGCATTATGAACCAGTGAATTAAACACAAAAGATGACCTCGAATGTATTGTGGAGCGTTTTATAAACTACGGACACAATAGTAGTTGTGGTGGCTTTTGCTTTAAATCATAAATTTCATCATTTACTAGCCTTAAACGATGAAAGCATATTTTCAATACGGGAACTTATATTACGTTCCGTATACAGCCTTTTTAGCTACTCTATTAAATCGAGAATTTTAGCTAAGCACCTCGAGAAAGAAAAAAATAGGGAAGCTAGGCTAGTAATCAAAATCATTTGATGATTTTGGTTTGATTTCCTCCGAGTCAAGTTACGTAGTGAAATAATGTCATTAGCTGGAGAAGTAAAAAGAATATACGAGTATCCATTGATATGTTTTATTATTTAATATTCGATACTTGAATGATCAAAGAAAGTTAACAAAAACCCAAAATCAAATCGTGCTACCTAAATACTATCTGAGTGTAAGCTATAGAAACTTATATGACGCTATGAGTGATGGCTAAGGTGCCATGAACACTCATGCTGACTGTGCCAATACATCTCGCAGGGCTGAGATGGATGGCGAGAAGAAATATTCTCCACCTCTTGGAACAACCCATACATCGGTACCCAGATCAAGAGTTGAAGCCTCTTGGTCAGGAATATAGCCACGCATATCACGGGGGACACCAGCTGGACTGACTCCCACAATTGGGTCAAAACCTGGCTTTACAGGCTTGTTGAAAATAAAATTTTCGTTATTGGCCCAATCTAATAGATGCGTCAGCATACGATAGATGAGGTTCCATTAGTTGTAACTCACTCTTTTGGATGAATTGGAACCCATTTCCTAGGTTGCTTTGATAGCATACAAATAGGAGGCCACGTTCAAGTTTTGGGCTAGGTGAGCTTTTCTGACCAGCAGCTTCTGCATCTGTAACTTCGGGTCCATATTGAATTCCACGGCGAACAATGCGACGGCTGACTGAGTTCGGAAGATCCGATCGGGGGTAAGTCTTACGAGTATGTGCAGCGAAAGGACATCGGGACTGGCTGTTTGTGTCATAACGGAAGTCATTATTGCGCGCCGGATCAAGAGCAAGTCCTGGATCGTCCTGACGTGAAGCGATATCAACAGGGGCGCCTATGAATAAAAGAGTCAGCCTTAAAAAATCCGATATAGTTAGTGTCGTCTTTGAGGATACGTACCACTCTTCCATCGTCCCACTAGACGGGCACCAAGTAGCTCCTTATCCAATCCGTCTCTATTAGCGATAACTTGCAAGAAGTTGTCAAACTCTGGAACACGTTGCTTGAGTTGACGAAAGCATAGGAAACTGCCATCTTTGGCCCATCTAGGTCTTTCAACTGCAATATTGTCGTCATTTAAATCCCCTTCTTGACCAACAAGAACTCGGCCCAGTGGAATGACTTCAAAGGCAGGATCAGATGATGGCGGTGAGAAGCCGGCAATGGTTGGTTGAGAAATACCATCAGCAAATCCGAAGCTGGCGTCAATTTTTTTCAGTGTCTTGCATCTTCATAAGTTATACGGAGGGTCTTTGTAACACTTACTGCTCATGGGCACTTTGGTCACCTGGTCTTACGTGTCCTTCAACTTGATACACAGGTTGAATAGAGGTGCCTGGCTTTCCAACCTTGAATATTTTTAGAACCTCAGCCAGTTTTGACTGCAATAGTGGATGGCTGCTGCCTGTGACCAATATCACTCCGTGAATTTCCTCCATGAACGCATCTTTCCATTTATCGAGATCATCACGAAGGCATGGAGCATCTTCAATCATACCCAATTTAAATGGTGCATCATTAAGCTCGTCCCTAACTCCAAGCTACATGGAGAGATGCATATATTAGCAAACGAAGCATATGGTTTGGTTTCATGTTTGTACTACTCACTGCTCGCAATCCTTTATGAGAAAATGCAATGTTCACTCCACTCATATCAAGAATATTCGGTTTGGTGTGAGACTGGGCAGCCTTTTCTTTCTCCACCCGAATTCTCTCGCGGTCATTTTGAACATCGGCTGCACTAGCAATCAATGGAGTAAGATTAAGGAGGTGGGTACAGAATTCTTTGAGTCTATCTTGGTCAATTTGGAAGAAGAAGAATATCTCCCCCTTCTTGGGTAACCCTTCCCTGTGATGAATGAGTAAAGGCTAATCAAATGGAAAACACGGGAAGAGCCCATACAAGATATCACCTTGGATGTTGTTGAGATCAAGTTGGGCTAGTGGAGTACCCATATTGATTTGTGATGTGATCGCTTGGGTGTTTAATTAGAATATGAGCTTTACTGATGTTTGGCTCTAAGCGGGGTCTTTTTGTTTAAAATAGGACAGGTTGGTAAAACTTGTGTGGAAAGGTTGAAGGAAGCAAGCATTTATAGTCATCTCAAGATAGAAAACACATCATTGTGAGGCGTGACACTTGGCAGGAAAAGCCAGCTTATGGGTTTCAGCCAACAAGGTCAAACACCATTCTCAAAGCATGTTGCCTTCGAAGCATATCGCGATCTTACAGCCACTCTGTTGCCAGAGACGGCATGACTGCAGTAATCACTGGATCTGATCCCGTTTTTGGGGTATTTACGAGCTGAGATAAAGCCATGAGGTTTTAAGTCTAAGATACCCGAGGTGAAAATGGCTCGTGATCAGGTAGGCAACAGTGGTTGATTTTTAATACAATAACACTATAATGTTGATAGTCAAATCAAACTTAGACGCTCAATGGGGGATTCTCAGGATCATGTAATTGATATCCTCTATACCCTGGGCCAAACTTCACAGATACAGATGCAGGGTATACTTCAATCCCGAAAACATCTTATGAGAATTGTATTGCCTCATGCTCAGGCTGTGTACACCCAGTTCACTTGGAGCATGTTCGTAAATCCATTCTGGTGTCACGGCCAAGAGGAGGCTTCTTTTCCAAGCTTGTTGGCTGGCTAGCTGACCTGACACTTATCGAATAGAATCAGACTGAACAAAACATGTGTCGAACGCGCTGATAATGAGAAACTTTGTGGCACACTTGAGCAAAATACAGCCCTAGTAAACATGAAGCCATTATCTCTAGCAATATCTTGGAGTTCCATAAAGTGTTAATTGAGACCTTGACACTAGAGAAACGAAAGTAGCCTTCAGGTGATTTCTGAAAAGACTTAGTCCAATCATACCATCAACACCAAACCAAAAAGGAGAATAGTCCTCTCAGAACCATCAATTTACTCTATGAAATTTGTGAAGAAAGCTAAGCTGACGATTCGATATGCAAGCATGACTAAGCTGCGTGACTTCTCGTCAAGCAGGATCATGAGCCTGAAGCTGAGATTCCAATCCACACCGCTTAGGACAATATAAAATAGGGTAAATGTTATTGGGTACTGCGGATAGCTTGGCGAAGTCAACGGGAGCCATGTCGGTGGCATTTGATGGCTATGGACTCTAGCTTAAAATACATGCATATAAGTATTACAGTGCGTTTGATTGGCGCGGAAAGGACGTCGCTTAGTCCGCCTAATACTAGAAATTACCCTTTCGTAATTGATCGAACTCTTAGCCAAATATCTTCGACAGTATTGTGTTCGTAAGCCAGCAAAATGGAGTGGTTTGTGGACAGGACTAGTGGCTGGCTGTATTGGCAACCTGGCTTATACTTTATCATGTGGTTTTGTTGCCAGATTACGCATGTCAAAAGACCGCGTATATGCGTGTGTTACGAACTGGAACATCTTGGCAAGTATAATACGCTCATGGCCACAGGTCGTATAGAGGACTTTTTGCTTTCCACCGGTTCGGGGACTAGAAGTCACACTGTGCCAAGGTGTGAGGCTGAGTTATATTGGTGGATTAAAGGTTGCTTTTGAGTTTCTGGTTTCAAAGCCTAAATATCTACAAAGGAGAAGAGCTGAAAATGTAATCACGAGTTCCTTAAATCATATCAAGTAAATTATCACCAGCTGTCTAACACTAGTGGATTGAGTTCAAGTCAGAGTCGCTTTTCATGACAAGCACCAATACACGATGAATCAAGCACGAGAATATTTTTCTCATCCTGTTGTTACTCAAATCCTCCAATGCTTTCATGAAAGAAGTATGATGTAATAACTAAAGCCGGCTATGAAAAAGGGAAGGCATGTTGGCACTTTAAGGAAGCCGTGAGATTCTAGGATAATAGGTTAGGCCAAGAAAGGGTTGTTAAACGAGCCCCTGGGATAGCCTGCCTACCCCTTGTATTGTTAATAACCAGATTTGGGACCTAACCTAAAGAAACGAGGAGTGTTCTATAATTCCACTCCCTGGCTTATTCACTATCTTAAAAACTTACTCAACAGAAGCCATTACACATTCATAACACAGGAGAAGCAAGAGATGGTTCGTTTTGTATTAGAGAAATACCCAATTTTGGCACTTGATAATAATCACACATGTCGAAACACATGCCATCACCTGACCACAATTACAAGCCACCATGCCCACGCAGGGAAGTTATTTTGCGTCACAAATTGAGAACAAAAATGACGGAAGCAACGAATAAAGGGCGCCCATAACATTAACAATCACCCGCCCCAAAGGAATAGCTGCTAGCAGCTTTCAACTTTGCTTCTGTTATCTCGAATCCATGACATTTGTGAGTTG
>Ga0247734_1000905_pt1 | contig 23890 bp, 26 predicted proteins | sample UWRJL103311B2_FD_180933 | JGI IMG/M metagenome (GOLD analysis project Ga0247734, IMG submission 180933) | Plant litter microbial communities from Arlington Agricultural Research Station in Wisconsin, United States - UWRJ-L103-311B-2 | ecosystem: Environmental > Terrestrial > Plant litter >... | reverse complement strand
TGCCATGCTATCATTTTGTTTTAAGTTGATGGCAGTGTACCATATCTACATAAATGAGGAACGGGTGAGGCATCTAAGACTTCAGCAAATTATACTCTGTATTGATATTTGACGCATAAGTCCACAAGGTAAACATCGGATTAGCAATACAAATCATAGAAGCTCCAAAATCGAGAATTGGCAACGCTTATGCGTCTCATTGTTTTACCATTTAATCTCATGTGATGAAATATAACAAATTCACACCAGATAATTTAAAAAGAATTGTCGTAGAGTATCGCCTGTATCTGTATTTTAACGTTACTAAAACGTGCCCCAAAGGATACTCGGGGTTGTTCGCATTATCTGTATAGGTTGACAGATCAATGGCCAGTGGTTTTTAATAATGCTGATCAGATGCTCCAAATTTTACATTTTATAATAAACTTCTTCTTGTTGAGTACCAGCTTGATCTAGAAGATAAAGTATCTGTAAGTCTGGCATCCAGAGTTTCAACTCAACTGCTTATAAGAAAACAAAGATCCATATCAAGGAAATGATAGTATCAATATCTCCAAGCTACTACAAAATAACTCAACCAAGTGAACTAAGTCAGCAGACCGGAGTAACTTCCGTCGAATTGAACAATTCTGAATTTTGACCAATCAGAGCAGTTTTTATTATAGAACTTCGTTATGCTATGGTTAAACAACATGAACTATTTTCTTCCTTTCACTTATGCTTTTCAGTAATGTTGTAGCCCAAATAGTCTTCTGACAAAACCCATAAATTGCTAAGGCAATTCAAAAGCACAAATTAAAGTGTTTGTTTTGGAAATTTCTCTAGCAATTCATTTTTGCCCGTCAACACACAAAGTCAAATGACGAATCAAGACTGATTCCAACTTTTGAAACAGTCGTGGCTAATAATCGGTGGAAGCCATCCCAGCTGATGTATTCCATATTTGTACAGTCTTTCTGGCCTACATGGTTTCGAGAATGAGAAGCGCTGTTTCTTTCTTCGAACAGTTCATACGACTCTCATTCGAAATCCGATATCCGATATCCGATATCCACATCCATATGTTTCCCATAAATATGTCAAAAATCCCGGTCAGCCGATCTACTTCCCGAGGCTTCTGACTGGGTTGTGCTTGATCTTCTTGTCGAGGTGGTGGTGGGGTCGATGCAATTGGCTGGCCCCTCGAAGGAGCCAGCTCCGGAACACGCACCTCTGAACCAATGCCACAACCACACTCAACGGCGTGTTTATGCAGCTCACTCAGATTGTGAGGATGTATCCAAACAACGTAATGCCGTTTATCCTCGATGGTCGTAGAAGTCTGCCGTTTCGGTACTAAAGTTAAAAAGAATGGAACCACCTAACCCGAAAAATCGTACCAGAAGATTCGGTGACTTTGAGTTTATACCGATGCGTATGCTGATAAAGCAATGAACTGCAAGCTACATGCCGAAAGTACCGGACGCATGAGACCAATAAAATGTTACGTCTGCTCAGCCCAACATCTGACAGGGAGTTCCAATACGGGGATTTAAGCAAAAAGTACGAAGTACAAAAACAATCGTTCCTCCCAACCATATTCTTCGCACCCCCTTCGCTGGCTCGGATACGTCACCAGCCACCGGGCCATCCATCCATTCCTCTGGAACACTCGTTCGAGATTTGTTTTTTGAATTTCAAGCACGTTCTTCCCATCTTCAAGAAATCATTCGATCCCTTCCTCCTCACATTGTCTTTCGCTCAAATCCCACTTCTAGCCTCAGCTTGTGAACAGGCAACCAACCACCAAGACTAAGAAGAATCCTCCCGACAAAATGAACTTCAACTGGCTGCCCTCCATTGCTTACCCCCCTCCTCAAGAGGGCTACTGGGGACCAGTCACGTCAACTATAAATTGGTGTGAAGAGGTGAGGAGAATAATTCCATGATATAGTTATAGTACTAAACCAGTTGGGCTGACTGTCTTACGCAAAGGACTACGTTGTGTCTTATTACTCAGCTGAGATTGTAAACACTTTGACAAACTTACTTTTCCTCTACTTGGGAGTGTCCGGGGTTCGAAATTGCAGAAAATATGGCCATGATGATGTCTTTATGGTCGGATTTATTGGCTATTTACTAGTTGGCAGTGGAAGCTTTGCCTTCCACAGCACGCTCAAATGTGAGTAGCAATTTATTTTCTCGATTAGCGTAAGTGTTGTGAGCCATCACGCCTTGTGAGCTTATAGCATGGATCGAAACATAGTCACTTCTTGGCTAGATTTAAACGATGGGAGTTCAGGGGTTTGAAATAGTTCCCATTTCCGAACCTAACATTCGGTCTAATTTTCTCAAAAAGGAAATAAAAAATAATGTGATTCCCTCCTGACGCTCTATAGATCCCTGGCAACTGGTTGATGAACTTTCCATGCTCTACACAGCAATTATCATGTTCTTCGCCAACAACTCTGTCTTCATCAAGTCGAAGAAATTCACTACCGGACTGGGAACCACACTTGTTATGTTTGCAATTGGAATCACGCTTTACTACCATTACTGTCAAGACCCAATCTTTCATGAGCAAGCATTTGCAGCTATTACCGCCTTTAACATATTCCGCTCCATGTATTTGATGGAGCGCTATCTTCGACCATCTTGGCGAGAAAAGTACGGAAGTAAGGAAGAAAATCAAGACTACAACAGACTGTCTGAATATGAGAAGATGGCTGCAAATCGGAGAGATGAAGAAATCCTGAGGCAGCTGTGGCAGATGGTCGGATCTGGACTGTCGATCTTCTTGCTAGGATTCTTGATTTGGTTTTTGGACACGAGATATTGCGGTCTCTGGAAAGAATGGCGTCATGCTGTTGGTTTACCATGGGGTGTTTTTCTGGAAGGACATGGATGGTGGTTAGTTCAATATCCCTGCCCTACTTGCTATCATTAACAAACCTAGGCATTTGATGACCGGTTACGGATCATACTGTTATATTGTTTGGGCCATTTTGTTAAGACATTGCTTAAATAAAAAACAGGACCTGTATAAACTTCAGTGAGTAGATCTTTCACCTTCTTAAACTTTTGGTTTAAGCTGGTTCGAGCGGAGCCTGTGGTCATATACGTGCTTGATGGGACGAGGACTTGAACGCGAAGTTGCTAACTCTCGGCTCATAGCTGGACAAGTTTTTGGAGATTCCCGGAGGTCGTCCAAATCTCAAAGTTTCAACAAGAAAATGAGCGAGCCAAAAATGACACCAAGAAACATGGCAAAGACAAAGCGCACGCCAATGGTAATGGCAAGAGCTAGAGCAAGGCTATTTCAAACGGCCAAGCCCACGGAGATTGTGATTAGGATGGTTGGAAAACCTGAACTGTGTAGAACATTTGTCCATGTTACATACAGCTTATATACCCGCTAGAACATTCCCTGAAATTATCTATTTCAAGAATTCCAGATCGTTTAGTTACCAGACCAATTAATGATAAAATATACTTCACTCAATGTCTATCTTGTGTTTATAAAGTAACTCCTCAAATACTGTGACGGATTACTTTTACTCTCACTACCTCAAACTCTTAATTATACATCCATTTCTAATCCCGTTTTCAATTTGTCCAATGAATTTGTTTTTATTTTTCGTGTGTTACATGATTCATCCTTGGGCACACTTGTGAGCCAAACTTCAATATATATAACAATATTAAACGTTAGCAACTGTGTCATGGATGGAAAAATTGTTGAGAAGCCAAATCTTTTCATGATTAGCGTTATATGTCAATGTTTTCCAAAGTCCCAAAAAATAACATCTACTCAATTAACGTTATAATTGCTGGGCATTCATCAGCCTCGTGGGAGATAAGTAGCTTTACCCTACAAGGGTGGTACCAAGAGATCCTTGGCGACCGCGTATGTAGTATCCCGAACCACAGTCTCGTATCCGCAATTATTGCGAATCCCATACTCATAGGGCGAGTGAGTTCGACGACCGGGCTACGTTCATATTTTAGATTTCAAGCTTCAACGGTATAAAATGGTCTGCTATGTATAAACAGGCGCAATTTCATAAGACGCGACGCGCTCCCGAGAACAAAATAATTAGGACGATATGGCAGCTCCAGCGAAGCAGTCCTCGAGATGGGGTGCCTTCTTGCAGCAAGCGGTAGCAGGCGTGGAGTCTAGGCTGGATACTATTTTGGCAGAAGACCATGAGAATGCGAGCACCAGCAAACCTACAGCGCCTGTTGCAGCCGTTGCAGCTGTTGCGCCGAAACCTGAAAGTATGTAGTCTATTCCAGTGACGAGGTGCGGGATTTGACCTATGACAGATGTGTCGCGTAGTGTGAGTAGCAATAGAACGAACGATCGGCTGCAGGAGCGTCTTGCTAGAGCAATAGCTGCAAAAAATAATACGCAGAAGACAGACTCTTCAACACCATCTCGTACTGGTAGTCCTGCGCCTAATAATGAGAGCCCACGGCGGAGTGTAGACGTGGCTTCGAACGCAGATGATAAATCCGGTTTGGCAGATAACGGAGAGGGGGGTCTTGAATTAAGCCTTGAAAGCCGAAATACACCCAGTATTGAGATTGTAGGAAGCACAACTGAGGTACAGCAAACACCGGAACGTGTACAGGAATCGAATGCTCTTGCAGCACAAGTTGATGCTGAGTATACAACACGTCTTTCGGTGGATTCGACCAGACCAAGCATTTCTCGAGACTCGATAGATTCAGCCATACCAGAAGTCTCGAGCTCGCGACCTTCTATCGAGGAAGCTTCTGCTTCCCGGCCGGATATAGTTACAAAGGGAAAGTCTCCAGAGGAGTACGAACAGCTCTTGAAGCAACTTCAAACGGATTTTGAGACCTCTGAGTTGCAGAAGCAGGAAGAGATCCATGATTATGTTGAGCGTATTGATACATTGCAAGCGAAGCTGCAGTATCTCGCAAAAGAAAGTGCCGAGTCAGCTAGAAAGGCTAGTAATGCCGCAGATGGGGGAAGCCTTGAGAAGAAATTAGCTGACAAAGATGAGCAAATCGCATTGCTAATGGAGGAGGGCCAAAAGCTTTCTAAGAAAGAGCTTACCCATCTAAGTACAATCAAGAAGCTACGGGCCAAGCTTCAGGAAGATGGAAAAGAGCTAGCCGAAGCCAGGCGAAGGCAGGAAAAGGCCGAGAAAGATGCAGCATTTGCTAGTGAACGTTTGAGGAGGGCCGAAGGTTCCGAAAAGCGAGTCAATGAGAAGCAGAGAATAATAACTCAGCTACAGAAGGAAGTGGAAGCTCTGAAAGCCGAAAGAGATTTAAGGGACGCTACGATCGTGAATCTAAAGAGCCAGCTCGAAGAAGCAGCAGCTGAGGAGCAAAAGGCTGAAGTAAAGGCTGCCCTTGAATCACTGATAGCAGAGAGAAAAAGGGTTGCGGATCTTGAAGATGACGTTGCGAATCTGAAGATTGAGAAGAGCCTTGTTGCAGATAGATCACAATCACAAATAAAAGAGCTACGGGAGAAGATGGACAAGGACAACGAGAGTGCCCGTATGCTTCAATTAGAAATGAAGTCAGAACAACAAATGCTAGAAAGCAAGCTAGAGGTCATGAGGGCGAGAGCCGAAGAAGTCACTACAGGAGCTACAGGCGATGCCCAGGCGAAGTTGTTGCGACAAATTGAAACTCTTCAGACTCAGTACGCTGTAGCTAGTGAAAACTGGCAAGGAATTGAAGCTTCTCTAGTAGCTAGAGCTACAAGTCTCGAGAAGGAGAGAGATGAGGCAACGAGAAGAGAAGCGGACATCCGAAAGAAAGCTCGAGAAGTGGTAAGTACAAATAATTTTGGTGGGATGCTTCGCCTACTAACTCATTATAGACCTTAAAAGCCAAAAGAAATGAAGATGAGCTTGAGGAGTCAAGATCAAAGCTCCCTAGCTTTCAACAAGAGCTTGCAAGCCATAAATCCCAGCTCGATGCTTTACAAACGCGAGCTGAGGAAGCAGAGACTGCTTTGATTGAAGCAAGGGCAAAGTTCGAGCAGGAGAAGCATTCATGGGCATCTGATATGTTACAGCGTATTGACGAGGAACGTCAAAAATGGCAGGAAGAAGCAGCTGTGCATGGTTCCCATGGTGACAGTCCTGCTCTATCACCAGTCACATCTACAAGAAGAGGTCTCACCTCAGAATACCTAGGACTACAGAATCTGCAGATAAGAAGAGCGTCAGCTCGCTCTGTAAATAGTGATGTGCCTACAGTGGACAGGCTTCTGGCCCGTCGTCCTTCTCCCCAACCACTTCGCTCTTCAGGACATGGTACGCCTACTCGGCAGGATTCAATGCAATCTCTCAACACCAACGGTGAGCTTTCTCAGCTAGCTAGAACTCCATCTTTGCATGCAGATCATGATGATTTTTTCGACAACCACCAATCTCCGACATCTCCTCATCAGACTATCAATGACATGGTATCTGCTTCTACTGTAGCAGCTGGGCCGTCTGTTCAGTTTGTAGAAAGGATGAGCTCGACTGTGAGACGGCTAGAGAGCGAAAAAGTCGCCACGAAGGAAGACATGGCGCGATTAGCTGCACAACGAGATGAGGCTCGAGCAGAAATCGTTGCCCTTATGCGAGAAATCAAAGAAAAGAGAGCTGCGGATAGTAAAGTAGCAGCTTTGGAATCTGAAATTGTGAAGATTAAGTCGAGGTACGATGCTGCTCTAGAGATGCTGGGGGAAAAAAGCGAGCAGCTGGATGAGGCTCGAAGTGATATTGATGATCTCAAAGCCATGTACCGAGAGTTGGTCGAGAGGACGGTCAAGTGAGAGGTTAGTAGGATGGTAAACTAAATATATCCACAAAGTAACTCCTTCAAACGGATTTTGAAAGTCGGTCTAGAGGCACTAAAATAAGAGGTAAAACATGTAGCGGAGGTTCTTTGACTTCATGTATAATTAGAATCGGGTGGCTAGTCTACAACTATACCAAAGCTGCAAAACTGTTCAATACCATAAATTGGGGCATCGTTCTATTGTGAAAATATTAAAGTCTCCCCTTCTTGACCATATCTTGCTAAGCACTCTGCCTGGATAAATCCGCAGTTCCCAGTCTGCAAGTCCATTGATTTTCATATTCTACAGTTTTCATACACTCTTAAAACTTTTGCCTGCCCAGCGTAGGCTTCCAATCCAGAGGATGAGTCTCTGGCGTAGCCGTCTCATCCTGTTTCCATACCTTGATCGTCTTATCCGCCTCTCCAGTGATTAGTCGCAGACCAGTACGATCAAACATGGAAGTCATGACGCCAGCTTCTGCATCCAGCGAACCAGGCTGCGCTATAGCATCCAAAGCCTGGTATCTGTGGCCAGATTTCCAATCCCAAAAGCTCATCGACCCGTTATCACCTCCCGAGAATAGAACATTGTCTTCGTTTACACTCATAGTGTTGACAACAGCATTATGACCTTCGAAATTTTGCATAAAGGCTCCCTCGGGACATTTCCACTGCTTGATGCTATTGGTGCTTCCAGATGCAAACGTGAACTCTTTGGGGTGAACTGCTAGGGCCCTCACACCCTTTTTGTGATGAGTGAGCGTGCCCATTGATTTTCCAGCGGCTAGATCCCACAACCGTACTGTTGAATCCAAGGATGCTGTAATTATTTGTGGATCGGTTTCTTGACATTTCAAGTCTGCGACTGTACCCTTGTGTCCAGCGAGAACGTGTATATTGCTCCGCGTCCGCATATCCCATACTCGTGCAACACCGTCTCTACCTCCCGTTACCAAAACATCCAGAGTCGGATGTAAAGCCAAAGTATAAACACCACTAAGATGCCCATGGTAATGTCTTATAACCTTGTTCGTTTCCAGGTCCCAGCATTTCACCATTTTATCCTCTCCACAAGAAAAGAGATATGGGTGCCGTGGCGAAACAGCAAGACCTCTCACGGCTGATATATGTCCCGTCAATGTAAGCTTCAAACTACCCGTTGCGAGATCCCATATTTTAATTGTCCGGTCTCCGGCTCCACTAGCAAACCATTTATTCTCTGGCTCAACAGCAAGTGATCTGACCCAGCCCAAATGTCCAGATATGACACGCATCAGCTTCCAAGGCGCGTGCCAATCGGGCTTTACATGAATTACTGTCTGTTTCCTAACCAGGCTGGAAGATGGAAGATTTCGTTGAGGAGTTGGTCCGTTCGCATTTGGTGGAAGACCTGATCTTCCAACTCCCCTCACAGCTAAAGCTGTAGATGTGCTCCCGCTTCCATTTTGATCATTTGCTACCACACCCTCAATAAGTTTCAATGTTCTGCTTGGTGCGGGATCCTGCGCATCGGCTGTCGATTTTCTCTTCTTCCCCCGAGCGCCGGCTGCAGCAGCCTGTTTGGCAGCAAGTGCTGGCGGTAATTCTCTAACATGGTCGAATTCTGATCTTATACGCGCTGCAACACCCATCTTTTCTGCTAATTCCGTGGAGGCTGAATCATCTTGTTGCGATCCTTCGAAGAAATTTCTTGATACTTTTGCGTTCGCCTTTATCAGCGATTGAAGATGGTCGGTTTCTGTAGCGGTCGACATTTCGTGAGTTGTTGACCACTCAGGTTATTCGAGGGAGATTTGCGACAGGTTTGGAGAGGTCGTCCACAACGTTCAGCCTTGCGAAATTCAGGACGGCTGAAATCCCAGATAATTAATGCCTGATCAGGCTGAACATTAAGACGCTAGCTATTTTAGGCAATCAAAAAACAGAACTATAGAAGTAACGACCATTGATTCACAAAAGCCAAGGCCGAAATATGCTTCAACTATAATATCAATTTCATGTTGCTAATAGTCTTGAGAATGAATAATTAGAAACTGTCATTCCAACACCTCCAAATATGGCGGGGTTTTTTTTTTGCCAGTTTTATATAATTGCAGAACATGTAAATCCTAGCAGTTTAAGCTATCAAATAGTATTGAGAATAGCCAAACAAATCTAGAATTGCAATCTCGGGTTGGGCCGCCGGTAAACCACTGGTAGAATCTCTCGAAACTGAAATATTTCTATAATAAATAAAAAGTAGCTTTCCGTTTTGAGCCACGCAGGCGGGCGGTGTGAGGGAATATCTTCGCCCCTCCGTCCCTCTATCACACGATCGTCTATCTAGGCATTCGGATGTGCGTACTTGCAATATTGCCGACAATATATGTCCATAACTTCTTTCTCGAACTTTATTTAAATTCAGAGGTATATTTTGGACATAATGGATGAACCTTCGAAATTTGCTATACACGAGGCTGCTCGAGATGGAAAAAGTACTCTATCACCATTTCATGGAACTCACACCAAATTACATAGGAAGCTAACTTGAAAATTTGGATAGTTCTTGTTGTTGAATCTCTTCTGAATGTAAGTTTCTTGATTCAGATATTTTGAAATCCCAGACAACTTTCTGACAGAATACATAGGCAAATCCAAAGCTTGCCGAGCGAAAAGATGAGGATGAGCGCTTACCAATCCACTGGGCTGTTTCTTATGGCCACTACGATATTGCCGTATTGTTGACGGCTGGAAAGAACTTTGATCCTGATATTCAGGTAAATTCTGTTTCAAATTTGAGAGACCTCTCAAACGTGGTTGGTATATAAAGCAAAAAAGCTAATAGTCTCAGGATGGGTCTGGATGGACTCCCTTGATGATTGCAGTCAGCTTGAAGGATGGTGAGCAACTCGTTGATCTACTCCTCCGGAAAGAAGGAGATGTGAATGCCAAAAGTAAGTCATCAATACCCCAAGTCTACAAATATACTCATCCATTTTCAGATTTCAGTAACCAAGTCAGTATCTCCATCAAGCGAGCCTTCCCAAACGATTGCTTACGTGAAAACAAGACAGCACTGCACTTCACCGCATCAAAGAACAATCTAGACATTGCCCGTCGTCTTCTTGAAAACAAACCGCCTGCCTCAACTAGGGTGAAGGACAAGCGTGGTCAATATCCCATTCATAGAGCAGCTGCTGTTGGTTCCGTCCCTATGGTTGAACTACTTCTGAAGCATAAGAGTCCTATTAATGCTACTGATGTTGCTGGTCAAACACCTTTGCATCATGCTATTGCTGAGGGTCATGGTAAGTTTTTGCATTGCATCATTTCTAAACCCGGTACTGTGGCATGTCTAAATATTTAGGTGATACCGCGGTTGCGCTCTTGAAGGCAGGCGCAGAGACTGACAAGAAAGACGTCGATGGATTTCTGGCTATGGACCTATCACCTGATGCACAGGTACGTTGTATCCTCAGGCCTTTGAGATGTTCTAACATGAGCCAGGTTCGCAAGTATATATTGCAAAGTGCGGAGAGGGAGGGCATAGAATTATAAGACAAAATATCACACTACTAATTCAAAAATTCTCACATATCATCCCCATTATGTTAGTTACATGATTCAGGGGGGGTATCATAATGTATTTCTTTCATGCATCCTAGAAGCCTAATCCTTTCACTTCTGGGTCATCCTTAAATGCCTGCTTAACGTCCTCTTCGCCAATAGTCAATCGGATCTTTCCCATACGATCAGCTCTCCGAGCCTCGAGACCTATAATTCCAGCCTCCATGAGCCCCATTGCCGAAGAGCCCATCGAAAGAACTCGAGGAGCCTTTAGTGGCTGTCTCACTGCTTGTTGGGAATTGCTATTGATCCTGGCGGAAGTAGCATCGTTCAAGAGGTACTGTATCCTGTTCCCCCCTGTATACATCCTAGCCATTCTTTTTGCTTCGTCCAAAACCTCTCCAACCACACTCTCCGAAATGCCCGTCCGTCTAGTCTTTGCGAGAAGGGCAGCCAGAAGAATTTTGGATGCTAATGGTAGACTTCGTAGGGCTTGCTGCAACGGGCTTGTCGTTGCTTCAGTAATGGCTCGCTTCACTGTTGCAATTGTGACTATTCCTAGAGACTTTGGTGGCTTTCTGCCTTTCATTGCACTCTTGCTAGGTGTGCCTGGAAAGTCTCCTGATTCCAGAACATCGGCCTCGGCGAGCTCTACAGCTCGTCTGCAAATATCAAGGGCTCTTCTAGCGTCTCCACTTACAGCTGCAACTTTCCTACTAGCGAATTGAATAGCATCTGACTCGACTATATTTCCTGGCACGCCTTCTAGGCGGGACTGGATGATTTTCATAAGCTGTTCATGCGTGTAGCCCGGAAATGTTATTCGTGTGAGACCTGGAAGTTATTAGTGTACGAAATGGAACTCTTTGGAAGCATTTTACCTAGTCGGCTACTAATCTTGTTGCTCAACGTCCGTTCAGGTAAATCCATGGTGTTGGCTACGGCTAGCACAATCAATTTGCTGTGTCTAAGTCCTGGCCAATTGAAAAAATTGTACATGACACTTTGATTCTTTGTGACAAGTTGGTCCAATTCATCCATCAAGACAACACATGGTACCCTACGAGGGCTTGGCTGGCTGAACTCTCTCTCTAAAAGATCCAAGGCTTGAGATGGACTAACACGCTCGTCTCGTAATGCCTCCCAGAGCAAGGAGTATGACTGGTGTGGATCTGTGACTTTCATTCCATTTATTTCCACGAAGATAAAATCTTCGAGCTCATCCGCCTGAACAGATGCATTGAGTTGTGCAATCACTTCCCTCACCGTCGCAGTCTTGCCTGTTCCTGGTGTGCCAGAGATGTAAATACAAGCCCCAGATCCATCTGTGATTGCAGCTTCAAGGTGTGAATATACAGAAGCAAACTCATCTTCTCTACAAGGGAGAGCAGTTGGCACAGCGGAAACATGTAGTTTTGACCTCGCGCTCTGAAAGGGTGACGAGAAAACATGGTCAGCGGCCAACATACGAGTTCCAAGAGGTGTAAACTCGAGAGGCTTTTTTACAGTGTACCTTCATATATATTAGTCCTTGAGATTTGATGAGTGTCATTATACATACTTTTTGTTTCTCGGTGTAAGCAGCTTAGATGGTGTTCGGCGTTTCCGAGGTGTTGAGGTACCAGATGTCTTCCGTCTTTTTCTGGGGGTTTTCAATTCTTCCTCGGAATCGTCTAACTCTAGCGCATCATTGTCTGTATGCTCCTCCTCGTCCTCCTCGAAATCTAACTCCACCCTAGTTGACTTTTTGGGACCTTTCTTCCCAGAACTAATTGGTATCTCTCTTTCTATGATTTCCGCTAACTGTTTTACTCCCTCTTCACCTCCCTTATAGATCTCATCCCAGACAAACTCCTCCGTGTACCGTGATGACCTTGCCTCAACCGCTCGCCGGCATATAAAAGTCTTCTCGTAGTCTCTTGATTTTTTTGAGATCTTTCCTGTTGGAAATCTTGCGTCATATGCGTCCTTCGAAAGTATGAGGGCTTTTCCATTGATTGATGGTATTGGGCAGTAGTTGAAATGTAAAGATGCATAGCGTTCGTTCTTAGCCACAATATTAGTCATAGATCTTTTCTGAAAGATTATTTTTATAATTACCTGGAGAAAATCTTTCCTTTTCTTTTGCGTATTCTTGATGTCCGATTCGGATTGAAACCCTGGGCCAAGTTAGATACCGACATCAATAGATATTTCTATTTCTTACACATTATTTTGGCTTCCATGTCATCTTCTTCGCCATCCTCTCGAAAACCACATATTATACCTGCCCAAACCTCATTCCGATCTGGCTTTAGAACCACGCAGTCTCCGATTTTGCATTGGAAGTTTCCTGTCTTTGCTCCAATTATCTTCTTTTCTTGACCTCGAGGTCTGCCTTTTCGCGAAGGGGTCTCCACTACATTTTCATCGTTCTTGGGATTATCCTCTGCCTCATAAATCCATTCCCAGGGCTCATCTTCATCGTTGAGATCATCTTCGGAGTCCTCTTTGTGATGCGTGGATCCGGATAGCAATCTCCGAGCTCGTTGTGCTTTACTTTCGGGCTTCTTCGTAGGTGTAAGTGTTTTTGACTTTGGTGGCATTGTAGATACAGAATAGTGAATAGCCTCCAGTTGTCTTCCTGTCCATCAACATCTATGGTCATGGATTTAAAGTGGTTTGCTTGGCGAGGTTCACATCCACGCGACTTTTCGCGACAACTCGTGACCGTGTTTCAGAATAAGCGAATAGAGCAGGCGATTTAAGCCAAAGGGACGATTGACTCTTGAATTGCAGGAATAGGTTTAGTGTTTGTATACAACTTTGGTATTCTCGAAACTAACAAAAAAGAGTTATGGTAACCTTCACGAATTGTGTTGTTAAGGTCTCTGCTTAGATTGGCCGCTTCATTCTTCGGTGTAGAGCGCTTTCTGAAGCATGCGGTCCATTAGCCGAACCCCTATCAGGACATGACTTGATCATGATCTATAGATAGGTACTTCAATATCAAAAATTATAACTGAATCAACTACTATTCTACTTTCTATATCATAGCAATTAAGAGATGCATAGTCAAGACTCATCACCAGTTGCATTCGAACGGTTTTTCTAAGGAGGTTATCCGCGTTTTACCATGACTAAAGTTGTCAGATTGTATTACAACAAGCTTTAGATATAAAATCCACACTCCAAAACCAAGATTGATGGTTTACGTTGTCCTCTCTATCAAATATAGCTACGTGCATATTTCTACCTGGTGGAAACCACCAAATGTGTGCAGTACAACCTCTTCCTGGAGCAGCCTAGTATCCCAGAATACCACTTCCCTAGAATTTACACTTGCACATCTTCTCTGATTCGCTCTCCTCTTCAAAAAAGTGTAACGTTAGATTGTTGATTCTCGTCTGCTTCGGTACTCAAGAAACATTTTCTGCAACCGCAGCTTTGGGGAATTTTCACGTCTTAGTGTGCCTTCCTAAACAGTAAATAACACAACACAACACAACAAACTGTGCTGCCTATAAGACGATACTCATACCAGTATCTCCAGATACTCTGATACAACTTAATAAGCGTCTATTTTAATTCATCGTTTCAACTCCGCATCAAAATTCCCTCCACAATTCATCATGAAACGTGTCAAAGAGAAAAAGGACTACGAGTCAATAAATGCTCGAGGTGATATCAATACTCTGTATATCGTCTTCCCATTTTCTAACTTCCTCACATAGAATGGGAGGAACAATCCATTGCAGGCCGTTCTGAAGCTGGGAGTCAAAGCCAGGGACCAACGACAGTCACGGCTGCAGTCACACCGGCCAGCATTATTCCTAACGCAGCCCAGGGTCAGAGAATCAGTCCTATTGATGGTGAGTAATAACCTGAATTCCGACTGCACATATTTTCTAACGTCTTCTGTAGTAGTCGGTACCGCTAGAGATGTGGATGGAGATGCAAGAGCTGCTGGACCACGGCCAGCGGTCAGCCAACAAGTCCCACCATACCGACGCGGAGCTGTACCAGTCAAGTCAACTGTTTGGGCCGAGCCTCCCGCTATAGAAAAGACTAAGCAAAAGAGAGATAAAGAGATGAGAGAGGAGCATGTGAGACGAGAAAACAAATATCTCGGTCAACCTGATACTCAAGAAGAATTGCCTGGAACGGTTCGTATTTCATCCTACAATATGAATTTAAAGCTAAGAAGGGGGACAGGGATTCTATATTTGGCCTAAGGGCATTGATCAGATAGAAGATCACTGCAGCAATCATCCCCGAGATGTGTTCGGTGCGAATTTGGAAAAACTTGATTTGTTGCGAAAGGTTCATAGAGTATACATCCTCTGGGACAATGAGATAAAGTGTATTAAGGTTTTATCCAAATCATCTATAAATGCTGAAGATTCCATTGCTGCTACAATTAAAGGAATTCGGCAGGCCGTTCGTAATGCAAACGCACAGGCACACCACGCGTCTCCGCTATATATTATCGTCCCCCCAAACCGAGTAAGTCGTGGTCGTTCAGCATTGAGGCGTTCAACTTATGAGACTGACAAGATCACTAGGAGATGAAGTCCAATGTCACTGTCAAGTCTACCAAAAATGGACGATCAGGTGGTGCTGCTCCTATCATAACTGGATTTCAATTATCTGGGAAGCCATTATCCGAAGAGGAGCAAAAGTCTTGGGTTGCAACACTTGAAGAGCGACAGAAGACAAATTTTGAGCTGTTCAAAGGCCATCTTGTTAATCACACCCGTGAGTACAAGATATCATGACAACGCATCTTCCACTTTCAAAGACTCAAGTCAGTTATGGTGTTCAGAAGCTAATGTCATATATAACAGTCCGCCTTGCTCCATTAAGAGGTTGGATGCGCATGAGAGTTCATTTTGGCCATGTGAACGTCGTGGCTTATAACAAGAAGAAAATCGAAAGTTCTGGATTTAATTTCGATTCCTTGGAGGAGCTAATGGGCCATTCACGAACCATATGTAATTTTGATCGAAGGTATGTTAAGTGAATCGTGCTCGCGAGCTTTTGCTAATATAACAGAATGGATGGTAACTTTGCCACAAGGCTTATGAAAGATATCGTCAATGCCCCAGAAATATTCTGCCCAAAGGATGCTACGGTCTTCAAATTGCAGGATGTCGTACCAAAGCACACAATGGTGATGTTCTTAAGAATCAAAGGCTTGCAAATGCGAGTTGAAGCAGCTATTGACCATGCGCCAGGATTTGAAGAATCCAGTGGTTGGGAGAAGGGCAAACATACTGTCACATACTTCAAGTCCGGCAGCTACCAAATGGGCACTACTTATCCGTATTATAATAACAAGAGAAATAAGCGGGCTGAAGTAACCACAGTCGATATTCAAAGGTAGGGGGAGCATTCGCCAAATTAGTTGTATAATTATGCTTACGTGACCTAGGGGTTTCGACTGGACCATGGAGATCATTGAAGATGGCACATATCCAGAAATACCTCCATCGTTGCTCGATCTCATCGAAACTTGTGTGACAAACGAGACCAAGGACCGAGTGGATTCCCTTGGACTTTCATATCCTGGGATCACTCCACGTAAAAGTCCAAATCTTGGGATTGATGAAGTCCATATTAGGAGTGTCTACGACTATGTATTCACCGAGTCACAATATGTCACTGAGATCGCCATCTACAGAAGCTGGAAAGGTTGTGATGTTGTAAGTCGGGATCCTGAGATTCAGACGAGTGTTTCATTATATCATCGAGTCTGGGATGAGGAGACAGGTAAGGCCATCTGGCGAATCTAGACTGTATAGAGCTAACTTCTACAGCGTCAATCGAAAATACCACATACGAACGTTCCTGGGACCGAGATCTCAAGTGTTTCTTTGAACAGAAGTATCAGATCGGAGGAATTGAAGGATTTCTTGACCATGTGGTTTTCATTCAGGACATGTTGGGCACCGCTGAGAAAGATGGCCGGCGTGGACCGCCAGCTGCCGAACCAACACCAGTACGATAAATCTACCAGATTCGCCAACCATGTAAGTCCTTCGATCAAAATTTCTTTCCAGACTTTATACGCAAGTAAGCCTTCACCGATTCGAGTTACTTTGTGTATCAAAAGCTGTGATAGGTGTGTTTTGAGGTTTGGTGGGTGAGATAGATTTAGCGGGCAAGGGATCTTAATGATGTTTCTCGGATTTAGTTGGTTCCAGGTCACATCAAGATGCCGGTTGCGCACTAGAACTAAGAACCTTTTGTCGCAATACTGTGAAATATTAGAAAATCAAACACTAAACCTCTATGCTTGCTGAATCTGGACTTACCATCCTCTACAACCTGGAGATTATTGGATTTGCCTTGAACTATCTTCTCCAAGTCCTTCAAGTTTGTCCCTAGCTCCTCGACTTTCCCCTCGTAAAACTTAGTGGCATCCTTTGTGCTCTGGATATGTTTAGTGAACGAACAATAATATATATCTCTTCATGCGTGAAAACAAACCTTCTCAACGTAGAATCCAGTTCCAACGTCCACAATAACATTCTCACTATCCGCCAAAGTCCCAGGCACATATAAAGAGGTAGTCAGTGGCACTAATATCGGCTTGCCTGCTCGTCAAATCAGTAACCTGATACCTCCTACTAAGCTACCACGGGACAAATGTATATACCTTCGACCTTAGTACTAACACCAGTAGCAATCGACTGCAGACATTCTCGGAACTTGGACTGTGCCGCGCGGAGCTGGCCGAAGGAGTTCGTGAGGTGCTCAAGCTCGTCGTCTAGTTGCTTCTTGACTTGGTTTAGTTGCTGGGTTGAGAGGCTTGCGAGATCGACTGTTTGGCGGGTCTGGTTAGTTATTTGGGAAGGATTGATGGGGGGCAAGGAGGATGGGGAAGAAGAGGGAAGGTACTTTGTTGGCTCTTTTGAGAGGACATTTTGAGGGTTTGGAGGGGGAGGTGGTGAGCTTCGTATAAAGTTTTTGGGGTTGGAGCTTGACTGGGGATGAGTTGGAGGGGCAGCTACAGTATGATATTTGTGTTTGCCTGATCTACGGTAATTTTAAGCGATAAGGCCGATATTTACCCCTTATTGAATAGACATGGCTGTTGGACTTTCTTTCCTTCCAAAAATATGTAGGCTTTGAAAAGATATTCCAAATATACGAAACCGGGGTAAAGCTAGTATCAGTTTGGCTCGTCAAGTAGTACAGTATAGTAGTTCACGGCGCATAGTGGTCATAGGGAGGTGAGATATGGTAGCCAAGAATCAATAAAACCCTGTTAAGTTAAATTTCCTCAAAAGACAATTGAACCTTTAACTGAGGTTTTGCCATTTTTGCAGTGTTGGGAGAGGTTGTATTGTCCTTTGGATTAGTGGTATTTAGGTTCTTGCTTATCTAGTATAATCTAATAAGTAGCGAGGTAGCGCATGAATCTCTCTATTTTAATGCCAAGGCGTCCAGGGGTTTTCGCTAAGCTTCTGCAGGCCCCTTTAAAAGGGAGGGCCGGTCTTGTTTACATGGCATAGCTTCTACGTCATAAACAGCAACGATCTTGTTTATTCTCCAGTAAATCATAGCATCGAGTGTCGAAGTGTTGCAAAATATTTCCTGGTCTTATCGAACTTGCTACAAACAGAAACCGCAGTCTAGTTTCGTTAGTTAATACGAACATGGTGCACGGTCAATGGTGGGTTGAACAGTGGGATATATCGAGAGAACAAAAGATATATTTATGTCTTTTGCCTCCGCACCATCTTCAAATGCTCTGTGATGTTGTAGAACTGAAACGAGTGTATTTAAATACCAGATTGTAGACAGACCCGAGAAACTCGGCTCCAGTGACTCCCGGTGGGAATGCGTTATACGACATCGTGTGATACACAATTTCTCCGATGTAACGGTACCGAACTAGCTCGTTGAGTACAGAAGTACTGCATATCTAATGTGCGGGGAACTTCCAACTTTTCATCAACTTCATGCGATGCATTGACGGCACTTTTATGGTGTTTAGCCTGAATATCTCACAAGAAAGTGCCGGATCTCCAAAGTTCTTTTTATCGTCTCACATTCTCTCAGATCGAATGTGTGTGTTGTGTTGCCACAAAAGAATGAAGCTGCCGGTGTGTATGTTAAACACTAGGAAAATGAATCGAAGTATATTTAATTCCTCAAGTTTATGTTCAGGAAAAACCGTTGTGGTAATAGCTGCGGCCCAGAATATTTGCCTTCTTTGTCTCTCAATATAAATGAGACTCGTATCTATTAATGCAGCTATATATGTGGCAGATCATACCGTAATCGCCATGTGGCAGAGGTGTTTCTCTGTAGATGCCACACGAATGGCCCCCTATAGTTCATTCTAATGTTAGTAATCGCAAACTCTTTTCATTCTATGCTCATCCCCCAGTCGCCTTCTATATTTAGTTATGAACCACTCGTAATTATAGTAGATGAAGATGACAACGATATTGGACTTGCAATGAAATTGCAGTGAAGAGGCTTCACGAGGGAGGGTTTTTTTTGTTGATATCTGGAGTCTAGAAGGTCATTGAAGACAATAATTGCTGTGATAATGCTAGACTTTTACGATGATATGATGTTTATATTTTTGTGACTCACCAAATTGAATCTTCAGGGTGTTGTTTTACTACTTTTCCATTCTTTTTCCCCCCCCAGACTGCTATCAGATTGCATTAGCTGGTAGATATAGCACCGAATGGACATCAAAAACAAAGCGGCTCAACTAGACTCATTTAGCTAAAACTCCTACACGAAAATCCTAAATGGTAATTAACCGACCGGTAAAAATGAGTTGAAGATCTACTCAATATAGTATCGACCATGGAAGAGATTATGGGGTGAACATGTTTCGCTACGATTTAATTGATTCACGGGAACTACGATGTTGATGGTGTATCAGGTAGATATAATCAAAAGAAATTTCTATAGTCGGAAAAAAGATCGTTACCAGGAACTGTGCTTCAGCGCTCACTTCAGAAGGAGGCCCAGTCCATTTTGCACCTCGAAATGCGTTTGTTTAGTCTCTTGGCTCTGTTTTCAACATAGACGATATCAAAATATGTCAGTAAACTCGGTTTGAAGTTGCCAACAGTGGGCCACTCCGTACATCGATTTGGGTTTGTTGCGAAGGTCGCCCTACAGAGTAGAATTTCAAGGAAACTAGATGAAGAACCATCGTCTTCACAATTCAAGCAGACGGTCAAACGCAATAAACTAGCATTTCATTTTGTATTGGTGGTCTATGGCTGGCTATTCGACACGGAGGGAAGTGCTTTTCTTCCTTAATTTCTATGTAAGACTGTATGCAGAGTAAACTTTGTGAATAAAACAGAAGGCAACACGTGATATCCAGACACTGCCAGTTTACATTTACTTGTTGTAAAAAAGTTAACAGACTAACATAGTGATACGAGCCAGAAATAACATTTCTTACTTTGCCTAGGTCAAATTGCATATGGAAATGTCTTATCTGAGGGAGTATAAAGTTGTACGAGAGTGGCAAAGCTGTCAGCGGCGAATAGAAGAACAAGACCGTAATAGAAGAAACACATGATATGTTTGGTTTCAGAAGATAGTAAGTTCTCACCAACAAGAGCCAAGTGTAGGGTTTTCGGCTTACCAACGATCATTATTAATATGTCAGTGAGATTGCGTGATGAAAATAATTTACTTGAGCTACAAATAGCCGGACTAAAGCTCAATTTCTATTGAGTTTATTGGAGAACCCCAGCCTTCCACCGTAAATTCAAGCACCTATTCCGTAACAGAACTGTTATTTAGTACACGGCTACGTGTTACATGCTTTCAGCATGGCTACAAGGTAGCATTGGGGTCAGTTGCGACTTCTTGTGAGCGTGAGACCTACTAGCCCTGTCAAGTGGTCGAGTCTAATTAATGCAGTAGCTCTGATTTTGGATATCAGCATACTTCCAAAGTATGATAGTCCATAATAAGATATCAAACTTACATACGGTACTTCCAAGTGTGATAGCACATACTGACGAGGACTTGCTAGCCATTAAACACGAATGGGGTCTACCTGGAGCTGTCTTACCGCCATCCCCCAACTCTCCCCTCATCCCACCTCTCTTTCCTTTCCCGCCTCGAGTAGTAGACCTTCTTCGCCTCCCGAAACCTCCTAACCCACTCCGCCGCCTCTCTCTCTGTAGCTGTCCCCCCATCACCTTCCAAGAAACTCTCTTCGAGCGCCCTACATACCATCTCTTGCTCCTGCACCCCCGAACTTAATCTCTGATACAGCGACGAAGGCGAAAATGGAGCCAATGCACGGTCCATATCCGATTGTTTTTGTCTCCATTGCCTTTCTAGTGCATGTGTAGCCAATAATTGCGCCTGCGTGGACGCCCTCAAATGCACAAGTCGTGCTTCCACCTCATTCAAGTGCGTAGCTAGGGCTATATTCTCCTTCAGTGCATCTTGTAAGGGTTTTTGTGACGCTGCTATCGATGGATGTGCTGTGGTTGTCGAATGCGCCAGCGCAGCCAGAATATTAGGTCTTGCCAATGCATCTGCAAGGTCTTGCTTCCTAGGACACAACCAGTGGTGTAAGCATGCTATCAAAACCAAATACGGGGATCAGCGTTACACACGATCTATCTTCTAAGATTTTGGGCAGCCATTGAGCGCCGGGATCTGGAATCTGTTGTGCATATACTGTTCGGTCTTGCTGTGAGCGAGGATCCACGTTGTAACTACCGGTGGTGGTGTCTGGTGGAGGAGGGGGGAGTGGAGGCCCATTGCCGGCAGGTGTACTTCTTCGACTACTGCTGCTGGCTTCTCCGTTTTGATGTTTGGGTGGAGGGGCAGGAGGGGTGTTTGGGGTGAAGGATTGGGAGTTGCGATGGTTGTAGGGGGGAGGAGACATTGAGAACGAGTATGGTGTGTTTGGTAGTTTGTTAATGCAGAAGGTGCAGAAATAAGAAACTGGTGGGTTTAATGATGCCAGTTATATGCATGTGTACAGTGTATAGCTGGCGGGCGAAGAGGAAGCTTGGATTTGGTGTTTGGTGTTTTGGAATCGGGGGAGGAGAGGGGGAGGAGGTTTGGTTGCAGGTCGTGGTAGCCTCGCGTGGCCTTGTGTTCTTGTGTGGTGGTGGTCGCGATGCTTTACAGTACAGTAACCGGGGTGGGATGATGATGGGGTTGAGATCAATCAAGCAATGTCTGTCTGTCTGGTCGTCTATTCCCGACGAACAAACAAACTTGATCTGGTCCAGATGGAGCACAGGAAAAGAAAAGAGGAAGCTAAACCAAAAAGAGCATTGCTATAGAATATACTTACTTAGTGTATTAACAAATAAAGGATCAAGACATTTCATTCCATCCAATCTACATACATACTGAAGTACAGTATAAGTATAGTCGTTCGTCACCAACCAGCCCATCAGCCCATCAGCCCCCCAACCGTTACAGCAACATGGTTGGGCCGCCCTCCGCTTGCTGCTGCACCGTTACTACTGTACGCACTGTATCCGTAAGTAGAGTGTCTCGGCGCTACTACTGTACAGTACTACAGTACTACAGTACTACAGTACTACAGTACTACAGTACTACAGTACTACAATACTATAATAACAGTACTTTTACTGTACAGGGACAGGGACGTCAACCACGTGCTGTCTCTGGTCCCGCCAAGAAACGTTTTAGAGCATTGAGCATTACAGTACTGTATTAGTAAGGGAGGGAGGGTTTACAACAGTACGGCGGTACGGCATTAATTATTGTGCTTCACTCTCTATTTACTCTATTCTATCAATACCGGCAAGGCAGCACTTAGACCACACACACCTTACAGGACTGTATGTACATACATTGTACAACCTGCTTCCTTAAATCAAGATCTATTTGTCCGTCCGAGTTTACGTTATGTGGCCGTTCTTTTGATTACTTCATGACCTACCTACCTGATGAAAAGTAAGTTCAGCCCAGGCTTTGCTTCCCGGCTTGCCGTCCTCCATCAAAAGCTTCCAAAACGGACCGAAAAGAGTTGGGTTTCTGCACCAGGTCGTGTACTGGACAGAGTACAGACCATTTCCTAATGCAAATGCCGCTATCTGTGTTTGGCTGCTGGTCTTGCTTATCACCATCCTCCTCAAACCCGCTTGCACGCAGTGTGATTCGTGGAACTCAATTGAGTGGTACACCCGGTCCATTGATTCAGTCTCACATTTGCAACGGGACGGTAGTACTACGAAAGTACTTTTATTATTACGAAGCCATGGGCAATGCTCAGTATCTATCACAAAGCATGAAAGGTGATGGATCTGAGGATCTCAGGATCTTATCACTTTTCTCCGGACTAACAACAAAGCCAGGCTGGCTTCTGTCCCTCCAACCCTCCCGTCGTTTCGATAGGACGACGGAAGCTAATTATGCCCCCGAGGCCCCCATGAGCAGCACAGGACAGGACAGGACAGGACAGGACAGGACAGGACAGGGCAAGGCACGGCTAGGCAGGGCAGGGCAGATCTTCCAAGCGAAGTTTTCTGTAAAGTGATCTGCAGCGTATTGGGTGAAGCTGAGAATGCTCCGATTCGTGCTGATTCAGGTTGTGAACTTGGAATGTTCCAAAGCGGGAAATGCGCTGTTCATCGCTATAAGATTACGAAACTGCGGCTACAGCAGCTCCAGAATCCGACCGGGACGGTATACCTTGTACGTATTATTATACGTTGCATACGTGTTACATACTATGTATACGCTACTTTGCAATATGGAGTACATATAGAGTACCAGTAGTATAATTGCGAGGGAAGGGAGTTTTCTCACTAGCCGGGAAATCTGGATGAAGGTTGAAGAATGGGGAGGTCGTCATTGAAGAACGCCCTTTCCCGCTGCGCTGGAGATGAGAGTGTTTTCTTGTGAGATTTCCGCCGTTGTGATGATGCTTCCTCTGTCTTCCCTCTTCCTTGTCGTGTGGCCCTTTCAGAGTTTGAACGAAGTAGTCAGTAGTAAGTCGTAATTGTAGATAGTAGTAGCAGCAGTAGCAGTAGCGGCAGTGGTAATTGTCATCCAGTATACATATATATACCGAGTCGCTGTTGGCTATCTGTTAAAACTTAGCAGTGCTCGCATCCGACGTCTAGCTGGGCAGGAAAAAACCGCTCTCGACCCTCCTCCACCTCCTCCACACTTCCGTCCTCCGCCTCTCCGCCTCTCCAACCTTCCAAGCAATGCCATGCCATGCTCTGCCATGCTTTTCCATTGATGGGGGTTGGATGGAGGATGATGATGAGGCTACCGAAGTATTTCCACTCTTTCTCAAACCCAACTTCCCTGTCCAGGAATGTGTGGGGTGATGGCCTGCAATCCCAGTATTATTCCGTCAAAGACTTTCGTGTTGGGAGAAAGATGAAAAGATGGAAAGATATATTCCAATCAATCATAGGAGGACTGATTGTTGCTGCTGCTGCTGTGCTTGCTGGCCTGGTTGATCTTGTTGATCTGTTGTATCATTTGTCTTCCGGCCGTTGATTAGACGGTGAATGTACTGTACTGTACAGTATACAGAAACTATAACTGTACAGTA
>Ga0247734_1000903_pt1 | contig 23926 bp, 19 predicted proteins | sample UWRJL103311B2_FD_180933 | JGI IMG/M metagenome (GOLD analysis project Ga0247734, IMG submission 180933) | Plant litter microbial communities from Arlington Agricultural Research Station in Wisconsin, United States - UWRJ-L103-311B-2 | ecosystem: Environmental > Terrestrial > Plant litter >... | reverse complement strand
CAAAGACGCCTACTAAAGTTGCAGAGATGCTGATTGCGCACAACAGGCACTTTGAAGAGTCGTTGCTGGCCTTACAGCAGCAAATTGTGATCAGGACGTTCCAAATGATGAACTTCCGCAAAGAACAGCTTAACCGGCTCAACCAGGTAGTGATCAATTTTTCCAAAAACCTGTTGCACGAAAAACACAGGGACATACTCAATCTTTCGGGAATGATCCTAACCAATCCCAAGATTATCATCTCCAATAAAAGAAAGGACCTGAATAACCTGCTGGCCAATTTTAAATCCTTTAACAGGATGTATTTTGCAAACCAGGGGAGGTATATTGGTCACTTTGAATCTGTGGTACGGTTAATAAGCCCGCAGAATATCTTAAATAAGGGCTTTGCCATTGTCAAGGTAAACGGGACGATCATGAGCAATGCGGAACAAATCATTCCCGGTACCGAAATGACAGTTACGCTGGCCACCACAGAAATTAACACGAAGGTATTATCTAAATCAACCCGTAATGGAAAAGAATTTGAACTATGAGGAAGCCTATGCAGAGCTTTCGCAAATCGCGCAGGAAATAGAAACCGAAGCCGTATCTGTGGATGTGCTTGCCGAAAGGGTAAAACGGGCTTCAGAACTGATTGCCTTTTGCCAGACCAAGCTCCGGTCTACGGAGACAGAGGTCAACAAAATTATAAAGCAGATGGAAAACCAACCCTTATAACTACCTTCGTTTAAAAAACAGATTATGTTGGTATATAGCCCCGAAGAAGAAGAAGCATTTTTTGATCAGATAGATCAGGTTTATGTACTGGCCGAGTCAGAAAAAACCGAAGAAGCAGAAGAGCTGTTGCTTGAAATTGAAAGCAATATCCCTGATCCTAAAGAGCACTGCAGTGTTGGTGCAATCCTGCTTGACAGCATTTATTCATTTTATGAGCAGACAGGTCAGCTGGAAAAAGCACTTCCGTTTTTTCTTAAAGAGACAGAATACCTGCTGGAAATCAGTAAAACAGATAAGATTAAACATCCCGTTCATTTTCTTACCCTGGGCAGTATTTATTATTCGCTACAGGACCTTGACAATGCCCGTATATATTTCAAACTTGCCTACCAGTTAGGAAAAAAAGGTGTTTTTGGTGATTTCCATCCAGATTTTCTTTTTATTGCACTGGCGGCTGATGAGGACTTTGAAGATTTCAAAAGAAACTTTGTGCCGGCAGACGATGAGGAGGAAAGTGATGAACTGACCGATGAGCAACAGGAACAGATGGATGAATACTGCGAGAAAGGGAATGCTGAAATGGATGAAGAAAACTATGCTGCAGCAGCAGATTGGTTTAAGAAAGCCTATGCGGTACTTCCGGCCCCACAAGAAGACTGGGAAGCCTCCGGTTACATTACTGCTTCATTAGGTGATGCCTTGTTCAGTGCTGGTAAATTTGAAGAAGCGCTTGAGCACTTACTGATTGCACATGAATTCTATCAGGGCGAAACCAACAATCCTTTTGTACTGTTAAGATTGGGTGAAACGTATTTTGAGTTGGGCAATGAAGAACAGGCGCTAATATTTCTGCTAAAGGCTTATCAAATGGAAGGTCAGCAGCTTTTTGATGATGACAAGAAATACCTTAAGTTTTTAAAGAAACATCACGACCTGTAGGCCGGATAATATGATCAGGCAATCATTAAACGCTGCTCAATAACATAGATCAGGAAAGAGATATCGAATGGCTTGTGAATAACTTCGTCTGCACATATCTCTTTCACTATTTCCGCTTTCGGATGTGTAGATAAAACAATAACAGGAATGTGGGATGTGTCTGTGGCGGCTTTTATGGCCTCGCAAATAGCGGTGCCTTCGGGCGTAGGTTGTATAATGTCAAGTAATATGGCATCTGGGTTGAAATCTTTAATGTGTCCAAAAACCTCTTTATCGGATGAAATGAGGTCAACCTCATAACCCTCATCGGTAAGAACAATTTCAATTAGATCGAGGATATCTTTGTTTTTCTCTAACACCAATATCTTTTTCTTCATAAATCGATTTTTCAGCCCCATCAAAACCGGTACTGTGAATTACAAAGATATGGAGAATATTTTTGAAATCAGAGTGGCAGATATTTTTTAATCCTGTCGCTGAGTTCGTCCAGATCAAATGGTTTCCTGATAAAATCAGCGGCACATCCTTTGAGTATCACCTCATCCGGCGTGGCATGCGCAGACATGACGATAACTGGTATATGGTTAGTACTTTCCTGCTCTTTGAGTTCCGGACAAAGGTCGAGGCCATTGCCATCGGGAAGCATTACATCAAGCAGGATGAGCTGAGGTATTTCCACTGCAATTTGTCTCCTGAAATCTGCCAGGGTTTCAGACATACTAACTTCATAGCCCATATCATCAAGGATATAGGATACAATGTACCGGATATCTTCATCATCTTCAACAATATGTATTCGTTTGGACATGTACATCTATTTGTGTAAATTGTTAATAGAACCAGTAAAAAAATAAAATGTTTTAGCAGACCCTCATTTTTACGCTAATTATCGCATTTAGGGACGGGGGATACAAATTGCCCCCTAAACTACCCCTTGGGCCCGATAGTTTATCCATGGTTGTGCGAAAAAAAATGAATAAAAATCTGAGATTATAGGATTATTTCGTAAAAGTTATATATTTGGCTCCATATTAAACATTAAAACATGGAAAAATTTAGTAAATTAAAGGAGCTGCTTGCCTCAGTAGAAGCTGATGCTGACAAATTTTACAATGGTGGAAACAGTGCCGCAGGAACAAGGGTACGTAAAGCTATGCAGGATCTTAAAGTTCTGGCTCAGGACATCCGTACCGAAGTAACAGAAAAAAAGAATTCCGCTAAATAAGATTAGCACAGCCTAACCTGAAGAGGGCACCACGCCCTCTTTAAATTCTCCTCCCGCGACAAAAAAACTTTTGAATTGCGCTCTGCAATGATTTTTCGTCTATCTTTGGCCCCGTTGCTTATTCGATGCGATAACATATATGACGATAGAAGAAAAGATACAAGCCTCTGAAACACGGATATTTAAAGCAGTATTTCCTAATACAACCAACCACTACGATACACTTTTTGGTGGTACGGCAATGATGATGATGGATGAGGTGGCATTTATTTGCGCCACCAGGTTTAGTCGCCAGACAATGGTGACGGTAAGTAGTGACAGAATAGATTTTACAATGCCGATTCCGGCAGGGACGATTGTTGAGTTAGTTGCAACGGTAAGTCATGTGGGGAACACGAGTCTGAAAGTAAGGGTTGATATTTTTGTGGAACAGATGTATTGTGAAGGTAGGGATAAGGCGGTTAGCGGGGAGTTTTCGTTTGTTGCCATGGATGAGCATAAGAAGCCTACTGCGATTATTAAGTAAGGCGGTGGGAACTTGCTTGCTCGATAAGCATACCAGAACTTTTACCAGCACTTTTATACAGACCCAACTTATATACAGAGCAATCTTATATACAGAGCAAAATTAAATACAGAGCCAAATTTTATACTATAGTTAGTCCTTAACAGAAAAAAGTATATATTCCTTCACTTCTCGTTCCTTGAAGGGAAGGAACGCATGTCGTGAAGAAACATATACTTTTTTTACAGATAGACTATGGTTATACTATTGCAGGGTGGCATGCAAAATCGCATTTATAGCGAGGCCTATCTTTTATAATCCCAGTTTCTTGCTGATTGTAGCGGGGATACCGCCTTTGTGTAGCAGGAAAGCTGTGGTTTTGTATTTTACGTAGTTTTTGGTTACGTACAGGTAGCCTTTGTAATCGTTGGTTACGCCCCATGAGTTTTTCACGATATAGTATTCGCGGCCGTTTTGGTCTTTTGCAAGGCCTACGATGTGCATGCCGTGATCGTCGGTGGTCTGGTAGTTGTCGAACGCTTTTTGGCGGTTTTCCTGGGTGATTTCCATTTCAGGTTTTGGTTCGCTGAACATGGTGGCGGTTTCTTTGGCATCCATTTCTTCAACCGGTTTGGCCGGTACGTAGGCTACTCCGTTTTTATAGGAGAAGGACTTTTCGCTTACGTCGGTAGCCCAGGCCACGGAATAGCCTTTTTTCAGGGCATTGTCTATGATATCGGTAATTTCATTTACAGGAACGTTGTATACCTGGTCGAACGACCAGTTGTCGGGCACCAGCAGAGTGAATTTACTGTAAAAAGGATGATCGCTGAAGGATGAGAGTTCTACGTAGTCGTCGGGTTTAATACCTATAACCTCTTTGGCGAATGTTTGCGGGGTATAGCTCTTGCCTTTGTAATCAAATTTCTCAGGTACGGCACCTAAATAGGAGTCGATTACACTGGTATAGGCTTTCTCCCAGTTGGGTGTAAGGGTCCCGTTTGCATTTTTAACAACGGCTTCGAGCATGCCGGTGGTGATGGCACCCATTTCAGCAAACTTATTGTTTTTGGTACCATAGTTCAGGCCGGTATAGTTAATTTGTGGCACCGCACCGTATTTTTTGTACATGTTGATGACATCGTGCAAAGCACCACCATCACCAAGGGTTACTGCTCCGTGCATGCGTACGTAATTGATGCCTTTTTCAACGTAGGCGTTGCGTGCCGAGAAGATTTGCGACAATGCTACAGGGGATTTACCCATTCTGATCATCTCAGATTCAAGGAAAGAGTTGGTCGAGTAACTCCAGCAGGTACCAGATGAACCCTGATTTTGCACAGGTGTGTTCTCCAGATTGATAATGTCGGTGAATTTAAAGCCTGCGTTGCTGTTGGCAGACTGGTTGTTTTTTAAAGAGTTTACCAGGTTGTCCTGGGCAAATCCGGCAACGGAAGCAAGTAGCAGGCCGGATGCCAGAAATAGTGGTTTAATAAATGAATTATTCATGTGTGTGTTTAATGTTTGCAACAGAATTGCGTTTGTTTATCTTTGTTGGGCAATGTACAGGTTTTGTAGAAGAGCAAGAAAAATAGAAACTAAATTACCGGTAGCGCAACATGAAAATTACGGACTGACATTTCTAACGGATGTTTGCCAAATAAAAATGTTACCTTAATACAAATATCAAATGAAAGCAAAAGAAGTAACCCTATTGACAGGCTTCCTGGGCGCAGGCAAAACAACGGTTCTCAATGCAGTGATCGCTAAAAAGAAGGATGTCAGGTTTGCGATCATAGAAAACGAGATTGGGGAAGAAAGCATTGATGCAGGGCTCATCCTTAAAGGCGAGGATGATATCATCGAGCTCAACAACGGCTGTCTTTGTTGCACGCTGAACGAAAACATCTATGAACTGCTCAACAGTCTTTGGGACAAAAGGGAATCCTGGGACCACCTGATCATCGAGGCTACAGGCATTGCAGATCCTGCAAATATTGCACATCCTTTTCTCACCAGTGATAATGTGAAGCGCGGTTTTGATCTCAAAAGGGTCATCTGTATTGTTGATGCTGAACTTATTGAAGACCAGTTAAAAGATCACCCTGAAGCTATCAAACAGATTGCTTTTAGCGACCTTATTTTATTGAACAAGGTAGAGAAGGTGGCCCCGGAATATGTCACCGAACTGCAGGCGATCTTAAAAGCGATCAATCCTTTTGCAGAAACGCTGGTTGCAGAGGGGCAGGACTTCAAGGTCAGCAAATTATTCGCACGGGAACGCTTCGCCAATTTTTACAGTAACCCAAAACCAGTGGCTACCCCCAAGGGAATGTTTAGCCTGAGCACCGCTCAACCCGAAAAACAGCCGCTAAAGGCTTTCAGTAATTCCCACCAGCGTCACGAACACAGTGACATCGAAACTATCCTGCTCAAATACAGGGAAAGTATGAACCTCCATGATCTGGAACACCGTATGATGGTGTTTCTTATCGCACAGTCTACCAATGTATACCGGGTTAAAGGTATCATTTACAGTCACCAGTTTGACAGCAGGATCATACTGCAAACGGTAGGTAAATCGCTTTCTATCACACTTGGGGAAAACTGGCTTCCTGATGAAATCAGGGAAACCAAAATTGTGCTGATTGGTAAGGGGCTCAAGGTTTACGGATTTGACAAGATGTTCAGGACTTGTTTATTTTCCCCGGATCAGTTGAATTAATGCTGGGGGGCAAGTGATGGGGGTGGCACTGAACAGCTGCTGCTTCAGTGGCTCATCAGTATCAAATTGCAAACTAAACTTTCGATTCTGCGCTAAATATGTAAATTGGCCTTATGTATCGTTACCTCACTATTCTGTTTCCGCTTTTAGTCGTTTTGGTATCCTGTTCATCCCGCAAAGCGGTAAATGAACCGCCTGTAGAAAAGGGGGTAAGCAAATCGCTGTCTATTTATCGTAAAGCTGTATTAAGTGATATCCATTATCATCTTGATCTTGATATCCCGGCAGAAAAGATAAAGCCCATCCTCGCACACGAAGTTTTATCTTTCAACCTCAGTTCAACCCGGTTGGGGCTCCAGGTAGATTTTAAGGAGGATCCTTCAAAAATCAGTTCGCTGGTGATTAACGGACATCAGATTGAAAGCAACTATCAGCAGGAACATCTGATCCTGCCGGCAGCCTATTTGGTGAAAGGAAAAAACGAATTGCAGATTGAATTTACTGCCGGTGATGCAGCATTGAACCGCAATCCTGATTACCTGTATACCTTGTTTGTGCCCGACCGTGCCCGTACGGCATTTCCCTGTTTTGATCAGCCGGACCTTAAGGCGGTATATACCCTCAGCTTAAAACTTCCTAAAAGCTGGAAAGCCATCGCCAATGGCGAATTGAAAGATTCTGTAATCACCGGGGGCAATAAGACATATCATTTTAAAACGTCCGACTTATTAAGTACTTATCATTTTGCTTTTGCAGCGGGCAATTTCCAATTGTACACCGGGCTGGTGGGTGCAAAAACAACGGAATTCCTGTATCGCGAAACCGATCAGGCCAAACTCGCACCAAGTTTGCCGGCTATATTTTCTATTCATTCTGCCGCCCTCAGCTATTACGAAAACTGGACCGGTATCCCTTATCCATTTCAAAAATTTGGCTTTGTGGCCATTCCCGATTTCCAGTTTGGCGGTATGGAACACCCTGGCGCCATCCAGTATAAGGCTTCATCGCTGTTTCTCGATGCAGGTGCTACAAAAGACCAGCTGAATTCCAGGAACAATCTCATTGCCCACGAAACTGCACATATGTGGTTTGGCGATATGGTCACGATGGATTGGTTTTCTGATGTCTGGATGAAGGAAGTTTTCGCCAATTTTATGGCAGATAAAAGTGCTGAAAATGCAGGTGGGACTGAAGGTTATGCTTTAAAATTCCTGATTGATCATTTTCCTGCTGCCTATGCTGTAGACCGTACAACTGGTGCCAATCCCATTCGCCAGCCCCTGGACAACCTCAAGGATGCAGGTTCGTTATATGGTAATATCATTTACCACAAAGCACCTGTTATGATGCAGCAACTTGAAAACCTGATGGGTAAAACTGCCTTTCAGCAGGGGATAAGGGAATATCTGGCTAAATATGCCAGGAGCAATGCTTCATGGCCAGATCTGATACAGATCCTGGATAAACACACACCGGCAAATCTGAAACAATGGAACAAGATCTGGGTAAACGAAAGTGGCCGGCCTTTGATCAGTTATCAAATTACTTATCAGGATCAAAAGATCAATCATTTTGAGCTGATCCAAAAGGCCGAATACGGCACACAACGGGTATGGCCTCAAACTTTTGAGCTCACTCTGTTTTATCCTTCTTCGGTTAAAGTGATCAAAGTAAACCTTAACGCTGAAAAAACCCAGGTGAAAGAGGCTGTCGGAATGGCGAAACCTGTATTTATACTCTTTAATTCTGCCGGAGATGGTTATGGGCAATGGCCAGTAGATGCGGCATTACCGCAACACCTGTTTGCGATGGAAAAACCTCTGCACCGTGCCACGGCCTATATCAGTCTTTATGAGCAGATGCTGAGTGGTAAAATTACGCCTGCAGCAATGTTAAGTTCATTTGGCGGGGCATTGTCCAAAGAGCAGGAAGAACTCAATATCAAATTGCTCACTGGTTATATCAGTACAATTTACTGGCAGTTCAGTAGTCCGGCCAAACGTATCCAGCTGTCAGCTACGCTGGAAAAACAGATATGGGGCGCGTTGTTGCAGCAACAAAGCAGCAATAACAAAAAGCAATTGTTTAAAGCTTACCAGGATATCTTCACCAGTGCTGTGGCCAGGAACAGATTATATCAGGTGTGGAAATCCCAACAGGCACCTGCGGGGATTTCCCTGTCGGAAGACGACTACACGAGCCTGGCCTTTTCACTGGCCGTTCGGGATGACGCCGATCAGTCCATACTGATGGTGCAGGATACCAGGATCACCAATACCGACCGTAAAAAGCGTTTCGAATTTATTATGCCCGCTGTGTCGTCAGATCAGCGGAAACGCGACCAGTTTTTTAAAGAATTGAAGTCGCCCGCAAACAGGCAGAAGGAATCAAACGTGCTGGCTGCGTTGTATTATCTGCATCACCCGCTGCGACAGTCTTCAAGCCTGCGTTACCTAAAGGAAAGTCTGGGGATGCTGGAAGAAATAAAGTCGACGGGTGATATATTTTTCCCTCAATCCTGGTTGCAGGCAAGTTTTGGTTTGTATCAAAGTAAACAGGCCGCTGCAATCGTCCGCAATTTCCTCGAAACCAACCCGGGTTATAACCCGAGGCTGAAAGCCAAAATCCTGCAGAATACCGATAACTTAATGCGGGCCGAAAAACTGGTTCAATAATCATGAGGGGGTTTGACAGGAGACTCTTTGTTTGAGGATATCAAAATTCGTTTATAAATGAATAAGTCGGGCGATTCAAGGATAAAAACGCAACTACTGCAAAACCACAAACGACATTTGTAATACCCTGGCTTGGTAAATAGATTTATGTACGAATAATTTCACTATTCATTGTGAAATTATTCGTACATTAGTGTTTTAAAACCTAAAGAATATGTCAGCTACAAACGCATTACTTTTAGATAAACGAACAGAAACACTTCGCATAAAGTTTAGTGCGATTGATGTAAGCGATGATATGAAGGTATTTCAGTATGCCAGACAGGGATTAAAGCCCGGTCTTTTTTATGATTTCGCCGAAGCAATCAATATTTCCAACAAATCACTTGCCGATCTCATCAACATCTCATCCCGTACCATCAGCAATTATAAAGAGCAGAAAAAGCTTCTGGAGCCTGTTTATGGCGAGCACCTGCTGAAATTGATTGGCCTTTATAAAAAAGGGGTTGAACTATTTGGAACCGTAGACGAGTTCAGCTACTGGTTAAATAAACCTTTCTGGAACTCAAAAGAACGCCCAATGGACTGGTTAACTACGCCCGGCGGTGTAGATCTAGTTGCCGATGAGCTGGTGAAAATGGCTTATGGCGATGCTGTTTAATATTCTTCATGATAATTTTTAGAATCGGGCATAAAAATTATGTCACAACATTAACCGCTTCAGGGGCAAACGGAAGATGGGCAGCAGCAGGTCGTCCGGTGATCTATTGCGCCGAAAATATACCGCTGGCTTTCCTCGAAAACATGGTAAGGCGGCAGGGGGTGGGTTTCAACCAGGATTTTAAGATCGCCTTTATACACGTACCTGACGATCTCCTGATCAGCAGCGTCGAAGAGCGGGTTCTGGATCCCGACTGGCGTGATCCCTATGACTACAGCCATTGTCAGCCCTTGGGTAACGAATGGTTCGATCAATTGAGAATGCCCCTGCTAAAAGTCCCTTCGGCAGTAATGCCAGAATCCTGTAATTATGTAATCAATACGCTTCATCCTGATTTCAGAAAGCTGAAGATTATTGCCATTACCGATTTGGTGCCCGATCCGAGAATTGAAGATATCCTTAAACAATACCCGAATACTTCTGTCTGAAATTGGAGCAGAACAAAGAGGACCGAGGGATGCCGGATCGTCAAAGCAGCGCGGAGAACTTTGATAAGGCAACGCAGCGCGGAGAACGTCGATGTGGCAAAGCAGAGCGGGAGCACTTCGATAAGGCAAAGTAGCGCGGAGAACTTCGGTAAGGCGAAGCAGCGCGGAGAAATTCGATAAGGCAAGGAAAGGGGAGAATTGCTTACTGGTTGGGCATATCACGATCGTGATATCAGAGAATAATTAATTCCAATCAGATGACAACTAAATAGTATAATCTAATGTATATATAAGATGAGTGAAAAGATAAATATTGGTTGGATAGGGCTCGGTAATATGGGTACCCCAATGGTGAAAAACCTGGTAAAAGCCGGATTTGAGGTAACAGTATATAACCGCAGTTCAGATAAAACAGAAGCTTTAAGTAAAGAGATAAAAATAAGTGTGGCCTATTCGCCTGCCGAACTGGTTGCTACTTCAGATGTAATTATTACTATGCTCGCAGACGATGCGGCGGTAAAAGCCGTATACGAAGCTGAAAACGGAATTTTTTCCGCAACGGCAGATAAGAAACTCACCATGGCCGATATGAGCACGGTTTCACCAGAAACCACTATTTACCTGGCAGGCTTATGTACCGAAAAAGGGATCAGCTATCTGGATGCACCTGTTGCGGGTAGTGTAAAACCCGCTGAAGAAGCGCAACTGGTGATTATGGTTGGAGGGGATGAATCCGTATACCTATATGTCAAACCGGTTTTTGATGCGCTGGGCAAAGCTTCTATTTATCTTGGTGAAAATGGAAAGGCCAATGTTGCTAAGTTGTCTGTAAACCTGATGCTGGGTATTACGACGCAGGCACTGGCAGAAGCAGTAGTTTTTGCCCGCAAAAATGGCTTGTCGGCCGACTTGTTATTACCGATTATCAACGCCAGTGCTGTAGGCGGAGGCATGACGAAAATGAAAACAGAAAATATTATCAATGATAATTTTAAACCAGCTTTTGCACTGGACCTGCTGAAAAAAGATCTGAGGCTGGCAACTGAGAATGGAATGGATACCCCTGCTGGAAAATCTGTATATCAAACCCTCCAGGCTGCATCGGATAAAGGATATGGTGAAGAAGATATGATTGCGGTGCTGAAATACCTTTCCGACACAAATTAAGGACTATCTATTCAGGGTATTGAACATGGGCGCAAAGATTTTACGTTTTATATTTTTCGGTAATTACTTTGTCGGCCTGCTGGCCGTGGCATTGACGATTGAGTCAACCCTGCAACTTAAAATGCCGTTCAATTCCCTGAATTACTATCTCCTGCTTTTTCTGGCGCCTATTATATATTATACGTACGCGTACATGGGCGCCACCAACAGCCAAAATACCAGTAACCCCAGAACAGCATGGTATGGCAGGCACCACAATTTCATACGCTTCAGCCAGGTGGCCCTCAGCGGTATCTGCCTGCTGGATTTCCTCTACATGATTAGCCGCGACTACCAGGCAATTTTCCAGCTGCCATATCCTTACTGGATTTGTGTAGCAGTTGTTCTGGCGATAGCCATGTTATATTACGGTCTCGTACCCGTGTTTTTCTTCAATCTCAACCTGCGCAATACCGGATGGTTAAAGCCTTTTATCATTGGCTTTGTGTGGGCAGCCACAGTAAATATACTGCCGCTTATACTTTTAAGAATAGAATCAGGAATTGATATCGTAGAATCTTCATTGTGGTTTTTCCTGTTTATCAAAAACTGGATGTTCTGCACGGTAAACGCTATCATGTTTGATATGAAGGATTACGAGATTGATTCCAACAGTCAGCTAAAAACTTTTGTCGTACGGCTAGGCCTTAAAAAAACGATATTTTATATACTTATACCTTTATTAATCCTGGGTGTGATTTCATTGCTCATCTTCGCTGTTTACATGCAGTTTCCACCAGGACGGGTGCTGTTCAACCTTATTCCTTTCCTGCTCACTATTGTTGTTGCATGGTCCATGAACCAAAAAAAGAAAATCTTTTATTATCTTATCGTCATTGACGGGCTGATCCTTGTTAAAGCTATCTGCGGGATCATCGGGATGCAAATTATCTGATAAACCAGCCGGCGATCATGAAGCTGGGAGCGATTGTATACTTTAATAACAGCAAAACGAAAACCACCATAACAAAACCAACGGCAAAATGCGCAACAATTACGATCGGATCGCCAGGTATTATGATGTCCTCAGCAGAATGGTCTTCTTTCGCGCGCAGCTAAAAGCGCAGATCGACCAGCTCCACTTTATCCCGGCAAACAGCAGCGTCCTCATCGTCGGCGGGGGGACGGGCTGGATCCTTGAAGAAATTGCAAAAGTGCATTCCTCCGGGCTTCGGATCACCTATGTAGAAATCTCGGCAAAAATGCTCGACCTTTCCCGAAAAAGAAAGGTTGGGGCTAATGAGGTCACTTTCGTCCATTCTCCTGCAGAGGAGCTGGGTAACAGCATACCAGAGGATCAGGATCAAAGTCGTGCGGCAGATCTGGCTCAAAGTAAACCAGAAGTTCAGGCTCAAAGTAAAACAGAAGTTCAGGTTCAAAGTAGAGCAGAAGACCAGGATCAAAGTAGTGCAGAAATTCAGGCTCAAAGTAAACCAGAAGTTCAGGTTCAAAGTAGAGCAGAAGATCACGATGAAAGTATACCAGAAGATCAGGGTCAAAGTAGAGCAAAAGATGAAGGTCAAAGTAGTGCAGATGATTTACAACAGAACGCTCCTGCAACCTACGACGTCGTTCTCACTGCGTTTCTCTTCGATAATTTCCAGCAACAAACCATTACCAAAGTATTCAACCTGCTCCATCAGAAACTCAATCCCGGCGGCTTTTGGTTATTTTCAGATTTTTACCATTCAGAGGGAAAAAAATGGCAGTCTTACCTGCTCAAAGCCATGTACATCTTTTTTAAACAGATTTCAAACATAGAAGCCAGGCAGCTGCTCAGTACAGAACACTGCTTCCATGAACAGTCGTACCACATCCTGCAAACCCGCTTTTATTATGGAAAGTTCATCAAGGCAGTCGTCTATCAAAAAACTTAAGTACATCGATTTTTAATGTCGTTTTAATGCAAGTGTTGGCCCCGTGTAAGCAGCAGATAACAGGGATAGTGTAACAATCCTGCCGATGTTCTTTTTTGCAGCTACAGATGCCCTATATTAGAGAAACGACGATTTAAACTCATTCAAGGCCTAATTCTTTGAATTTAATAAGTTTTGATTTGAACGGAATATTTTCCCGGTCAACGTATCGTATACTTTTGTTGTGTAAGAAAAACACTAAGTAGAATATCTGTTTAATTTAATGCCTGCATGATGCCGCGACTACCCATTTCTACCCTTATTTGTTGTTCTTTATTATGTGCCAGTGCCGCTGTAGATGCCCAGACCTTAAATATGAAAGAGGCCATTAGCACTGCAATAGCAAACTATGGTACAATAAAGGCAAAAACAAACTACGTTAATGCTTCCAAACAAAGTGTTGAACAATCCAAAAGAGAATACCTGCCCAACTTTACCCTTTCCGCACAGCAGGATTATGGTACGGTAAACGGACAAACGGGGCCTTTGGCGCCATTAGGTCCGGGACTCAACGTTGCCTCTTCCGGGCCAACACTTGGCAGCCAAAACTGGAACGCAGCCTTTGGCGCGTTGTATCTCAGCAACATCAACTGGGATTTTTTTAGTTTTGGCCGTATCAGGGAACGCATCAATGTGACCAAAGCAACCCTCCGCAGGGACGAGAACGACCTTAACCAGGAAATCTTCCAGCACGAAGTGCGTGTATCATCAGCCTATCTCAACCTGCTTGCCGCACAACGTCTGGCAAAATCGCAGCAGAAGAACCTGGAACGGGCCATCGTATTTAAAAATAATGCCGTAGTGCGTGCCAAAAACGGCCTCATCGCCGGAGTAGATTCTGCATTGGCCAACGCAGCGGTGTCCAGCGCAAAGATCGCGCTTACCAATGCAATCGACCTTCAGCAGGAGCAAGCCAACCGACTGGGCGTACTGATGGGGGTAACGGCTACAGATTTTCAGCTGGATACCGCTTCCATTAACCACGTACCACAGGCTATACTATTGTCAGACACCACTGCCAACTTCAAAGAACATCCCGTACTTAAATACTACAGGAACCGGGTCGACGTCAGTTTGCAGCAGCTCAGTTATTATAAAAAACTCATTTACCCCACCTTTTCATTCATCGGTGTATTCCAGGGCAGGGCTTCCGGCTTTGGGGCAAACTATGTAAATAACCTCAACGATTTTTCCCACAGTTATACTGATGGTATCAACCCCACCCGTGCAAATTACCTGGTAGGGGTAGGGTTAACCTGGAACATCACTACACTGCTGCGTAATTCTCCGCAGGTAAAAGCGCAGCGTTTTACCAGTCAGGGTCTCGAAAACGAATATCAACTCGTAGACCAGCAGTTACATTCACAACTGGCCCTGTCAGAAACCAAAATCAGGAATGCCATGGCCAATTATGCCGAAGCACCTGAACAGGTTAAAGCAGCTTCGCAGGCTTATCTGCAAAGAAGCGTACTCTATAAGAATGGTTTAACTACACTGGTCGACCTTACGCAGGCACTATTTGCGCTCAACAAAGCAGAAACCGACCGTGACATTGCCTATACCAACGTTTGGCAGGCCCTGCTCATCAAATCTGCCGCCATGGGCGATTACAACCTATTTATTAATGAATTTTAAGCTTTTCCCACAGATATGAATTTAATACGTTTCGCACTGCGCAAGCCCATATCCATCATGGTGTTCGTTGCAGGTATGCTGTTCTTTGGGATCAGCGCCATGACCAGCATCAAGGTAGATATCCTGCCCCAGATGAACCTCCCGGTAATCTACATTGCCCACCCTTTTGGAGGGTATACACCAGAGCAAATGGAAGCTTATTTCGGTAAGAACTATGTAAACATCCTCCTGTTTGCCAACGGTATCAAAAGTATCGAGACCAAAAACACACAGGGCCTGATGCTGATGAAGCTGACTTATTATGAAGGAACAAACATGGCCCAGGCCGCGGCAGAGCTCAGTGCCTTGTCCAACAGGGCGCAATCCAATTTCCCTCCCGGTTCGCAACCGCCATTTGTTATCCGTTTTGATGCTTCTTCACTGCCAGTAGGACAACTCGTGCTCAGCAGTGCCACCCGCAGTAATGACGAACTTCAGGATCTGGCCAATACTTTTGTAAGGCCATCCTTTACCGCTGTACCGGGATTACTTGCACCGGCGCCATCAGGTGGTAGTCCCCGCTCTATAGAAATTAACGTCGACCCTGGTTTAATGCGCTCGCATAACCTGTCGGTAGACCAGATCGTCAACGCTATTAAAGTAAATAACCAGACCGCTCCTTCAGGAAACGTAAGGATAGGTGATATGAACTATATCACACCTACCAATTACACCATCAAAACCGTAAAGGAATTTGAAGATATCCCTTTGTTTAAAGGTACCGTTCAAAATATCTACCTTAAAGATGTGGCCGTGGTAAAAGACGGTGCAGATTTAACAGCGGGTTATGCACTCATCAACGGAAAACGCTCTGTATATGTAAACATTGCAAAATCCGGCGATGCATCTACCTGGGATGTGGTAAAAGGCTTAAAAGCCAACCTTCCTAAAATTCAGAATACCCTGCCCGAAGATGTAAAACTGACTTACGAGTTTGACCAGTCGGTATATGTAATCAACTCCGTAGAAAGTTTAATCAAAGAAGGGGTCATCGGAGCGGTGCTCACCGGTTTAATGGTATTGCTGTTCCTGGGCGACAGGCGTGCGGCACTGATCGTAATCCTGACTATCCCTACATCAATTATCTCAGGTGTGTTGTTCCTGAAACTGTTTGGTCAGACTATCAATATCATGTCCCTCTCAGGTTTAGCCCTGGCCATCGGTATCCTCGTCGATGAGTCGACCGTAACCATTGAGAACATTCACCAGCATCTGGACATGCATAAACCCAAGGCCCTGGCCATCTGGGATGCCTGTAAGGAGATCGCTTTTCCTAAATTGCTGATCCTCTTGTGTATCCTCGCGGTTTTTGCCCCTGCATTTACCATGACAGGGATTCCTGGTGCCCTGTTCCTTCCATTGGCCCTGGCCATCGGTTTCTCCATGGTAGTTTCCTTCCTGTTGTCACAAACCTTTGTGCCGGTGATGGCCAACTGGCTGATGCAGGACCATGTGTACAAACATGAGAAAACTGATCCTAACATTACTGATGACGAGGATGCCTTCAACCAGACAGGTTTAACCCTCGAGTCTGAACGCCATACGCTCGACCAAAAGAAAATCCTCGTTGATAAAGCAGCGTTCAACCATCCGCAAAAACTGACCAAGTTTGATAAATTCAGGAACAGGTTCATGCTGTTAATTGACAGGTTATTTAAATATACTAAGACTGTTGTAATCACCTATATTGTTGTCATTGTTGGCTTAGCCGTATTATTCCTGCTCACCATCGGGCGCGATGTACTGCCAAGGGTAAACTCAAGTCAGTTCCAGCTGCGTATGCGTGCCCCGGCCGGTACCAGGTTAGAACGTACCGAAGAAAAAGCCAATGTGGTATTGAAAGAAATCAAAAACATTGCCGGTGCAGACCATGTGGGGATCTCCTCAGTGTACGTAGGTCAGCATCCCTCACAATATTCCGTAAACCCAATCTACCTCTTTATGGGTGGTCCGCATGAAGCCGTGTTCCAGGTTTCACTGAAAGACTGGGAAGGTGACATGGAAGAATTTAAAGATCAGCTGCGCGGACATATCAGAAAAGTAATGCCAGATGTGAAACTATCCTTTGAGCCTATTGAGCTGACTGACAAAGTACTGAGCCAGGGATCTCCAACACCTGTAGAAATCAGGATTTCAGGAAAGAACAAAAAACTCAATGAAGAATTCGCGGGCAAAGTGCTGAGTAAAATTAAAGCTATCGGTTATATGCGCGATGCACAACTGGCCCAGCCGATCAAGTATCCTTCATTAAATGTACAAATTGACAGGGTGCGTGCGGCACAGCTGGGGGTCGACCTCAACGATATCGCCAGATCGCTTGTAGCTTCAACCTCTTCATCCCGTTACACGGAAAAAAATACCTGGATCGATACCAAAGCCGGACTTTCTTATTCCGTACAGGTGCAGGTTCCTTTTAACCAGATGAAAACCAAGGATGATATGGGCGAAATCTCCCTGCTGCAAAACACTACCCGCCCAACGTTAAGTGATGTGGCTACCATTAAGTCTGACACTACCTATGGCGAAGCCGATGATATGGGCGCCACACCGTTCCTGTCCATCACCGCCAATTTACACGAAACCGATCTGGGTACCGCCAATAAAGATGTATCCAAAGCGATTGCTTCCATTGGTAAACTGCCAAGAGGGGTAACCGTAGAACAGGTAGGTATGGGTAAAGTGCTCGACGAAACATTGATCAGTCTGCAAAACGGTTTACTGGTGGCCATCGTGGTGATCTTTCTCATGCTGTCAGCCAACTTCCAGTCGTTCCGCGTACCCGTTGTCGTACTGGCCACAGTTCCAGCCGTTGTACTGGGCTCGCTGGTGGTATTAACTTTGTGGGGCTCAACACTAAACCTGCAATCTTATATGGGTATCATCATGTCAGTTGGGGTATCCGTTGCCAATGCGGTGATGCTCATTACCAATGCAGAAGAGTTACGTCTCGTGAATGGCGACGCCTTAAAATCTGCACGTGAAGCTGCAGGTCTGCGTTTACGTCCAATTATCATGACCAGTGCGGCCATGGTAGTAGGTATGTTGCCAATGGCAATCGGCGAAGGCGAAGGCGGTGAAGCCATTGCACCGCTTGGCAGGGCGGTAATCGGTGGATTACTCGCATCCACATTTGCGGTACTGCTGATCCTGCCGATGGTATTTGCATGGGTACAGGGAAATGTTCCTGTCAAATCCCCTTCATTAGATCCGGAGGACGAAGAAAGCGTACATTACATTAAAGGTTTACAAGAGGTTAAATAAGTTAAGAACATAGATCAAACAGAATGAACACAACAATATTCCGTCGCAGCACAGTTTTACTCAGCAGTATTGCCCTATTAACTTTCCTGGGGAGTTGCAAGCACAAGGAAAAAGACGATAAAGATCCAGGTGCAGAAGTGGCAGCTATCCCAACCTTTGTGCTAAAAAAACAGGAATTGTCCACCGCGCTCAAAATGCCGGGCGAGCTGATTGCGTATCAGCAGGTAGATATTTACGCCAAAGTGAGCAGCTTTGTGAAAACCCTCAATGTAGATATAGGTTCTGAAGTGACCAAAGGTCAACTGCTCATGACCCTTGAAGCACCCGAGATCAGCTCACAGCTCGCTGCGGCCGAGTCGAGGCTCAAATCACAGGAAGCAGTGTTTACCGCAAGTAAAGCCAATTACGACAGGTTGCTCGAAACGAGCAAAACCCCGGGTACCATCTCCAAAAACGATCTTGATCAGGCCGTTGCCAAAAGAAATTCCGATGAAGCGCAGCTCAATGCAGCAAAAGCGGCTTTCAGGGAAGTGGGAAGTACCATCGGTTACCTCCAGATCCGTGCACCGTTCAGCGGTATCATATCTGCCAGAAATGTAAACTTAGGTGCATTTGTAGGGCCTACAGGTTCAGGTTCGGCCTTGCCGATTTTCACTTTGCAGGATCAGAAACGCCTCAGGCTGGCAGTTTCCATTCCCGAATTGTACACCGGCTACCTCAAAGAGGGCGATGTGATTTCCTTTACCGTAAAATCGAAACCAAACAACCTGTTTACTGCAAAAGTTAAACGTATGTCGGGCGCCCTTGATACCCGTTTACGTGCAGAGAGGGTAGAAATGGATGTTCCAAATTTAACCAAAGAATTGCTGCCAGGCATGGTTGCCGATGTTTCCATTCCACTTCCTTCAAACGTCAGCACTTTTATCATTCCAAAAACAGCTTTAGTTGACGGTGCAGAAAAAATATACGTTATCCGCTCAAATAAAAACAAAGCTGAGCTGGTTGAAGTGAAAAAAGGTCGTGAAACCGAAGATAAACTTGAGATTTACGGTGGTATTGCCGATGGTGACGTATTGGTGACGGTAGCATCAGAAGAAATACGCAGTGGCGATAAAATTAAATAGTAATAAACAGGGAAACACATTGGAATTGTAGTTTTTTAGTCCTTTTCTCATAAAAAGAGTATTAAAAACAAATATTTTACAGAATAACAGGAGGGACATATTTAAATTTTGCGCAAATTTAACACGTGAAAAGAAGTATGTCCCTTTTGGAATTCTACCAAATGTTTGCTGCAAACAGGCCAGATGTTGTTATTCCCGGCTCCATAGAGGATGAGCATATGGGACATTTCAATGTATTTAAGCGCTCCGGTTATTGCACGCTTAACCCTTCTCCGTACAACAGGAGGGATTTCTACAAGATCTCGCTGATCATTGGCAAGGGCGTGCTGCATTATCCCAATGAAAAAATCGTCATCGACGGTCCGGCTTTATTGTTCAATAACCCCAAGGTTCCCTATTCCTGGGAAACCACTTCAGAATTCCAGTCGGGTTACTTTTGCCTCTTTACCGAAAGTTTCATGTGGCACCGTTCACAGCCTTCCAGTGATCCCATGCTGGCCAGGATCCAGGATGTGCCCGTGTTTTATTTGGATGAAGCACAGGTGATGGCCATCAGTGCTATTTTCGAAAAAATGCTGGCCGAAATTGATACCGATTATTCCTACAAGTACGACCTTATCCGCAATTACGTCAACCTGCTCATCCACGAAGGGATCAAAATGACCCCGCATGAGAAACCAGGCGCCAAATCGCCCAATGCTTCCTCACGTTTGGCCACTTTGTTTTCAGAGTTGCTGGAAAGGCAGTTCCCTATTTACAGTACCGACCACATACTGGAACTGCGTACGGCAAACGACTTCGCGGAGCGTTTAAACGTGCACGTCAACCATCTCAACCATGCCGTGAAAGAGATTACCGGAAAGACTACCTCAGAGCATATTTCCAAAAGGATAGCCAATGAGGCCATCTCCCTGCTCAAACATACCGAGTGGAATATCTCAGAAATCGGCTATTGTCTGGGCTTCGAATACCCTGCCAATTTCAATATGTTTTTCAAGAGGCAGACCACCGAGGCGCCCAAATCTTTCAGGGAAAATCACCAGGAACTGGCAGGTGCCAGAAAGCGGTAAAACATTTCTGAAAAATCTACGTTATCATTTCATAATAACTATTGACAGTAAGTAAACATCCCAACTCATTTTTCTCTTTGAAGTGGAATTCCGGTATTTTAACATTTTTTAACACTAAAAAATGGTAGAATAGCTATGAAATTGAATTCTTCATTGGAAATGATCATTTTAGATCGTAGATTGAGCTATTGTTATCCTGTACTGCGATAAAAAGACTTTTAGGCCCGGCGTTTTCTATATGAATGATATTAAAAAGAAGTCTTTTTATACACTGATTTTTCTCACTTTTCTCTTCTCTTTTGATGCCGCTGCACAAAGCACGGTAGTTACAGGAACCATCACTGATAGTAAGGACAGAAATCCTTTACCGTATGTTACCGTGCTCTTTAAAGGTTCGGGTGTAATGGCCAAAACCGATGCCGAGGGGCATTTCCGTTTGAGCAGTCCCCAGCCCTACACTTTGCTTCAGGTAAATTATGTAGGCTACAAGGGCGTGGTATTAAATGTAGTGCCCTCTACCACCCAGGTAATCAATATCAAACTGGTAGAAACCTCACAAAGCCTTACCGAAGTTAAAATCAGTTCCGCTAAAAAAGCGCGTTACCGCAACAAAGACAACCCTGCGGTTGAGCTCATCCATAAAGTGATTGAGCATAAACCCATGAACAGAATGCAGAGCGATGTGGCGGTGGAATACCAGCAGTACGACTGGATGCAGTTTTCCCTCAGTAACCTCAGCGAGAAATTCAAGAATAAAAAGATCTTCAAAAAATACCAGTTCCTTTTTGATGTACAGGATTCCAACGAAGTAGGGGGAAAGAATATCCTTCCCGTTTATTTACGTGAACGCCTCTCGCAAAATTATTACCGCAAAAACCCTGAGAAAACCAAGGTGGTTATGCTCGCAGATAAACATGTCAACTTTGACGATGGCCTGGTTGACAACAATGCCATCGGTACCTACTTCGAAAGAATGTATGCTGATGTGAACATTTATGATAACAATATCGTATTTACCAACAGCCAGTTCCTCAGTCCCATAGCAGATGGTGCGCCGGCTTTTTATAAGTTTTTTATCACCGATACCATCAAGACCCACAGCCCAAACCTGATCGAGCTTTCCTTCATTCCCAGGAACGAAAACGGCTTGTTGTTTGAGGGACGGATTTATATCACCATGGATGGCAAATATGCCGTTCAGGATGCTTTCCTAAAAACAGGCAAGGGCGTCAACATGAACTTTGTCCGGGCAATGGAAGTAAAGCTCAACTTTGATACAGATACCTCAGGTAAGTATCACCTCAGCAAAAGTCACTTGCTGGTAGATTTCGGTTTGGGTAAAGAAGGGGGCAGGGGCTTCAAAGGAGAAAGGACCGTCATCGTAAAAAATTACAAGTCCAACGTCTTGTTACCCGACAGCGTATATCGCGGCGAAAGCCTCGTGGTTGCAGAGGGTGCCGACAAGCGGTCCGACCAGTACTGGACAGAAAACCGTTTAGATACACTGGCCAAAGACAAACTGAAGATTTACAGCAATATCGATACTCTGGGCAACATGAAATCCTTCAAGCGACTGATGGATGTGGCTTCGATTTTATTCATCGGTTACAAACAATTCGGCCCCGTAGAGATTGGCCCTTTTTATGGTTTCTACAGTTACAACAACCAGGAAGGTTTCAGGCTGCGCTTTGGTGGCCGGACCACTACCGATTTCAGCACACGCTGGTACCTCGCTGCCTATGGCGCCTATGGTTTCAAAGACCAGAAATGGAAATACTTCGGCAGTGCCGCATACTCGCTCAACAACAAATCAATTTATAAATTCCCCCAGAGTTTCATCCGTGCCAGTTACAAAAAAGACATCGATATCCCGGGTGATGAATCCAAAACCTCTGTTCCCGAAGACAATATTGTTTCTTCTTTCAGACGTGGTACCAATAACCAGTTTATCTACAGCGAATTCTGGCGTGTAGAATACATGCAGGAATACCAGAACCACTTCTCCTTTAACCTCGGTTTCAGAAGATGGCGACAGCAACCTGCCCAGGCACTCGTTTACGACAGGTTTGTCGACGGCCGTCTCGAACGTCTGGATCATATCGTCAGTTCAGAATTTAACCTCGAACTACGTTACGCCCCATACGAACGTTTTTACCAGGGTAAAACCCGCAGGGAACGTACTATTGAAAAGTATCCGGTGTTCTATCTCAACTTCGCCAATGGCGTTAAAGGATTATTGGGCGGTGGTTACAGCTACCAGAACGTCATCGGTACCATTGATAAAAGATTTTATATGTCCCAGTTCGGGCGGTCAGATGTGCGTTTAGAAGGTGGGTATATCTTTGGTAAAGTGCCTTTCCCCTTGCTGGATATCCATCATGCCAATCAATCGTACTCGTACCAGGTTTACGCTTATAACTTGATGAACTTCCAGGAGTTTGTGAGTGATCACTACGTCAGCCTGAATGTCGACCATAATTTTAACGGCCTGTTCGTTAACCGTATCCCTCTGCTGAATAAGCTCAAACTCAGGGAGTATGTCACCTTCAAAGGTATAATGGGCGGAATCAGGGATGAAAATGATCCCGGATTACATCCTGATATCCTTCAGTTCCCTAAAAACGGCGAAGGTGTGCCAACCACTTATTCACTCGGAAGCAAACCTTATATCGAAGGTAGTATCGGCATCGGGAATATCTTTAAAGTATTGCGTTTTGATATGGTCAAACGTTTCAATTACCTCAATAACCCGGGGGTGTCAGAATATGGTTTACGCGCCAAGGTGCAGTTCGAATTCTAGAAGACTTCATTTAATCCTACAAACACGCCCCGCGAGCCATAGTTTCCAAAACCATAGTCGATACACAGGTTCGAGCGCGTATGTTTGTCGAACAGGATCCTAATCCCGGCGCCTGTACCTGGTTCCCAGTAGTTGAACAGTTTCACGTTTTCCTGGTTGCTCGCAGTTTCCATATTAAAAAAGGCTACACCGCTGATCAGTTTGTTCCTGGTAATAGGGAAGCGGTACTCCGCCTCATTGTAAAAGTAAGAAGGCCCTTTGAAACGGCCAATGGTATAACCCCGGCCAATCCGCTGCGGTACGTCACTTCCTGTACCCGGCAGTTCCAGGTAGGGGAGCGAACCATTCAGTAAATAAGAGCCCCAAAGCCAGTACGCCAACACATGCTCAGGGTTTTTGGCCGACAAACTCCAGTACTTTCTCAGTTCCGTTTTTAGCTGCAGCGAGTTCTTTTCACTTCCCAGCCATTTCTGGTTGGCCCGCATAATCAGGTCTACGTACAAACCTTTGTATGGGCGGTAGGGCTGGTCGCGCGTATTGTATTGCAGGTTCAGCAGCAAACCACTCGCGAAATAACTTTTTGTCGGGTAGTTGTTTTTGACGCTGTAAAGGTAATTATAGGTTTTCTTGCCTGGCACATCCGCCAGTTCTTCGTCTATACTGGTGTAATAATTAAAGGCCAGTCCTGCACCCGCATAAAAATTGGGCAGGAAGTTTTTGTATACGTTTTCACTCAGTTTAATGTATTTGAACCGGATCGGGATCTGTTCTGTACGCTTCCCTGTTGTGCCCAGTCCGTGGTCCAGCACCACGGTTTTTCCCAGGTCGTAACTCCCCTGAAGGTTCCATTTATTTCCTTTGGTATAAATATTATGGGTCAGCTGAAGTAATGCCAGTTCATTGGTAGATATTGCCGTATACGCATCAAATACTGATA
>Ga0247734_1000902_pt1 | contig 23960 bp, 19 predicted proteins | sample UWRJL103311B2_FD_180933 | JGI IMG/M metagenome (GOLD analysis project Ga0247734, IMG submission 180933) | Plant litter microbial communities from Arlington Agricultural Research Station in Wisconsin, United States - UWRJ-L103-311B-2 | ecosystem: Environmental > Terrestrial > Plant litter >... | reverse complement strand
CAATCGATTGAGAGCAAATAAAATGCGGCGGCGTTTGACGATTGGGGAAGCACAATTCCTATTGTTCTAGCTGCGTGACAGTAGCAACAGGTGCTTCCACTGTTGAAGCGAGTTCCTTCAGACAATGAGGGCTGGTATTGAATTGTCGTGGGGCTGTTATTGTTGTCGTGACTTGCGGATAACCTTCACGTTCGTCGAGGGCGGTAGGGGAGATTGAGCCGCAACAGGACTAGCTGATTTTGGAGTGCCGGGACCAGATTCACTGTGTGATTGACGTCGATATACTATTATATAGGAGAACAGGACAATTCCCCACGGTTTTCTTTCACAGTAGCAAGAATTGGAGTTATGAGAGGAAGGTTGAAAGAGAGAAACAAGAGCAAGATGCAAAGCAATGTGCACTACTCCTACTCCAGCTCTGTTCTGCTCCACTACACTAGGTACATAAATGATACCGTACATACGATCCCATCCCATCCCCATCCCCATCCTATACATACCCATCGTCGTGGCCCATATCAAGACCACAGGTCGCGTCTGTAGAAGAATACAATCGCGTACGTTGGGCGCTCTCAATCAAAGGGACCCCTAGCAAATGCAAGCCCAGATCAAAACAATTGCCCAAAGCGGCAAAAACCGTTTCATCCACCTGTCTGATTCGGCCGCTGTTGTGAAGCAGAAGGCAGAGGGATACGCGTTTGCATTGGCTGGTGAGTCTTCAGGGGCTGAGAGTTGGGAGATGATTGGTGAGCAGCGCTTGCATTGCTTTTTACGGCTGAGGATAGAAGCCAGCGTGGTAAATAACAACAACACCATATTTCTAATTCACTTCTCAGGGTGGGAGGGGAGCTTTGCATTTTGGTTTCGTTATGCTTTGAAGCTTTATATGGCAAGAATTTGCATTACTTTCTTCCTTCCCTCTCCTTTTTCTTCCACGTTTTGCTAAATGTTAGCTTCCTTACCTCTGTTGATTTCACCTCAAACGGACAAACCCCGGTCACGTCGCGGTCCAAGATGTCAAGTTGCATCTATATTCCTCACGTTAGGTATAAGGTATTTCCTCCACGTCTTGAAACTAGAGCCAGCGGCTCGCATTCACGCGTCAATCATAACAAGCCAAGTTGGGATATTTCAGCTTCTCGTGTATAAAACAACCAACAAACAGAATAATGATTTAGCATAGGGACAAATAATTATGCACCGAGTGCGTGAGGACTTGGCCGGCCAATATTGAGCTGTGTTTTTGCTCAATATCGCCTTAAGGTCATTTGAGTCACGGATCGGCTTTCTCAAAGCAGAGTAGAAGCAAGTAGAGACATGGCTTTCTTCCTTTTCGATCAAAAGAAGGACCAAGGCACTTTAGCAACACCAAGTTGAGGCAGGGATAGCTAGCTGTAAGTAGCTATATTGAGGCATCTGATAAACATAAATGCGTCTGATGATCCTCATATCTTTGCTTTCTTGACATGATTCCGATTACTTAACAACAAGAGTAAAAAACCTTCTATCACTTGGACTTTGATTTCATCTTGGCCGCCGCAGCTTCTTGTCCCCTTTTCGAATTGAGCCCTATACCGCTCAGAAATGCAATCCTCATACCTATTGTAGTTACACAAAATCAGCAAATCACTTCATAAGTAAAAGTAATGATGCTTCAGAAGCACCCGTTCCGTATACTAAACCCTTCGTAGCGCAGTTAAGGGGAAATCAAAAGTATACCAAATCGAGGTAGAATGCTTAGGAACAGTACGAGAAGAAAAAATACGTACTCGCCCCAACATAAACAAACCCGACGTTTCCCCAATGCATCGCATTCCAGCTCCAAGCACGGTAATAGATTCCAGGCCCAAGCGAGCGCACACTGTAGAGATGACCCAAATCTGCCATCAAGAGTCCGACCAATACAGTTTTCCAGACTCTGAGATCGGAAGTCGAACGGAGCACCAACTGCGAGACGGTACGTTAGAAACAAGTTCACCTAGATAAACTTAGGAGATGTTGCCGGATCATGGGTTTGTATAAGATCCAGAGCCTATGGGTACCCAACCGATGGAGGCGTCCCAGTATACTTTTTGGTCATATACTACTGAACAGTACTGTATCACCCAATGGAACCGCTAGAATTGCTAAAACTGCTAGCTTGCAACATTCCGTACGCACTGTCCGAGCTTCAGGTATTTCTCTGGCTACAAGTGGATCAGACTTACAGCTTCATTTATCGCAAACAGAAGATACAAATTTGCCAATTGTGAGAGCACAATACTTGTTGACTGAGGAATTGCCGATGTGGGCGACGATGCCGCATGGGTCATTTGAAGGTAGTCATGCTGTTTGAAATGTGCGAAATATGCTCCAACCAGGGCACTCAATGGCTCGATGAACAGAAAGAACCAGGTGTACAAAGGTGGAAGCAGGAAGTTTGAAGCCATCGCGAAGTCGGTTGTTGTGGTTGGATGAAAGGGGGAAGATGGACAACGTGCTGCTTGAGAGCACTAACTATCTTCTGTTCTTCAGCTAGATTTCACCAGTGCAACCAGCTAAACATGAATACACGGTGGTCGGCAGGGTGTTTTATGTGAAGCCAGAAGTAATCGAGGGTCAAGCGTAGAAATGAAACCCAAATGCTTTTTCATTTATTATCCGATCGTCGTTGAATTTGACTGCAAACGGGGTGGAGAGATCGACCTCCAGGTTTGATACTGTATTACTGTATTATATTGGAGAGAATCCACATGGATTGAATACCACACCACACACGACACACCATACGATCCACGTCACGCTAGGTAACTGCGTATACTAGTCAGTGTACGTTGAGATCTCCGAGAGGTCTAGTCCTGCTGCTCCAGGTGTTTCTGCTGGCTGCTGCTGCGGTTCCTTTCCGGCCGGAGGGTTTTCTTTCCAGGGATGTTTGTTGCTACATACTACTACTACTGTATAAAATAAGTACTTGCGGTACTCCGGACGTACGTAGTCCTGTACGTATGTACAGTACTACTGTACTTACAATATGTAAAACTTGTGCCTATGTCATATGGCGTGTACTCCGTAGGTAGGGATGGAGAAAAAGGTTGTTTGGATGAAATCTCACGTATGCGCCAATTGAATGGATGAAATATCGACACTGCACAAACTAGTCAGAGTCATGAATCCTTTTTTTCCCTCCTACGGCTTGCTCAATCTCAGTAGTCACAGCCACTCACTAACGGTTGGCCGCCATCCTGCGAAAATATAAGGTTTCATCGGCACGGCTTCAGCCTTGCACCTGTAGGTTACCGGCAAAGAACAAGGGAAGGGGGCGAACGAGGGCAAATTTCGCATAACTGTAAACAACAGCGCCCAAACCTTCTAACACTTCATTCACCCTGCACTCTCTTCCCCATACCAACCTCTTTTCACACGTCACCTTCACCCGGGGATCTATAGCCTTGTTCCTCGTCCCTCCTTTCCTCGGATTCACCACGCACAGTCTTTACTGCTTACTGTCTGCAACAACAACACCGACAGCCCCCATCTTAAGGGAGACCCGACTGCTCCGCCCGCCTGTATACATCTGGTCTCGCGCACCATTGCCCAAATTTGAGAGGCTTCACTGTATTCAACCTGTATTGCTGTGAAGGTGGGGTTTAGATTGGGAGAGACCGGCGACCGTTACTTCAGAAATCTACCGTCACCACCATGCCGTCTCGAGTCTTTCCCCTCGACGAATGGCAGTCCCGAGCCTCAACCTACGAAGCCTCAACCACAGCAACGGCAACGACACTCTCTACTGTAGACCCGTTGGCAGAACCTAAATCCCGAAAGCGGCTTGCATCTCTGCCTCTGGGAAGTGATTCCGGCATCTCTGAGGGATTCGGAAGGCTCTCGCTGGGGGAGCCAGGACACACAGTGGAAGACAAACAACGAGGTCTACGAGGTCTATTCAGGAGGGCATCCGTCTCAATCAAGTCCAGAACCACAAGGCGCAGACACTCCCATGCCGTCCAAGAGCGGCCCTCGACGCCCTGGATCAGCAGATTGAGGGAGGCTGCAAGTTTCAACCGTCAGTCGAGGATACCTTCACAATTTGAATTTGGAGGTGGACCGGTGGATTCCTGTGAGGAACTCATGGCTCCTATACCTGGAAATGGAGCGGCACCCCCAGTCATACCTCGAGGCAGCGGAGGAGCTGCTCGTGCAACAGCAGCGGCGCAAAATGAGTACTTTGTGAGGCATCGCCAGCTCCTATCCCCCGACGATCAGCTGGGAGATAGGGAGAGCGGTATTGGGATAGCATTGACAACTACCGAGCCCGTCCAATACGATAGCTCGATCAGTCGTGTAGACTTCGTTTCCCGACTGCCAGCAGAACTTGCCATCCAAATTCTGGCTCACCTTGACCACACCGCCCTGGCCAACACTGTGCGCGTATCAAAGATTTGGGCTCGCATGTCAAATTCTCCGCATATTTGGCGCGAAGCGTTCCTGCGGGAGAAATCGCGGACCTTTGCGACGGGGCGTCCTATAACCCCAGGAGCAGGCCTTGGAATGCCAGCATACAAGGCTGATAACCAATGGATGAACTTATACAGAATAAAACAACAATTAGAAGACAATTGGAGGGAAGGAAAGGCGGAGCCGGTTTACTTGAACGGTCATATGGACAGCATCTACTGCATTCAGTTCGATGAGTGAGTTAATAGTCTGCTAGCAGAACTTTCAAATCTAACATTTAACAGGAACAAGATCATCACTGGCTCACGCGATAAGACAATTCGCGTCTGGGACATGAAAACATACCGCTGCAGCCTCGTAATCGGGCCTCCAGAGGTTGCGCTGAACCCCGATATTATGATTGGAATGGATGGCAAGCCGCAGCATTACGCTATGCTGTCTAATCAAACTAGAAGGTCCGAATGCACACCAAAAGCAGTCTCATTTGATATCCATCATAGGCAATCGATTTTATGTCTTCAATATGATGAAAATATTCTAATCACTGGATCCTCGGACGCCTCTTGCATTGTTTACGATATTAAGAACGGATACACTCCGATCCGGCGGCTGCAACATCACACCGCAGCTGTCCTTGATCTGGCTTTTGACGAGCGGTATATTGTTACATGCTCCAAAGATGTAAGTATTTGCGTTTGGGACCGTCATACGGGCACGATGTTAAAGCAGCTCCGGGGTCACTCAGGACCTGTAAACGCAGTTCAAATGAGAGGAAATACAATTGTCAGCTGCAGTGGCGACTTCAGAGTAAAGCTTTGGAACATTGATACTGGAAAAAATATTCGGGAGTTCTCTGGCCATACGAAAGGTCTTGCTTGTAGTCAGTTCTCCGAGGACTCAAAGTATATAGCATCAGCAGGCAACGATAAAATCATACGCATCTGGGATGCAAACACCGGTGAATGTTTACGGAAGATAGAAGCACACGACAATCTTGTTCGATCGCTACACATAGATTCTATCAGTGGGAGGCTCGTTTCAGGCAGTTATGACCAAGATATTAAGGTGTTCGATATAGAATCCGGTCGCGTTCTTCTCGAGTTCCCAAAATGGCACTCTAGTTGGGTGCTCGGCGCCAAATCAGACTATAGACGCATAATCAGCACAGGCCAGGACCCCAAAATACTAATCATGGACTTCGGTATGAATATCAATGGGATTGAGATGTTGGAAAGCTGAGGAGAAATGTTGTACCAACACATATATCAACAATGGTTTAATGGTGTTAGAAAAAGGACTGAAGCAATTCTAGCATGGATGAATGATTGCATTTTCGTTGGCTTTTACAATGCCCTGGCGTTTGGCTATTGCATATTAGGGTAAAAGTTGAGGCCACAACTTTTGTGGAAGTGGCATATCACGAGATCAGAGAGCGTTGTGTTTAGCGTTGAATTTTGCTTGTACTATTTTGCATCAAGTTAATTGAGAGAGAACTCTACAACATTGTTTGTTGAATTGAATGCAGAGATTTTTAACATGTCAAACAGACCACGTCTGACCATATATGCTGCGTAGTCGATGTTCTCTGCACACTGTCATTTCGCTAGACTCTTCTGCAAGCTTATAGTACATGTTTGTGGGATACCTATGCTTTAGAAGTCTTTCGATTAAGCTGTTACAAGATAATTGAGAATGCAGATACATACACGCAAAGTAGTCTCTCACATATCTCATTTTGGCATAGTCTTTTGGATGGAGAAGTGAAAATAGTATATCACATAACCAAGATAGTTAGCAGTTATATAACTGAACCTACTACAAGTACTTACTCAACAATTACAAGGGTTAGTTTTGAGTCTCATTTACCCAATGGCCTCAGGACAATACGTCCTTATTAGTTCTAAGATGCTTTCTCAAAGACTGTTTCCCAAATAGATATAAGTTTTTATAACATCGATTCCACAACTACTGTTACCAAGACAGCCTTAGCTAATATAACTATATACACCACAAAAGTGCTAATCCACATAAACCATAATTATAATGCTGTTGTGTTCTCATCAGCTGCAGCCTTCCTGACCAGCGAGTTCAAATTGTGGCACCATTTATTATACATATATACAACTATTATAACATTATCTGTAAAGGCAAGACTACGGTCCATCCCCTTGGCTCTACTACTTGGACTACGGCAATAAAGACCTTCTACTCAGAAGTCGGGACTCAAGCTGCTCCGATGGCCCTGCTTTAGTAATAGAACCCTAGTTCAATATATGTGAAGTTTTTAGGCGCATCATATACCACCTTGCACACGTTTTTAGTATAGGAGTGCGAGTTGACTTTGGTGCGCTGTCAAACGCATGTTTGATATGTGAGAGTTTCCCTGTTGGTTGCTGTCAATTCAATGCGCTTCTTTAGTATATTTCCAATCAAATCCTCAAGGGACTTCAGGAGAGTAATAGCACATCACATATAATGTCCTAACGGTCAGAATGAACAGAAATATTCTCAGGGCTGGCAGAACTATTGTAATTTTGTACAACTTTAAGAGAATTCAGAAACTGACCATAAGAGTTTATATCCGGTTTGAAAGTACAAATAGAATAGTCATACGATTAGGGCCATATCGGTTTCTTTAGGTCTTGCAAAAACTATAAGCAATACAACTACTTTACAAGCTAACAAGTCTATTTTCCACTATCTTTCTGCAAGCACCATCTATATGGTATATAAAATGCGACTATCCCCATCGACTCTACCGTTTGCAGCCATCAAAGAACATCAATCTCAAAGATTTCACAAGGATAGATTCAAATGACAGGCGATACCAGAACTGTGCAGACCTCATCACGAGGAAAAGTAGTGGACTACACCTGCAGAGTATTGATTTGCCCGTTGGCACCAAACACCCTTGCCGCGTCTTGTTTTGCTAGCTACTTGGTTACTTAGTGCAATTTAGTGATGACTTGATCGTATCAAAGCACGAATCTTTTTTGTAGGAGGAAAACGAGGAGTTATAGGGAGATTATTTTGTACAGCTAGATCAGTGTTTAGGACTAACCCAGATCACGTACAAAGGAATTAATACTCTGGTCCATAACTGGTACACCTATTTGGAAAATTCGAACTGGGAATTCCATCAGTGTTCTAGGAATGTAGCTTTAGAAGGATCGCCTTCTACCTCAATACACCAACGATGATGATGTGGTAGCAAGGCCCTGTACGCACCAAACAGAAGCCTTGGCATTACCTGCTCAAAGATTATGCCATTCTCATCATAGATTAAGACGCAAAAATAGAATTTCAGACTATCTTACATGTGTATAGAGGGCTCCGACCTCATTTGTTTTAGCCTCAATGATGGAGGAGGGTGTTGCAAGATATGCTTTTTCAAATTGCAGGAAAGCTTTCGAGTAAGCACTGTTCTCTTCTAATATCAAACCCCAGTTCTAGTAGAAATCTGCTAGGAGGTTCGAATCCACCGGGACCAGCTTTCATTGACCAGCGATCGTTCACTCTGGTTTAACAAGAATATCAGCCACAGAATCCCCAAAACCCAATTGATTGTCTGTCTTCGCAAGGGCTAAAGAATTGCGAACGCTAACTTCCACAGCCCTGACAATCAGTTCTGTCCTGAAAATCAATCGCGATTCATATCCCTAACATCCCATGCGGCATATTATTATGTCCACTAGCGATCTAGCGATCGAGTATTGTTCTCGAGCCTGAACAAAGTCTCCATGTTCGTAAGAGTAGTCTCCCATTGCCGTTAAATCTACCACCTAATTAATGGTATCCAAGATGGTTTTGATTGTTGACGTTCCCATAGCTGTGATCTTTTCTCGATATTCTTGACTTACGTTTCCAAGAAGCTTGACATCTATCAGGGGTAACTTTGGAACATCCAAATCTTGCATTGGTATTGTATTCTTTTCTGGTAATACCGCTTTTGTGAAGTTACTACCACGAATACCATTAAGTCCGCCCACTAATAATTCTGCTATTCGAGGAGAGCCATTGAAAGATCCAAGCTTGATTGCTAATGTGCTCCTTATCTGATTCTCTGCCCATCTGTGTGACTCTGACACAACTTCGTTCAAGAGATGTATAAAATGAGGACAATGCCTAGCAGCAAAAACCGTAGTAGACATTTTCGATGATTGGGCTTCCGCAGCGAACCTCTTCAAAAATATATTCTGTTGACGCGATTTTAGCAACTCAACCTCCATGTTTATACCATTTACTCGGTGTGGCTGTGGTCTCGTTTTACTGTTAACATGTTCTGTCGCTGGGGCGCTCTGGGCTGGTTGCTGTTGAAGGTCATGACTTTGACCCTTCGCTGTGAGAAAACATATTTGCTTGTTCCTTTTAAATGGCAATGGAATGCGCCGTTCTTCAAATTTGAAATTATTAGGAAGTATATATCGTGGTGCGAGTTGTTTAGTTTTTATTACATTACATTCGTGCTGACTTCCTGATTGTTCTGGTAAGCTGATATAGATTTCAAGGGCGATGTGCTTGGGAGTAGTGATGGCAGCTGGATTGCCACATATTGGTATAATAATACGACACTTGCGTAAAAGCAATTTATTTAAATTTCTCTTTGGGTTTAGGGTGAATATGAAGAAATTATTTTGTGAATAGAAGTATTGTAGGCTTTCTGTAGAGATGAGCTTTGAGACTTTGAATAAGGCTGTCTCATATACAAGTTTGTAGGCGTCAAGCGATATACATGGGCCTACGGCGTAGGCAATATTTTGGTCGAGAAGAATATAAGAGTAGTTGTTTTTTTGGATTTCAACTGGGATTGTTTCAAAAGCTGGAGGCATTTTTGATGTGACGAAAGATGGTGTTTTTTTTTTATGATTGTTGTCGTCGATTTTGGATAGCTATATCGATAACTAGTATTAAAAACAATATTTTGTTAGCCTCGCGTAAATCTCTAGAATTACTTATAAATACTGCCTATCAACCTTTTAACTTACTATAAAAGTATATAACTTGAAATTATGAATATGTAGTTATTATATTTCTCGCTGATTTTAGTAAATAATTTTCTCTCTCTTATAATGTACGTTAGACTTTTAAACAAGCTGTGTATTTTAAGCTATATTTTACCTTATAACTATTATAAACAGAATTTCGGTGTCAGACCCTTTGAATACGGGGCACCACTACACTCGTATAGAGTATATGCTCGTTGTATTTGGTGGTGATCAACCCGTTAGTGAGGCCGCATACGGCCGCACATTCGGGCCAAGGTATGGCCTCGAGCTTATAACATCACGTGACCTATATAATCCGAGGTCAACATTTAAATTTTTTACTTTATGTTTTTTTAATAGCTATAACTATATATATATACATATGAATAAGTATAGTTTAATTTATTTTGTATAGGTATGAGGATGGTATTGGTAGAGAAGTATTAGTTGTAGAAAAGGTGTTCCGATTGATACAAGAATACTCTATGCCCCTACTACTATTCTAATCTAATAGAGAACCCATATCCGATTCGAAACCTTATATTGGAAGCATCTTAGGTAAGCATCTTAGGTATGAAGGAGCCTCACACCTTCACAATTGTAATTCAGTCAGTAGAACAACCAGGCGTACAATATTATTTTATTATTACAACGTATATCAACGAGATTAACATAAACTACTAGGTACTTTTCCTGGGATCTTAAATAGTCAGGAGAAACTTAATTATCTATGTAGTTCCCCCCCCCTAAAAAAGCCCTGTTGGGTCTAAATTTTACATTTTCGTAAAGGTCGTTAACCTGCTTCCATCATTATAGAGCAGTCACGCTCCACATATTCCCCTGCGGTGCCAAAACCTCACTAAAGATCAATGAGTACAACACCGTTTCCTCTCCTCAATCAAACATTAAGGGGAATTTCTACAGGCGAGACTTGGGTGCAAACATAATCATCTGGTCCATTCCCACCAGCTCTACAAACGGTTGGGACGTCTCCAGTTCCCCAGAAGCCAAACCTTTTCCACCTGTTAACACAACCTTTTATTTACTTTTAGAAAAGAAGCAACTTACGCAAAAGCAACCTCATGGTAGACGACGAGTCCATAGTCGGTTTCTGTGCCATTCGATAGAGAAAATCGGTATTTGCTCTCTCCGCAATTGTAGATGGTTGACAGTTTTGGGCCACTAGCGGTACAGGCGAGGTCGGTGGCATTTCTTCCGGTGAGTTTGAAATCAACGACATCAACTGTTGATCCGTGGCGACGGACAAGGAAGTCTGTAACTGAGGCGATTTCGTTTGGCGTAGGTGTGGATGTCTGGGGGTTTGGGGCGGCCGCTGCGAGGGTGCTCAGGAGAGCGGTGATGGTGAGTGTGAAAAGCATCTTGATAGTGGTATTGAAGTGATGCTTTGGGAAATTGGTGTGTAAATTGGTTTTAAGTCGGGCTTTTTGATAGAATTGGTATAATGTGTGGGAATGCAGTTCACAAATTTGAGCGTCAGTGGTGGTTTTATAGAGCTGAGCTTGATACATGACGTGGATGAGGAGATGATATGATCTGTTTAATACGAGAACTTGGCAAAGGATCTCCACATACACAAGCTTATTAGAATATGTTTCTCGGTCATTTCACTCCACATTCACGTCAATCCAAATTTCCTCTGCCCAGTAATACTTGATGGGGTAAAGACTTGCCGCCGGCACTCATACCCTCACTTTCCCAACCTCCCCCACTTCTTTTAAGCGAGGTACCTATGAATAGCATATGGCCAACTTCCGGTGTCCATTAGGGGCCGCAACTTGAAAGACGAGCCTCGGACTCTGTTGTACTCCGGAGACACTGCTATAATAAAACCACAAATGAAATGGCTGTACACACATGATAAAAAGATAAAACATAACTACAGTTGTTCCTACCTCGCAGCTGCTATACCATAGCAAGCACGAAAGGGGATGCCAGAAATCTAAGGATCAGACACGGGGGTATGTATAACTCCCTATAAACCACTATAATACCAACATTCTCGAAGGAAATGCTTAGAAAGCTATATTTCTCGATTGTATTTATATTTCAATAGTTACTTAGTAAAATTTAAGTCAGGAATCGGTCTGAACATAACGACCTTTATATCGTTGGGTCTGCCCCATCAATCATTGGCGATCCCCATTTCTTCCTTGGTTCTGATCAAGGGCTCATTTGAGGGCAGTCTATGGCCTCGCTCCGCACCGCACCTTTGGAACACCGAGGGTGGCAAGCCTTGCTGAAAAGATTTATCTCAAGATCACTCGATATCAAGCAAGGGAGGGGAGCAGTGTACTCCGTATATTTATTTAGCTAGAGAAAAACCACACAAATAGGAAACACTTTGCACTAGCATGTTTTACAGCGGATGCAGAACTAGAGGTAAAGGAGCATTTGCAAATAAGGGGATTATATCTTCTAAATGTAACAGCAGCGGTTTATTTAGTTGGTCTGTGCACGGTTTGGCTCCAAGCTTCTGACAATCTAGTCGTGCGAAGTTAATACAAGGCCGTGTATATCAATACTTGTTCTCAAACCCGGTCTCTTGTTGTACAGTATCACCGCATTGTAGTAAGAGCGCCACAAATTACTTGACAATGGCTCGGCATTCATTGATGTAAAGAAATCCATGTATCACAGCGACTATCATAATAAATCTAGATTCTTGGAAGAAAGGAAGTTTGTGAATTCCTTGTCTATCAGAAGAAGCTTACGTGAACAACACAGCCAAAGATGGACATTTACTACTCATCAATTATGACTGGCATGTAAGTTATCTGGTTCACTAGGCATGTCAAATACCGTTAACCAGAACCACATGAAAATCCGACTGAATGTTTCAAGAGGTGGTGAGTAGTCAAGTCCGACTAGCGAGCTTTGCTACTTTTCCCAGGTAAATCAAAAAGTATCTGAACGTCTAATGTACTAGCCATTTACTATTATCCTGGAAATTACTCACAAACTTGGCCAATCTAGAGGTGAACTGTGTTTCTGCAAGTTTGATTTTATTGTAGCAAGATAAATAACTAATGCATGCATAAATAGCACACTGATACGATGAGCCATACGGTGTTAACAGGTGATGAGTTTTCCTCCAAAAGTTCTCTACCATTTTTGTCTTTGATATGCTTCACAACAATGACCCTTAACAGCTTCTCCTGCAGGATGATACACTAGCAAGATTTGAAATACAGGTTTCCGAATATAGCAGACTGGTGTATGCATTACGTATCAAACATGCTTGCTCCAATATTTTCAGATCCAGTTACTACTCGTAGTTCTGGAGCCTTTGCCATCAAAATCGGTGTTTGGGCTAGCTTCAGGTGATGTGGAGCGTCTGACATTCTCGTACCAGTCCTTTGCCATTTGTCGTAAACCACTTCCCGGTGGTTTTCGGTCAATTCTTGGACTCCATAAATTCTCGATTCTAGCATGTTCTGGGTCATCGCGAACGGGTGAAGGTGTCCTGCACAACCACTCGGACTCGGTTGGCGAGCGGGAGGTAATGTTGTAAATTCTTTCTTGATCTTCATCCTCTCCGATCAGCATACTCTGTTCAGCCACTAAGAGATCGGAATCGGTAAGTATTTTTGGAAGGGAGCCAAGTGGTGAGCTACGTTTCCTTCGGATCGTTATATTCGGCAAAGTAAAAAGCCCTCCAAGCGGGGGCGAGGCTATACCTCTTCTCTTCTTCTTCTCAGCTGGCGACAGTTTTTGCGGTGATACGGGACTTTGGCTGGAAGTAGATGCAGTCTTCGGACTTTCGACTTGTTCTGCTTTGATAATCCGGTTTTCTTTGGAGATCGAGCGGTGAGGTGTTACCTTTTGTACTACTGCGACACCCAACTCTGGTTCTGGAGACATCGTATCTCTCTCAAGATGCTGTATTAGAGATGGCGTGAGGGAAGGAGAGACGGAGGAAGAAGTTGATGTTGCCATGGACAGGTTCCTCGAGTGAGTGGTGAGTGGTGGCTCGGGTAGTGGCCTACTTGTTTTCAGCTCCAGTAGACTATATTTGGTTTTGGCAGGTTGTGGCGATCCGTGCGAGAATCTTGATATGGGAATGTTGCTGTTGTGAAAGACAGAAGCGGTTGTTGAGTCCTCCGGACCTTCGGCGAACATTGTGTTCATCCAAGTCATGGCAGGGCTAGTAGCCGACAGAGATCTTCGATGTTCCCTAGTAGGCGAATCTTTGAGGATTTTATTCTCCATTTCATCTCCGCAAATAGGGATCCCCACATTCACGGACGGATAAAGGGACTGTCCCAAAGTTAGCAAGCCGTGTCGCATCTATTGGATATCTTTGGTAAAAAAATACTTGTGCATGAAATTGTTTAGGATTGCCATTTAGAGACAAAATACTAGCCGAAGGCATTAATAGATGCTGTGGGTGGTCCGAAGGAATAAGCTCCTGGGAGATCAAAGTCTCCCAGCTTCTATAATGAAATTTGAAGACAGCAAATGGCTTGTCTTTGGCATCCTCGAGGTGATAATCGTAGAACTTTGCATCCTGCGGATTGTCAAGTAACCCGCCGGTCGGCATCCTTTTATCTTTAGCGATCGAACCAGAGAGAATATGAATGTGGAAGCTCACACAATACCGTAATCATCTTGTGATTTATACACTAACGGCTCAGGAAGCTTTCGCTTTCTACCAAGTGCTCGATATACCCGTACTTCAATCAGCCCTCCATCATTAGCCGCTGAAAGCGCTTCTGCCTTGTTGTTAAAGAAGAAAGAGCGAGTCTCGGTCCCGTTGTTCTTGTAAAGAACTCCCTTATGTTGATAGTTCCAGCGATCGCTAGGGTCAAACAATGCCTTCATAATCTGTCCGCTAGGTCTCGTCTTCGCGTTTGTGCCCCACGAGGTGATGTGGCGGCCATTCATGAATAATTTGAAGTAGTAGAAGGATGACTTGGCAGAAGCAGCTTCTTCAATATTGTATCGAAGCCAGAACCGAGCTCCTACTGTGCTATTAGTGTGTGTGCCGTCAGATAGAGTCAATGTCAAGTCTCATTTACCGGACAAAGATGGGATGTAGCATGAAATAGACGATTGCTCTCTTCCAAGTATCTTATCCGCTTTGCTCTCTCCAGTCGACACACTCCGTGGGTCAATATGTGGAAATATTGTACTGTCCTCAATAGCAGGGTTTCGATTGGTAAATTGAGTGCTGCAATCGGGATGGGGAAACTCGGGATGTGTTTTCAATTCCCATTGCGACACAATGGTCAGTTTAATGCCCTTGAAAGCAGGCATTACTCTATGAGGAGATAGTATATGATGAGTCGAGCAGAGTAAGGTGGAAAGTAAGATTGATTGTTGAGTTGAAACTAATGGCAACCCAATATATCAAAAATGGAAAGCACGACGCTCAGCCTCGGCCATGCCTTATCTGGTACTTCTCTCAAAAACGAATTGAAAGATATTAATACGTAGATGCCAAAACTTAGACACAAGGTCAGTTGCGAGAATGATAGCCTTCAAAATTTGTTTTAAGGAAAGTAGAAGGATCTGAAAGACAGCGAGGTAGTTCCCAAAGTTAAGGGTTTCTAGATCAAGAAATTATAAACTTGTATGACCCAAAAAAAACCCCTACTTTATTACGCTCCTGTGTTCCCCCCTCAGAATGAGATAGAGTCAAAAACTTATTTCGTGCGCGGAAGAGCAACAGAGCAAGCCGATCCAAAAAAGCCTAGAAACGACGAGACAATGTAGATCATCTTATGCGACATTACGCGCACTCCAATTTACCGACGCCTATGTTGTCTTCGGCTCCCTGATGGTTCAGTATTATTACCACAGAATTTCTTGAGAGCAAAGCGCAAAGAGCAAAGAGCAAAGAACACACAACGCTTGGGTTGAACATAATTCCCATCCACTGCAGTATATGAGTATTCAAAAGAGTGATTGACAGCTGCGGTCTTTGATCATAAATGAATAACCAACATAATACCCTTTAAGATAATTTCAGCGACGAATAGACTTATCCTGCGGTGTAAAATTCGCTTGCATTGTGAATACAACTGCTCTTATATCTTTGCCATGCCCCTTCTGGTTTCTGGTTTGGTGTGACAAGATGCCATCACTATCTTCCAAAGGCAACTCCTAATTTACAAGATCCTAATGTTGTAACATCGCCTCCGCTCACTTCGTTCCAATGACAGCCTTTGAATCTTCCTCCTTGCCCAGCAACCCAAGATTTCTTATTTGCCCAGCCTTTGGTGCATCGTCTCGAGGGCTATGAATCGCCGATTTTCGATATGCTGTCTGCAATTCCAAAACCCTTTTCGCCTACACCATGAATATGTTATTAGTTTAATGATTCCTACTGAGGTCTCTAATGGCAGATCGTAAGGTGCGGGGTTTGCCGGCGGCAACATACCTCTTTCTTATGGTGCAAGCACTCGTAATAATCTTCTAGCACAGGCATACACTTTCGCTTTCCTGAGTCGTCTTCGGAGTTTGTGTTAACGACATAACAAGCTAGAACCTCTTGCCAGAATGGAAAGCATCGTGATTGACCTTTAGAGAGCAGCGTTAGCAATTGGACGGTCAGATTTGATTGGATGCTGATATCTCCTGGTGTTCTACATACCACCGTTGAGACCATAGCCAGATGACATGTTGGGCGGTCAATTGCTAAGATTCATAGATGTCTTGAGACGAGATGGAGGTTGATGAGTGATTTTCAGGGCCTCAGGCCAGAACGATTGAGGAAGTAGCCTGTAACTTTTGTTATGCCAAGACCCATGCTATGCTATCTTACGAGCTGGCCATACAAACCGGACAGCTTCTCGCAAATGACTTAGATATATCAGGACACCACGCCTTTTAATTTCCTAGCAGAACTATGAAGTATGGCGAGATCAACCATCTCTCCCGCAAAAGCAATACTTTTGGCGGTTCATCTGGCCAGCAATTCTGATATATCGAACCTACGAACCCTTATATCCCAAAATCGAAAAGCACTGAGAACAGAAATCGTCCTGCGCATCCTGCTGAGCCATCTACCAGAATGTGTAGACCCTTCAGAATATGTGCCGCTGGTACAGGAGTTGATAGACGGAGAAACAAGGGATATTGAAGAATTACCGGTCGATGCCAGTATCCTGAGCGAAATCACTGAGAACGAAGCAAGTAAGAGAGTTAAAAGGCTCCATTTACTTCCTGTAACATGGCCGAACTCCCCGGCAGATGGCCCTGACGATCTTCTGGCTCGATTTCTTATACATAGGTCAATGCGAATTGACCAATATACTGGTTTGATTGATCAGATACCAAAGTTGATTAGCCCATTTATACCAGGCTCAAATGAATTGCGAGCTTGGATGATCACAACTGTCCTGCCTCTGCTAAGACTTAGCTATGAATACCATCCAAACGAACACATCATGACCACATTAGGCACTTTCGAACGTATGAGCGATGAGGAGGGGCTTGCTTTGCTCCTGTCAGGAACTGGGAAATCAAATTCGGCAAGTGATGGCAGGGACGCAAGTAAAAATAATGTTGGGCGAGATTTAAGAGGCTTGGTTGGGCCTTGGATGTATGGAGACACGAGATCAAAAAGGCGTAAGCTTCGCAAAGAATCAAACTTGAATGGCCAGATTACGTTAGCGCAAGAAGAGACTCCTGACTCAAAGGGAAAGTATGCCGGTTGGGAAGAAGTGTTCAAGTGGGTGACATCTCAAGCTAGGACTTCCTGGAAAACTGCGGTTCAATTGATCGAACAGTGGGACGGTCCTGGGGATGTTGATCTTGGTGGTTATGAGGACGGGACTGAAATTCTGGATGATTACGACCAGCAATATTTGGAACAGCGATATGCGCGATCAGCTTTAGCTTCTGCGTATCTAATTCCAGATATATCCTTAGAAGCACTCTTGGGCATAAACTCAATTCTAACACGCTTAATACTCCTCCTGGATATTGAAAAATTACCAACCCTAGAAGCTGCAGGAGCACTGCTCACACCAGTGATGCACTTAGGCAACGTTCTTTCTACCAAAAATGGCATTTTCCTACGGAATAGCTATATGGAGGAAGATAATGTTTTGACTTGGCCCAGTGAAGAATCTTTGAGATTGCTCCATGCTCTGCTAGTCAGCGCATATCTCTTTACTAAAGAGGGGACTGGAATTACGATAAAAAGAGCTGCGGAGCTTACATTATTGCAACAAGAGTTTGAACAAAGAGAGGAGTTCAAGAGACTACTTCTTGTACACAATAGCCGTGGTCCGAAAGGTGATGACAGATATTGGGCTCGTACAAGGAATGAAATATTATGGCTGCGAAATTGGGGCGCAGAGGACTTGCCTGGTAATGTTGCTGTGAATGGTCGAGGCATATTCGGGAGACTTTCAAAAGAAGAAATTGAAGTCTCACTTCTAAAGACCCTTCTGTCTAACAATAGGATCATGCTCGCACAATCGGTATATCAAAACTCGCCCGAGAAACCCTTGTCTTCGAAAACCTTGAATGATACCTTAATAACGGCAGCTATGGAGGCTTACGACAATGCAACCAATGGCAATATGACTAGAGGTGGAGTCAAAAGATGCCACGATATTCTCAATGCATTTCGTGACAAGCTGGAAGAATCTACCAGGAAACAAATTGAGGCACTGATTAAAGTGACGAATGAGATAAGCGAATACCGTTTGGTCATCAAGAAGGAGCCATTTAAGCCTGTGGTTCTACGCGTGCATAGCGATCCCGTATCGATCCTTGGAATGATTCTGGATCAAAACGATGGTGCCTACACTCGTGTTAATGACTTTATGATAATGGCGAAACAAATGGTTGAAGCCGGTCTAATCAAGAAAGACCAGTCTACTACCCAGAAGCGTGTTATCAGCATGTGTATAGACGCTGCTTTGGCGGATGATGACTATGAGACAGCGTACTCATACGTGATGACACGCCTCTCAAATGTTGCAGGACCTTCGCGTACCACCAACAAGTCTCACTCACGCAGCTCATCAGGATTGACTGCTGAGATCCTCCCAGTGGTGCTTGATGATTGGTCTTGGAAAGCCGCGTTGCAAGCGGGCAAATACAGGCGGAATCAGAATACGGTTAAACCTACTCATTTTGGAAATTCGAGTGGTAACATAGAGATTCGACATTTACAACAACGAATGGATTGTCTTGCATTGGCACTTCGATTCGCCCCATCTTCTGCTTTGCAGGAAATCCTCAATGCCTATCGTCGCTGCGAGGAAGAGCTAGAAACCAAGATGAGAGAAGAAGAGGAGGAGGAGGCGGCTTGGGATGATCAAGGTGATAACCAGATCATGCCAGGAGGCTTCGCAGCATCAGCACCAAAACGGAAGCAAGACTCTGGTCATGGAACCGCAGAAGAGGCACCAATGTCACTGTTCGATTTAGCACGTGCCAGCACTGCTCGTGCCCAGAGCGGACTTGCAGCATTGTCAGTCCTCCAAGGAAACAAGCAATCTGAGCCGGAGAAACAGCGACCTCTATCCCAAGTTAGTGCAGATGGAAGTCTCGATTCAGGCGCACAGAGGGAGAGGAAGAGGGATCAGATCAGGAATGTAGCTGCTGGAACTTTGGCTAGTGGTCTTGGATGGGTACTTGGTGCACCTGCACCTCGTGCTGATAATTAAATGTTGGGTCTAGGCTTGTTTAGCAAACATTGATTGGATTATGGTCATATACATGGGAATTCTTTCGGGCTTAGCGGGCGGGGGGGATAGCATATACTTTGGCGTTGACAAATTCGGGTGCATAAATATAACCACATATATATTATTATCAAAAATGTAGTGATGTCGATACCGCCAGTATGGTTCATTCTCATTTTCTGCCGTTTCAGCCTACATATGCACACCCCGTCTTTGATAATTCCCATTTGCAAACTGAGGCTCCGAGCTAGCAAGCCAGCAGTATACACAACAATCCACTCTGAAGAAACAGAACCATACGCCAATTCGCATTAAGCACGGTCCTGTCTCTGTACAAAAAGAAGGAACACAGATACTTAGTGGTTTGAAAGATAGCTAGTGAAATAAGGAAAACCTTTTTGTTCATTGTCAGGTGGAAAGAATATGGAAGTGCTCCGCCAAAAACCATAGGCCAACACCCAAGAAGTGTTCTTCGCTCCCATCAAGCTTCCTCGCTGTCTATCTTTCTCTTTTTCGTATCAGAAGCCATTCCAGCCTGTATCCAAGCTCTGCTGGCCTCGGCATGCTCCTTCATCTTTGCTGGATCTTTGGCCAACTCCTTGGCCTTATGCGGATCGGGGACGTGTCGCCCTTTCTCGACACCTGGCCGGGCGAGCATTCTGTCGTCCCAGGCCTTTAGAGCCGGGAATTCGTCGATATTGACTCCTGCCCAGAAAGCCGACGCAATCCAACCCCAACTGATCGACCAACAATTAGCAATAACACAATTGAGTAAAGCTTAGAGTTGGCCAGCATATTGATTGCCTTCACATTTTCAAAGTAACTTCTGAAAGATATAATTTGTAGAAAGACTCACTGGGCAATGTCTGCAATGGTGCACTTGTCTCCTACGAGATATCCCGAAGTTGACTTTTCCAAATGGGCATTCAAAACTCCATATAAGCGGCGGGTTTCATTCACGTAACGATTCACCCCATATTCAACTAGTTGTTAATTGTGTCAGTCTCTCATACTGAAAGCGTACTTGGAGAAAAACGAAGATTTTCTGGATTTGCAAACTCCTCTAGAAAGGGAAACTTCATTCTCAAAAGGTCACTCACTGCGTTCTGGTGCATACCGTGAGAAATGATTGGCTTGTCCCTGCATAGGTCCCACTCCTGCGTTGAGGAAAAAGAGCTAGAATAACTGTTAGCATTGTCCGAAGGGCCAAAACCAGATGGTTCGCTTCAAGTTGGTTTGATATTAATTTACCCAATTATTAACCTCATAAAATTCCCTTGTTCCGCGAGGATAGGAGATCTTATAATCTTTGTCATATTGGTCGACAAGGTACTGCTGAATACTGCCACTCTCAAAAAGGTTGATGGCCTTTCCGTCACTGAAAGTATCCGTCAAGGCAGGAATCCGGCCGTTGGGATTGATTTCCAGGAACCAAGGTTCTTTTTGAGTGTTCTTGGAGATATCGATCTTGGTCACTTTGTACGGCAATCCTAGTTCTTCAAGTGTGATGGATATTTTAATGCCATTTGGAGTTTGGCTACATGGAAGTAGTTAGTAAAACGTATAATACTTGCATAAATTGAGAACGAGTTAATCTGCTGGCTGTCTGGATCATCATGATAGCTAGATTACAAAAAAGAAAGATGTGGTACGATACGTACGTGGTATAAAGGTGGATATTGGGTCGATCAGCCATGATTGATTTCAGCTTTGGAGGCTCTGTCTGGGCACAAGTGACTACGAATAATAGATCTCAGGAGAGAGTTGTAAATAATTTGCTGTGAATAAGTACTGTATGCGAAGGGTTTCCTGGCAGTTCGCGAGCAATTGGCTGCCGAGCTGCCCTTTTATCTACTCCCTCGGAGGCTGGCTAATACCCCACTGTGCAGTCCTGAAAAGAAGCCGTAGCCGTGTCGTGACGTGATGCTCACAAATCATCAGAACTCCAGAACCAAAGGAGGTCGCTTCGGAGATAAGGATATACATGGTGTTCTATACAGCTTTGATGAGCTTAGTCCTCGTTTTGTGTTGAACCGTCAAATGATTCTGTTCCTTTTCCAAAGTGAGAATGCTTTGGAGGGTTCATGCAGCGAGGAGTAAAGTGTGGATTGTAGATGGGCCATAATCAGCGATCTGAGGTTTGATCTAGAGTAAATGTAATAAGTACAGTAGTCTCCACCTGAGTTCCAAAGAATCGAATCTGACCCCGGATCTTCCCCTCTCCTACTGTAACATCCCGCTGCAGATTGTTGTAACAAAAGGTACAGGTGTACAGTGCTTTCTGGCTTGGCAGGCTGCATGCACTATGAATGTGATCGCTCGCAAGGACATGTATCAGCGAATGGCCACTTCATTTGAATGGAATAAATCGTAACATTCTTCCTAGTGGGGTTTCCAATCCGCCATGTACCTTTTGGTCTTGAGGTTCACCAAAAATTACAAGACTTTCCAACCTTGGTTTCGAGAACTGCAGAGGAAATGGTATCTGTTAAGACTGAACATACATACTCGTGGCTGGTGTATGTGGCGGGACTGACTCGTTCTGGGTTGTGTGTGCCTAAGGCCGAACGATTACTCTCCAGGCGATCGATTGTCTGCTGCGCTGTGCTAGGGTTCTGTCACGTGTTACTTGGCACAGCATATTCCCTTTTTAGGACTGGTTCATCTGCCTAGCTGGGTGTTGGCGTCTTGTTAATAAAAACACATGCGCATCCAGCTCTCTTTCATCTCATAAATTGGCCGAAGCGCACAGCATACAGCATACCTGCTTGGAACGTACCAGTGTTGATCTACTTACCCTTAACTACTCACCATGGCGTGGAGATCGCAAGGTACCACAGGCTCAAATGCCCTTCCCCTAGGAAATCGTCGTCGCTTTGGAGGTGATGAACAGGCCTCTCCTCCTCCTCCTCCACGCGACGATGGCGGTTACAACCCATCTAAACCTTCCTTCCCAGAGGGAGGTTACAAACGTGGTCGAAGCCCAGTCAGAGGTTCGTACAGGCTATCCTACAGCACCGTGTTGCATGCTAACTGTAACATAGCCGAACCAGCTGCTGATGGAGGTCGCGCTCGCAAGAAGAGAAATCGTTGGGGCGACTCGACTGAAAACAAGGCTGCCGGGCTGATGGGACTTCCGACTGCTATTATGGCCAATATGACCAGCGAACAACTTGAGGCTTATACACTCCACTTGCGAATTGAGGAGATTAGCCAGAAGCTTAGGATTGATGATGTTGTCCCTGCCGACGGTCATAGGTATGTCCAACCTCATCTTGCAAATCGTCGCCCGTTAACATCAAGCAGATCTCCTTCTCCACCTCCTCAATACGATAACTTCGGTCGACGTGTTAATACCAGAGAGTTTCGATACAGAAAGCGCCTGGAAGATGAGCGCCATAAATTGATCGAGAAGGCTATGAAAGTCATTCCTAACTATCATCCACCACAGGATTATCGTCGTCCTACTAAGACACAGGAGAAAGTTTACGTGCCAGTCAACGATTACCCAGAAATTAACTTCAGTATGATTGCTAACCCTCTAACACCCACTCCCCCTGCTTCTAACCCATGTTTTTCCTTACTGTGTGACACTGCGTGGCATTCACGAGTGCTGCGTGCTGTCATCACTAACCTGTCATACTCACCTTTTTGCTCCAAAGCTTTGATCATCTACTAACACTCAGCTACTTCCCTAAGTCGGCTTACTTATTGGCCCACGTGGTAATACTTTAAAGAAAATGGAAACCGAATCACAGGCCAAAATTGCCATTCGTGGAAAAGGATCAGTGAAGGAAGGAAAAGGTCGTTCTGATGCCGCTCACACCAGCAACCAGGAAGAAGATCTTCATTGCTTGATCATGGCCGACACTGAAGAAAAGGTCAACAAGGCTAAGAAGCTGATCCACAACATCATTGAAACGGTATGTAATCACCCTCAACCCGTGCCTATAGTTCTCTTGAATGATACTAACCTAGTACAGGCTGCGTCCATTCCAGAAGGTCAGAATGAGCTCAAGCGTAACCAGTTACGTGAGCTTGCCGCACTGAACGGTACTCTTCGTGATGACGAAAACCAAGCTTGCCAAAATTGTGGTCAAATTGGTCATCGCAAGTACGATTGCCCTGAAGGTCGCAATTTCACCGCCAACATTATTTGCCGCGTCTGTGGTAACGCTGGCCACATGGCCCGAGATTGCCCTGACAGGCAACGTGGAGCAAATTGGCGGAACGACGCTCCAGGTGGTGGCGTTCCTGGCCCAGCAGCTGGCCGCATTGGTGCTGGAGATGCTGTCGACCGGGAGTACGAGGTGAGCTATCCAGACTCGATTTCCTTTCGTCCAAAAATGCTAACCTATATAGCAACTCATGCAAGAACTTTCCGGTGGGGCACCATCTGCTGATGCTCCTCGTCGCATTGAAGCTGGAGCGGGTCCTGATCAAGGTCCTCCTGCTGATGGCGACAACGTTAAGCCATGGCAGCGTGGTCCCACTGGTGCTGCTGCTCCATGGCAACAAAAGAGTCGTGGCGACGATCGTGGAGGTTACGATACACGGGATCCGGGTTCTTCTGCAGCTCCTTGGGCGAAGGATCGTGGCCGTGGAGAAGATAATCGTGGCGACTATTACGGGGGTCAGAACAGCTTCAACGGTCCACCAGCAGCACCGTCTGCAGCTCCATGGCAACAAGCTCCTCCTGCCTACCCCGCTGCTGCTGCTGCACCCGGTGGATATGCTGGCTATGCGGCACCTGGCTACGGTGCTGGTTATCCTCAATCAAACATGGGAGCACCTCCTGGTCTCGCTGCACCTCCTGGATTGAGCAACGCTGGAATCAATGCTCTTTTGCAACAATATGGTGCGAGTCCTCCAC
>Ga0247734_1000901_pt1 | contig 23967 bp, 23 predicted proteins | sample UWRJL103311B2_FD_180933 | JGI IMG/M metagenome (GOLD analysis project Ga0247734, IMG submission 180933) | Plant litter microbial communities from Arlington Agricultural Research Station in Wisconsin, United States - UWRJ-L103-311B-2 | ecosystem: Environmental > Terrestrial > Plant litter >... | reverse complement strand
AAATTCAAGACGAGCACCGGGAAGCGACGGAAGCATTCGGGTAAGTGACTTCAACTTGGAGTCCTGGATAATGGCGGGAATTAGGGGAGATGAAAAGAGAGACAAGGAGGAAACGTACGGTGTAAGGAGGGTAGCGTGCGCTCATCACGATATCGATCCTTAAAACGGACGTGTTAGCGTTAGTTATGAAGCAAAGCTGTATTCTCTGACCAAGAAGGAGAATCCATAGATGCCCTAAAGTGGGTGAAGGTGTCAAAGCCATACTACAAAAAGAGTCAGACAGAGAGCAATGCCGACAAGTACACAATACATACCTTTCCCGTGTGGCTACCGTCTAGAGCACGTCAAAAGTTAGCCCGGATATCCACGAGAGGGGCGGAAGAGAACGTACAGCCACTCCCTCCAACGCCTCCGAAGGGAAGTCCATCAGCAGCAACATGGATCACAACTTCGTTCGCAATTGCGGCGCCACTTTGAGTAGCTTCGAACACTGTACCAGCATTAGTTTGTCCTCGAAGAAAGCTGTATAGCCTGGTCTTACCTTTGTCACGGAACTTTCTGTCCTGCGTGAACACGTACAATGCAAGCGGGTGGTCACTGGCAAGCAACAGTCAGCGTCAAGGAGGATGACATTGGATAAAAGAAGGTACTTTGCATTGATGTATCGGATGGCCTCATCCACAGTAGGAACCCTCAGGATGGGTAACAGAGGCCCAAATATCTCCCTGTAAAAGTTCTTAAAACACGACCTAAGCTGAGGAAAGACACACATACTCGGTCATCAACGAATCCTCAAGGCCAACGCCACTGAGAACTGTGACCCCCATCCAGTTACTGCCAGCGTCCTTTTCACCTCCAATAACAACCTGACCTTGAGACTTGTCAAGGAGGCTTTGGATCCGGTTGAATGCAGCTGGGTTGATGAGCCTGCTTGTGCCTTCTTTGGATTGAGCTATAACCTCGGCATCAGTACATGGTAAGACCCAGAAAAGCGACAAGACGAACTTCCGTCTGGGAAAAACTCGTTCCATCTGCGGCAGTTGTCAGCCTATGATGAGGTTTGTAAAAGATTTCCTGTCACATACGCTTTCTTCAATGCTTCTACGAATAACTTCTCTTTTCCAGCGTCGGAATCACAGATGAATATGTAATCCGGGGCAACACATGTCTGACCGGCATTCGCCAGCTTTCCCCAGAGAATACGCCTGGCCGCGGTCTCCAGGTGAGAGCGATTGGCAGAAGTAAACAGTGCTGAGTCGATGATGATGGGACACTTTCCTCCAAGCTAGGAGGGAGGTGTTAGTCGTGCGATGACATGCAAACCAGCGTATAGACAACTTTACCTCCAAAGTAACGGGAGTCAACGTCTTTGCGGCTGCGCCAGCTACAATACGACCAACACGGCCGCTCCCCGTGAAGAACACTTTCAAATCCATAAGCACCACATAGTAACAGTGACAAAAGGAGGAAATTTACGATGACCCCAGGGAAGTTCAAACAGCTATGGTCAAAGCGTTAGGTATTGCACAATGGTAGGAATATAGAAACGCACTTTGGAGGACTCCTTAACGGCCCCATTTACGACTCGAATCGCATCATTGTCCATATACTTGGGAATGAGTTCTGCGAGAAGAGCAGAAACATGCGGTGTCTGCTCAGACGGCTTCAACACGATAGCATTTCCTGCTGCAATAGCTGACAGTGCAGGTCCAATAGCCAGCCACAAGGGGTAGTTGAAAGGGCTAACGATGAGCACGACGCCCTTAGGCTGTTTGTAGATAACACGACGCATGGGTTGGAACGTGAGGGAGAAGGCCGGTTTCTCAGGCTTCATCCATGAGTCCAAACCTTTGTATGTCGCGGAAACGTCGCCAATGCAAGAGTTGATTTCCAATCTGTGAAGAAATTCAGTGAATAGGTAAAACAGATGAGCAGTAGTGGGACGCACAAGTCGGATTCGAAAGCAGGTCGTCCCAAGTCTGCCAACAGCGCTTCCTTGATCCTAGTAACGTTGTCCTTGACGAGATAGCCCATCTGCAAGATCTGGTGTTTGCGCCATGCGACTGATTTAGTTTTCCCAGACTTGAACGTCGCGTCCAGAGTTGCATGAATCTGCGAAATGCATGAATACTGGGCGCAGTGTACCACATGTTAACCTCGACACGAACCTGCTCGATTTCCTCGAGAGGAGTGTAGGTTAGCTCGACTGTCATTTGATTGCTATTTCTGTCTTTCGAGTGGGAGTTGTTGGAGGTTGTGGTGTGAGTTTTGGAACGAGAACTCTTTTATGTTGATGAGCGTCTGTGAATGCTCCCGCAATGAGCAAATGACCATGACGCACCGGGACGGGAGCCTCGAAATTGCCGTGCCGAAAATACCTACGCACACACATACATCCTCCAACTCGGCTAAACATACTATCCGTATTCGCTCTGACGAGCAAATGCTGATCACCAGCGTACGATGCAATACTAGATCCTCGGTTGCACAGACTCGGGCCATTGTAATGTAGCCATCGCGAAGAGTGAACACTTGAGTTTAATCTAATTGCATTGTTCGACGAGGAAGTCTAGTCTCCAAAGCCGCATACTCTTCACTTGGTATAGATTCAAGGTTTAAAGGAAAGCCATCTTTGAAAGCGAATTTCCATCCATTTAAGTTCCCCATTCCATTTTGATACCTCACTCTCTTCTCTTGAGGCCAGGCTTGCCAAGCTTCCATGAGGGGCCGAACACGAGCGCTCGTGAGAGATCTAGACTCCTGGCTACTTGTTGAAGAGCGATCTAAGGCTTGTTTTTCAACAACATCAGGTAGAGATTGCTTGAATTGCATATGAGCACACGTATGATGGATGATGCAAGAAAGAAAAAACATACCCGACATCTTTCCACAGCTACTTGAAAGCGGTCTTCGCAGTATTGCAATTCGTTTTGCAGCTTGAAACGCGCTTGATGTTGCTCGTTGTCGACATCTGAGGAAAAGACAAGTCGGAGTGGCCAGCTCCAGCTTTGACTTGTCAAAGAGTTGAGATTCTCAAGGTCACGGCTAAGAACCAGCTTGAGTCCTTTCACTGTGCTTGATACACGGAAGCGGGTTAGCGAAAACAGAAGATATTGCAACGCGAGTACCGACTTACCTGTCAAACTTTTGGATTGCAGGCAGACTGTCCGTCCCAGCGGCATCGACGAAGTTTTGGAGGCTGACATCGCATTTGAGGAAGAATGTCTCAACAACGGCAGTTGGACTCATAGTGATAAAGCTGGACATTGCTTTTGGGACATCCTAAAAACAGCAGGAACAACATTGGTTTTATAGGTGATTTCATGTTCTAGAATCATGAGACTGTCTGAGCTAAGTCGAGACCAGTCCAAGTCCGCAGCCTCGGAGAAGATGACCGCCTCGGTGTCTCATACAAGGTAGATTGACCACAGATGAAGACAAATAGCCAGCTCCTAATTCTCAAAGGAAGCATCGTATGCGGAGACCTAGCCTATATCCGCTGGAAATGTCCGCAATAAATAAACAAACGACGTTTACTGCTCAGCCAACCTCGGTACCACCGACTTTCACTGCTATTGAGATGGGGAATGGGGTTATAGCAGTGGCATTAGTTATGGGTGGAACTCGCTCTCGGCTGCTTTTCGTTGACGTCTGTGTAGCCATAGTCATTAACGCCTTTGTGAGTCCAGCCGAAAGAGCATCGTCAAAGGATTGTCGTTCTGTAACCGATCTTAGACAAGGGACCCATCTGAATGAGGAACGAGAGTGCTCACCGCGATCCCGCGGCTGTCTCAGTTCCGCGTTTATGACCCTATTAGATTTGACAGACATTAGATACAGAATCCATTTCGGTAGCGGTACACACCAGTGTTCCCAAGGTACATCCTCCTCGCCGGGGTAGACAAACCACCCTTGCTTTTTCTTCCGTTCTGATATTGAGACTACAATCTATTGTAGAGTTTTAGTTGAGTACCTCCATACACGCTCAAGCACTCACCTGCCCTCTCTTGTTCGATCCGTTCTCCATGGCTTTCCAAAATGCGTCCACCTTGTCGGTTACCAGGTCTTCCATCTCTTTATCCGAGACTCCGGGCTGTACATAAAGTCATGAGCTGATCAAGGAATAGGGGTTTGTGGACGTACCATAGTCACTCCGAGGACCTCAAATGTCTTTGGCTTCAGCAATCCAAAGAGGCGATGAAATAGTATTGCGTGTAGCACTCCACTCAACACATCCTTCACGTTCAGACGATCAATGACCTAGAATAATTGTGTTATTCCAGATGAGAATAGATGATTCCAGCGTTGAGTCCCTACAAGGTCGATAGGAATAGTGGTAACGTCGGGAGCAGGGAGACTCATGGTCGTGGTATCAATGCAGGCCTTGGCAGATTTACGTCACCTCACTAATTGACTGAGATAGCCCTTTATGGGAATCCCTTATGCTCTAAATAATCTCTAAAGTATCTACGCGTCTAATATCTATAACATCTACAGCAAATCCTCTAAGCATTTCACGCATTGGCAGTCGAAAAGCCAGCCATACTTAAGCTGTTTTTGCCGTTCATTTAATGGCAAATTCTCGTCAATATACGCGATGCACAATTCTTCGCCCTCTTTCACATCGCGAATCGTGCGAAAGCCAAAGCCAAGACCCACAGCTGCCTCTTTCTTAACATTAGGCAGACAATCTGAGATTCAAGACAATAAGGGATTGTCCACATGAAGTATCAGATATCGCTTACGATGGTTAAAATAGGAAGCAGTCGTGTAAAGCCCAAATCCAATCATGTCGCTCTCATCTGGACTCGTGGAGAACAGTCCGAAAGCATTGCCATGATCTCTCGCCAAGAGGCCCCGGGTGGTTTCCCGTATATCGACTTCAGATATTCGCAAAGAGGCAGAAACGGCTCGGACGTAAGAGAAGATGCGCAGATGAGACTCCAGGACTCCCGTGCCATGTTGTAAAATATGATCAAGCTCTGTAGACTGTAGATCGAGCACTTCGTTCCAAGCTGCCATTTCGTCAGCAGGGCCATAGAATCGTCGCGCTAGTCCGTCAAGTACGAAGCGAGCAGTGTCAAGCTCAAGCTCATTCAAGGGTTCGTCAAAGTTGATAGAAGTCCAAAATTTTGAAGAGGTGGAAGGGAGTTGTGGCGACAGTGGAGGTAGATGAGCTATCCAAGTAGCTTCAACGAAGTCCGCATCTACCTGGGAGCTGCCGTTAGTAACGAACCTAAGGATATGTACAACTGAGAGCGCACGTTCAGATTGGGAAGACTAGTAGAGGCTTTCATAGATGCCTTGCGAGTTGCTTTTCGACGTCTCTCATTTTCCTTCCTCCCTGCCATAGCCAACGCGACTTTCTTCTCTAGAAGATGCAAGTCCATGCCCTCCCGGCACTTCTCAGTGCAGAACCTGTCGTCGATATCCAAGGCTTTCAATTTCCATGCGCCGTAAGCGAGGCATGCTGCACAGATTTCCTTCTTCCAAGCAGAGAACACTACAGACACATGCGGTCTTGAGCAGACATGGACAAGAGTACCTTTAGCGATATCAGAGCTAGCAAAGACACCTCTTCCACCGCCAAAGTAATCTGTCGAGCGGACTTCGCATTGGTGGTACATGGGAGTCAGGAGGAAGCAAGGATTTCATCTTGATCCCAACCCTCATGTTACTCTTACACCCTTCTAGCACATGCGACCGTTGCTCTGAGCCATACAACTTGAAAGACCAAGACCAAGCAGATGATAGCCTCTCTGAGAAAAGGCCCTGTGCATTGCCGTGCGGCCATGTATTTTGTGAGCAATGCTTGCATTCCGAGTCCCTTGAGCAATCTTGTCCTGCTTGTGCTACTCCTTTCGATGTAGAGCACGATATACACCCTCTGTCTGGCGTCTCCATATCTCAGGATTCAGAAAAATCTTTTGGGCAGCATGATATTGGTAGGCTTCGCAGCCGCCTGCTATCGTTCGTGGACGACACGAAGCGAGAGATCGAAACACTCCTGCCTGGTGAGAATGTAGTAAGTAGGTGTCTCCTTACATGAAACACTTGCTGATTCCAGGTTCAGCAAGATAATGAACGAAATATGCCACGCTCAAGCGGTGGTCGTTCACGAAGGACTCGCAATCCTCCCACATCCTATCGTCCGCGCTCCCCATCTTATCGTGGTGGTAGCTACTACCGAGATCGAGACCGCCGTGCTCGAAGGGAACCAACCCCTCCAAATCGAAAATTACCAGCAAGATCCCCAGCTCCATTCCGCCGCACGTACTCCCCACCTACAAGCAGAAGCAGATCACCGAGCTACAGATATCATTCCAGATCACGTTCACCTCCTCCTCCTCGCTCCAGGGCTCGTGGTATGCAAGTGGAGGAAGGGTATCGGCGAGAACGGCGGGAGACTGCGCAGACTACCAGCACATTGCCTGCTATTACGATCATGCCTCTTGGACCTGGGCGCCTGCATACACAGCCAGAGCCAGATGAAGAGGAACTCAGTGCTGACTGAACAAAACTATTCACATCAAGTTATACTGAAAGGAACATTCATTCTCAATTGCTATCTCATTTTCTGGCGTTATACATATGGTCTACTAGCGAACTATTATCATAACCTGTTATCTCCTGAAGGTCGTTCGTTTCTTCATGAAATCGGATACATGCTTCAATATTAGGTTCGAAACAAGTAGTGGGCCAGAGGAGTCCAACAACGTCCTATCGATCTTGAAAGCGCATGTAGTGTTGTTGAGATTATGCCCTTCTGGTGTCTTATCTGCGTACAGCCAGCTTCCTCACGGCGGGCCTGCTGACCGTCTTCTCTACCACTATAATATAAAAGGGTCACGGTCTCATCTACAGCTCCTCCATTCACCCACCATGGTTGCCAACCCCCAATGTGTTGCCCTCGCTGCTGCCAAAGAGAAAACAGGCGGGTCCTTTACATCTCCAACCTCTCACTCTGGTGCTAACGTTACATAGGTCTCTCTTACGGCCAAATCGCAGAGAAGATTAACAAGGATGAACAACATGTCATCGATGGTATGGGATCTCAACACTCGTTAAGACCTTTGTCTGACTACCGACTTTTGCAGTTTGCACAGGGAAATCCAAGCCAACTTCCCAGGAGTTTGATGCACTGGCCAAGGCTCTAGGAGTGAAGGCAAGCGAGGTATGTCTGATATCACCTCACGGAGAGCTGCATACTGAACTACCGTTAGGCTCCCCATGACGGCGCCCACGCCACTATTTAGTAACGCATTCCCGTATCAATCGAATGTATCTTGTACATGTAACAATAGTCATGCTGAAATCAAGCTGTAATCGTAGTAACAAATGTCTGATCAATTGCCTGTGCATACTGCCCAGAGGATCGTATATCAAGATAAGTAGTCACGTACGTATGATATGGGGAGTGTACATACACGGTATTATAAGAAACTAAAAGATGGTCATGAAAGGTCGTAAAGCAAAGAAATAGAAATACAATCCATGAAAAGAAAAGGGTATCGTAAAAACGTAGGGTCGAATCAGTTCTCGCTGTAAGAACGCAAGAACTGCGCATTTCCAGCCCTTGGCTTGGGTGCGATGACCTGGAGTCCGGATGGAACTTCAGGCTCTGAGAAGCCTTCCAAACCTAATGCGTTGCCAGTAGATGTGGCAGTTTTAGTGCGACGAGGTCGATGTCGCTTTGAAGGCGTAGCGTCCATGTCAGAGGAGCTTGAAATCTCTTGGTATACAGTTCGATGGGAGCCTGCTCCCTCGGTCCGCTTGGATTCTGGTGGAGGGTGAAAGGGTAGGAAAGAATTGGCAGGGGTATGAGCAGAGTTATCGTTAACATCTGAGAGAGTTCGACGATGAGGAGCATCGCTCCCTCCGAAAGGTACTGGAATGCCTCCAAGGGCACCAGCTAGACTGTCGTCACTGCTAGCTGTACTCGGACGTCGAATGTCGGGAGCTGTCCTTGAAGATGGGAACGCGTACTGAGGAAGAGAGTATGATGGTGCTAAAGCCCGAGGAGCTGCTGTGGAAGCACCTCGGCGTGGAGGGTTCGAGGTACCAGCCGTAAATCCTCGGCCATATCCATCTTGATAACCATACAAGAAATCTTGAGCATCTTGAAGATTGCGAGGAGTGCTGGGGACAGAGTAAGCTGTAGAGACAGGCTGTCGAGAAGGACCTGCTTGTGGAGCTTGAATTGGAGTAGGTGCAGACTCTTGTCTGGCTTTTCCTTTTCGGTCCAGGGTTTCCATTTTTTGCTTCAGTTTCTCAGCTTCACCTCCCACACCTCCTACTACAGGAACAGGAGCGAAGGGTTCTGGAACTGGCCGAGGCACGTTGTCTTCGTTGATGATTGGGAAGACAGTGTCCAGAACATCAGAGCGAGGTCGCCTATGCTTATGCTTGCGTTTGTGCTTGCGGTCTTCAGAAGTTCCAGATACGCTAGGTCCCAGAACTTCGGGCGGGGGTGCTTCTGTGCGAGCTCTACTAGGGCTTCTGCTCCTTGGTGGAGCTTCAGGATTAAGGAGTCTGTCAAGTTGACTCTGCGCGTCCTTCAGCTTTGCAAGAGTGTCGATCTCAGGATGATTTGAAAGCTCGGGGGTATATCGAGCAGGAGGAAGCTTCGGCTGAGGGGAGAAGAAAGGTGTACCTCCTGCAAACTGAGCTGTAGGTGTAGGCTGGATAGGACGCGGTGTTTGGGACTCCTGGATGATCGCAGGGGATGCGGATAACTCTTGTCGCAAAGGAGATACATGCTCAAGTTTGGGCTGTCCTACAGCTGTAGGCGTACGGTGGCCATGCGGAGTGATGCTGAGAGGAACGAAGAATGGGAATGGTGCATTGGGGTCTCGCTGACCAGGTGAAAACGCTGGAAACTGTTCCAAAGGCTCTGGGGGTAAGGGTAGTGGATTATTAATAACGCTGCCTTCAGCTTGAGATTCTATGACTAATGGCGGAGGTTTTGCTTGCTTTAGCCGAATCCTTGTTTGTGGCTGAGGCTCAGGAGGACCAAATGTTTGTTGTTCAAGCTTTGCAGCGAGGAGAGTAGCACTCATCCGCTGCTTCTCAGCTTCGCGGGAAACCAACTCCAGTTCAGCTCCTAGCTTCCGGATTTCTGCACGCTGCTCGTCAAGCAAAGCCTCATAATCCGCACTCCGGGTTTTACGTCTACGATCTGAGCGAAGCTGCTTTTCCAAGGAAGTAATCTGCGCCAACTCGTCTTCATGCCGGAAGTTGAGTTGCTGGGTGGTTCGATGAAGCTCACGACAGTCTTCCTCAAGCGTCTGCATGTGCTGCAGTGCTGCTTTTGTTGCAGCAGAAACCTTTGTAAAGCTTTAATGCCGCACAAACTTTTGACATACACAACATGAACTTACCTCTGTATTTGGATATAGTTCCTCTAACTGAACGAACATCCATTCTAGCTCATCTTCTTCTGCTCTTCCATTCCCAGAAAGCGCATTAAAAAACCAAATTAGAGTGTCGCTCTGTTTCGTTGTCATGGACGGAGACGGAGGGTATATGTGCACTTTCTTGATCCTGAACGGGTCGTAGCGCTTCCTACATATGGGGCAGGCCGCGCTGGGTATTGAAAGAAGACAGCTAAATCATAAATCAAATCAACGAAATGTTTTTGAGGCTCAAAAAAGCAATGACTACGTACCCACTGCAAAATATATGCCCGCATGGTATAGCGTGAGGACTGCACTGTGAGCCTGCGCCGTCCCCGAGGGAAAATGGCTCCAGACAAACATCGCAGCGACTAGAAGGGTGTACGATGAGCATGATGGTCACTCGTTGAGCTGTCGTCTGTTGATGATGGTAGAAATCACAGCAATGTTAACGGTGGCGGAGCTAAGCCTATTTTTGAGGGTGCTAAATTATAGGGAAAATAGCTAGCAGTGTGGTAGAGGCATAAAATGTCGCTCGTTGCTGCAGACCTGCGTCTGAGTAAAGGTCGGAGGAAGAGGAAGGAATGGAAGCCCGACCCAATGAGCCTTGATGAGATGCCAGGGCGGTGCAGCTACACGTGCCTTACACGTGTGGGATCAACGGTTCGCGGCTTTGAGCATCTTCGTGAATCTTGGAGCATTTGTAGCTATAGGAAGGTTCCACCACTGGCAGCCCATGCTAACCGCTTTTGCTTTCGGGTCATTCATACTCAAAAGCGGGTGTTATATTATAGGAAGCCTGGTGGAACAAACGCTAACTAGTGTGCCATCCAGCTGAACGAGTCTCTCAAATCCCTCACAAGCTCCATCCTGGCATGCCTCCACTATCTTACACGGCCACGAGGCTAGTTTCTTTGGCGCGCGTCTATCAGCCCAATGACTATATAACGTGGACGCCACCCTTTCTAATCCTCCCTCATCCTGGAACCTTCCCGCACAATGTCCACACCTACCGAGCTCGAGTATCTTTTTCACCACATATTCCTACCTCCAAATCTGCCTCAGGCAGATGATAACGGAGCCAGGAATGATAACATCCTGGCACGTACAATGCTAAAATGTGCTGAGGCGTTTTCACGAGAGACACGATGCGATGGATATACGCCGGCTGAGTCCTGGAGCTTAGTGCCCCGCATTCTTGAGTCTCTGGTGGCCTTATCTTCCAAGAATCCCGTCACCGAAGATCAAATATGCAGAGAGTTGTCCAATTTGCGAGTCGGAGGTGAGTATCTTATTGAACGCCACAGACAATAAACTGAGATATATTTAGAGGTTTTTGTTCATCTAGTTCGAGCGCAGAATGCCGGCGTTATTATCAGACTGGATACAGAAGAAGCGATGGTCGAAGTCTTTGAGGTCACAGCACCCAACGCGGATATCATGAAATGCGAAGGGAAAATGCAGTCCTCTTTTCCTACCCATGCAATCCCCGTCCCCTTCCCCATCTTTTCGAACCCAACATTCCAGAAGAATCTCGCAATCTACCTGTTTCACATGAGCATCGACGAACTTGAAGAGTCTGCTGCGCATACGAAGAAGGCGGGATCTACAGTTGTCGAGACAAGAGACTCTCCCGACCCAAAGTTCATCACAGACCTTCTGGTCACTATTCTCGCCGGGACAAGCGATACATCTGCTGTCCAAGATCCTATTCGCCGTGTTACAAAACGCATTGCCGACGATGTGCTTTGGAAAGATGCCCTGGCTCCCTGGAGGAGATCAAAGCTGTGGCTTGTAATTCGGGTCGCACTTCAGACGACTCTAGAGCCTCGAGATTACAAGGCCTTCATGGTGTTTTCGATGACGCTTATTCTGGAGCGCGCAATAGACCTAGACTGCAACAACGACACCGTTCGCTGCATGATGGTAAAATGCAGCAGACGAGCCGTCAAATTCTCGCACCGCTATGCCTACCCCGACTTTGTAGGGCAGCGAATCTCTGATGCTTGTGCAAGGGCAGACAAAGTGCTTCAAGAGCGTTGGGACAATACCTTGTCCATAATCGAGCCGGAACTTTCTGGTTGGGATCCGACGCATTTGCCCATCCAGGGCGATACTGCACTTCAACTCCGAAACTCTGGACCAATTATAGCAAACATTCTTCACGACCAGAAATCCGTGTCCCCCAGCTCTTCCTTACATGAACCCAATCACTCATCTCGGCTCAAGGGCGATGACTATGGCCAACTTCTTCAGAATATCTCCTTTCACTCAGGAGACGACCAGTACATCAGCCTGATTGATTTTGAAAACGCTACGCGTCAGGGGCTTAGGGAATGGACACAGGAAAATCTTCACAACACCACTGCAGAAGACCTATTACTCCAGGTTATGGGAGCTTACTATTCTGTGGCCAGCGTTGCCTACCGGAGTAATGCAGAGGACCGCTCCCTCGCGATTCTCACAATTATAGAGCTATGGAGATCTATTGATCAGATTGCAATTGCGCAATGCAGCATGATACAAGAGTATCCCCCGGAAGTTTCATCGCTCCTTCTCGAGCACTTGTTGCTATCTCATGAAGAAGATTTGAACCGTGTCACAGACCTGGCAGTTTACATAAAGGGACGTGAGCGAAATGTGGTTTATCACCAATCGGTCTTTGAAGCAGCTAGCACGCAGAACTCTTTTGCTGTTCGCTACTATAGTACTTCATGGCAGATGACACAGGCGATGTCCACTATCATAGAGCAGGCCAAGACGGATAAATCCAGCAAGATAGCGGAAATGGAACGACTGAATGCGCAGTACCAGGATCTGAAGCGTCGCGCGTCCTTGATCAGGCATGACCATCGCGAATATACCATTGGGACAGGAAAAAGGAAAAGAATTCAGATTGATACATCGAACTGTGAACCGTGCCGACTTGATAGACAGGTCAGCTTCAATCCAAGCGCTGGTTGTCGTTTTGCTCATCCATTAATACAGGCTAACAACATGGAAATATCCGTACATGAATGGCCACTTCCTTGTGATGGTATCGTCGCAAAAACAGTTATCTTTGAGCTCCATTGCCCTTCAGTATTTGCGACTTGGAGGGACGCAACATACACAGTGTTGCGCGATCTCCTCGGCCTTGCTAAGAATCAACCGATGCCTCGGACATTCGTGACCCTCAACTCGTATATGGATGGCATTGGTATCAAGCGCACTGGGTCTCGTCGCATCTCTCTTGCTTCTTCTACCAAGTCATTTCTAGTATCTCACTACAGGATGAGGAGAATCCCTGTTTCCTACGAATCCGAAATCTGCGTCAACAACGGCCTTACGTGGAAATTGTGTAACTCCGACGGAAAGATTTGGATCACTCCTGACGACCTCGTGCATGTCGATGTGGCATCTCAATGTTGTCTACTGCTTCCCAATGACGAATTGTATAAAGGATTGGAGTTCTCTGTCCCATCGTCGTCTCACCACACAAATACAGTGCTTGCAGCTCAGGCATCGTGCTCTCGGGACCTGAGTCTGCATGAATTCTTCTCTTTTGGATCGATGCGTGCAGGCGGAAGATTACAGTGGATGAGCATTGCTCGCGAGCTGGCAGCAAACGATTTGGCCCATAGTCGTGACACAGTTTACCTGCTCGTTGCAACGACAGTGCAACAGGTGGGTACACTTACCGAGACAGGAGACTTTGAATGGCATGTAGACCTTGTGTCTGAAGATTTCGGCAATGCCCTCATCCATCTGATACGACAGATGCACATTAGTGTTGCAGACAATTGGCAAGAGGTTGCCACGCTGAAATCCCTTACGTTGATGCTCATCCGCCTCCTGAGTGCCTCTTCATCCGATGCTGTCATAGGAGATGTCTGCAAGATTCTGCGCGAGGTCAGGGAAACATTATACGGCTGGCTAATTCAACTTCTATCGTCATTTGATACCCGAGACGACGCGAACGTCAACTACATCAAGTCTCGTGTACGAGATGTCGCAGCAACCTGCAGAATGACCTATGATGTTGATGTGGTGCATTTGGACAAAAGCCTCCGGGATTCTCGAGACTTGGAAATTCTACTACACTGTGGTGTTGTGCTGCATGACAATAGGTCTTCAGCGTTGCCCACTGACTCTGCTTCTCGGACTGTTGCAGATCGCGGCGTCCGTTTAATGGTCAGAGTGGAGGATCGTGTCTGGAACATGACGAAGGCAGAGAGCGACGGAATGGATAGCGCTGTCAGAGCCGTCTGGCCAGCCTTCTATCGAGGCACTAGTTGGCGCCGCATGTGCGCTCCCAATGAGCGATGGGTACGTTGCGAGACACATGCTGAAAGCAACACTCGTTCTCAAAATGTTCAAATGGATATCTTGAGCGGACGGCTGTTGATTGACGGGAAACCGTTGGGGACGCTTCCTGTAGAGATAACAGGTCATACCGTTTACAAGCGTCTCTTTGGGCAGGTAACGTGCCTGGTCTTTAACGTGCTGACAATTGCTGACACGATTCTCTGTAGACTATATTGCTTGTCATACCTGCCAATCTTCAAGGAATGGACTTTCAATCTCGAGCGAGTATAGAACAGAATCAAGTAAGTCGGAAATACAATGTAAATTTTTAATCTAGACTGATAGTGGCCGGAAGGTTTATCTGAGTCTTCGGAGTGGCAATCTTATTATCAAGCTTAGGTCCGATACGGGCACAGTTAGACAATACATTCCTCAGCATCACTTCACTGATGATCTCCCCACGCCACTCATCGACGAATTTGCTCACTGGCTCAATTTGAGCACACGGACTGTGGAGTTCAGGCCTCTTCACTCGCCATGGACCTCAACCTCTTCAAATATCAAGTATCGCTTGTATTTCAACCTTTTGGACTTCCAATCCTCGAGGCTTCATGACCAGCGAGACCGCGCTTTGATTGACCCACAAAGCGCCAGTTTCCAGATGGTATACAACCGCTTGAGTTGTGTTGAGGAAAGGAGATTTGTGATGATGTTCCATCGATCAGATGCCGCTCATTCTCATCCTCTTTCAGCTCATTTGCCTCGTTTCAAGCTTGACTTCCTCCTCGACATAACTTCTCAAGAACTGGAATGTGTCAATATTACAGGCACAGTTGTTGACGATAACCAGTCTGTGGGGGCCTTGCATGGCTTGAAGAGCAAGCTGGTTCTACGGGAGCGCACTGAGTCTCAAAGAGGACCACGGTCACGATCTGTTCTTATTCCTTTGGGAGATGTGGCATATTCCCGTCAGGAACGTCATGTATCCGTGAGTATCGATCTTGGAAGAAAGGAACGTGCAACATACAATATCTACACTGTCGATACCCTTCTTGGACAACTTGTAGATGACGGGACACTAGGGTCAAGACTGTACAAGATCTATCTTCTTGCATTGACCAGTCATTGGCTGTCAGATGCTCTAACCGGTCGAACAGGAACGGAAGAGGCGCTGTCTGAGCTCAGATCCGCACGGTGCATGTCTTTCATGATGCTCAAAGAGGGCGATGTCAAGCTACTTAGGTTGCTCAAGGACCTCAGCCCGCAACGAGTGTTTTATCCAGCCCACCTCCAGGTTATGCAGACAGTTCATTGGGAGACCCTTCCTGTATCTCCGCAGTCTCATGAATTTGAAGAGGCGGTTCTTTGCATTTTCAGATTCAACCGGCGGCTCTCAGTGTTCAGTGATGTCATGTCATCTGACACCCTGACGGAATGCAGCAGCAGATCGGACACGATTCTAGCTCATCGAGCACAAGCACGCGAATTAATATCTCGCCCCTTGATCCTCACCACTATGGAACAGAGTCGCTACCAAGTACAAGACACTATTCATGAGTCGCGCGCACAGAAAGTACATTTCTGCGATGCTCCTTATGCTGCAGCACGAGCAGTATTCCAGGAGAGTCCAGGGATGTTTGGGTACAAATTCCAATCATCTGACTTGACGAACGAGTTGAAAACTTTGGGATCCATCTCACTGACTGCATCTCGACCTCCTCAGCTATCATATTCTCGTTACTGGCTGGAATCTCCGAATCTTGCTTCCCACTGGCTTACGCTGTATAATAGCGCCCGCAGTACCGCTCTCACACAGGAGGAGAAGAAGTACCAGTTGCTGTTTTCGTTGCCGGCTCAGGTCTATTCTATATCCGACAGTACTGCACATCGTCTAGTTGCGCAGATATTGGCATTTAGCTTCAACCCTGTCTTCATGTCTTATGCCCCTCCGCATTGGACATCCTATGACTATGTGAACTACAGTCACACACCTGACAAGCAATCTGTCTCAGGACAGGTCCAGAGCTGCAAGAGAAAATTCGTTTGGACAACGTCCTCGTCATTACCACGGCGTCCAGACGAGGACGGTGAGGACTGGGAGGAAAGATGCCAAAACCGATATGAGACAGTAGTTGCTGCGCAAGCATTATTGTTTGCCACACGTTTAACCGAACAGTGGCCATCGCTCTCACCTAGTCGGCCAACTGCTGGAAATTTCGACCACCTGAATACGTCTGAAGCGTTGGCCAAAGCAAAAGTTATCTTTGAAAACTGCTTCCGCAACCGCGAGCTCCATCAATTTGCTGCCAGGGTCCAGAGCGAACTCAACCGTATTGGTGTGCGCAGCTTTTTGCCACCTTTGCGTTGCGGCACGTCTTATGTCCGACCATCAAAGCCTCCTCACTTCAGCACGCTTCCCGATTTCTTGGACATGAGCCACAGACAAGCACCCGATATAGACTCTTTGATTTTGGCAGCCACCCATCTGGCGACAACCTCAAGATATGACCAAAACCACTGCAGTCTTTATGTGCAAGACAGCGCTCAGCGCTTACGAAGCGTAGTCGCTATCTTCTCCAAGGACCCATCCAAACTTGCTCATGCTTATGGCAGCGACATGGTCAGAAGTCTCGATACCCTTCTTAGAGGTGTAGCCAACGGATCTTCTGTCGTTAAGCCTCTTGGCATCCCTCTTCAAGATTACCTAGAGCACTGTCAAGCACAGTATCTGTCGGCATTGCAGGCCGTAGTGGTAGCCATCCAACCGCAATCTAGAATAGAGGTGCTCGCCGGACGTGCTGGTCTCTCATTCCCACGACCCACCGTACGAAGTATGTTGTTCTTCATGACATGGTCTTTTTGGTCGCGCATTCCTGCCGAGTGGAGAACGGCATTGATCATCTTCGCGCAATCTATTGTTCGTCTGCAGCAGGCGCATCGCATCTTCCATCTGGAGCACCAGAAAAAGTTCAAAGACGTTCAAAAGGAGCGAGACAATTTACTACGCCTGGGTGATAATCTCCTGATATATCTGGAGCATCCTGACTGGCTGTTAATTCAAGTGCGTCCCTCACAATCTATAATATTAAGCCCACACAAGCTTAAGTATATCTTACAGATTGAATGTGACGTTCACATGCGAGGCCTGCAGATGCAAGTAGCTATCGAGATGTTCCATCCATCTCTGAAGGCCAACTCGGCGCTTCAGTTAAACATGGGTGAAGGAAAGTCGTCGGTGATTACCCCAATGGTCGCCGCGTCTCTGTCCGACAGCAGGAAGCTCGTGCGAGTCGTTGCTCTCAAGCCTTTGGTTCCTCAAATGTTCCAATTGCTTGTAACCCGTTTGGGAGATCTTTGTAACCGTCGAGTCTTCTTTCTTCCGTTCTCTCGACAGATGAAGTCCAGCAACATGGGCGAGATCCACAACTTATACCGAGAGTGCATGGGGGCCCAAGGAGTTCTCATTGCTCAACCTGAGCATATACTATCGGCGAAGTTATTGTCTGTCGAGAAAATGGTTGTCTCGGCTTCTTCGACTTCATCGGATCAAAGTGTTCTGCAAGCCCTTGAGGTTCAACGATTTTTAGAAGCTACCTCCCGGGATATTTTGGATGAAAGTGACGAGCTCTTGCATGTGAGGTACCAGTTGATATATACTATGGGTCAGCAACACCCAATGGATGGTCACCCTGGCAGATGGGGTCTGATACAGAGCGCGCTATCGCTGGCAATGGAATATGCAGAGATAACAAAGGGAGGGTCCAATGGGCTTACCGTTGACCGTCCTTGCGCCTCGGCATTCCCTCGGATTCGCTTCGAAGCAGATGACCGAGCCGAGCTCCTGAAAGCGCACCTCGTAGATCACATTGCGGAAAGCATCAGCTCAAAGAGCCTTCCAGGGCTGTCTGTCTCTTATCTGGACAGAGAGATGCGACGGGTCCTTCGACGATACCTTACACGGAAAGAGATTTCGGACGAAGACGAGGCCCGTATCAAACTTGCTGTAGGATCTCCCACTGCGTGGAAGGCTGTACTGGTCCTTCGTGGCATTCTTGCCTACGGCATACTTATTTATGCCCTCTGTGAGAGGAGATGGCGAGTCGACTACGGGCTGGATCGAGGTCGCAGTCCGCTGGCTGTCCCATATCGTGCAAAGGATGTACCTTCCCTGCGTGCGGAATTCGGGCATCCAGATGTTGCAATTGTGTTAACCTGTCTGGCTTACTACTACCACGGTCTTACCTCAGACGAGGTGTCTATAGTGTTTCAACGACTTCTCAAAACGAGCAACCCGGCTCAGGAATATGGCAGTTGGGCTCAGTGCATACCAGCCGACGAATTGCCAGGGTCCTTACAAACGGTCAAAGGAATCAACACCCAGGACCGCCTGCAACATAGCAAGACATTAGTTCCTCTTTTCCAACTCAATCGAGCGACCATCAACTTCTACCTTCGGGAGGTCGTTTTCCCTAAAGCCGCAAAAGAGTTCCCTCAGAAGCTTCCGACTTCCGGTTGGGATCTAGCCGAGACAACGGCCCATGTTACGACAGGCTTCAGTGGCACAAACGACAATCGTTTTCTCTTGCCATCGTCCATTACCCAAGTCGACCCTGTCAAGCAGGACGCCACCAATGCTCTTGTTCTCTCCCATCTGCTGAACGAGGAGAATGCACATTACCAGTGCGCGCGTGATGATGAGGGACACGTTCTCTCTGGGAGACAATTCGTAGACCTCTTGACCATGCAGCGCGTGCCCATGATTCGCGTACTGTTGGATGTGGGAGCACAAGTACTGGATATGTCGAACCAAGCGCTCGTCGAGTACTGGCTGTCTTTAGAGAAGGGAGAGGAAGCGGGGATTTTCTTCAACAACGCCGATGAACTGACAGTCATTACTCGTGACGGCAATATCGAATCTTTCCTTACGTCACCCTATAGATATCAGACAGGAAAATGTCTGGTATATCTTGATGATGCGCATACGCGTGGGACAGATTTGAAGCTCCCTCCCAATGCTCGTGCAGCAGTAACTCTAGGGCGGAAAGTAACCAAGGACAGGCTTGTTCAAGGTATGTGATGCCTCACCTCGTTAAACCTTCTATACGCTAAGATTTACTTCAGGATGCATGCGAATGCGTCAGCTTGGGCACGGCCAGTCAGTCATGTTCTTTGCGCCACCAGAAATAGATGCCGCCATTCGAAAGACTTGTGCTTTATCTCAGGACGATTCGGTCCAGGTCGAAAATATTCTTCAGTGGTCAATGTGGGAGACGTTAGCAGATATCAGACACCATTTGCCATACTGGGCAATGCAAGGAACAGACTACAAGGCTCGTAGAAAGGCTATGGACAGTCTCCCCGCTAAGCCTTTGCAGAGAGACATCAGCAAGCTGGAGAAATCTTGGCTTCAACAAGAGGCACGAAGTCTTTCGGAGATGTATGAGCCTCAGCCTCATCAGAACATTCTCCACCGCTCGCTACCCAGCGATGTATCCTCTCGACTGGAAGAACTCGGTGTCTCTGGCTTACTTGAACATGCTGTAGATGAAGAGCAAGAACGAGAAGTGAGCCATGAGATGGAGATCGAACGCCAGATCGAACGGCCTGCGCCAGTGGTCGCATCCCGGCCTTCTGTTCATGCTGACGTCGCCCACTTCGTCAAGTCAGGGAAGCTACGAAAGTTCTCCAGTGCTTTCTCGCCATTGTCGCATGTCTTGGAGCATGTTCCATACTGGTCAGACCACAGCCACAAGAATATCTTCCACCCTGGATTGATTGCTACAAAGGATTTTGCCTTGACCGTTCAACGTCAGAACGCCTTTGACGAGAAAGCTCTAGAGTATCTCAACCCCGTTCGCTGGGTGCTCACAGCCAAAGGCCAGACAACTCTGGTGATCATTAGCCAGTTTGAGGCAAACAGTCTACTTCCAGCCATCCGATCTAGCTTATACGTTCGTCTGCACGTTTATACGCCGAGAACTACCAAGAACATGCTTGTCTTCGATGACCTCCAATTCTATTGCGTCCCTCCACTCCCGCAAGGGGACAGTTCTCTCTCGCTACTGAAGCCGTTGATCACACAGCTCAACGTCTTTGCCGGGCAACTATATCCGACCACCTACGAAGACTACCAGGAACTGTGCGATTTCCTGGGCATTGATATCGATGTACAGGGAGTTCAGCAAGCAGAGAGCGATGGCTTCGTGCAATGGCATCACCGAACTGTCTATGGCACATCAGGATCTCCGTTTATCACCTCGCCGGTGCCATTTCTGAAGGCTCTCATGAGCTTACGAAGAAAGCATCAGGACTTTGAGCGTACACCCATTGGGAAGTTGTTGGCTGGTCGTGCTAGAAGTGTCCAGGCTAGTGATTTCTGAGTGGCGTTTCAGTGGTAGGTCTGTTTAAATTTTATGCCGAGATCCATGATCTGACTTTGGTCAGCCGTAGAGACGAGACAGCTCAATAAGCCCGTTTGTGTGGTGAATTTTATCAGAGGATATGTGTGCTGCAGGTCTACTTAGATAATAGTTTATTTCTTCTCTTGTCCTCTCAGAAATTCCGTTAATCGACTTCTTTCTTTGTATATACAACAAATCCCAGAGCCATTCATGCTCACTGACATTTGTTACAGTAACACAGTTGACGCGTTAGGAAAGGTTAGTGGCTGTATCGATTGCTACCGTTGTGATCACGCTTGCCTCTTGCCTTCGCCGCTCATCTAGCCTCTCGCCTCCTTTCAAATACCCGTATGCAGAATGCAGGCGGGAAAGCTAACCATTAGGTTTGCCGGACACGAACCGAAAGTATGTTAGCCTCACCTGGATAATCCACACCTCATTTGTCGTGTCTCGGTTGTTTCACCCGCTCGAGGGCTGAGATATATAAACCCCGTTGGATCAAACATTGTCTTGGACCTTTTCGTCCTTTCCTATTCCCAAACATCGAGTGGTAAGTCTTTGTGACGAGTGCGATTCTTGTGCTGACGAGCTTGACAGCGTAGTAATACGATGCCATCCAACGAAGCTGCATGGCTGGACGCACTTGGTTCCTCTCTTGATGTTCGCGCCGCCCCTTATCCCTCTCCCAGCCCACACGATATTGTCATCAGGAATGGCGCAGTAGCAATCAACCCTACGGACTGGTACCAACGGGAGCACAAACTTTTCGACCTTCAGTTCCCTGTAATTCTCGGGCACGATACCGCTGGAACGGTGGTGGAAGTCGGCAGTGCAGTGACTCGTTTCAAAGTAGGAGACCGTGTCCTAGCATTGGGCGAGTCCAACTCATTTCAGAGATATGTTCTTGCACCGGAAGTTCTGGTCTCCCGTATTCCCAACACGATGTCCTATGAAGATGCATGTGTCATTCCACTATGTTATTGTACGGCGGCTTCTGGCCTGTACCAGAAAGACTTCCTTGCTCTCCAGCATCCATCCGTCCATCCGAAACCAACCGGGAAAGTTCTCATCATCTGGGCCGCATCCACGAGCGTCGGCAGCAATGGTGTTCAGCTGGGGGTTGCCTCCGGCTACGAAGTCTTTGCCACGTCATCCTCTCACAACTTTGACTATGTCAAGAAACTTGGAGCATCGAAGGTCTTTGACTACAACAGCGAAACCGTGGTTGAAGACATGGTCCAAGCTTTGAACGGGAGAACAGTCGCCGGTGTTTTAGATTGCTTTGTCTTAAATGGCGCTGTGGAAAAGTGTGCGGAGGTATTACGCAGGTCGGATGGAGCGGTGAAGTTTATCGCTACTGCTCAACCGACTACGACTGAACTGGAAGGAGGTGTGAAGACGAAGTTTATTTGGGGAAGCAGTTTGAGGGATAACGAAGTAGGGAAAGCGGTTTTCGAGGATTACTTGCCTCATGCGTTAGAGGCTGGCACGTTCGTTCCGTATCCCGAAGCAGAAGTTATAGGCAATGGTCTGGAGGCGATTCAGATTGGGATGGACACATTGAAGAAGGGAGTTTCTGCTAAGAAGATCGTTGTATCGCTTTCTCAAGCTAGCTGGTGACGTGAATGATACCCGTCCTATTCATGCGAAAGTGTACTGCATGTAGTGACTTCCGATATGCTTGAGCACTTTCATCGTCTATGCCAGTCGTTCATTTAGCCAGCCTCCACCCTTCTACAAGAGCGATCTCTGATGGACTGTATTCATTGCCACGAGACATACATCATCGCGCGCCTATCGTTCCTATTGCACATGTAGCGAACGAGCTTACAACGTCCATCTGCATCTCTCGATGCCTCTGCTTATTAGCCCAGGTAGCGAATGTGACATCTGTTTCGAAGATTTCACTACAGAGAATGAACCTTATGCGATTGGATGTGGACACGTATTCTGCAGCAAGTGAGCTTCTGTAGATTTCGTCCTAGTATACCGTTTCCTAACGAGGTTTCGAGATGCCCACGACAATTTGTGAATTTCCAATGTCCGGTCTGCAAAAGATATACTGCCGGAACAGCACAGAAACTGTTCGTCTACACTATGCCTCGTGGGATGCAGGACTTGCATCCTCGCAGGGCACAGTTGTATCATCGTAACCGAATTCATCATGAACTCCCATCGCCTCAGGAAATCTTGGCCGTTTCCGCCCTTATAGGTCTCATGATCACCACTGTCACTTTCGTTAAGGTGTCGAATTTATGCTTGAGAAACGTGCGCCGAATATTAGACAGCATGGTCGTGCCTCCGAGGCCGAGTCAGCCAAAGTTTCGGAGTGGATGGGAATGGATGGGAACGGCACTGCTGAGGGCTGGGATTATGACTTGGTGACCCAGGATGTGGATATTCGATAAATGAGTTGGGGAAGGCGGCTGGATCGTCATTCAAGTCGTTACACGCCTGGGTGTGTCTCTTTTCCAGTCGAAGCCTATAGCGTGATATGTTCCAGCCTGCGGAGCTTTCTTACTTGTGTGTCCTTTGTGAACTCCATGTGTATTTATTCAGGGTATCTGGATATCATGTAAAGCCTCGTGAATTGTAGGTGAAGCGCTTGTAGTATTTAAATAGCTCCTTATTCATTTCTATATTCCAAAACTGTTTGATCTATGTAAAGGTCAATCCGAAACAAGCATTTCCCTTAAAAGCTCCCCTATTTTTAAGGGGGGTAATGACGTGACGAACTACCTGACGTTAGTATGGAATCTCAGAATCAATGGTGCGTGCTTTCATCCGCAGGGCTGCGGGTACTGCGTGAAATTACAGAACATAAAACCCGGAGAGAATCAATGGTGTACCGACAACTTTCATGTCGTTCCAAGCTTCCCAAGACCTTGCCCAAGGAATCAACTTCTGCTTTCCTATCCCTTCTGTATTGGAGAGTGATCTGATTCAACTGATTCCATTCAGAGTAAGCTTCAGCTTCACTTCATCTAGCGTTGTTGATCATTCGATTAATTGTTTGCTCAAATAATGCAGACTGAACATGCAGACGATATCGTCCGTGAAGCTGATGAGACTTTGTGGAGATACATATCCTTTGGTCCATTTACCCAAAGCTCTGAGCTGATGACTCTCATGGAATCCTACATCGACACCTCCGATGCCCACGTCCTATTTGTCATCATCGATAAAGCCACACAACGTGTAGCTGGTACGATGGCTTACCTCGATACCAGTGCGAAAGACCTGATCACCGAGATCGGGTGTGTCCTTATCCTTCCTTCCTTCCGCCGGACCCACGTCACCTCGCACGCCACCTCGCTCTTACTTTCTTATGCTTTATCGTTACCGGAGGAAGGAGGACTGGGTCTGAGAAGAGTAGCTTGGATGGCCAATGCGCTGAACGACGCAAGTGTCAATGCAGCTGAGCGCATGGGATTTCAGAGAGAGGGTGTGTTGAGATGGCATAAAGCCTTCCCGGCAGGCAAACCTGTGACGCATGAGCGGTTGGGTAAAGGTCCAAAGCCAGAACACGGAGGTCGAGATACAATGCTGCTCAGTTTCTGTATCGATGATTGGGACAATGGGGGAAAGGAAAAGGTGCAGAAGATGTTGGAAAGGCGCAAGTAGTATCAACGAGAACGTCCCTTGCAATATAAGACATCTCGAAATCGGTCTAGGGCTGTCTGTAGTAGTTATAGAGCGTGCATTCTTTAAGGTAACAGCTGAAAGCTCGCATTCACCAAGAGGCTAAAGAATAGAGCGTTCTAACTGAGGGATTCCAGTTTAAAGTCGATTGGCATGCAAGAGGGTGGAAGAAGGATCAAGCTCAATGGCGTTCTCCTGCGCCGCACGCCCTTTCTCTTCTGGGAATCAAACTCTCGGTATCC
>Ga0247734_1000900_pt1 | contig 23967 bp, 22 predicted proteins | sample UWRJL103311B2_FD_180933 | JGI IMG/M metagenome (GOLD analysis project Ga0247734, IMG submission 180933) | Plant litter microbial communities from Arlington Agricultural Research Station in Wisconsin, United States - UWRJ-L103-311B-2 | ecosystem: Environmental > Terrestrial > Plant litter >... | reverse complement strand
TGCCTTGATCCTTACGAAACACTTACGCACGTACTGCGTAATCCTTATCTTCCGAGAATAGCAACCTGACGTATAGTACCCTATTAGGTGTATTATATGCCTGTAGGTCGTATAATATCAACAAAAATATATAATGTTAGATTATATTTAGCTAGTATATTTATTTATAAAATTAAATAAATTATAATTAGCTTTTAAAATTTAGTTAAAATATTAGCTAATTAATTTTAAAAAGCTTTTTCTAAAAGTAAATTTAATCGCCTTATATAAGTCCTTGGTACTAGTTTTATCTTTAAAATATTTTAAATTCTTAAAAGAAATAATTAACTTTATAGCTTCTAAAGCTTTTTTAATATTTCAGGTAAATTTGCCAAGTTTATCCAAATACCTTATAGCTAATTTGGGGCTATAGGCTTCTTTCTTAGTCTTATAATAAAGACCCTAGTTAAGTAATATTTCTAAATTGTTAATATATAGTATATAGCTATTAATTTCGTAAAACAAATTTATATTAGTAAGTTATTCTAAATAATTAGAGTAGCTTATTAGCTTTTTACTTTTAAATATAACTAAAGATATTATAATTATATAATAATATATAGAATCTTTAAAGTTGATTTTTAAAGAAAAAAGATTTTTAAATTAAATTTAAATTAACTAACTTTAGTAAATTAAATTTTTAAATTAGGCTAAATTAATTAATTTAGCTAAATTTTACTTATATTTTAAAAATAAGAACTTTTAAGTTTATTAGTTAAATATTAATAATAATAAATATTAATAGAATTAGTCTACCTTTTATTATATTATTAGTTATACTAATAGGATTAATAGCTTTCTATAATTGCTATAAGATATTAGTTAATCAATTTTACAAAAACCAGAAGTAAATATTTTAAATTGATTTTCTAAAATTAATATAATATTCAAATATTATTAAAATATAGATTTAGAATTTATTAAATAGAAATATTATTTAACTTATATTATTAGCAGTAATATTATTATTAGTAATAGAATCGGGCAGTAGGAGATATTACAGAAGGATAATAAGGGCGATTATTCCCTAAGAGAATATTAAGAAAACTTAGAAAGAGTATTTAAATTGGCTTAATTCTCTTAAAGTAGGGAAAATTAATTCTAATATATAAGTAAAAATAATATTAAAATATTTCGGGATGTCCGAGTTATTTCGGGAACCCTAATTAACCGAGGGCTATACAAGTTATACTAGCATAGCCCAAATCCCTTATATACGATCCTTACAAAGGCTTTGCGTACAGCCCTATATAATCCTTGCCAAGGCCTATGCCTTGATCCTTACAAAACACTTATATATATATTATGTAATCCTTATCTTCTGAGAATAGCAACGTGACGTATAGTACCCTATTAGGTGTATTATATGCCTGTAGGTCGTATAATATTAACAGAAAGCTAGGCTATAAACACTCTTGTAATATTACTTATAAATACGCTTAAATATTATTATAATATAAAATCTTAGAATATAAAGTTTAAATAAAAATATTAAGAAATTTTATATTTAAGAAATAAGTTTTTAATTAGAAATAGTATAAAAATATATAACAAACTTTAAAATTATTAAAATAAATAGTATTTAAGAGCTTAATTATTAAAGAGAGATTTAATCTCTTATTAATAAAATAAAATTATATTAATATAAAATTTATTAAGATAAGAGTTAGCAATCTTACTAAGCTGTATATGGCTAAGTGTTATGCTCTAGCTATATAAACTTAATATAAGCATAGTGGCCTGAGATACTAAGCTCTTAGCGTAATATCTAAAGCTTATAAAAAACTTATACTAAGTTCTCTTTTCTAGTTAATATAATATAGTTAATTCCTCTTTATATACTACACCTATATATTATTTCTAATAGAAGACTTTTATATAAATATTAATTAGAAGATTATAAGGTTTTAAAGGCAGAGTAATATAATATTCGAAGATATTAATTCTTATTAATTAGTCAAATCTTATATATACTAATCTCTACCCTTCTTACAGCTCTGCTTCTCCTTACTTTATATCAAAAGCTAGTTAAAGCCTTATCAAATAAGATACGGGATATTATAAAGCATTTATCTCACTTCGGTGCTATAATTTACGACCTCTTTCTTTTACCCGAACAGATAACCTTCCCTGACGCCTTGTATAAGGCCCTAAGTAACAAAGACGTACTTGTAAAAGTAAAAATTTAATATTATAAAATAAATTATATACTTTATAAAAAATTTTACTAATAAGAATATAGTAGTAAAATAGTTTATTTACAAAAGTAAACTAGTATTTTTGAAATTTAAGTTTATTTCTATTTACTAAAATATACTTTTCTCTATTCTAAGTACTTTAATGTCAGGGCCTTATACAAGGCGTTAGGGAAAGTCACCTGACCCAGGGGTCACCTGCTCGGGTAAAAGGAAGAGGTTATAAATCATGGCACTAAAGTGAGATAAATACTTTGTAATACCCCGCATCCTATTCAATAAGGCTTTAACTAGCCTTCGATATAAAGTAAGGGGAAGCAGAGCCTTGAGAAGGGTAGAGATTAGTTTATATAAGATTCGACTAGTTGATAAGAATCGATATCTTTGAATACTATATCACTCTGCCTTCGAAATCTTACATTTAATTTTAATTGCTTTTTCTATATTTATAAGAATATTAAATAAAGATTTTTATTATAATAATTTATTAATTTTAAAGCGTAATAACTTTATAAAATTATAATATAAGAGAATTAAACATTTACCTTCTAAACACGGGATCGGTAGTCGACGATCAAAGGAAGATACTTTCCTCAACTCCGCTGCCACTCGGACTCTTGCTACCTTCCTAGCACCTGAGTGAGTTATCGATAGGAAGCTTGATTCAATGAACCTCGGAGATCTGTTGTTGGCGTATTTTGAAGGAGGGAGGGCGTGCTTTGCAGTGGGTCTATTACAGGTAAGTATATTAGTAGGCATCCTGTTGCACTAGCTCATCTACCAACTGCTCAATGCTGGATGATCACCTGAGTTCTTGTTTATGCTGCACACACCGTTTTGCATCCTTCGTTGCGTACGCACAGCGTCTCCACCTCTTATTCCCTTGTCGTCAAATGGCGTAGCCTGTCTATGCCAATGTCCCTGGTCTTAAACAGCTGAAGCAGACAATGCAGCGATACCAGTGCTATGGGCACTGCCACGTACTTCGTATATGCAGTGAATCGAGGAAATTAAGGTCTTGGAGAAGTTGGAGTTGGAGACTAGGGATCAGCTCCTGCTCATTTCATGCATATTCAGAGCCAACGATATTGCGCTGCATGGAAGGAGATACTGAGTAATGAAGGAAGATGCCCGATAAAGTCTCATGTAGTGGATGAAGGGAAGTGCAACATTTCATGATTCATATCACGTGATTCAACCTCCTTTCCAAGCTCGGCTACCACTTTTGGTGCCCTGCTCTCGAAGCGAATGAATAAATAAATGTGCTGCTTCACAAGTCCTAGGGTGTTACAGCTGTAACTACATTGATTGATCATGCAATGATATCCGAACCGTGTATTTTTACGAGTCGCTGCTTCCAAGTTTGTTCATCTGACTCCTGACCGCAGCATCAACCAAGCCCAGAAAATCCTCATCCGTCAAATATGTCCACTCCTCATTCTGCCAATGATTGAATCCATGGGGCGTGGGAGGTGTCCAGTCCTGTGGGAACGGTGTGCCATTCACAGCATTCTCATACTCCTCTTTATGCATGCATCTGCCCGCGATATAATTAACTCCACGCATCGCAGCTGCAGAGCGGAAGCCATGCTGGTCGAAATGTCGAGGCAGAATCTCAACAGCCGTCGCTCCAGGTGCCATGAAAATGATGTGCGTCATGGCAGCGCCGTGATGGCCAACGAGGATGTCAGTCGACTGGGCAAGTTTGATCTGCTCTTGAATTGTAATACTGGCGAAATCGACCACATTGATAGGAGACTGTGGGTAGCGTTCCTTCAGGCTTTTCACCCAACGGTCGAGTGCGACAAACTTCCTATTCTCTTTTCGCTCCACGATTGTAATAGTCGGATGTTTGTGAATCTCGGTGACGGGGCGCTGGACCACGCCGTAGAATTCAAAGATGCGGTGGACGTATGTCGTCAAAAGCGTCTGCGAGGGGCAGGTCTCAGGATAGCCAGTGTCCAATAGGTTAGACCAAAAAGGACTGCCACATCCAGGAAGCGGAAGGATCACATTGCCAAAGCAAGCTGCTCGCTCCCAGGAGCTCTTGCGGATGGGCTTTTTCCCAGTAACAATCTCCCAGAGTGGTTCCAGTAGCTCCTCCCGATCATCGTCAAAGACTAATTGAACATGTGCGGCATCTTCGTCGGACAGCCAAGGTGTTCCGGTGGCAGGGTTGATAGCGATCCGTACTGCATCCAAACTATGCCGCGCCTAATAGAACGTGATCGTTAGATTCGTTGCGCAGGCATTTGTGGAGGGGAATGAAATAGGATGGAAAAAAGCAAGGGAAAAAATAGCTCCGAAAACGTACTTGCAAAATCTCCATCAACTTGTGCCATAGGTTGTGTGTGTCGGTGCTATCTCGTCGCATAAGCATCACCCACTCCTTGCTATCACTCTTCTCCCGTGTACAGGCTTCGATGTCCCCGCTGTTATCAAACTTCCAGGTCTTCAACGAAGCACCCACGCCTGTATCACCCCAATACCATCCCCAGTCTGTAGGCCGGTCACGGAAGCCTTCGAGCTCAGTTGCAACATCTGAGGAGTTGGCTCGCTCCGCTGCTAGATCCCGAAGTTTGCATTGGATGCCAAATTCCTGCTCTGAGCCGGTCTGCTGCTCCGGACGAAAAGACACGCCTTGGGCGATGCACAGAGGGTCGGTCTGTCCCCACCCTCCCGTCATCGGTATCGTAAGTCGTGGTGCTGTAAAGCACTGAAATGCGCTTAGCGACTCCGATTCGCAGTATGGTAGTTGATGGGTCGCGATGTGCTTGAGATAGGCCGGCGTGAAGAATAGCTCGCATTTCTGCTGGCTTTCGCTGAATGTTAAAGGCGAATAATCTACCGGAAGACTCGCAGTAGCAGCTGGGGGTTTTGGCGATTTGAGGGCAATCTCGTCATCTTTCGTCTCTGTCAATGGTTTGGATTGTCGAAGGCTTCCTTCATTGAAGTTGCCGGAAAAGAACTTTGGCAGCTCGCCCACGCAGTACATGTAGTACACCACGACGACGAGACCCAAACAAATAGCGGAGCTGAGGATGCTGTACTTGTGGTTCAGGCGTATGGGACGTACCATCATGGTGGCTTTGAAGGTTGAAGCTCGACAGTCACAGTTACAGTCCCAGTGAGGTTTTCATGGAAACGAGTTCCAAATAGCTGATGTTCTGCGGACATTTGGAAATGGTGGTGGTGTTGGAATCCAAAGAGATGTTGGTGTTTGAAAGCTACAGTACAGGAATAGAAAGATCATTGCATTGCGCCGCAATACCTTGGGAAGCGAGCCGCCCTGAAGCCCACCTAAGCCTTTATAGGCTGTATAGCGCTAATCGCGGGAATTTAATTGGCTTCCGTCGCTTCGGCTTGCCGACCACAGAATGGAATCTACAGGGCAGTAAAACTTCGCTAATCCAGAAAGGCTTCCGTTGTTGCTTCAATATGCCAACAAGAATCTATAGGCCAGTGATACCTGTAATAATCGTTCGGCCTTAGGCACACACACCTAATTATTTTGACCTTTAAAAATACTACTACATATTAATAGCTTATATTAAGCTGTTTCTCTAAGGGATAGATAAATTATAATATAAGGATTAGTAATAATAGAGAAATATAAGCCTGGAATAAATATTCTAATTAATATAAGAATTATTAGAAATGATATATAGGCGCAGCGTGTAAAGAGGAATCAACTGTGTTATATTAACTAGAGAGGAAAACTTAATATAAGTTCTTTATAAGCTCTAGATATTACGCTAAGAGCTTAGTGCCTCAGGCCACCATGCTCATATTAAGTTCATGTGGCTGGAGCATGACACTCAGCCACATGCAGCTCGGTAAGGTTGCTAACCCCTATCTTAACAATAATAACACTTTTTTTAATATAATTTAAGTTTAATAGCTAAACTTATATAAGGTTATAATATTATATAAAATATAATAATTAGATTTATATACTTATATTAGTATATAAAAGCTAAGAAGGAATTAGTAATATATATAATCCTGTATCCTAGAACTACGCAGTTATAATACAAAAAGGTAGATTCTGTCTTATTTTGTTAACGCCGACATCTTATAAGCATACTAGTACTCGCTTCGTCGTGACTCATTCTATTACACGTGTACCTCTACTTTGAATGCTTCTACTGTTCTACCCCCTTTTCAATAACAAATAAACGCGGAAGTTTGTCAACGTTTACGCCACTTTTAACACATCTGAAGAGGTTCTAAATATATCAGTATCATCAAGAGCTGTTGCGCTACGCCACGCAATGCCACGTGATCTTCCCGCAGATATTCGCTATCCCAATGTCCCACCCCAACTCTCACAGTACAACGTACCACCTTCCGAATACCTTTCAGCTCATCCGGAGTACCGCTATCTGGTAGTTGGAGCTCTGATTCTTCGCGGTAACCCTCAAACCGGCAAAACGGAGATTCTTTTGCTGAAACGTGCATCCACCGACTCGTATCCTAATTTATGGGAGCCTCCAGGAGGCTCAGTGGATACTGAAGATGAGACTATAATGCATGCAGTCGTCAGAGAGGTATGGGAAGAGACCGGGCTGAGAATTGTAGGATTTGGAACGGGGAAGGTGGTGAGAGACAATGCTGGAGAGGAGTACCACAGTAGAAAAGATAAAGGGGCAGATGGTGAATTTGCAGAAGTTACTTTTCCGGATAGCAAAGGCGAGAAGTGGTGCAAGTTCCACTTTTGGGTGGAGGTTGAAGCAGATGAGAGTGGGGATTTGCCAGTTGAGCTGGATGAGATGGAACATCAAGAAGTAGGGTGGTTTGACGAAGAGGCTGTGAAGGAGCTGCCTTTTGTTAGCGAGCAAGGAAGGGAGATCATTTTGAACGCAATAAAGCTCATAACTGATCATGAGACATGAATGTATTATTCTAGTATTGTAACCAATGCGAAAGAGATTTCGTAGTGTGCTTATAGTTAAAGCAGAGGCATACCACACTAAGGAGGTTCTCACTCTTTGGGGACAACGAATCGTCCTAGCTTTAAACACGCTAGAAAGACTACGTAATAGACATTCGAGTTCTGGATGTGTAATTCAGGGCTTACAATTATGGTGATACAATGGTCCTAATCATTGTTCCATAAGTTCTAATGCTCTAATTTATAGAGAGCAAATACGGGTCAGCTAACCGCTGGCTTTGCCCAGGCCAACTTATTTCGAAGTTTGAACCTGCTTTACTTCATAGGTTTGAATACTATCAGAGGACATCCTTTTGGATGCTAAACCTCATCTCACCCACGCCAAACAGCCTCGACCACGGCAAAGAAGTTCTGCGGGTAGATTTGACATCAATAATCTCAAACAGCTTGTCAGCTAAGCGGAAGATTTGTCTCCAAGAATCAATACGACGCTCCTAACCATTGGAAAGAGCTATTAGCCAGAGATCTGTGGCGGTATCCCCCATGCACTGTATCGAGCGCGGTAGATCTGAGACCCCGGCCTTGCTATGGTTGCCGACGTATTCGAAACGAATGACCCAAGCTCCAGGTCGCAAAGCCAGTATCACAGCCTGCAATAACTTTGATGCTTCCTGGTTTGGCCAATCGTGTAAACCATTTTAAAGGCGTATACCTCGGCCCAGACAGGTTGCGGCTGGAAGAAATTATGTGCACCGAAGGAGACTTTAGATCTGAGCTCCTCCGGCAAACTCTCCTCAACTACTGGTTAAACCTTGGGCAAGTCTTGAACTGTGATGGTGAGATCAGGAAAATTCTGTGCAAGTACTATGGCTCCATGGCTAGCGGAACCACCAATCTGATCAATTGTTAGCTATTATAGTTCTTTAGATAAGGTAATTTCTGTAGACGTCTTGGGTAGACTTGAGTCGTACTTGCATCGACTACCGTCGTATTACCAATTGGCCTCCCGTCATGGGCATCTAGAACCACTTTCTCAAGGTGGAAGATTTCCTTAATGTAACGCATAAACTCAGCAATGTTCTTCTGTCGCCAATCTTGCTTTTCTCCAACTCCATCCCTCTCTTAGGAGATCCCAATGTCTTTTGTGTTTTCCAAATTGCCCACCACTATAGGACAAAACGAATGATGACTCGTCAATATTTGGGACAAAGCAGGCTTTCCGCAGCTATATCTAGCTAGAGCTGCGCTGATCACCATCATGGGAGCCCCAGCGTCATCCGAAACAGTAGAAACCAGGACCTTTGACTCGTGGAATGAGCCAGAGTAGACGAACGAGAGGTGTGTTGAATTTGGGCTATGGATTTGCTAGGTTCTGTTTCCGAAAAAATGCGGAGAGTGGTTGCATGTTGTATGAGGCAGTGAAATACATCCTTAGTGAGAGATGTGTTTCTAGCAATTTCGGAATAGGAAGAAGAGCCATCAAGTGGTACAGCGGCCCAGAAGTCAAAATGGTTCAAGACTTTAAGAGCAGCTGCATTTGGCATACAATGCATGACTTAGATACACTACAGGACTTAGAGGTATACTTTCTTGATCCGGCAAACTTACAATGTGAACATAATTGTAAATACTTTCTTGATCCGGCAAACTTACAATGTGAACATAATTGTAAATACTTCACTGGGCCCTGATAAGATACCACATATCCATCAAGCAATCTAAGAGAAACCGGTGGGTCATGAATATTTCTGGAAACAAACCGATATAGCATGTAAGAATGTCAGCAGCAAAATTCGGTGGTGGTATCTTGTTTTCTTCCAGGTAGCGAGTCAACGTCTCTAAGATATCAGTGATTTTGGCGGCCCGACTGGCAGAGTCGGCTGAGTGTCCGTCCTGGTACAATAGCTACAAAATATAAAGGTCAATGGGGTAGTTGGAAGAAGCTTAAACCTAGTTTCAAATATTGGATGGTTTGGGCACTGTAGAAGTCAGATGGAACCTAGGGGTAATAGAAAGAGATATCTTCAAGGTGGGTGGGAGGGGGAAGATGGATTCTTTTCATTAAAAAATTAAAAAAGCTTGAATCGATCGACATACTGCTGTGAGCTCTAGTCTGGCCGATAATGCACCTTTTGGTAGGGGGACTCTGCCGCAGTACATCGAACAACTTGGCGGATGGGTTGCCTGCGCCGTTATCTTATTATTCAAAACATGAGCGTTGTGGAATCTAACTATAAGATCGGAGAGACCAAAAGTCGATGATGTTCCTGAGATGTATGGGGGAATTTGAAAGCAACTGAGAGAGTCCTTGGACTTTACCGTAAGGTACATATGCATAATCTTATCTGGTTAAGAATTCTCCGATCATTCTGATATGGGAAAACTCGGCTGGCAAAGCCTCTAGTGGTGTTCATGGCTAACTGAGGATAAAATATGGCTGATTCAACAGAAATAGCTGTCCCTTTTGCATTTAGCATATAGCATGAAGCGGAGTTATATTCGTGCTAAAATATCCAAGTTACAATGTACTAAGTCAAGATTGACCCTGGAACGACACACGTACTCCTGAAGCCCAGGAAGTAGTAACATCAGATGTAGATCAGAGTAGTATGAATTATATGGAGCTGGTGAGATCGATATGACCCTTATAATAATTTTTGACACTATTTTTCTACGCTTCTTTTGAAGAAAGGAATTACTCACGTTACCTACCTCCTGGATTAGCCTATTCTTTGGCCAACTTCTACTACCTATAGAGGAAGTTGATCCAGTCCATACTTTTCCCCAAAATATAGCATTGTCAGCATAGCAGTGAATAAAACTTACGACTGCTACCATAGGTACTTTGTGTCTTCAAAAACATGTTTCAAAGCATATATAGACACATAAGAAAGGGGGGAAATAAGCTTAGCGGAAGGGATATATGGAATTTGTGTATATGATGATGGCTTAGTTGCAACTACTTCTAAAGATGTGCCTTTGGGGGATTGATATCTCCTAGCTCCTCCTTGGCGCGGTCCCTTAAGATTTTACGTAAGATTTTTCCAGACTGCATCCTGTTAGCCTAAACGCGAACTAAAAGGGTAACTCACTGGATTCTTAGGAATAACGTCCACGAAAACTACACCCCCTTCAAGCCTCTTATATTTAGTGACCCGCTTTGCCAACCAATCTTTGACTTCTGCCTCATTTACTTTTCCCTTATCACCCTCTTTCACAACTACGTAGGCTCTTGGTGCTTCATCGCCATTTAGCGCAACACCAAGAACAGCTGCGTCTGAAAGCTGGGGGTGCTCTAGTAAGAGTGCCTCAAGTTCTGCAGGCGCTACTTGGTTTCCTTTGACCTTTATAAGCTCCTTCAAACGATCGACAATGAAGAAACGATTTTTGTCATCGACGTAAGCGATGTCACCAGTTTTCATCCATCGACCAGACGAGTCTTCAACGAATATCTCGCTAGTGGCTTTCTTGTTCCGCCAGTAGCCTTTCATGATACTATGATTCTCAGCAAAATACAACCTCACGAGAGGGCTGAAGTATACTTTGGACCCTGAACCCAGATTTCTCCACGTTCGCCGGTTCGTACCTCTCTTCCATTTGTATCTACGATCTTGGCGTGACAATTCGCATTGAGTTCCCCAACTGAATCTGGAAGGGAATCTAGACGAGGATCCCAGCCCAAGAGAGAGCACGTGGCTTCGGTCATACCCCAACTAGTGTTAAAGTGTCAACAGTGCTCCAAAAGTTGAAGAAATATAGACTACTAGGTGTAGTCAGTTTTGGACGCATGCTATGAAATATTCTTCTAGATCTGCCTGGACACAATTGATCCGAAAGAGAAAGTTTTTACCCTTGCTAGTAAATGTTAAAACTTTATTTAGTTTCTAATATTCAGAGAGAATTGGTATACCTTAAGCTTTCTATCTCCTGTTGGCCATAAGGATTCCGCTTCTCGGATAACATCACCTCCCAGTGGCGCTGCACCTGAATGAATCTCGAGAACGCTGCTTAAGTCGTATTTCTTTGTGAGGGGTGACTTGGCAAGTGCCTATAGATTTTAACAATCAGCCGAAAGCAAGCTCTAAAACTGGGGCCTAGGGCATTAACATACCACGACAATTGGTGGCACCATTGCAAGTGTCGTGATTTTAAACCTTTGTACATTCTCTAAAAGCGCTAAGAAGTCAAATTTTTTCATAATGTACACTGGAATACCTCTCTTTGGCCCGCCGGCAATGAAGATGGTTTGACCCATAGCATGGTACAATGGTAAGTAACACAGCCATCTCCTGGGCAAAGTTAATTCTGGCGTTATTTTATCATGTTTGACATACGCTTGCTTTGTTTTCACAGGCTCATCAGGTGCTAACTGACTGATGAATGCGAACTGTGTTGCGTTTGCCACATAATTGTAATGCGTAATCATAACCCCTTTGGGAACCCCCGTGGTCCCCGAAGAATAGTTCAAGCAGCAGATAGCTTCTTTTGAATCTTCAGGTTCATACCACCTGAACTTTTCTCCAACTTCTTCGGTCTCTATCAAAGTAGCCCAGTTCTCAATGCCCAGCCTCGATGTACCGGTACCGTCAAGCAGCTGATCATCAAAGAGGAATACGCGATCCTTCCCCATTCCAATGCTTTCGGCTGCCTCAACACCCAGTTCTAGGCTTGCATCTGCACAGATGAGGAACTTGGCATCTGAATTCTGTAGTTGGTATGCCAGCTCTCTCGCCACGAAACTCGGATTGGCTCCTGTGAAAATACCACCAGCCATCACAATCCCCATGAATGCAAGAGGAAAATACAGATTGTTTCCGGAGAAAAGAAGAACCCGATCTCCAGGCTTCAGCCCGGCCTTCTGTAGTCCTGCAGCCAGCCGTTGTGACCAGAGGCGGAATGCTTGGACGGTGAGAAAATGAGTTTCTGGACGGTCGGCATCATAGAAGGCAACCCTATCAGGCAAAGGAGAATCCGGTGGGCCAAAGAGGTATTGTGGGAAGGAGCAACTGTCCAGAGGCACATTCCATCGAGCATGAATAGGCATGTTAATGTTTCTCCGGAGATTCCAATTAAATGGGGGTATCGTCAAACAGGAGTAAATTAAAGCAATCACGTTGAATTGGGAGACGAGATTGAGGTTAGTTTATCTACTCTGGCAAGTTGGGTCTATTATCCTGTGCAGTATGGAAGCGGGTGTGTGGAAGTGGACGAAGAGCAACATGACCACTTGACAGACATTTATACAATACTATATAGACTTAGCACTGCAACGAACGAGCCAAGAGGCATCAAGCAAGAACCAACAGTGATACGGCGGTGATAACGGAATGTTAACCGGTGCGTGGGGAAGTATGACAGCCGAGCATACGTTCGTTAGACGCCCTCATACCTACCAGCTACCCTACCTTGGCTTCGACTAGGAGGAAGTGGAGACGTTGGAGCCGAAAAGTGTGGGGTAGTCAACCTCGGCCTGAGTTTGGAGATATATTCGGGAAGCTAGTAATGGGGTATTGCCGACCTGAAAAGTGGGAAAGAGTGATGTGATATAAGAGGGAGAGAGAAAGAAATATATATATATACGCACATACCTATATGCCTACATACATTTATAAATACACATATATATAATATATCATCCCGAGAATGGTTACTTGGGGGTGTGATTAAAACTAACAAAAGATATTAGTTACACTCCCACGGAAAAACACGTACTTGCTGGAATGTTCTGGGCTACATTGGCAAATCAGACGGTGCGACAATCAAATGACTATCTGGACTAATAGAGGTGGTGTCGTTGACTGACTCGACTCTGCTTGCTCGTTCCGTACGTTCCGTACGTTCAAGTCTCGTGTAAATTCAAGGGACTGTACGAAGTACGTACCGTACATGTATAGTACATTCCTTTGGGCACAAAACCCTTACTTCGGCTATTCGGGCAAGAAAGCATGCTACCCACGTGCCCGTGTCAAGAAAGAGGCCCCGTATTTCTGTATGCTTCAAATGAATATATATATCGCTTTTCATAACCGCCGATCATACTCTCCAACAAGAGCACAAGAAATCGTCATAGTCAATGTTACGGATGTTTCGGCCTGGAACGAGGAGAGCTTCTCCATGAATTAAGATTTTCTCCACATACCGCTCTCCCTAACTGCGCGCAGTTTTTGGTGACAGTTTCATTGAAAGGCAAACCCAATAATTGGATAGGATATAAACGCATGCATCTGGGATTTTTAACATCTTGATTAATTTGATATATAGTCAAACGCTTAGAGGAGAAAGAACTGCATCCTGGTTCCACGCACTGCTTCAGTGGTGGATATTCGGGAACCAACTTCTTGTTCCCGACTACGAGAAGCCTCTATTGGACATTTCTTTGCAAACAAAGGAAGACTGCCCTCGAGGAAAGATGCCTTGCAGTACATCTATCAGAACTAGCTCAAGGAATTCCTCTGCGTACCAGGGTTGTCGAATACCTTGCCTCTCGAGGTCGTTTTACGGAAATCTGCGATTATGAATATTCGCCTTTTCGGATTGGTTTACATATATATTCCACGTTCTCAACCAGTCCTTGCTTCAAACCGCGAATAGATTCACTTCGTTGAATGCTGCAAAGACGAAGATTATCTCGTCTTAGGGGACGTAACAGGAAGTAAGAGGCCATCATAAAGTATTGTTGTAGTTGGAGAGGGTAGTGTCATAAGTCAGTACCAGTTTACAGTCATAGCACAAATGGGAACACCTCTTTGGTGTCCGAGACTTGGTGTGAAGATAACACTTGGGGGGTAATTTTCCCTCGGCACATTCCTCAATTTCATCTGGTTAGTAAATGGGAACATATAGGAACGGGTTGTAAGTCAAACTCCACAAGTAAGAAAGATCTCACCAGCGTCGATGTGGTTGACTACACATTAAATGTCTGATTTTGTCTATTTTCAACAAGAGCCTGGGACGACTAAGGAAACAATCAAATCGTTATACTACCAGAGAGATCCTTCATAGTATATCGCCATCCGCAGCTGAAGTGTGGAAAACTACGTCATCAACGAATAAACCAAATATTAATCCAAGCAAGAGAGCTACAAGACCGTATTCCTTCCGCAATCCAAACCATCAACCTTATCAAGCATGATGTACGCCTGCCCCCCCTAGATTCAAGTAAAAAGACAGACACCCTGGTTGAACCCTTGTTTATTTTTCTCTTACCAGCGATCTGAGATGTTTCCCCGTGGATCAAGCTTTCCTTCCCCCTTCTGCAGATCCTCCTCTACCAAATGGACTTAGCTAATATGCCATAACCAACTTAAGGATATATACCTAGTGGACCATACAACCACTGCTGCCAGGCCCATTTCTTTGTGAGTCCGTGAATATAGATCAGTGTGGCAAAAATTGCGACATAAAATATTGCTACAACGAGATATGGAATGCAGGACTTCCAGAACGATCTCTTCTGGCGGGCGTTATGGAATCGATCCCGAGATGATGATTGTATGTCACCATTGCAGTACTGAGACTCGGTCCGTGGATCATCATTGTATATGTAGCTGGAAACAAGGGTCGAGTCATCGGTGGAAGAGTCAGTTGAGATGGAAATGTTGCGTTTGTGGGAGGGCTTCTGAGGGTGCTGCGGAGGATGCATCTTGATGAAAGTTGTGAAGTTGGTTACGAGTGGTTTGGATGGGAAGAGATGGGATGAGCTGGGCTGTTGTTCAGCTGCTTGTAGCGTTGCAAAGTTTTACGGAGGCGATTTTGTCACTCTCGCCCTGACAATTCGTGGAACGCCGTTGTGGTACGTTACAAGCTGATGTACGACATCCTTCTCGCCGACTATTCTCCTGCTTTTGGACTGGGATTCAAGGTGCTGTGCCTTCATGTTCTATTCTCATGGATGCAACTATTGCAGCCGATCACAGGAGTTGAAAGACATGAGGTGCGTCTTCCCGATGACACTTGAAGTCGGAGTTTCTCTCTCTTACCATTCTGATAAATAGACTCCCCCCAAAGCTAGGCAATGCTATTTATCTTTATAGCTTAACAACTTTTGCGTTCAGTAAGTATATATTAGGCAGAGAAATACTCTGGTATAATATCAACTCAGAGCCGTTTGCAAAGTGAACAGCCCCGGTCAAAACAATATTGCAAAATATGTAAATTCGAAGAACTAAGTTTTGAAAATCCGTTGGGAAAATCCAGCTTGTCGAGTCAATATCAAGTGTATAAAGGACCACCACCATCACCAGCAGAGGTAGTAATGGTGAAGTCGTGAATTCTGGTGTGGATGCTCCCGCCAAGATATTACGGTGGCCGATAAACACGCGGTTGGAGCTTCAAGCGGCCGTGTTAAAGTGCTAACCTACCAGTACGGCCGCGCCAGCCTCACCTGCCTCGCCATCGACACAATAAACATCATCAACGCCTTACTCCTCCATCAGTTTGAATCGTAGTGGATCAATAAGACCGAATAGATATTCCCATCCCGAGCTACCCATCATGTCCGATGTACAGGTCCTTAAGCCCGACAAGGACTTTTCTAAAGACGTTGACAAACAACTCCCCGAAGCACAGGAGCTAGCAAAGGTATGTCCAAAGGCCGCCATTGTCTAGGACTCGGTTATTGACTAGAATCTCCCTTTAGTCAAATGTACAAGCAGCTATTGAGAAATTGACGGCACTGGAGAAACAAACGAGACAGGTAGGTGGCAGCTCTATATTTGATATCCAAAACGAATCTAAACATCTCTATAGGCATCAGATCTTGCATCAACGTCTCGAGTTCTTGTAGCAATAGTTACGATTAGCAAGGAGTCTGGAGATTGGAGTCTGCTGAACGAGCAAGTTCTGCTACTATCCAAGAAGCATGGCCAACTCAAACAAGCTACGACGAAGATGGTGCAGGTGGTAATGGGGTTTCTAGACTCAGCACCTAGTCTCGACACAAAGTTAACAGTCATCGAAACTCTGCGAACAGTCACGGAGGGCAAGATATTTGTCGAGGTTGAGCGGGCTCGTGTTACTAAGATTCTCTCGGACATTAAGAAGGAGCAAGGAGATTTGAAGGAGGCTACGGATATTCTATGCGAGCTTCAGGTGGAAACATTTGGGTCTATGGAGCGGAGAGAGAAGACCGAATTCATCTTGGCACAGGTTGCATTATGCATAGAGAATGATGACTGGACACAAGCTGGTATCCTAAGTCGGAAAATCAGCACCAAATATCTTTCACGAAAGCCCAAGAAGACATCGGAGCAACTGGAGAAGGAAAAGAAAGAACGCGAGAAGAAGCGGGAGAAGGGTGAAGATATTCCAGAACCCGTTGAAGATGATGTAACGGATTTGAAGTTGCAATTTTACGAACAACAAATTACATTAGCGAAGCATGATGACAAGTATTTGGATGCTTGTAAGCATTACAGACAGGTGCTTGATACAGAGGCTGTCGAAGAAGATCCTGTAAAGCTCCAGGCGGTATGTTGACTTTTTGAAACGCCTTAACTACTCAAGCTAATATTGTTAGTCACTTCAACGAATAATCTATTACCTCATCCTTGCCCCTTACGACAACGAACAATCTGATCTCCTCCACCGAATCCATAGAGATACCCGAAACACCCAAGTTCCACTCGATGCCCAGCTATTGAAGCTTTTCACCGTCCCCGAGCTTATGCGTTGGCCGGAAGTATCGAAGATATTTGGTCCTCATCTTTGCGCTACCGACGTCTTTGATGCCGAACCCGGACAATCTCCAGATCTCAAGGCCAACAAACGTTGGGAGGACCTTCGCAAGCGTGTCATTGAGCACAATGTCCGTGTCGTCGCTAAATACTACACCCGCATCCAGATGCCACGTTTAACCCAACTACTTGACTTGACTGAAAATGAAACTGAGAAGTACATCAGCGAGTTGGTGACTGCTAAGACCGTTTTTGCGAAGATCGACCGGCCAGCACGAATCGTGAACTTTGCCAAGCCCAGAGATGCTGATGATGTCTTGAATGAGTGGAGTGGGAACATGAAGAGCTTGCTCGGTTTATTAGAGCGGATTGATCATCTGATCACGAAGGAGGAGATGATGGCTCGGATTCAGCCCGCAAAGGTTTCAAAGAAGACTGCAAAAGCTTAGAGCTGGAGTGCTATGAATAATTGCTTTGCTCTGTACAATAATCTAGATTTTTAAATGGCTTAGTGAACTAATGGGATACCAAGTCTATTTCTATATATTCTATTCCCCACCGTTATGCATTGAATCCTTATGGGTGTTATTCAAGCTGTTTCGTATCTACGAAGCAGCGTCCGAGATTATGGATATAAGCCTTCTAAACCAAAATTGTACAAAAAGAGGTGCAGCGTCAAGGACACAGATATTAAAATGGCATGTCCATCTCCTCAACACCTGCCTCATCTTTTGCTTCTGCCTTCTCTTTTGTGCATTCCCTTATAAAGCCTACAAGAATTCCGCCCATTTCTTTACCTACTGGTACGAAATGCCCTCCTGGATGGAAAACAGTTTTCGCATCATGGCAAGCCTCCACCAGTGCTAAGCTTCTGCTCTCTTCCACCACACTGTCTAAACTACCTATAAAATGGAGAGTTGGACTGTTGATTTTCGGCTCATAGAAACCCTCATAAAGCTTATTCGATGTCAGAAACCCGCTGTAAGAAACTGCAAACTTCAATCCATCTGGGTGAAGGGCAGCTAAATCTTCCCACGATTTTGGGAATGGGAAGCTACCCGGCTGCTGTGTAGAAAAAGATGCTGCTCTCCCCGGCTGCAATAGCGAAGCTACCATCGCCGCCGCTGCCGCCCCCTGCGAAAAGCCAATAACAGCATCTATCCCTCCCGTCTCCCGAATCGCATTGCCTATTCTATCCAAACCCTCTTCCAACCCGATATATTTCTCCCCGCCTGTTTCACGTTTCCACCATCCCCATGCGTCAGGTTCGTTGCCTTCGGCGGCATCGACGTCGAAGCCGGGGATGTCGGCGGGTTGGAGTTTTATAGGGCCGGTTGGATAGGTAAAAGTTGGGAGAATAGGTTTTAGGGATTTGATAAGGAGTTTCTCTAGAGAGCGAGTTTTGGCATGGAACAGAGGACCGGATTGGGTGTAGCCTATGAATCATGTTAGGCGATTTCCATTGGGGCAGGGTTGGTTAGTGAATATTACCATGCAGCATGAGGATTTTGAGCTTGTTTGGCTCCGAGGTCTCCTTAGCGGGAGTTAAGTTTGTCATATTGTGATCTATGGTAATGCTTTGTGTATGCGAGGTTTGATTACGTCGATATGAAAGCCGTACAGCGTTATATGAAGTTCGGTGAGCTATTGAACGGGAAAGGAGGGACATGAATATCAAGAGATGGATGATGGATGATAAATGGGTGAGGCTGCCGACATTGGCGTGGTGGTATTCATTTGGAAAAGCTGATTGGTTAGAGGTTCAGCCTTGTTTCTGTACTACAGTACGTAAAGCCTGACTACTGCTGTGACGAATTGACAAATCGCAAAGAGGAATTTCCGTTGTTTTCGTTGGAAAGTTACTTTACCTCCACTAAGCATTATAAGCTAACTTACTAGCCTCTATCACTCGAGGTCTTGCAGTTCTAAAGTAACGTAGCCTGGATATCCGCCAACTTGCCTCTACATATTCTACCTTGACCAGCCAGCTCTTGTTTTCGCCACAGGTGGTGTTTTTTTAATGAGATTGTTGAAACCTAACAACTTGTATGGTTAACACTCTGCGCTACATTCCTTACACCCCGCTGCGAAACTAGACATATATCTCCTGTCCCCAGATACAACAATCGACTACCAGCACAGTCTTTTATAAATCCCAGTGCTCGACCACCCACCAATGCTTTCCGACTTTCTCTAACTTTCCCACTGTAGACGGGTCTTTGCGTATGGTCTTTTGCAGCGCCCACAGCTCGCCGTCTAGCGCTATGGGTTCCCCCTTATCCAATATGCCAAGGCATCTGGGGATCCTCACAAAGTAGTCGTACTCTGCCATGAATATTGTGCTGACGCCGTCTGTCTATGTATCCCTCACCAAAACTTGAGAGAGTGGCTCACTCAGGTGTGCCAACTAAAACAAGCACCGCGCAGAAGAGAGAAGGAACATCAAGTAGAGCAGTGAACAGTCCTTCCGAGTTACACACTGTAGGAGTTTCGGCGAATAGTCCTAGGGGAGACACACGTCGAAAATTGACTCAAAAGAAATGCAATCAAAGCATTTAAGAATCTATGAGAAGTATTAAAGTAGAGAGAAGTTTCATTCCGCCTTAACCGTCATCATTTTACTATTTGAGTCTGTTTACGCGCTTTGATGTTCTCCCTTTTACGCTCTCAATTCGGGATTGGCTACATAGCTGCAACACGCTCCTCTAAAGGTTCGGCCACCATCCTATTTCCTTGCGTGTGAGTTGAGGCTTTCTTTTGATAGCCTCCAGACTATGTTTCGAGTTAGTGTAGTCAAAGGTACATCGGGTGTCTGTAACGCATTCTAGACAACCCGTCCTCTGACCTGTGTTATGCTCTTAATGCGGATGTTTCTCCACAGAGCTGCAGATACTAAGGCTCCCACAAACAGACAGGTGCTTGTAATCAACATATATCTTTGAGCATCTCCATATGACCGGTTTATAGCCTCTCGTGTTGGAGTTCCTGGTCGATTGATCATTTGAGAGATAATTGAACCATAAATGCGTTCAAAATTGGCTCCGGGTGGCAGGTGCTTCTTGAGAGCGGATCTAAATTTGCTGGTCCAGATTGCGGCAGAAACGGTTGACCCACAAGCACTGCCAACGCTAGAAAACAAGTTCAGAATGGCGATGATGACTGCGATGTGTTGGTGATCCGAAGGCGCCATCATAGCCATTTCTCCACATATCACAATCGTGCCACCTGCGAATGAATTGAAGATCTGCGTCATGATAATGTACCCGATTTTGGTACCTGGTTGCCGGAAATGAATCATCAAACCCGTACTTATCATCATGAGAGGAACGGCAAAATATACGGCCAGCCATTTGAACCTCCCTGTCCAGCGAATCAATACACCTACAATGAGGGCAAATAAACAGGATCCAACTCGATAAATATTGCTGACATAGCTGGCTGCCGTGATATTCAAGCCATATACGACTTGACACATAGAAAAGAAGTAGCTTGACCAAATCGCTGCGCCGAAGAAGATGAAAAAGAAGTAGACAGCCCCAAAAAGAACCGTTCGGTCTGTCAGAAGCTCGAATGGAATGAACGTCACTGGGGCGAAATACTTTTCGTACAAGACAAAGACTATAAGCAACAAGCCGCCAAATATGATCATACATATAATCATATTTGACTTCCATTGCTCCGCTTGGTACGACCATATGCTGAAAGGTAGCAAGAAGAGTGCCATTCCAGCTGCGAGGATAGTTATCCCGCAGAGATCAACTTCAATGGCATATTGTTTGATGGTTCCAATATTGAAGCTGCGCCTCTTGGCTGGCAGTAGTCCGGCCTTCTTCGCTTTGCGGTTGTTCCAAAAAAAGAGCGCACAAAGAGGAGAGACTACTACCGGAACAATGATGCTGAAGATTCCAAAGCCCCATCTCCATCCTGGACCTTGTACGATACTATTTGAAACGGGACCACCAACCCAAGTCGTGATAATGTATGGCGAGGTAGCGAAAGCCAACATCAGGGACCGGTTCTTCAGAGAGGAGGTATCGGCAATGAAAACTGTCATACAATAGCTTACACCTTGAGAGCTGGCTTTTGTCTTAGTAATTTTTCCCAGAGAGAAGGAAGTGACCTACCCCACAGATGAAAATACCTGTGCAGCCGCATACGTTTCAACTCCATTGCAGACAGCCATCATGATATACCCAATGACCCAAATGAAAAGCGTCAAGGCCAGGCCCTGTGGTCGCCCCCAGGTGTCTAGTATTTTCGCAAGTGGGATCTTACTGAGTCCTCCTATGATGCTAGCCATAATTCCCGTAGCAGCAGTCAGGCTATGCCGAGAGAATGAGCTGGTAACGTATGGGTTAAGGGACCGAAGTACAACTTCTTCCATTGAGGCAATGAAATATATTAGCCAGATCCTGACTAAGGTTAGAACCGAAATGTAAAAACAGGATACTGCCTCTGCTCTACGTACATTATGTATGCTGTAATCAGATGGCCTTTGGTCCAAACAGTGGTCGCCGCTTCCATCGCTTGAACACCGGCTTGAACATTGTCGACCACACCAAAAACATCTACTGGCCCTGTCTTCCCATCAGAGATGGCCTTACTTCCGCCGTCATTGTGGTCAGTCTTCTCAAGATCTTGTTGGGGATGCTCAATTGTAGCACTCCTTTCAGGTTTGCTAAGTTTCGAGAAGAATAGCATAATGAATATAATCAGCGCACAAGCAGTTGAAGAGGACCACACTAGCTTATGTTCTCACTATGATCTTTTCAAACGAAACATGAAGCCTTCAAAGATATCAGATGCGCTGCACAAATCATGCAATTCAGACAAAGATCAAAAAGTTGGCAAGTGTTGACGTTCTGTATACTCCGTAATACTGGAGCTAATTATTTGTCAAACTTTCTCCAAAGAGATTATCTTGTTTGTCCACTCGGCAGCTAAGACCGGCGTGTACTTGGCAGGGATGGAAGCATTCTTTCGCTGCATTTTCCTAACTTGAAGATATCCCTGTGCCGTAAACCGGAGGCAACAATGATTTGTTTGCCATGCTCGGCTGTCCTTTCTATTTCAAGATGAAGATTTTACGTACCAGTTCGCGAGAAAGAAAAGCCGGCAGGTCTTCTAGTCACATTTGTGTTAACAAGGCTATTCATAACTTTGCTGCCTACATGTCTTAATACATTCATTGTATATCCAGAGATTTGTTTTTGCTAACCACACCCAATCCAAGCAGTGGCCAACTTGCCAAATTACATGAGTAGTGCACGGCCAACGACAATTTTCCAGATGCCGAACTAGCGTTAACATCATGCAGACCCATAGAAAGGCACAAATAAAGTTATCAGATCAACGCTAGGGCTGAGCAACAGGGTGGATATGCAGCTCGTATAACGCTTTGTGTTATCAGATCGAGCTAAGAGCTCACACGGCTCGGGCCAATACTCGCTTAGAGAAGCTTGAACCTTGGCGGGAAAATCAGGAAGGTCGGTCCAGGTTCAATTAAAAATTCAATTGATCACAGGCAAGAGAAATGAGTGCAGAGGTCTCGATGACCGAAGAACTATCGAAACCACCTGCTAGTTTGGGAGTTCTAACTCAGGTTAGCCTCTGTTTGTATGGCATGTCTGTCTGTTCAAGCTTAATACTAAAATGATAACCCGCACTCTATGACACGGACAAACTATTATAGTACGATTACAAGGGCACCGGTCTGTTTTGCAGCTGAACATACAGAAGATGATCTCCCGGAGTTTAGGATGATAACATCCTTTGAAATCCCGTGCTGCCCGTGTTTGTTATCAGATTCACCCATCCTTATTGCATCAAAACCAAACGGAATTGCCAACGATCAATTTTCAAGATGAAACCTGTTACTGCCATCTCCCTGCTCGTCTTGACTGCTCTCACTGCAGCTCAAGATATCACCTCATTGCCCCAGTGTGCGCAGCAGCCGATTCTCAACGCAATCACCAACTCTGGTTGTCCCCTCACGGATATTACATGTATCTGCAGCAATAGCAAATTCGTCAAAGGCTTGCTGGCTGAGATACCAGGAGTCTGCAACCCGGCAGAAGTGGAAGGTTTGTAACACACGTAGTCTTCCTCTTGAAGATTTATAAATGGTTAACGTTCTCTATAGTCACTGCCCAATTTGCAGAAGATCTTTGCTTTGGATATGGAGTTCCCCTAGATTTATCGATTAGTGGCATCGCTGTTGGTACTTCCACTGCGCCACCTGTTGGAGCTTCGACGAGTGCGACAGTGCTCCCATCTACCACATCGCCTGGATTCAACATGAATGCCTCGACTTCTGTGACACCAACAAACGGTGGGGCAGCAGCAGCGACAAGCTCAACACCGCCCAGTTCGGGCATGATAAATAGTGCAGACCAGTTTTTGGGGGGTGCAATGATGATTTTAAGCATCGGCGCTTTTATGTGGATATAGAATAAATACGGGATAAATTCCAAGTTTATGGTAAACTAGAAGCCTGACTCAATAGCAGACTGATTTGTATATATCTAATACTTTACTTGAAAAATGCTACGGCATATCATCATGGTACTCAATGAAGATTCATTCAACTCAACCATATTGTAGGAAGATCAAATTACAGTAAACGAAATTGTGTTTATTCAACAGCATCTAAGTTAGAAGCAAATTTGTTGCAAGACTTCTCCTTTCAGTCCGTATCTTCATATGGTTTTGCTCCCCAATGACTCCAGGCTTGACCTGCCATGAGTTCAATTTTTCTCTCCTTCGAATGAAACAACAATTCTGTTTGGTTGTTTCCGAAATGCATCACCGACTTATCCTGTGCCTTTCGTTAATCGGAAGGTATGTAAAGATGGGGGAGTTGTTCTTCTTACCAGCCCAAGAGTGAGTTTAATTACACTCTCCGCCCAGTGGTGTTCGTATGTGTAGCTTGGTTGCTTTCCTAGGGAAGCAAGAACAACATTGTCCGCCGCAATCTTTGCTTGCGACATTGCTGCCCTCGAATTAGGATTGCGAACCCCGGTATCTGCAACATCGCCATATGCATACACATTTGGAAGCTTCTGATTCATAATCTGCATGGTGGGCTTCACTCTGATGTGTCCAGATTCAGAAATACAGTCAGGAGCAAGCTCCCGTAGAATTTGAGAAGCAGGACTTTGGCCAC
>Ga0247734_1000899_pt1 | contig 23980 bp, 27 predicted proteins | sample UWRJL103311B2_FD_180933 | JGI IMG/M metagenome (GOLD analysis project Ga0247734, IMG submission 180933) | Plant litter microbial communities from Arlington Agricultural Research Station in Wisconsin, United States - UWRJ-L103-311B-2 | ecosystem: Environmental > Terrestrial > Plant litter >... | reverse complement strand
CGGGCTCAAGATTGGCTCTCGTCCCAACACGGTAAGCGGCTACAAAAGCGGCATTACCAAGTAGTGCGGTCTGGTCAAAGCCCTCCTCGCTCTTCCTCCTCCTCCTCCTCCCCCCAACGGTAGTACTTCTCAAAGGCCTCAAGTCAACCATTGTCAACACTCGCACAATCTTTTAATACCGCTTCTTCCCCCCTTCGCCCCGGAACCCACCCTCACCAGAACGCGTCGCCTCTCTTGCGAATTCCGGCCAACGCCATTTCATCTCCTCACCGCGATCTCCTCATCGTTCTTCGAAAACCCACACACACAAACACACACCAGCACCCGCGCCTCCACCTGCGTGAAAAGCCTTCACTCTCGACGGTCTCACAGCTCCAGCTGATTGTGCGCCAATCCCTTAAGCACACTCTCATTCAGACGACCACCTCCCTCGGAGCAACGGACAACATCTGCGAACCCCGTTCGGTCGACCTCGTCGAATCCTCGCTTTGTTCGTCGAGTCCGCCGGCCATCTTGACCACCAGAGCCGTACGCATACACGCCCGCCTACGGATGACAACCTGCTCTTCGGTCTGATTGTTCCCTTCGCTTTGCGATCAGCCTCTCGACCGATCTCTGGCCGCTTTCGTCATGCGACCCAGAAGGCCTAGAAACTCGTGAACTTACCATCGCTTTTCTCATTCCAGCAGCCATCGAGAGGCTCCTGCTAGATTATGACAGAAAGGCCACTCTTAATATCAACGCAGAGCGCGACGTTAAATCAGACTGCCTTTAATGCTACGGGGCCGGTCTCTGCTAACGATGCGCTCACGGCGGTTACGGAGTCTGTCGACGAGGAGCCATATACCATCAAATGCATCTGCAACTACACCGACGATGATGGAAACACAATCTACTGCGAGAAGTGCGATACCTGGCAGCATATCGAATGCTTTTACCCAGGACGAGTCGAGGATGCGTCGAAAGCAGAGTTCGATCACTCATGTATCGACTGCAATCCACGACAGCTCGACCTCGATCGGGATAACGCGACCGAGCGGCAGCGAAGTCAACGGCATAACAAAGCCAACAACGATCACGGCGATAGAAAAAACAAGCGTCCGCCTTCGAAAAGCCATAAGAAGAAACCAAGACCATCGGAACTCCAAGTAAATGGCTATCATGAACGTGATGCCAACAGCCCGCAGGAGCACCACCCGCCCACGAAAAAGGCCAGAGGCCACAAATCGAGTCAATCCATCAGCTCGCAGATGAAGCGCAGCCCCCCTTATAACGCGCGACCATCTTCTCACGGCCTTCCTCCCAGTCCCGCACATACGCCACCTGATCTACCCCGAGGGCACGATATCCACGGTTATTCCGACCTTTTCTCGACTCTTTACAACGACGAAGACACCGTGGAATTCAAAGATTCCAACAAATTTGCCAACCTGGGAGTCCCCGACACGCTCGCTAAATGGCTTCAGGATCCAGTCAAGCTCCAGGCAGATGTTGGTATCGATGACAGACATAAGATCATGCCCAATGTCAAGATTGAAGTTAGCACTATAAATTGGGCCGAATTGCGCGTCGAGTCCACCCCCATACCAGATAGCGACAGAAATCTCCATTGCCGGTCCCTTATAACACCGCAGAGCTTCGGGAAGAGCGACGTGGTTGGGGAACTGAACGGTCTCGTGGGCTTCCAACGAGACTTCAACGATACCGATAAACCGGTCGAGGGATACGCACATTCAAAGCCATTTGTCTTCTACGTTCCTCGCCTGCCACTTTTCATAGACACCAGACGGGAAGGGTCTATTTCTCGCTTCGTGCGACGAAGTTGTCGAGCAAACACCGGGCTGGAAACCTTTATAGATCCTCGACGGGGCTCACAATACCATTTCTGGCTCGTCAGCGAACGACCAATCGCTGCCAATGAACAGATCACGATACCCTGGGACTTTCGGTTCCCTAAAAAGTACGAGTCGCGGTTTTTGCACTTCATGAATCTCTCCGATGAGGATGGAGAACAATTCGAGAAGTCATCCCTCTCCGAAGAAGAATACGAAATGCTTAGCGGTACCATAAACCTAGTGCTCTCGGATTACGGGGGATGTGCCTGTGGTCTACGAAACGACTGTGCGTTTGCTCGATTTCATCGAAACTACCACGGCAGGTTGCAGGCTCAATCCAATGGGGTAAAGTCGAAGAAAGGTCGCAAACCAAAGCAGAATCATGTTTCTCCTACCGGCACCAGCCATGCGAACAGTCGAGCCGCAAGTGAGGGTCACCCAGAACCATATGACGATGACGACCGGCGTTCCATTTCAGGCTCCTCCCGAAGCAAGCCCAACAGTCGCGATCTGACACCTCTTCATGGCGTGGGTGAGATGAACGGCATATTGACAGAGGTGACGGATCGTGAAAAACGGAAATTAGCAATGGCAGAGGAATCTTTTAGGAAGATGGAACAAGGTCAACCTCCTCGCAAGAAGAAGAGGGCTTCTGATGGCGCTACTCCAGCAAATACGCCCACAGCCAATCCGAAACCCAGGCAAAGATCAGTTGCTCCTCGACCTCTTACGCAAACTCCAAACACGAACGGCACTCGAAAGATGCAACAAATCGAGACCAATGTGTCACGGCGGCAATCGATCTCACCATACAGCGCGGTATCACCAGGCGGAGTATTTCCATCGATAGCAGATGATGCCTCGCGGCGTGGGTCAATTCCTCCGAGATCAAGACAGTTGTCAACGGATCCCAAACCCACGTATGCCGACTCGTCTGCGCAGACCGAGAGTGAGCCTAAAGCCTGGTATAGCCCGCCCGTCTGTTTATCGACCTCTACAAAACCCAGGAAGATCATACCCCTCTCAACTCGGTTCTTCAGAAACCGTAGGATGCTGAAAGAAGAGCGCCAAACACAACAGGTTGTAACGGGGATGAGGGAATACAATCTAGCAACGTCACCAACCATGTCAATGGACTTGGATACTCTTGGACATGATGTTTGTCGCCCAGAATCGCCAATCGACGCTCGTGGTCGACGAGGCAGTATCGCGTCTTCGTCTGCTTCCGTAGATAATGCTACCTCGGTGGACATTACAATGGCAGAATCACCAACAACGACCGGAAATATGACAAAACCCCCACCTCCCATTTGGTCTGGATCTTCTTACACTGGTTTGACTTCTACGCCTGTTACCAAAGCCTCGGATCTGAAGGTTCAGCTGCCACCAACGCCAAATTTTTCTGTTCCGAATCTGTCTGGAGTCTTTTCAGCTCCTGGTACACCCTCCTCTGCAATCCAGTCACCATTTGGTACAAACCATTTCCCAGGCTCCATACCAGGTGCTGCTTTCCCATCTCCCGTCAATGGCTTGGCTCAACTTGTTAGCCCTATCAAGACCAAGAAAAAGATGAGCCTCAGTGACTACAAGAAGAAAAACGCCATGAAGACGGAACCAGCAAGTAAGACAGGAAGCAGTCCCACGATGCCAGCAGCGGTCCTAAAACAACCATTATCAACCATCGATGAAACGTCGGCGCCCGGAGTAATAGAAGGATCTTTAATACCCGAATCACCATCTGAACGGAAGCATGATCCAATGGACACAATGGACTCTTCTTCCAACCACCTCCCATCGGAATTACCGAATGGCATCCATCATGTAACATAAAACACACAACTATTAGAACTTCGCTCTATATGATAATCATCGTCTCGCCAACGTTGGACGGTCCTATCACTTCTTTCATTTGTATTTCACGTCTCGAACACTGGACGGCTCTGTTTGTTTTTATGAAATTTGAGCGGCTTTGGCTTTTGGGCAGGCACGGGGTTTACTAAGGGGTTTTTCAAATCAATGGGGTAAAAAAGGGAATCACTGGGCGGGCCGGCGGCGTACTTTATCCAGGATGGCCATGTTTTGTTGGCCATTGCAGATACACAACTTTGTTTATTTTCAGCTCTCTATGAACAGATGACGCAGAGATAAAGGAAAAGGGACGCTGGACATGAATGGCTTGCCGTTGCGATTATGGCATGGCGGGATTTATTGTATCAGTAGTGTGACGGAAGGAAAGATAAATGAGATGATTAATCTTCTCGCGGAATTGAAAAACAAAAATAACTCTAAACCCATCTTGTGTCAATTTCTTTGCCATTGACGCGTATTTCAGCTGTGTATCTCTCTCTCTCCCTCTCTCTATTAATAAAAAAGCAAGGCAGGTTTTCACATTGGGATTTCTTGGTATTTTCTTTCTTACTTGGTGTGTGCATATACAATACAATACCTATATAACATAGTAGAATATATAATTGTCTCTTTCTTTTAATTTCTTTTTAGAGAGAAAACGTGTTTGCTGGAAGAAACCTCTCTTGCATCATCGGCTTTCTTTTCTTTCTTGTTCTCTCGTTTCCCTTCCTGTTTTTTCTATGCTTTCTATACGCTTAAATTATCTTTATCGAATACCCACAGCGCAAGCCTGTGTCGCACAAACAGGCCCGCGAGCCCACAGAGAACCTGCACCCCGAGGATATCGAGTGCGAGGCGGTCTTCGCGCCGCGGGCCAAACCACACCAGCCACAGGTTCAGGATGGTGAAGTTGCTGCTTTCTATGATCTCGTCTTTGTCGTTGGTCGTCACGCGCACCACGTGCAGGCGGTGCAGCAGCTTGAGGAACATTGAGATCGGCGGCTTGGGAGGCGACGGCCAGGGCGTGATAGATACCTCGAGCAGACCGGTCCTTGCGTTGAATTTCGGCATTCGGTGGCGCGGACATGGTATCAGTCGGAAGAGCTGGGGCGATGAGTAGATGAAGTTGAAGATTTGGGGGATGAAGAGTAATAGTAGGGTTTTGGAGAAATGCCCTAGGATGCCGACGACGGCGAATACCATGCCGGCGAAATAGCAATATGTGTCGCCGACGAAGACGCGGGCGGGATACCAGTTATGCCACCAGAGAGCGAGGGAGACGCCGAGGAAGGGGAGGAGCATGTAGAGGGAGAATAAGTGAGAGTCGGTTGCTGGATGGAGGTATGGTGTAGAGAGATATAGACAATCGTTGAGGATGAGAAGAAGAGCTATGACTATACTTTGGGAGACTTCAATTCCGTTTATCCCGGCAAGAATGTTAATGCTGTTAGGACAAAAGATGGCGATAGCGGCCATATAGAAGTAATATAAAGGACCAAGATTGAAGAGGGTACCGAAATACGGCTGGAGCGGTTTGGGTATCACGATGGAAGTGACGCCGAAATCTACGAAGTAGACGGTGAGAATGGGGATGCTGGCTATGCCAGGTATGAAGAATTTATGGCGCCACCGGATATCAAAGAGGTCGTCGCCTATTCCGAGAATGCAAACGCTCTGGAGAGAGAGGATGGCTGAGAGGTAAGATGCCAACTGCACATTTATTAGTCTAGGCTCAGCTACTTTGAATGGACGAGAGGCATGCCTTGCTATGAGGAAACCGGTGCAAAACCCGCCCCTCTTCTACTGTATATGTCTCCATCACGACATCCCTATTCCCACCCCCACTAGTCGCAATTACAAAATCCTTATAGAAAGGAAACGGCACAAATACTGTGATAATCAACAAATACACCACCGCGCACACTGCACCCATTGTTTCAGGTAGTTCTTTTTTATGGATTTTGGACATGTCTTTCCCTTTGAGTCCGGCTTTCATGAAGGTAGGACCAAGCCAGCGGATCATTGAATAGGAGGAAGAAAAGGCAATGAAGCTGAATGCGAGAGAGGCGATGAGGGGCTCGCCATCGTCGTGGAAGGTATTGGCGATTATAGCAAAGCTGGCGAGGGTGATAGAGAGAAGGGTTATGGTTTCAGTGGATGAGAGGGAGGACTCCATTGTAGTCGTATCATCTCCTTGAAAGAAATTGGGGAGGAATGGTTTGTGAAAGGCTATAGTAATGCGAGAAACCAGAACGACCAGAACGAGGTTGACGAGGCTGAGGCCACGAATTCGAAACCGCAGCGCAGTCTAAAATATGTTGTCGGTTCGGGGTTTAATACCCGAGTCCCGAACTGTCTTCCCGGGATCGGTGGAGATAGCTTACCTTGTCAAGAACTCTTGTTTCTTAGAAATCGTGAAGTTGTGTTGTAGCAATCTATCAAAAAAATTTACTTTACTCCCTATAGGTGTGCAAGTCTCTGTTGCTTTAGCTTTATTCTCTTGCTTATAACTCATGTGTGATTAAATATGATCTTCTCCGCAGCCCATAACCATAGCTCTTTAGACATTGTAATGAACAGAGCACATTTCAGACAGCTTAACACACGCACTGTTGGCGTGAGGACGGAAACGTCATAATTTATGACACAATGATCCCTCTATATAAAGTTAAGAAGTTGCAGATTCCAAGTCCTTAGCCTTATTCCCCCACACTTCAGCCTTGCATTACCCGTTTGCCAAGTTCTTTGACCTCAACCTCGATTCGATATCTACTAAAGGGCTGTATAACTGGCCACAGGAAAGAAACAATGTCACCAATGATGGAAGAGTCACAAACAGGCATAGAACAAGAAGGGTTCACACTTCTTCCACATGGCCACCGAGATATGGCAGAAGCTGTCGCCTTCAACAGTTACGGCGACCGCTTCGCCTCCAGCTCGGTAGATGGAAAGATAAAGGTTTACAACCGACATAAAGACGGGACCTGGAATCTATGCGACACTTGGGGAGCGCATACCGCTGAAATACTTGAAGTATGAATTTATACGCTATAATCAATACGAACCTCCAAACTAACACAATTAGATTCATTGGCTTCCTCCAACTGTCCACCCGAACCTCATAGCCTCCATAGGCACCGATGGCAAATTCAAGCTCTGGGTTGAGGACCCGACACTTGCCCCAGGAAAAGGCCGTCGTTTTAACCCTCATAACAATAGACCAGTCTGGGAATTACGCTCTCCACCTCGCGCACCCTTCCTATCATTTTCTGTTAAACACAATCCAGAAACTCGTCACACCTACCTCGCACTTATAAAACGCAATGCCGAACTCACGATTTTTGAGAACGAAGAGCCAGAAAGCTTGGATAGCTGGACTGAGATCGATAGCGTGAATGTATGCGAGAAACCTGTGAGGGGAGAGGAAACGAATTTCAAAGTCGCATTTGATCCAAATTTAGAGCCATGCTATAATGCTATTCATATGGGAGTACCACGAGACTCCTTGGCGCTCATAGTAGCTAGCATGAACCGAGTCACAATATGGCGTACCAAAGAAGTATCGCACAACGTAAGCTTAGGATCCTCAACATCAAAAGAGCTCTATATGGCTGTAGAATTACGTGGTCACAGAGGTTTAGTTCGTGACGTAGCATGGGCACCGGGCAGTATCAGGGGGTACGATATCGTAGCTACGGCATGCAAAGATGGCTTCGTACGAGTGTTTCAAATCACTACGCCAACGAAGAACGGGAAAGAACCTAGAAGTAAAGAATATTCAAAGATACCAGAGCATGTCATTGCGCCTGCGTCACGTGGAGTAGAGCATGGTGCCAGGAATACTAGCAGTATGTCAGGGATAAGTACGGGTCTTGCTGGTGCGAGAACGAGTATAGGTAGCCGACAGGAGGCGGAGGGGAAACTAGGGGAGGTGGTGCATATTTCGAAAGAAGTTGCGAGGTTAGATGCTAATCGAAACCCAGTTTGGAAGGTAGATTTCGATGAGGATGGACAGTTGTTGGGGAGTACAGGTGATGATGGGAAGTTAATGTTGTATAGGAGAGAACCTAGCGGCGTTTGGAGTAGGAGTGCGGAGCTGGCTTTGAATAGAGGATGACAAGTCTGCGGGCTAAACTAATCAAATGTTGTGGCCACATTGGGTGTGGCATTAGAACGACTAATGAATGAGAAATCTTCGGTCGCAATGGATGACAGCTGGATAACACGAAGCATCAAACACCAAAGCATCAAAACACACAAGCCAAATAGAGCCGAGTCAAGCTACTGCAGATGTTTGTCTTGAAAGATAAGCAAATCGAGAGGCGATTATGCTCGAGTTCAATCATTAGAATATCTCACACTATGAATTGCGAGTTAAGATAGGTGTATCTGGGTATTATAATATTATCAATTAGTGCAGGTAGCCTGACTTTTTCATTGCCACCGGTGCCTTGCCTCATTCTCCATCCAATCCCAAGTCCAACATCAAGCATTAAGACATAACTTCATTCGACGATACTCTCGACTATCCCATCGAATAGCCGTTCCCAATTTATTGTTTCCCATTGTTGTCTGAATGGCCACCAAGACAATTCCCCATTCGACTTTAATTTCTCCGACAATACTCTCTTGATCTTATCCTCCCCAAGATCCGTACCTTCTTTCTCCAGCCACTTTCTCTCCGCATCTTCTTTAGCTTTCTTGACTACCACCTCGTCATCTTCACAGCGATAAAGGTCACATTTCGTACATTCTTTGCAGCCGCGACCTCCATTGGGGCGGAAGTGCTCACAGAAATGACGGTAGCCTTCTCCATTGCCGATATCTTTACGACACACATAGCACATTTGGTAGCCGCAGACACATGTGAGCTTGTTGCAACCAGAGGATTTGACGAAGGAGGTGTTACAGCGAGGACATGTACGTTTGATGGCAAGAGACATCGCTAACTCCACTTGAGTTCGGAGAGCTAAGAGCGATGATTCATGACAAATGTGGATGTCGGTCCATGCCTTCGAGCACGATATGCAAGACGGCCTTGCACATGCTTTGTTTTGGCAAACAAACCTGAGGCCGTGGCGCTTTCGCCGAAGACGAGTAATGGAGGCGCCGATTTGACGAGTGGCATAGTCACCAAACGTTTGCTGAGAGGAGACGAGTAGGAAAAGGAATGACAACAAAAAAAACACCGGTAAAAGAAAGGGTATCGTTCCAACGCCAAAAACCAAAATTATAAGAGTGTAAAGAGAGGCGGGTCCGACCCGTCGTTTGATACGCCAGGACCGGTGTGTTTCTGGGATGTAAAGTTCGTCAACCTCTGCATAACTGCAAAAGGGACATCGTATAAGTGGCATGTTCGTCTTCTGAAGGGCGTCCTCGGCTAGGCGTTCATCGAACTTATGTAGAATCTCTTTTCCACCTTTGTCCTCCACGAATGCTCTGTGGACCAGCTCCCGTGGAACACAACCTTGGCAATCGTCGGACATTGCTGCCACGCATCGTAATGTTCCGCTGTTGAAGTCTATGCTTCTTTGCCAGCCCTGCCCAAATACCGCCTCGTTGATAGCATGTCTTACACATTGGAAACATATGAAATGTCCACCGTCATCACATGCGGTAAGTTCTTCGAAAGTCGTAGAAGTAAAGCAACATTCGCAGTCATGTAACCCTTCGTTAGCTTCAGCTTCCCTATTGTTGAGCTCAAGAGCCAATAGATGATCCTTTTCTTCACGCTCAACAGCTAATCGAATCTGAATAGGCTGAATAAGTGAATCGAAAAGCTCTTGATCAAGTTCCGGGGACCCGCTAGACTTGAATGTCGGAATAATAGAGCCCTGACCACTAGACTGCCAAATTACAAGAGGGTGGTGCTCTACATCCTGGGACAACGTGCTTTTCCTCCTCAAGAACAGCGAAGAAATTGAGAACCTCCATGATTTGGAGGAGAGGCTAACAAGAGTTGGGCGAGCCAGGGTGTATGAATGGTTGAATTCGGCCAGGACGGCATTGATTGTAGATCGAGAAAGGCCCTTGAACTCATGATATGTGATATCTTTGACAGCCTTCTTATAAGCAGCACTTCTAAACTTGTCTTCAGTTGGGACACATCCTTGAACTGCGGCTCCCTTAGACACCTCCTTTATTTTGTCCTGAGAAGTAACCCTATATCTCCCTCTAACCCACTTCATTTTGTGTTTTAATAGTGTTTCTGTTACAATTTCCACCCTAGACTCTTCTGCAACGTTCGACAGCATTTCTCGGAAAACCTCAACTTGCACATCAGGGAATATTGCAGCGAGTGCCTCCAGGCTATTGTTCAATTGCTTCAGATCTGGATCCGGATGCTCGGATTCAAGGGGCACAAGATGCTCTCGTCTGCGAATATACACGTTTTGTAAAGCGTCCTTCGCTGCAGATGGCTCCGAAGCGCTGGGCTCGAGGCTATTGCTGCCTGTTATGCTCTGCGAAATAGATGGCCTTCGACGAGGGGCGGCTTGGCTTGAGGATTTAAGCAGCCCTGAAAACACCATCATTTCGTCGGCTGCAGATAGTAATAGTGATTACATGGCTTAGCGGAAGGTTTAAGACCGGCTCATTGATATTGGCCGGGTATTCGGTGATTGTTGTCGCTCTGAGAGTAAAAACTGTTGGGTAGTTGTTGGGTTATCAGGCGACCGCTCCTCGGCTCCCTGGCTGTGTTGTACTGTAAATGCAACCTACGTATATTGCCAAGACTCGGCACCTCCTTTATAAGCCCGAACGTAGGTGCTTTCCAGTACAATTAGAGCTTTCGTCACAGCGCAATGAACTTCTTGTGCTATTCCCTGATATCAATATTTTCTTATCACTATACATTTCAAAATTGGAAGCTGCGTCATTTAGACACCATTCAAACACTTTTGTTGTATAAGACATTATAATGTACTCGAATTCGGTATTTCCATTTGTTACAAATGAGTCAGCGAGTATGAGTGTGAGTGTGGTATGAATGCTATCTTTTTTGTTATTAAATGGCAGCGTATTGATGGACTTCAAAATTTGCGACACAAGCTCAAATCACACCTTCCAGAAGTATTTTATTTTCTAATTCAAGAGCCCTTAAATATGTTTCTACCGCCGCCTGTGCCGTTGTCTTCCACATCCTAGATTACAATTTTCAGTGCATAGGTTTCTTAAGGATCAGTGTTAGAAAGCTCTTAAAACTATCATGTTAATAATAGTCTTGAAACCTTGCCTCAACAAAGTACTGAAGAGTGTAAACTTTATTATTCTTTGAAGCACAACTATTGTGATCATGCATTCTCTTTCTTTGATGTTCTATGTCTCCTGCAAACAGCAGTGATACAAGTGCACTCACTGTACATCACATTCAATACAGTGAATTGAGCTTCAATCCATTGCTTTGGCTCATATAAATGCAAGTATTAAGCTTGGACCATGCCACGATAACTTTCATCAAAGGGTAGAGCTGCAAGATTCTTTCCAATCAGGACAATCTTGCCTGTTGCGAGTGGCTTGGATTCAGCCGAGGGGCCGTTCTAGTAGTTGGAGTTAGCAAAGATTCACCGTATAATAATCAAATCGGGTTCGTTGAGCATAGAGGAGGGTTGAACCTACATTGGGTTTAGGTGCATCCAAAATCTCGAATATCTCTCGAACACCTTGAACAATTTTCACATCTCCATTAGAAAGCGGTATTCTCGCCTTGAGTCTATGAATTTCGAAATTCGGGTGAGAGTTTTCGATGTTTTCTTCTAAGTAAGAACCAGGGAGTTTGGAGTCCCAAAGAACAGATCTTAGCCATGCGTCCAAGTCAGTAAGTCTGTCGGCATCAAGAACGGGCACAGTCATTGTAATAGTTGAGATAGACTTGTCCAAATTAGCAAGTTTGTGTTTCCAGTAAAAGACATTAGGCCTACCGGATCCATGTGACTGTGGCCTTTCTCTTTGACATCCAACGTTCCTACATCGTCATATGCATGAAGATCAAGGATAAACCCTTCGAGGTTAGGAACTTGACCCTGCTGGGTGACATGGATTTTAGCTAGACCATTTATCGCTTCTATCCTATCCCTGACCGCCGCAAGGTCTGAACTGCTGACCAAGTCTGATTTGTTAATCACAATAACATCAGCATGTGATATCTGAAGATGTGCTGTGGTTAATAGTGGCCCGGTATGCACGTGGTTATCATCGTGCTCCACTGTCTCTTCAACGGGCTCATCAAGACATCTTAAAATGTTCTTGGCATCAATAAGTGTAATGATACCGTCCAAATATATCGTGCTGCCGAGTCCCTCGTCAACCCAGAATAAGGGTGCTAGGTTTCCTGGATCGGCCAGGCCAGTCGTCTCGAGTAGAATGTAATCAAAGGCTCCTCTCTTATCCATCAAGGATTCGATTGCGTTAACTCCAGAGTCCCTTTGATAGGTCAGCTAAGAATTATTTTTCGAGAGATATAATTGTATACTTCACCGAGCAGCAAATACAGCCATTGCCTACGTCAAGCCACTCTTGAACCTGCTCACCACCTTTGTTGACTGTCAAGGCCTTCTCAATATCAGATGCTATATTGTTAATAAACTTCCTCTCATTACCACTAAGTTACACCTACAATCTCCAAATTCTAGTGATATGTAAGCCAATATTATGTATAATACAGATTTCAAGTTTCTCTTACCATTCAGTATAACGGCAACCTTTTTTCCATGCTTTTCATTTAGTATATAGTTAAGTAATGTTGTTTTCCCAGCTCCCAAGTAGCCTGATACAAGATCAGATATAACTTCCTATAGCGTATAAATTATACTTGCCTGTAACAATTGTGATTGGGACTTTCATAACTGGGGTTGTTTCGTGATTTTCTGGTATTCCAACTTCTTCCAAGTCAACAAGCTGAGGGGGAAGATCATCATCTTCCTCCCAGTCACTTTCTGGTTTTTTTGCATTCATTTTTACTTATATTTGATATTCAGAAAAGTTGTGACACATGAAAGCCGTCGAGATTTTGCTGGATGTCAAGTCTTTCAGCCTTGTCTTGGCACTTGCTTACAGTGCCCTTGTCAACATCTGCCTCGTCAACTTCACATCACAAGGTTGTCGTTATAATTAAACATTTCAGTACACAAAGCTACACAGGTAGTGAATGATGTCTCTCGCACCAAATTCGCCTAGGCTTCCAAGCCCACCACCTCCAACTGAAATCCAGATAGGCCCACAATCTCCAGCGGCACCAGGAAGCTCATCGACTCAAGAATCAGCAATGGAGCAAAGTGTTATCAATGCAAACTCTAGTCGCAGAATACATCCTGGAACTAAATCGGTCGATATGGCTGCTGGTCCACCACTAATACCCCTACTTGAGGTGAGTTCATGGTGACGGGGTCTGTAGCATGTTAGAGGAGTGTGGCCAGTAGCTATAAGAGCCCCCGCTCCTGCAAAATTGTTTGCTGGCTGCCACCAACCCAATAGAAGTCTGTATAGATAATCTAACAAAGCCTATAGCTAGATTCTGCCTTTCAGCTGCAAGAGCACCTCAAAGCCCTCCACTTCCATTGCACAAAGCCAGATGATAACGACGACGGCGTTATTCCTATCAATCGCAAAACCGCCCTCACTATCGCAACTCCCCCCGAGGGGGTCGACAAGTCTCTCTGGCTGTACGAATTATGCCGATTCCTCATAAATAAATGCAACGACTTAATTGTTGGCTTTCTGTTCGACGATCCCCCATGTTCTGCTCAGACCTGCCCGGAAATGCGTGCTAGCGAATGGCAGTTTCTCTGCGCTGTACACGAGTCTCCAAAGAGTTGCTGTGCTATTGACTACTGCTGCCATACACTCGATTGGGCTACCAACATTGTCACAAGTCAAACTATATTCCCCAGTCGACTTAGCCTCGGATCTGGCAACTCAGACGCAGGCGTCAAACATTTAGTCAACATATTCAGACGTTTACACCGGATATTTGCTCATGCATGGTTTCAGCACAGAGATGTGTTCTGGAGAATCGAAATGCAGACCGGTTTATATGTTTTGTTTAAAATGGTGTGCGATAGCTACGAACTCCTGCCAGCAGAAAACTACAAGCTTCCCCCCGAGGCAGAAGGTCTAGAGCCCGCTGAAGAAACAAAAAAGGTTATCACACCTTCAATATTGAAGCCCGAAGCAGCTACCAGTAATAAGCCAGTCGTAGAGGAGGGTTTCCTCAGCATCGGTAGCCTTGGTAGTGTGGGAAGAACAAACACAAGGCGTCACATCCGGCAGTCACCTTCTGTTGGCTCTGCAGTTACCACAGTTCTCGAGTCTGACGATGAAGAAGACCCAAACGTGACCAAAAAGCTTGGAGAGCTCCATATTGCAGAGGAAGAGGAAGGTGAAACAGAAATCCCAGTCATCGTAGAAACTTATGAAGTATGTACTTCAGTCCCAAGGCCAGATTACTTATATAAAAGAGCATTGCTAATATGTTTTAGATCGACGAGAATCATGAAGATGGTGATGTCCCACCAATTGAGGAACCAACCATGGAATCGAAGTCTGTCGTTGAGCATGAAACGGAGGTTGAAGAGGAACAGGAACCAAACGCCGTTGACGACTCACCGCCTAACTCTACCACATCTTCGTGGGATAGGATGTCATCTGAGTCGTTAGAAGAGAAGCTAGAAAAATCGGAAAAGGATGAGGTAACGAGCGAGGGGGCTTCATCACCAACGTCCAAGGAAGAAGATAAGGAGATGGCCGCCCCGGAGACTCGATTGCCTGAGAGTGAGGAAGAGCCACATGTACTGCCAGCAGTGCCTACAGAAGATCCCGACAAAGTAGCAAAGGAAACAATAACAGCGCAGGCCATCGATGAGCCAGAGGTTGAATTAGAGCCTGAGATAGTCAAGCCGGCGGAGAAGTAAGGGATTTTGGGACGTTCATATCAATGGCGTTTTGTATTAGTAGATACCCCTGTAGATTTTACATTTCAAGAGCAAGTAATCCTTCTGGCGTCTAGATAGCAGCTCTCGTTACATGGTTGCCAGCGAAAGAATACGAAGCCAGTGAGTGACATTGGATGAGTCCACTATAATGTCGTGCCATTTCGGTTGTCGTACCAGGCTCTACCGGCCTTTTCTTAAGCACGGCCATGGCCCTGTCATATCTCCATCTCTACTGCAGAATGGCTGGGGAGCATCTGCTTCAAAATGTATATCGTATCGAAGCCAGCATGTTATATCAGGTTGAAATCCTGGCGGCCATGAGTTCGTCGCTGTTGGACCCATTCTAGGTCAAATTTCCGCTGGGGTCGAGATCGCGCTTCTCAAGATTGAACAAGGAGTGATATTTCGCGATTTTTAATCTGATGCTCTTGTTAGCTTTAGGTAGACTTCGGTCTCCACTCATATCGTGGGCACAGTTTCGTTTCCAAGCACTTAGTTACATGCAACTCTTTTCGGGTTCTCTTCATACTTGCAAGGCTTAAATTACCCCCACAAAACCCTTCATACCCAAATGAAAGAAAGAGAGAAAAAACATTTTCAAATCTCGTGACCCTATCCAATGTCAAAAATAAAAATAAATATAAAAAATATAAGACCTCATGCCAAAACCTCGGGACATTACCCGCGCCGGTCGGAGGTCGCCTCAGTGGAAGGACCTCTCCCCAGCCAATTCTAGTCTCCAATCCTCCAATCAGTGGAGTCATGTCATTTAGCCCTATACCGGAGCCGAAGTCCCCCCAACTGGCTCCAAAGTAAGCTGCCCGCCAACTAAGAAGCGCTCCGGGGCAAGCGATCAATTTCACGGATTGGTTGGAAATAGCCCAATGGCAATGCTATCTCCCGCGCCCGGAGGCCGCGGCGTTGATAAGAATCGAGCTTTGCCATTGGTATGACACGGTGCAAGACGTACACCTAGATCATAGATATTAGTGTTTTGAGGCCAATTGACCTGGTGGGAGACGCTATGCGCGGTCGGTGGATTGCGGTTCGTTCGCTCCCTCCCGCGTGTGTGCCCTTGAAGGGTTTGTTTGTGGTTATGGCAAAGAGCGACCGAGATCTTGGAGATAGGCGTAGGGATCGTCTGGGTCGGTCTTGCGGGGCGCAAAGATGGGAAGAATTGTATATATACTTTGGAAAGTCCCGCTTGTTGAGCGGCCATCAGCAAGCATCTCTTTAAACGGCAGCTAGCTTTTCAGGTTCCACCCAACCCTTAAAAGTGACCAGATCCATCTCATCAACCTGCAAGTTGCAAGTTGCAAGTTGCAAGTTGAATATCAAGATATACATCGTACGACAGCTCAATCTCGCACCTATCAACCATTGTGTTATTGCAATGGCTGTCAACATTGATGATGGACCGCAGGATGCTCCCGATCGCATTGGGCCTGAGCACTCGGAAAAGAGGAGTTTCAAAGAACATGCTTCGCATGTCGTGAAGGCATTCACCACTAAAGAGGGATTGGTTGGAACATACGATTATGGTATGCCTTGGGTCACATCTGGATTTCATGACATTGATTATGTTTGCTAACCGGTACAGCCTTTCTGTTCAAGCCAAATTTACCGTTTATGAGGAAATCTACTCAGCGAGCTCCATTCTTTGGTCTTCAGGACCGTATGCCTGTGGTTTTGGCTTTGTTGCTTGGGTTTCAACATGCTCTTGCTATGCTGTATGTGAAGCTCTATATGATCATACTTAAAAGACCGTCATTGACAGATTTCCAGTGCTGGAGTGATTTCACCTCCCATCATCATCTCTGGTGCCGCCAACTTCTCAGCTGATACTAAGCAATACCTCGTTTCGACCTCGCTCATAGTTTGTGGCATTCTCTCGGCCGTCCAAATCACCCGTTTCCACATCTATAAGACTCCCTACTACATTGGCACTGGTCTCGTGTCAGTTGTTGGTACTTCATTTGCCATTATACCAATCGCCACCAAAGGCCTCTCTCAGATGTACGCCAATGGAATGTGTCCAACTTCCCCTACAGGAGTTAAACTGCCATGTCCTGAAGGCTATGGAGCCATTCTTGGAACATGTTCACTCTGCGCTCTTCTTGAAATCGGTCTTTCTTTCATGCCCCCAAAATTGCTTAAGAAGCTGTTCCCACCTATTGTCACTGGTCCAACTGTCATGCTAATCGGCGTTCATCTCATTGAAACTGGTCTGACAAATTGGGCTGGAGGATCCGGAACATGCGCTTCAAGACCAACAACCGGAAATTTTCAACTTTGTCCCTCAAACACCGCTCCTCATGCCTTGCCCTGGGGAAGTGCCGAGTTTATTGGACTTGGCTTTTCTGTCTTCATAACTATCATAATCTGCGAGCGTTTTGGAGCTCCAATCATGAAGTCACTGAGCGTAGTGATTGGTCTCCTCGTTGGCTGTATCATTGCAGGCGCAACTGGGTATTTTGACAAGTCATCCATTGATGCCGCCCCAGCAGCCTCCTTCATCTGGGTCCACACCTTCCCGCTATCTATATACGCGCCGCTTATACTACCCATTATGGCTGTCTACCTCGTACTCATGATGGAAGCTATCGGCGATATCTCCGCTACCTGTGACGTCTCCCGTCTCCAAGTCGAAGGCAAACTCTTCGATTCCAGAATCCAAGGGGGTGTCCTTGCCGATGGATTGAATGGCATGCTAGCTGGTCTCTGCACCATCACACCGATGTCCACCTTCGCTCAAAACAATGGTGTTATTGCTCTCACCCGCTGCGCGAACCGAAAAGCTGGATACGCAGCTTGTTTCTTCCTAATCGTGATGGGAGTGTTCTCGAAATTCGCGGCTGCCTTGACTGCAATTCCATCTGCAGTTCTAGGCGGAATGACAACCTTCCTCTTCGCATCCGTAGCTGTTTCGGGTCTGCGTATCATCTCAACCGTCCCTTTTACCAGACGCACGCGATTCATCCTCACCGCATCGCTCGCTCTCGGCATGGGTGCCGTCCTCGTGCCAACCTGGTTCCAATACGTCTTCACCTATAAAGGCGATAATAAAGCTAAAGCCGGGTTCTTCGACGCTATTGTCCTAGTTATGGAGACTGGTTTTGCGGTTGCGGCATTTGTGTCTCTTGCTTTGAATTTGATGCTCCCCATGGAGGATGAAGCGGAAGAGACAGAGAGTCTTGCTGGAGACTTGGTAGATAGGGAAGAGCAGGAGGCAGCAGAGAGGGATGCACATTATCTGAAGAAGGGAAGCGATGCAGAGAGTGCTGTTGCGAGAGCTGGAAGTGTAGGAGAGAGTGCTAAGGCTTGAACGTAAAAAAACAAACATTTACGGAGTCGAGATTGGTTTTGTACATACTGTGTGATTTATATCTGTATATGGAATTAGAATATATCATTTACATAATTGTGCACTCATTCTATATCTTCGGATCGAAGGTATTGAGTTTTACGGTAAGCTAGCACTAGTCTACTTTGACGGGGGGGAATGACTTTGTTGATTTAACACCTCGGGATAGCTTAGCTCATTTGGTTCTGTATTGACTTGATTCTTGTTAGCATGACCTCGTTTTGTCCAAGGAGGGAGTATATGGATATCGCGCTACGCCCAGTATGTTCTAGAGTCGAGTCGTAAACCAAAAAATTTATGAAGTAAATAGGTTGCTGTAAAGTTAACACATATCCACTTGCCTGTATATTCGAGTGAAAACAAATCGGGTGCATTTCAGTACTCTTCATTTCATTCTACTTTACATATGTTCTCGCCTACACGAAACGACACGCAGTCTCCAGCTCTCAAAGTGCATAAGATTGTTGCTCTAGCTGTGCTAGCGTAATGGATCTTTTTGGAGAATGTGTGCTGTTTCAAAATCTAGAACGTTTTTTCTAAAGTGGTGAGAAAAAACCGAAGAGCAAGTGTTGTAAATGTTGACGGCTTGTCCAGCTTACAATATACCCTCAGGTTTAATTATCCACGCGATGAAAAGCGGTAGTCGAAATGAAGACATTGGGTCTGATAAGACGGAAATGCTCTTGGTTGAAAGACCTGTGCGGCAGGTTCTTCTGACAAGGCCATATATGAGTGCAAACTCCTGGAAAGGCAATAGGATATGATCTGGTATAAGTCTGCAAGACAAATCTCGTTCACTTTTAATGACTTATTCCAGGTCAAGGACTGCTTGCCATGCCGCTCTTCTCTTCTCATTTAGTGTTATGTCATTCTCAAGCTTATCAACCTCTTGTCGGCTGTGCTCACGCTTTTCCCGGCAAGCTTCATACTCATCGGTCAGTGGCTTTTGCTCCAACCTATGCTTCAATTCGAGTCTAACAATAGTTAGTTTACTGATTTCTTTTATATTTCAGGCTGCAGGTGTGAAGCACGTACTTCTGGAGGACTCTAGCAACCTCGACATCGTATGAAGCTTGCATTTCACTAGTCTGCTTTTCGATGTCACACATGCGATTATTGTGTGCGTTGACTGCAAAATCGTGGACTTTCTTTTTAGCTTGTGCGGCTTTGATGTTTTGCTCGAACACATCAAGTTGTTGTTGTGCATATTCACCTGGAGTGGTAGTTGCCTGTCGAAAGTTAGATTCGTTATCAATTTATAGCTGATTGATGGGGGCTTACATTGGACAGTGTAGAATCAGGATATGGAGATTTTCGAGGTTTCTTTACAGAATGCACATAGCTAGTAGTAGCCTTATTGTCATCCTCGTCATCGCTGGATTCAGAGGTGGGCGTGGAAAATGCAGCTGAGGATGTGCGCTTGATCACTTTTGGATAGTCTTCATTGAGCTCTGTGCTTCCATAAAACACCTTAGCTTCCTGATGCTCTTTCAGATTTCTCATATCCATAGATATTCCAAGTTTGTGTTGTTGATCAACTTGTTCGTCCGAAATAGCATCGTCTGAGGTAGCTCTTAGTTTCTCTTGAGCCACGGTTGTCATCGACTTGACCTCCTTATCACTCCAGTCGTTAGACTTCGTTGGTCTATCCTGCTTATCATATGCAGCTCCTTCTTGTTCTTCGGCGATCCAAAGGGCAGCTCTTGATGATTCTTGAGGGTCTGCTGCTGCATGTTTGGCGCCAGGTTTGAAACGAATCCAACGGCATTTCAAAGCCCTGGTAGATCTATGCCAGCCTGCCTCTGAATGCTTTTGCTGAATAGTATCCCAGCCAACCCACCTTCTTCTGACTCTTTTATCCTTGGAATCGGCAGATACATCTTCGATAAAATATCTCTGCATGAGGCCAAGGAAGTTCTGATGTTCCTCGTCTGTCCAGCTCTTAATAGGCATATTGGTCTTATTCAAAACAGAAGAGGCTAACTTTCGCTCTTCCTCCTCCTCCTCCTCCTCCATCCCCTCCTTCTCTTTTTGACCATTCGGATGTTGCTTGACCCCATCTTGCTGTATCTTCTTTTCTGTTGACTGTCCTTGCTGTCCGACATCATGAAGAAACCCATCGTCCAAGAACATGCTACCTTCAGAAACGTGCTTCTCCTCTTTGCACATTTTTGAAAGATCAACATGCTGCAAGTTTTTGTGGGCGTCAGTATTTAGGCTCTCGTCTTCTTGCATTTTCTCCGTCATGGTAGCCGTGGTAATAAGCCAGTAGTGGTTAGGCAAGTTTGTTGTTTTTAAATTTCTGTAAGTGGGTATAGAACTATCCTCTGATCGACGAAATTGGAAATCAGAAAATGCAAGTACACTAGCTTTCTGTGCGGGTTGGTGTTAGATTATTGAAAGTCCAGATAACACAAGACTTCTGCTGAACAGATCGTGCTCGAAACCGCCCTAAACTAGCGTGGATATAGTAAGGCTACTCAATTAAACTTATATACAGGTGAAAGTCATATCTCATATACATTCACTCCTTAGAATATAATTCTAGCGTGTTTCTACCCCTTATTAAGCCCCCATTATTCTTTAAATCAAGATGGCTTCGTAATTTGACATATATGGTGAAATTCTATTCTTCTGAGTTTGTGATCCCCAATGAATAATACTTAATTGTTATGTATCATGTGAAAATTCGTTCCTTGTAGAACTTTCTCTGCTGGAACCTTGAGGGACGGGTTACAGACAGTTATTGATTAAAGAGTAGAATTGGAGTAGAATTGCGAGTTTCTGGCGCTATTACAACGACTACAAAGAAAGCTCCTAATTTTGAATTAAGAGGCACATTGCGGTTGACATTTATCTGCAATGGAAAACTCAAAGAAAAGCCATTGTGCCCTTACACAGTCCTGTTATATTGTATCCCATGCAGTCGCCACACTTCTTCATTTTGTTATCCCGCATCTCTCAAACCAACTTTAAGGCCACCACTACAACCAGAAGACTTTAGTACTTTCCTTCCTGGCAATGGATTCCTCGAGCTTGGAGTTCTGATAGTGCATATCGTCTTGTTCCGCTTTGCGGAGGGTAAATTTGTTGTTCAGATTCTTGATCGTATTTTCCTTCTTGGCTTTGCTTCTACTCAGGTTTCTTATTAGTAAAGTTCCATCAAATTGATGCATATGAGGGCAAATGACACACTCTTGATAAATTGCCTCGTCAAGCAGCATTTCGCCCTTGATTATATCAATATCTGTACTAATCTGCTGCATATGACCCTCGACCTCTTTAATGCGTAATTCACGACTAGCTATCTCATCTCGCGATATCTTGATATCTTCATCGATAGCATTAATGACAGCCTGGTCGGAGTTCTGTTTAGAGAGTTCCCTGCCGCTGATAATTTTGCGGGATGGCGCAGTAACTGGAGGAACTACAGCAGCAGAAGCAGCTAGATTGGATGAGCGACGAGCAGCATCAACGCCATAGATATTCGATGTCTATTAAGTTGTTAATTCGAGCCCTCCAAAAATGGAAAGAAATATGCTTTCCTTGACCTGGGGAAGAGCAGATTTAGACATATCATAACTACCACCCCGAGATTTCTTAGAACGAGTGCCCTCAATTTCACTATCGCTGGAGTAGAGAGAACCGCTATCAAAGTATGCGGATTCTCTACGACAACGCTTGCGTAGCCCAGAGCTCTCACCCTTTTCCAAAGCCTCAACCGACATTCTAGTATCGGTTCTTCCGTCTTGTTTGTTGACTCTGCTGGTGATTCGCCGGTACTTTAACCTTAAAGCATCTATAGTTCGATTAAATCCACTACTTGCATGGGTCTTCTGGAGTTGTGACCAGAAATCTGGCGTCATTCCAGTTAAAGTAAACCTCTTTTGGTATGCATCTTCTAGACAGTGAAGCTCTATCTCATCCCAATGTTTAAAGTCTCCTTTACTTGACCCAGTATTATCTACCTCAGATAACTTGCCTTTTTCAACGGCTCCCTGTGTGTTGGTTATGCTAGGGGTGTTGAAATCTAGAAGCTGGGATTTATCTTGAACGTCTTCAGGAGCAAAGGCTTTAAATTTGATCGCCTTCCGCCGATTTTGGAGAGCGAATACTGTACGTTCCCAGCCACGTTCTGCAAGTTTCTTTCTAATAGCTTCCCAGCCTTTTATTGACTCGGCGCCTCTTGAATTAGAATTGAAGCCTGGAGTGAAAGCGGATTCGGCTTCAACAAGCTCAATATACGCCTCATGTTCTTCTCTGCTCCATTTGAGGTTCTTTCCGATAGCTGATGGCTTCGGTGAATAGCCATCCACTTCAGTATCACTGTCAACTAGAAAATCCCAATTATCGTTGCCGTAACGTTTATCCCAAGAAGAGTTGTTATTAATTCTCTTATTGTCGTGTAATGTGTTAATTTGATTGTCCTTAGGGTTGGGGCTGATATGAGGTTCAATAGAAATGTTACTTGTCTAAAATCAATTAGTTAACTGGAAGTTGAGTATTTTATAAATAAATAGAGGAGACTCTTTACCTCAGGGAATATCTTGAGTGTTTGAGCTAATTCAAGATCTTTATTCTTGAGATTTTCCAACCCTTTAAGCTCTCCTACTGCTGGAATGGCTGTCTTGTGTTGACTTTGTTGTCTCGCACTTAGTGAGCTTGCTTTAGATGCGGTATCAAAAGCGAAACCAGGCCAAGCCTCATTAATTTCCAACTTGTCAGGCTGAAGTGCCATATTGTAATGCCACTGATTTATCGTAAGAATCTTGATATTAAGCTGAAGAAAGGAGTATGCTTACATATTTTGGCTCTGTGTTGTTTTGATCTTTACTTGGTTCGTTGTTTAGTTGGTTTCTGGATGAAGACGAAGGAAATTTATACACAGTGCGTAAATATAGTCAACAAGGCACACTGCTCGCTAAATTGGAACTTCTGTAAACTACCAATCAAAAGTTCTAGACCTCTCTATTCGAATAGAGCGGAATATAATGGAATCAAAAGATTTTCTTCCTGGCGTTAATATTCACTGGCCAGCTGTTCGTTACATCAATCTTTTCAACTTTCGAAAGCCTTTTATCAAAGATATAAAGGTCGTAGGCACATCGTATTACTAGATTTGCGCATTTGAATATTCTGTCTGTAGACTAGCAAGATCCCATTTCTGAAATGCGCCAACAATAAAGCCTTTTTTCCCTTCCTCTCTTTTCTTTTTTTACGTAGAAAATTTCACAATAAACAATGATGACCTATGCAGTTTCATGTAGCAAGACATCTATCTCTATGATAGTGCAAACTCTAACGCACTCGACAAAAAAAGAAAAGAAACCTGAGCACGTCGACATCTGTGGCATCTAGTTCTATGTCATTTACATCAGTGCAATCTCTGGGGAATAGGGGGCATAACTCGCTTCGGCCCCTGAACCACCCACCCCCTTCGTTTATTCTCGCTAATCCGAATCCTTTTTGCCACCCGATCTTGTTTTGGGGACGTCTCGTACCATACCTAGCTACCATGGAATTTTTTTTACAGGTTAACTTCAAGTGAAACAAGGTAGCCTGATAATCTAGCAGAGGTGATATGTTCTAAGGTTTAGATAGATAAAGATTACGAGGTAAACACTTCTCTTCTGGCAAATAAAGGAGGGCGGGGCAGCGCAAAACGCATCAATGGTTGATTTATCGCAGTTTTCTAAGTCTAGTGTTTTTGTAGAAGTCATATTTCGTTCTATGTCTAAAAGTGCGTTGTGTCCAGTAACCAGCTCAAAGCCGCTGGACGATCGAAGAACTAATCGTATCTCTCTTGATATTCAGCTTCCCATAAACAGCCTCATGTATAGGGGGGTAGGCTATAAGTGGGAAAACGCATTCTTCTGTAAACAACAGAAGAGAATCCCAAATAAGCATGAGCAAAACTCCCTCTCTAGGTAACAGGCATACTAAACCCCCATCTAGCAGTATTTCAAAGTCGCCGTCCACGCATTTCGTCCTTCTTCCTTGTTCTT
>Ga0247734_1000898_pt1 | contig 23990 bp, 28 predicted proteins | sample UWRJL103311B2_FD_180933 | JGI IMG/M metagenome (GOLD analysis project Ga0247734, IMG submission 180933) | Plant litter microbial communities from Arlington Agricultural Research Station in Wisconsin, United States - UWRJ-L103-311B-2 | ecosystem: Environmental > Terrestrial > Plant litter >... | reverse complement strand
CAGATTTCTCCCTGCCCTTCAGGCAAAGTCTGGTCGCCAATCAGCCTGTTGACCCAGGTGTTTACTACTTCTATACGAATGGTGTTCCTGCCCGCTTTCGCAGCAGGTAACAGCTTAACGCGATATGGTGGTGTCCAAATGCCTCCCTGATAAACATCATTTACCCAAACTTTTGCCATGGAGTGAACTTCACCAAGTTCCAAATAAAGCTCATCGTTCCTTAAATCTTCAGCAGGGAGTTCAAAGCTAGTGGTATAATTAATATTACCTGAAAAGTATTTGATTTCGTCAATGGATGATTTGGACAAGTCCTGCAATACTGGCATTGTGATAGGTCGTGGGTTAGCCAGTTTTCCGTCAAAAGTAAGCTTCCAGGGCTGGTTCATGCTGAACGTTTTCACAGGTTTCGGAAAATTCTCTGATGATGGCTGAGGTATGCCTGGTTTTCGGAATACGATGAAGGCACTCTCAAAACCATCGAGTTATTTCCGCCAGTTCAATAGGCTGGTCGGCCAAAAAAATATCTGTGAAAACTAATTTCAATTTACGCAAAGGAGTGCAGTACCTGGCTATCCTAAAATCTGAAACCAGCAAGGGTTGTTACGGGTATGCAATCGGACCAGCAGACGCTGGTACAGGAGATTTAACTTCAGTCGGTGTTGACAGTGGCGGAAATTTTACAAGGCTTGCTAATCAGCAACTTAAATACAATTTGTTAATCCAGCCCTGATCTGGCAACAAATTTAATGAAACTTTGTATCTTCAGATAAACAATAGTAAGCGTTGCATTTCTGTGGTTGGTTGATGAAAAAGGGCTTGGTTGAAAATCAAAATGCTTCATAACCTCAAAATAAACGTACTGATGAAACTTTTCGCCCTTCTTACATTATTATTCTTTTCTTACCTGGGTTCCAATGCGCAAATATCCCTCAACGGTAGTTTTGAAAACCTTGATGCCACGCACAAGCCTTCAGGTTGGATTTTGCCAACTTTAGCAAATCTTGACAGTGTCGAAAAAAGGTTAGGCCAGTATTCCCTCGCAATAAATAGCAAGGCTGAGGGGAATGGATTTGCATCAGCAAGTTACGTCATTCCGAAAGCGTTTAAAGGAAGAGAGATTGAACTGAGAGGTTACTTGAAAACGCAGGATGTAACCAATGGCTTCGCTGGATTGTGGTTGCGCATAGATGGATACGAAGGAGAGGGTTCGCTGGCTTTTGATAATATGGAAGCTCAGGCGTTGAAAGGTACTACCGAATGGAAAGAGTATCATATAAAATTGCCTTATGACGATGAACATGCAGCGCAAATTGTGCTGGGCGGTTTAATAGTTGGTAAAGGGAAAATGTGGATGGACGCGATTACTTTATATATTGATGGGAAACCAATTGAACTGGCAGTTCCCAAAACCATCAAAATATTGAAGGCTCAACAGGATACGGCTTTTTCAAAACTGTCAGGTATAGATAACATTTCACTAAACAAACAGCAGGTGGTCAACCTAAAATATCTGGGTGAAGTTTGGGGTGTAGTCAAATACCATCATCCACTGGTTGCCAAAGGCGAATTTAATATGGATGCCGAATTATTCAGGGTTTTGCCGGAGGTATTAAAAGCAAACAACAATACGGAATTAAGTGCCGCAATAGAAAAATGGGTTGACAAATTTGGCGAGCCTGACACAACTAAAAAAAGAACAGTTTTTAGCAATAAAGACGTAGTTCAAAAACCTGCCTATGGCAGCACATTCAATAGCTCGGTATTCAGCTTGTCACTTACCGCAAAATTGAAAAATATTGTTAGCAGTCCTCATATAGGCGCAAACTACTATATCGAACTGACCCCGGGAGTTGGAAACCCTATTTTTAAGCACGAGCTGCCATATTCAGGATTAAGGTACGCAGATGCTGGCATGCGGCTACTTTCCTTATATAGGTATTGGAATATGATTGAATATTTTTTTCCCTACAAACATTTGATTGGAGAAGATTGGGAAAAAATGCTCACAGCGTTTATTCCTGAGTTCATTCAGGCAAAAGATAATCAGGAATATCTGCTGGCTTCCCTTAAGCTAATTAGCAGCATTCACGATACGCATGCCAACATTTGGTCGAACCACGCGGGTCTGGAAGATTATAGAGGGAAGTTTGCCCTGCCCATACAAGCAAAGTTCATTGAAAATAAGCTGGTAGTTACAGGTTATTATGCTGATACATTGGGATTGAAAGAAATATTTAAAGTAGGGGACATCATTACGCATATAGGTGGTACAAGGGTTGACAAACTGGTGCAAAAGTATTTGCCCCTGACGGCAGCATCCAACTATCCTACCCAGTTAAGGGATATGCCGCGCAACTACTTCCTGCGCAGCAATAAAGAAGTTCTTCTCGTTGAGATTATGCATGAAGGTAAAAATAAAACTGTAAATGCTCCAATGCTGATCAATAGCAAGTTGAACCGTCAGATAGACTATGATCCTGATCCTAAAGCTCCCGCATTTAAGGTGTTGGATGGCGGCATCGGATATTTATTCCCGGGAAGGTACAAAAACAAAGACCTGCCGCAAATCAAAAAAGCATTTGAAAGAACGAAGGGCATTATCATTGACATGCGCTGTTATCCTTCAGATTTTATGCCATTTACCTTTGTTCCCTATGTTAAAACCGGTAATGCACCTTTTGTAAAATTTGCTTTTGGAAATATTGCCCAGCCCGGCTTATTTACAGTTAGCAAGCCCCTGACCAATGCTGGTACAGGAGAATATAAGGGCAAAGTGGTGGTGATAGTAAATGAACAAACCCAAAGTCAGGCAGAATATACAACTATGGCATTTCAAAGCTCGGCAAACGTTAAGGTTTTAGGCAGCACTACTGCGGGAGCTGACGGTAATGTGTCAGGCATTGTACTTCCCGGGGGCATCAATACCATGATATCAGGACTAGGTATTTTATATCCGGACAATACGCAGACTCAACGCAAAGGGGTTAAGATCGATTATGAAATGAGTCCTACCGTAGCGGGCATATTAGCGGGAAGAGATGAGTTGTTGGAGAAAGCTATTCAAATCGTTCTTGGTAAATAAAGTGAGGTCATTTATAAAGTTATTCTCCAAGCATCACCTTTCATACGCTTTGATGCTAAAACGCACGAAATTTTTAATGGCAGGGCACTGGCAATTTAAAACATTGGGTTATATTGCTGCAGATACAAATTTTACGGTAAGTTCTCAAGGGCTCAAAACTAGTTATACCATTATAAAAACCAAATAATAACCGCTGAACAATGAATATAAACAGGATACTTTTAGCAGCTTTTTTTATCATCTCCTTTTCTGACCAGTCATTGGCCGATGTGATCTTGAAAAAGGGAGCTGACCTAACCCTATCGATGCCAAAAAATGAGGCAGCGGTGGTAGTGACAGCTGCAGAACTATTTGGGCGGGATTATAAAGCGGTGTTTGATGGACGGTTAATCAATACCAGCAACGGGCAGATCATCATCGGCACGCTGGGAAACAATTCAGATGCTGAAAAACAGGTGGGACAAAAGTTAATTGAGGATTTGAAACTGCGACCTGAGGGCTATGTGCTGCTGGTTAAAAACGATCATATTGTGATTTTGGGCAGCGATAAACGTGGTACCGCGTATGGAATACTTGAGCTCTCAAGACGTATTGGTGTGTCGCCCTGGGAATGGTGGGCCGACTCCAATATTAAGAAACAAGATACCTATATATTTAAAAATGGCTTAAACCTGTTTGAATATCCTTCTGTGAAACTGAGGGGGATATTCATCAACGATGAAGACTGGGGAATGAATCCCTGGAGTTATCTTACTCATGAACCCTCAAAAGTAAAGGGACAAATAGGTCCCAAAACCCACGCACGAATTTTCGAACTGCTGCTCCGCTTACGTGCAAATACGTTTTGGCCAGCCATGCATGACGTATCTGTCGCATTTTATCTTACTCCAGGTAATAAAGAAATGGCAGATAAATATGGAATCATTTTGGGAGCTTCACATTGCGAGCCCATGATGAGAAATGCAAATGCGGAATGGAAAATAGATGGCAAAGGAGAATACGATTACGTCCATAACAGAGAAAACGTATTGAAATTTTGGGAAGAAAGAGTTAAACAACTAAAACAGTCTGACAATTTATACACCCTAGGAATTCGTGGTGTACACGACGGTAAAATGCAGGGGGCCAATACGGTTCAGGAACAAAAGGAAGCAATTAAAGGCGTCCTTAAGGATCAGCGGGAAATGATTAAGAATATCCTTAATGATGACGTTGAAAAGGTTCCACAGGTGTTTATCCCTTATAAGGAAGTACTGGATGTTTACAACACGGGCCTTGTAGTTCCTGATGACGTAACCCTAATGTGGTGTGATGACAATTATGGATACATCCGTCATTTTCCAGATAGTGTAGAACGGGCGCGGAAGGGAGGTAATGGTGTTTATTATCATATTTCATATTGGGGCAGGCCACACGATTACCTTTGGCTGTCCACAAACCATCCTGCACAAGTGTACACGCAAATGAAGCTGGCATATGATAAGGGAGCAAAGGACATTTGGATTTTAAATGTTGGCGATATAAAACCAGGAGAATATCTAACTGAACTCTTTTTGGATATGGCATGGAATATCGGCTCGGTAACCGATAACAAAGATGGTCTTGATGGACATCTGCAATCGTGGCTTGCCCGCGAATTTGGAGAGAAAAATAGTGCGGAACTTCTTACTGTTATGAACGAATACTATCGCCTGGCATATATCCGCAAACCTGAGTTTATGGGTAACACACGTACCGAAGAAAAAGACCCCAAATACAAGGAGATTGCCGATTTGCCATGGAGCGAAAAAGAAATCAGGGAAAGGATTGCCGCTTATGAAAAAATTGAGAAAAAAGTCGTTTCCCTTTCTAAGGGAATATCGACAGAAAAAAAGGACGCCTGGTTCCAGCTGGTTGAATATCCGGTACGGGGTGCGGCAGAAATGAATAAAAAGATTCTTTATGGTCAGCTGGCAAGACATGGACAAGCAGGATGGGAACAAAGTGATGCGGCTTTTAACTCAATTGAACTGCTCACCACAAAATACAATTCTTTGGCCGGCGGTAAATGGAAGAATATGATGGATGCCCAGCCACGTAAACAAGCGGTGTTCCAGAAAGTTCCGCGGACGAAATTTGATAATCCGTTACTCACCCTGCCTGAGCCCATTGCTATAATTAATGGTAACCAATACCTGAAGTTTTCAGGCCAAAAGCCTGTCGCTCATGGACTGGGCTATCAACGGGGCGCTGTCAGTTTACTTAAAAATAGTACTGTTGAATATCAGTTGAGGAATTCTGCAGCAGATTCTCTTAAGCTTGAAGTGGCGCTAGCCCCTAACCATCCGGTTGACGGTAAGCTGATAAGATTTGAAATTTTATTGAATGGGAAATCTGTAAAGGTGATCGACTATCATACGGTAGACAGGGATGAAGAGTGGAAAATTAATGTGCTAACTAACCACGCTGTACGTACCATTCATGTAAAACTGCCAAAGGTTAGCACCGCGCAGACCAAAAATACGGTCACAATAAAAGCAGTAGATGAAGGCGTTATTCTTGATCAGATTAAGGTTTGGGAGAATTAGCCGCGGAATAGCAGTATTAAATTTGATATCTACAATGTGACAGATCAAACACGGTTAATCACCCCAATAGATTTATAGCGCAGACAGATAAAAAAATGAAAAATCGATTTTTAAACTTAATTCTAATCTTTACTTTTCCGCTGAACCTTCTGGCACAAGGCAATCCTGGTGCCGTGATCGCGGGGGATTTTGCAGATCCTTCCGTTATCAAAGTGGATGATACCTATTACGCAGTGGGAACTTCTTCAGAGTGGGCGCCTCACTTCCCCATATACAAGTCCACTGATATGAAAAGCTGGCAGCAGGCAGGGTATGTTTTTGATAAAGCTCCTGAATGGACGTCAGGATCTTTCTGGGCACCCGAGTACTTCAAGATAAGGGATACATATTATATTTATTATACCGCACGGCGAAAATCTGACAATACTTCATACATAGGTGTTGCTACTTCCAAATTCCCCGATAGGGGTTTTGTAGATCATGGGACAATCATCACCTATGGTAAAGAGGCGATTGATGCTTTTGTCTTTGACGATGGCGGCCAATTGTATATCAGCTTTAAAGCTTATGGATTGGATGACCGGCCAATAGAATTGCTGTCAAGCAAGCTTTCGCCGGATGGGCTGCACCTTGAGGTCGAAACTTTCTCGCTGCTTAAAGATGATGCCCGAATAGGGATGGAGGGTCAAAGTATCCTGAAAAGGGACAACTATTACTACCTTTTTTACTCAGCAGGTAATTGCTGCGGAATAGACTGCAGTTATAATGTAAGGGTTGCCCGTGCAAAGAAAATAAGCGGCCCATATGAGCTGTATTCCGGGAACCCGATATTATCTGAAAATGCTCAATGGAAATGTATGGGACACGGCACTTTTGTTAAGGGAGAGGGGGGACGTGATTTTTACCTTCATCATGCGTATAACAAGCAAAGTACTGTACTAACAGGAAGGCAGGCGCTGATATCTGAATTGGTTTGGTCTGAGCCTAATGGCTGGCCCGCATTCAAAGTACAGGAAATAGCAGGGGGCAAAGTGCCTGACATTTATGACCAGTTCAACACTGAGGAAATCAGTAAATATTGGCAATGGGATTTTCGCAACTCAACGCCGGTTGTTAAACAGCAAAATGGCGAGCTGTTACTCTCAGGAAGTACCAAGCCTGGCAACGAGGCGGGTATTGTACTGACTACAAAACCGGTTTCAAATAATTTTGTCACTGAAACAACTGTACTTAATTATAACGGGGCATTGAAAGGACTGGCTTTTTATGGTGATGCGAATGCGGCTTTGGGAATAGGCGTACAGGATGACCAGGTGATTCTATGGCAGGTGCAGGGAAAAGGCTTTTCTACCCTGGCAAAAGTGAAGACATTAAAAACACAGCCCGTTCAATTAAGGTTGGAACTTGATGCTACTAGTTCCTGTAGATTTTATTACAGACAAGGTAAAAATACCTGGAAGCAACTAGCGGCAGGCTCAGGTACTGGAGCGGATAAATTAATGCAGTGGGACAGAGCGCCAAGGGTGGGATTACATTTTAAAGGGAACAAGTCATTGAATGCCCGGTTCGCTGGTTTTAGCTTGGTCAATTAATTTTATATTTGGTCGTGAAACTTTGGTTTCTCCATTTCTCGCTGTTGTTGCCGCGGCGCCGATCATTGCCGAAGAATATTTTTACAGTGGGATTTTCGGTGAGCGGGCATGCATTTATTAAGCAGTTCAAATAGCTATTTATATGAGGTTTAAAATTGTAGTTATATTATTGTTTTCTTCAATTCATCTGTATTCCCAGACTCCCTGTCGAACTGACATAATGGATAAGGGAGAGGTTATTACAACTGACAGAACGGAGAAGTTTGTAAAATATGACTTCTCGCAACTATGGCTTCAGACGGAGAACGATTTCATTTACGGAATAATTGGAGATGAACACCAAAGAATTTTAATTAAAATTCTGACAGTAGTAAAAAATCCTACGAATCCTAATGAGTATTTCGTAAAAGGTAAATCAAGTGTTAAAGCAAATGTTTGCCAATTCGGCGGAAAGATAACTATTTCAAAAATCAGCGAGTCTAAACGAACGAATTTTGGAGTCGATAATGAATTTAAAAACCGGTCACAAACACAGGGAGTATTGATTGCCACCTACGAATTTTTTGAGGATAAAAGCCAAAATCACTCAGGTATATTCCAAGGGGTAGTCAGTACAAAGTGGTATTTGAACAACCAAAACAAAATGGTATATGATGATACAAATATTAAGGCAGACGGCTATTTTAACAATGCTTTTGTGGGAAGCTGGAAATTATATTTGTCGAACGTTGTGAAAAAATGTAACTGGGAAGATTACCGCGTGCCCGAATGTAATTGTGACTTCGATATTGGTTCTGGAGAGTTCAATGTGTCGGAAAAATATTGGAAATACGGCTGGATAGATATCTCGCTAAAGAACAAGGTGAAAAGCAAAAATATTATTGAAAACAAAAATACTAAAATTAGTAAGTCATGGTGGATGTAATGTCATCGTTGAATGAAGCACAACTTTCCTGTCAGTATGTAACTCATTGTAGCGCTGGGATTTCTTATAACAATTGCAGTTGAAGTCTACAATATATTAAATCACTGGTTAACTCTTATCCTCGCTTAAATATAATAATAGGCTTTATATACTCACCGGATCAGTAAAGTTTCCTGGGGTATTTCGTGAACACTACAGTTTTTTTAAGCAAAAAAGCATGCAATCTTAAGATTTGCTCGGTTTTCGTTGTCTCTTTTATTAAACTAGCAGAGAGTGGGCGATCGGAACAAACCAATTTTAGATATACTCTAGGCTATATATTTGCTCCTTTTTATTTGAAGGGCACCTGTTTGGGGCACCATCAAAACAACATTAGACGCATTTCCTTAGTTTATTCTAGTTTACGAATATGGTGGCACTTGTGAAAATAATTTTAATTGGGAATAGTGATCCTAAATGCTTGTGTGACCAAAACAAATCAAATAAGATTTTTCATTTAGATTTTCAGTAAATTTACTTTTATGAACATACAGGCAGAGAAACTTAATGTGTTACAGCAAATAATCAATTCTGATGATGTGAATCTTATCAAGGATATCAAATCCCTAATTAATAACAGGGAGATGGACTGGTTTGATGGCTTAAGTGAAAGTCAGCAGAATGATGTGACAGAAGGATTAAATCAACTTGACAGCGGAATTTCTTTTAGTCACGAAGAGGCAAAAAAAAGGTTTGGTTATAAATAATGACAATCGTCTGGTCTCAAAAAGCTGGTGAAACTTTTCAGCGGAACATTGATTATCTTAAAAAGAATTGGACTCAGACTGAGGTTGACAAATTCATTGGCAGAGTGTTCCAATATCTCGATACTCTGGGTGCTGAGCCTTTTATAGCTCGTAGAACTTATAAAACTAAAAACACCTACATTGGTGTGATTATCCCGCATATTTCCGTAGTTTACAGAGTAAAGCCTAAAAAAGGTGTGCTGGTTGGTATTTCGGAGTGATGATACCAATGATTTCGGTCAAACCGTGCCACTTAAAAGATCATACAATTATATAAAAAAGCTGGTTTTATTCCTTTTTCAATATTCCTTTTCTTTGTGACTGACCTTTCAAGTCAATCCGGTGTGAGGAGTTTACAATCCTATCTAAGATAGCATCAGCGATAGTTCCTTCACCACCAATAATCTCATACCATGCCGATACCGGTATTTGAGATGATATTATCGTTGATCTTTTACCATGCCTATCGTTATAATATCCATGAGTGTTTCCCGGTCTTGATTATCAAAAGCCTGCAGGCCAAAGTCATCGAGTATCAATAATTCAGCTTTAGTAAGTTTTTCCAGGTCCTTGAGATAAGTTCCGTCAACCTTGCTCAATTTCATCCGTTTGATTAGTCTTGCAGTTACCGTGTAAAGTGTTTTTACTCTTGTTATGCATGCCTGATGCCCAAGAGCCTGTGACAAATAGCTTTTTCCCGTACCGGAAGCACCGCATATAATGATATTTTCTTTTCGCAGGATGAAGTCTAGTGTACCCAAACGTGAGAGCATGTTCTTGTCCAGATTTCTTTCACTGGCCTAGGTTATATCGGAAAGGCTGGCGTTTTGCCTGAAGTTGGCCAGCTTTAGTAACCTGTCAATTTTGTTGTTTTCCCGGTCTTCCCACTGATGATCCGTAAGCAGGCTAGGTATTCATCGCATGTGATACCTTCAAACCTATTTTCTTTAACATACAGCTGGTGTAATTGTACCATGGCTCCCAGACGCATGTTCCGTAGTTTTTCAACTGTCTGATTGTTCATTTTTTGATTTTTGATGGTTATTATTCGTAAGCGGAAGCACCGCGTATATTACTATGAAAGGGTATATGCGGTTTTATGGTTTCTACTTTGTCATCAGACAGCGGTAGTCTGTCCATACTATTTTTTAGGATATTTTTGATGAGTAAGTAAGAGCAGCAGGGAAGTATGGCTACAAATACTTCAACAGGAATAATTTCTCCGGTCCGCTTATCAACTATTCCTAGCTTTTTACCAGCAAAGTCTATGAACATTTCCTCGCCAGCAATATGTTGGAGCTTCATCGAGCCTTTTTCCTTCGGATACTTCCGCCGATAATGTTTCAGGAACTGTGTGTAACTATGAGGTTCTGCTGCTATTTCAACATACTGCTGATAATGAAATAGAAAAGTAAACCCAGGATGATTCTGGGCTTTGTTGACCCCCTCAAAATAAAGCATGAGCTCATTGTGACGTACAAGATCAAGTGCGGTATGGGAAGAGAATAATTCGGATAGCGCAGGAGTATCCAGACTTAAAAGCTCCTGTGATGAATAGCCGCTACCAGCAAATAGTTGCATATAGGTATTGACTGTATTGCGGAAAATACCCAGAACAGAACCTATTTTACGGTTACTGTAACCTTCCAGCTGTAATGTAAGTATTTGTTTTAGGTCCACCGGATCAAGTTTGTTGGCCATGTCGCTGTAATTAAAGCGATAAGGTAATTCTTTCTTGATCTTTTAAAGTGGCACAATTCGAACCGTAAAAACGGATAAATAAAGATAAACTAAACCACTAAAGTGGCATCATTTGAACCGTAATCGCTGGCACTATCAGGCCGAAATGACTGGCACAATTCAAACCGTAATATCCACCCATGAGAGAGGATTGTAATTATGCCATGGTTGTAATTTCCATTTGCAAAATCCTGTATCTCATGTTCAATTCGGGTGTTGCTATCAGTAACAAGCAGTAAGCAATAATTGCACTGATAGCTTGCGGCTTTTTCTTTAAAACAGCCCTCATCATCTTGGCTGTAAGCGTGTTAAAAAAGCTAAAGATTTGAAGAGGCTTGAATTTTTGAACAAGCTTATGGATGAACTCTCTAAAGTAAATCGCACGATCTTCTATTGGTGATAAGGTTTGTAGTTCCATATTGATCTCATTTAATTGGTGACAGTTTAAATGAGTCTCAAAGTAGCAGAAACAATAAATGTGGGATCTGCCAACCATGGTTACACAAAAGTTTCTCAGGCCTTAGGTCAACATGGATTTACAGCAGATCCTACATCTATCATGATGCGCAAATATAGCACCTCTAAACATAGATATGGCATTACTCTGCTGTCCTGCGTTGACGGCCTCAGATTGTGTAACCGCAAGACTCTTAAATAATGTTTTATTAGTGTTTTATTTCATATGTCTAATATCAGAATAAAATAATAAACCCAGCTATGTCAGGGTGAATTTATTTTCAATAATGTCTTACTTAGCTAGTAAATGAGTAAAATTTCCAAAATAGAACAATTTGTGATTGATAAAGTGAGAGAGCTAAGAATTAAGGCAGGCACAAGTCAAGTTAACCTCTCGATAGAAATCGGGTTAAGTTCAAAATTTGTGGGTAACGTTGAAAGCAGTAAAACGCCTGATAAATATAATCTAAACCACTTAAACAAGATCGCTGGTATTCTTAACTGTTCTATTAAAGATTTCTTTCCGGATCAGCCCTTCACCTAACCATTTACATAATAAATCTATTATGGTTGACATAGAAAGAAGAAGAAAACTCGCTCTTCATTTACGACATCTCTCTGTTGGGCTTATTTCAAATGATGGCTTTGAAGAAAGTCTTATGGATGATGTAACGAATGGTTGGCTACCGGAGCAATACTATAAATCGGAAGAGGCCAAGTTTGATGACAAAATAATTCAACCAATGCTTGAACTCTGCTGGGGGCTATATGATGATACCAGAAACCATAAATTAAGAGGTTCGGACAAATTACCAGAACAGAGCCTGAAAATAATCGCTCGTTGCATACTGTTCCTACATGCTGATAAAGAATACGAATGGCCATATTTTGACACTAACAGTCCCTTAGTTAAATTTTCATTAGGAGAGGTTATCTTGACTATTCTTTCTCTTGGTCAGTACTATCGAGACATAAGGAAACAACAAGAAAAAGCATTCGAGGAATTTCAAAAACTCGGTGACTTCGAAATTTGGCCATTTATCAACCAGAACGACTATGATGAACAATTGAAACATCAGCCATTCTTAAAATAGAAACTTCCAAGCTATACAGGTAAATAAGAAAGTGGGAATGATCAATCCGACTATTTCCGCTTAAGATGTTTCTAATGACCTTGTTTACTGAGCGGTTTGTAAAATTATATTAATTTCGGCTAGATTGTCTACCTTCAATTTTGCTTCCATCAGAAAATTTCTCTTCGCAATGGCCATTGACAAAGTGCATATCCAGATTTTCAACTAGTTCATCAAAAACAATTTCTTTACCATATTCAATGATATGAATGCCATTAGACTTACATAAATAAAAAGCAATCGTTTCATTGGCATCAGAGAAATAAATATACTCTGGACCTTTTGCATCGCAGCGTTCTATCCAAAATGCAATTTCAATAAGGCTAGGTAGATCAGTCAGACTTATCTTAAAAGCTGCCAGTATAACAACAAAATAAAAATATATCCCTTACTTGCGCTAATCTTTCGGAAGCCAGTTGCTTATTAGCTATCTGCTTTATTTCTTCCTCATTAAGGTAAACCCGATCAACTTTTTTAATCTTGTTTTTATAGTTGTGAAATGGGTCGGTAGCCAGCAAGCCATTGGTAAGGCAAATACGAATAATCTTGCCGAAGTTCTTCAAATATTTCACCGCAGAATTATTGGCACATTTTCGTACAGATCGTAAGTAAAAATCATATTCAGTTATAAAAGCATGATCTACTTTTCTAATGTCTATATCATTGATGTTGTATTTCCATTGTAAAAGCTCTACAGTATGCTTTAAAGAAGTTCTGTAACGCTCCGTAGTGCCTTTAGAAAACTCAGAGCCTACCAATGTTTCCATTTTGTGGTTATGCTCTTTAAATACGTCTAGTAAGGTACATTGCTTTTCTATCTTTCCCTGAAACTGATCTCGTAAGCGCTCGGCAGGGATGGGATCTTCTTTTTCTGTTAATTGCCGATGTGCCTCGAATACCTTGTTTTGCAAGTCGTCCAGATAAGCGTTAAAGGGTTTTACTTCTTCTTTTTTTGCCATTACTATGACCTGATATTGTATTCCATTGTGAAGGTTTACAACTACGGCCAGTGGTAACTTCTGAACGGTTACCATTCACAGTAATGCGAAGATAAATAGGGCCAACGCCATTTTTATAATTTATGGGCTTCTTCATGTAGAAGAGCAAGCTGAAATTGGTTTTCATAATGTTAAATATTAATGGTGAACAAATTTAGCTTTGCAGTGATTAGAGAAATCAAGATGTTATAGTTTTATAACCTGTTTAATGTCAGGTTTTTACTTGCTATTTGGTGAGTCTTGTATGTTTTTTAATTTACTCACCGAATCGCTCACCCAGAGGATGAGAAACGATCCGAATTTTGAAAACCGCTATAACGCAAAAAGCCTGCTATCGTAAGATTTGCAGGCTTTTTGTTGGTTTTGATACCATGTTAGCGGAGAGTGGGGGATTCGAACCCGCGGACCCTTTGACAAGTCAACAGTTTTCAAGACTGCCGCAATCGACCACTCTGCCAACTCTCCGCGACAAAAGTACAAATAAATTCCTCCCGGGCAAACATTCCCGCGAAATGCCTATTAAATGCCTCATAATGAATCAAATTATTTTTTACACCGGCGTGAAAATTGGTAAAAACGCACCCCATATGCTTAATTAATGGGTTTATTGCAGTGCGATGTTTAAGCATCTGTAACAAATACTAGTAAAATACTGTCTAAAAACGGTGCAAGAACGTATTTTTAAGGATATGTTTGAATTTTGCAATCAATGGTTTGATTTGTGCAATATGATTCACATCACTGCTACTTACCTTTATTCCTGAAAACTGATTATTTAACATTATGGAGAAGCCAGAAACCCTTGAACATTTTTACCAACAGAAATTTAACAGCGTTCCGGAAACTTTACAGCAGGGGGTAGGGCACTTCAATGTGTTCAGGCTTGAAGATTGTATTGGCCCAAATGCCAAGCCTGTTTCTTATACCAGAAGGGATTTTTACAAGGTAAGTTTGGTTCGCGGCAAGTTCCTTTATCACTATGCAGATAAAAGCCTGGTTGTAGACGGCACAACATTGATCTTTTTCAGTGCAGATATTCCTTATACCGTTGAAAATCTATCAGATAACAATACCGGGTTCTTTTGCATATTTTCCTCTTCGTTTTTTATAGAAAAAATCCGCGGCAGCTTGAAGGACCTGCCAATGTTTAGCCTTGGCGGAAAACCTGCCTATCAGCTTGACGATAAACAAGATCAGTTTGTATCGTCTATTTTTCTTAAAATGCTGGAAGAGATCGACTCAGACTATGTATTTAAGTACGATCTACTCAGGAACTATGTTACTGAACTCACCCATTACGCACTGAAAACACAACCTTCCGAAAGTCTTTATAAGCACCCTGATGCCAAATCGCGTATTACCTCTGTTTTTACCGAGCTGCTGGAGCGTCAGTTTCCTATTGAAACTACATCCCAGCGCTTTGCTTTGCGCTCGGCAAAAGACTTTGCAGAAAAGCTTGCTGTACATGTAAACCACTTAAACAGGTCGGTAAAGGAAACTACAGGAAAAACAACCACCAATATTATCACAGAACGATTGCTGGCAGAGGCCAAGTCTTTGCTGAAACATACTGACTGGAACGTATCCGAAATCGGCTATTGCCTGGGTTTTGAAGAAGCCGCACATTTCAATAACTTTTTCAAAAAACAAACAGCTTACACACCGGGGTATTTTAGAAATGTTTGAATTTAGCAATCATGTGATTGATCCTTGTAATTTTCAGGGCACAGCGCCTCAGTACATTTGTAATATTAAAACTTACAGATATGAAAACAGAATCAAAAGTATGGTACGTGACAGGAGCCTCAAAAGGACTGGGGTTAAGTTTAGTAAAACAATTACTTGCCGGAGGATACAAGGTAGCAGCCACCTCCAGGAACATCGAAGATCTTGAAAATGCAGTGGGTAAGGGGAACCCTGATTTTCTCCCCTTATCTGTAGATCTCGGCAGAGAACAGAGTGTGATCGATTCGATCAAAAGCACGGTTGACAACTTCGGTCAGATAGATGTAGTAGTCAACAATGCAGGTTACGGATTGCTGGGCAGCCTGGAAGAACTCAGCGACAAAGAAGCAAGGGCAAACTTTGAAGTCAATGTTTTTGGTATGCTCAACGTGACCAGGAACGCGATGCCCTATCTCAGAAAACAAAAATCGGGACACATCTTTAATATATCATCTATAGGCGGCTTTAGTGGTGGATACCCAGGCTTCAGTATCTATTGCGCAACTAAGTTTGCAGTAGCAGGTTTAACGGAGTCCCTGGCGGCTGAAATCAAACCCTTCGGTATTCATGCCACTGTAGTGCTGCCAGGTTATTTCAGGACCAATTTCCTTACGCCAGGTTCACTTAGCGTGCCTGAACATCCAATTGACGAATATGCAATTGTACGTGAGTCACAAGATGCCCATCAGCACAACATCAACGGAAACCAGGAGGGCGATCCAGAAAAAGCCTCCGCAGCATTAATTACAATAGCTGAAACTGAAAATCCTCCGGTATATTTATTTCTAGGTGCCGATGCTTATGAGACAGCTGAAGCAAAGATCAATGCAGTACAAAAAGAAATGGACCAATGGGAAAGCCTGGCTACTTCAACCGCTTACAGCGAGTAAGTGCCGTGGTTGGCCGACAGCAAGCCTGAACAATATTCTAACTATGTTCAGGCTTTTTTGTATCCTAAATAGGACGGTCGATTGTAACATTCTAAAAAATTTCAAAATTATTTTCACTTTTATTTGTATCGAGTCTTAATAATGTCAATATTTGCATATAACTAATTGTGAATGCCAAACGTACTAACCGCACCATCAATAGAATTTGTTGAAGTATTTCAAACTAACAGGGGGTCTGTTTTCCAATCAGACAAGGAAAACTGCTGGTATATCGACTTCGCCGGTAAATTAGCCCGTTTTGAATACAGGAATTTGATGAAACTCCGTAAAGCTATCTATGGAATTGACATAGAGGCGCTGTTATTGAGCTCTGAGTTATCACCCGACCTGGAAATTGTTTTTATCTGTGCCTGTGATCATTGCTATGTGCTCACATTGCTTGAAATTATTGACTTTAAAAAACTATTGGAAGGTACATTTGTAATGCTGGAACTCAACCGCATTATTCATGATAGGGTATACCGCTTAAGCTGCTAATCTTACTTAGACTTAGAATCTTTCCATATTTCTTATTAATTCTGTTAAACGTATTTATTGCATTACTTTTGCAGTAGATCAAACGGTAATAACATAATTACAAATATATGAAAGACATCACACGCGTTCAGTGCCTGCTCTCTACTGAGATTGAAGCACTGTTAAATCAACAAATAAAAAAAGAAGCTCAATCTGCTGCAGCATATCTGGCGATGGCTTCTTGGTGCGATAGCAATGGATTTGATTTTTCATCTGAATATTTCTTCAAACAATCTGAAGAAGAAAGACAACACCAACTTAAGATCTTTAAATACGTTCTGGATATGGGCGGTTCTGCCATCTCTCCGGAAGTAACAAATATTCAAACTGAATTTAACTCTTTTAAAGAAGTTTTCGAAGAAGCTTTGGACGCTGAAATCAGTGTTACACAGTCGCTCAAAAATATCGCTGCCAACTGTTACAAAGAGCAGGATTATGTAACCATCGAATTCTTAAACTGGTTCTTTAAAGAACAACGCGAAGAAGAATACAAAGCAAGACGTGCCCTGGAATTGTTCAATGTTATTGGCGAAGAAGGTACTGGAAGATGGGAAATTGACAAACATGTTAATGACATTAAATACGATAGCGAAGGATAGTCCTTCTCCTTTATGCTAAACCGCCCAGCTAAAACTGGGCGGTTTTTTTATGCCCGAAATCGGCGCTTACACCATGTTATGGCAGGTTATACAAGCAAAACAAAGGTAAAATTGCATAATTTTGTTTGTAATTTTTATATTTCAATAGGTCAATATGCGAGGTTTTTCAAACTAAATTTTTAATTTCAGTGTTATCATATGATTAACTAATCTTAAATCATTTTAAAGAATAACTAGCAATGGGAATATTTGATATATTTAAGCAGAAGAACGAAACATCCGATACGTCAGAACAAACGAGAACAGAAGTAATGGTTAACACTGAGCATCTCAGCACCGAAGAACTTCTGGAAAAGACTGTAAAGGATTCTTCTTACAAGTCTTCGCTATATAACCGGATACTTACAGAAGAGCTTATTGTGATTTCAGCGAACGTAGCGATTTCAGATACCTATCAATACCTGGAAGCAGGAACCAGCGTTGAGCTGTATTCACTTCCGGGCGGCAATATCCCCTTATTTACTTCTATAGACAGGATATTTGATAATGGGATTGTAAAGGAGGATGTGGAATTCCTCAAAATGAGTGGTGCTGATCTCTTCAGCCTCGCCACAGGAGAGACCTTTGTGGTCAATCCATATTCTGAATACAAAAAGAAAATCACTCCATCTGAGGTCAACGACCTGCTTGACGGATATTACTAAAAACAAATACGCTAAAAAGAAAGCTCAGGACCAAATGATCCTGAGCTTTTTTTTATATAACGAATTCACGTGCGTTAATACTATTCAGGTGATTTCTCTTGTGCTGCTTCTTCGGCTTTTTCTTTCTCTTTGGCTGCAGCTTTCTCTTTCTTCCTGAAAAAGCCTCTTAACAGAAAGTTGTGTTGTAAGGCTTCCATGTTCTCATCAAGTTTTTTCGTGCTGGATTCCAGGTTGCTTACGGTTGTCTTTAACCTGGCACCAGTCTCTTCGTCATTCAATAATACGCCAACTGCATTTTTATCTGAATTCAGTTTGCTACTGGTATTTTTTAGGTTGGTGGTCATTTCTGACGCTGAAGCGGCCGTAACCTGTAAGCTTTTCACAGCCGATTTAAGGTTACTGAATACGACGGTATCACTCAGTAATTCGGTAGCAAGTGTTCCTTTATTGTTCAGTTTTGATGTATACTGCGAAATAGCATTGGTAACCCTTGCAGTAGTGGCTGAAGCATTTTCGAGGTTCACAGTCATTTGACGCAGGCGGTCGGCCATTACCGAATCGGTCAGCAGGGCACCTAAAGCACCTTTACCTTTAACCATCTCAGTACTTACCACTTTGAAGTCTGTAGTGATGGCAAGAATATTTTTATTGTTCTCCTGCAGGGTTTTCATAATGTCTTCCGGACCAAGGGCAGCCGCCACATCTAGTCTGTCGCCATCTTCTACTACAGGTGTTTGAGCGGTACCGCCTAGTATTTCAATCATTTTATTTCCAATGAAACCTTCTGAACTAAGTTTGGCCATTGAATTTTTGTGGATGTATTGCTGGGCTTTTTCTTCAATGTGCAGGGTAACCTCTACCTGCGCATTGCCATAAAAAGCAACTTTGCTCACGGTACCGATTTTTACGCCTGAAAAGAATACGTTGTTTCCTGCTGTAATACCATTTACATTATTAAAGATGGCTTTAAGGGTAATGCTGCTGACAAAGCGTTTTTGTTTTCCTCCGAGTGTGAGGACACCTGCAATAAAGATAATGACTCCAATCACGATAAAAATACCTACGATGATTGACCTTTTGTTTTCTGAAGCGCTCATTTATTCTGTAAAATTATAATTGTAAAAAGATTGAACACGGGCATCATCACTCGCAAACACCTCGTCGAAAGTCCCCTGTATCGCAAATTGTCCATCCAGTAGCATAGCAATTCTGTCGCCAGTTTCCTTAGCACAGGTTAAATCGTGCGTAATAATAATAGCTGTTGTTTTATATTTCTCCTGAACTTCGTTGATCAGGTTGTTGATTTCAATACAGGTAATAGGATCTAAACCTGCAGTTGGCTCATCATAAAGCATAATTTCCGGGCGCAGGATAAGAGTTCTGGCTATACCAATCCGCTTGCGTTGCCCGCCGGAAAGTTCTGATGGCATCTGCTCAATGGTTTGCAAAAGGCCTACAGCATCCAGCACACTTTCAACTTCTTCGTTGATCTGGCTCCGCTTAAGATTCCGTGAATTCCGTACCAGCGGAAATTCAAGGTTCTGACGTACGGTCATACTATCATATAGCGCACTGTTTTGGAAGGAGAAACCTACTTTAAGTCGCAGCGCCATTAACTCGCGCGACTTCAGTTCTGACACTTCCTCGCCCAGTACATTTACCATTCCCTGGTCGGGCAGGAGTAAACCTGAAATAATTTTGATCAATACCGATTTACCGGTACCTGAACGGCCCAGAACCACCAGGTTTTCTCCTTTATATACATCGAGGTCTACACCCCGCAGAATATGCAAATCGCCAAATGCTTTTTGTAACCCCCTGATAGAGATGACAGGGTTATTCTTATCGATGTGTTTCTGTTCTTTTATCATGATCGCTTAACGGAACGCATTTACAATTGCAACAATAACGATTTCTTCAACAAAGATCAGAAACATGGCAGCAACTACTGCAGCGTTTGCTGCTTTTCCTACACCCTCGGTACCCTTGGTAGAGTTGTAACCGCAATAGCAGCCAACTACACCTATTGTAAAACCAAATACAGTAGATTTAAAGGAAGTACTAAAAAGATCTAGAAAGCTAAGGGAATCAAATACCTGCGAAAAAAACATCGAAAAACTGGTCTGTTCGTTAGTATGTACACTTAAAAATGCACCCATGAGGGCTACAAAGGCAGTGTACATTACCAGTAAAGGTATCATAAAGGTGGTAGCTAAAATTCGGCTGATAACCAGGTATTTAAATGGATTGGTTGCTGATACTTCCATAGCATCAATCTGCTCGGTAACTTTCATGGACCCGAGCTCGGCACCCATATTGGACCCAACTTTTCCCGCAGCAATAAGAGCTGTTACCAGTGGGGCCAGTGCCCTTACAATAGCAATTGAAATCAATGATGGCAACCAGGAAGTGGCACCAAAATTTGCCAGTGAAGGCCTCGATTGGTTGGTAAATACTACCCCGGTAATGAAACCAGTCAGGGAAATAAGGGGCAGGGATTTGTAGCCAACCTCGTAACACTGGTGAATGATTTCTTTAAATTCGTAGGGAGGGACTAAAACTTCCTTGAAAAAGCGTAGAATGAACTGGTAAATGTTGTAGACCGTAAAAAACATATCGTCCATTTTTTTGGATACGACGTATTTTGTAGGCTGGGCATTCGGATTATCGTTGTTTGGATCCATTCGTTGTAATTGATGCGGCCAAATATAATTTAAATCATCATTATATTTACGCTATATAAGAAAGCAACAAATTGTAAAAATTGTTTTTGTTTTATGCTGACCAATTGTGCATTTTGGTCAAATGTAAGACAACGTGTTTGATTAGCAAGTAGATGGTGTCAAAATGACACTATGATGATCCGTACCCTAAATAGATGTTCAATGAGTAAAATATTAAAAAAAATTCTTTTGCTCAGCCTGCTGGCGATGGCCGGCCTGCAGTCCTTTTCACAAGAGAAACCTCCTTTTTGGGACGATGTTAAAACAATTCAGGACTATGATAAAATCTATGCACCGCCAAAAGATCCCATTTTGTTTGTAGGCAGTTCCTCTATCCGTCTATGGGTCGATTTTGTGAAGACCTTTAAAAATTATACAGTATTAAATAGGGGCATTGGAGGTGCGGTAACTTCAGATATTGACAGGTACCTTGACCAAATTGTATTTCCTTATCATCCCAAACAAATTGTTTTATATGTGGGTGAAAACGATATTATAGGTGCGCCAGATGCGGAAACGGTGTTCAATTCATTTGAAAAACTGTATGCACATATCAGGACGCAGCTTCCGTCAACACCAATCGTATACCTTGCCATGAAAGGAAGCCCCTCAAGGAAACAACACCAGGATAAAGCAGTAAAAGCAAACCGGTTGATCAGGGATTTTATTAAACAACAGCAGCATATTATATTCCTGGATATTTATGCGCCGATGCTGGATAAAAAAGGCGAAATGCAGCCTCGCTTGTTTAAAAATGATATGCTGCATATGAATCTTGACGGGTATAAGATTTGGAACGGCCTGCTCATACCTCATTTGTTAAAAGATTAAGCGGGCCGCTGTATTTACTATTACAGTCTCAGCCAAAAATCAAAAGAGGCCCCGTTATAAATAATGTAACGATAAAGCACTACAAAATAGGCGGTTTTTGTAAACTGCGCTGCCATCCCATGGCTAAATGCATTATCGTAATTTGCTGATTAAATATAGCCGGATCTGATCGCGGGCCAGCATACACGCGACCCAAAATCCGGTTAAACCTGGCTTTTGTCGGTATGAACCTGCCCTTCGTCAATTAAACTTTATACTGCATTTATTTTTGACTTGCTTTGATCCTTAGCGGAAGCCGTAGGGCATGTACAATAGAACCAAGCATTCTGTTGACGTAACACTTGTATTACCTGCAGGTATATGGCATAGAAATGATAGAAGCATAAACAAGTACTTGATATCTTTGTTTAACATTTTTGTTAAATAATATTATTAAAACGCTTTAATAGATGGCAGTGAGAGATACAGGAACGGAGCAGTTGATAAAAGATACGGCTAAAAGGATTTTCTTTTTTGAAGGGAAATTCCACGCCACTACCCAGGATATTGCTGATGCTGCCGGGGTGAACCGCACGCTCGTTCATTATTATTTCCGCTCACGTGATATCCTTTTTGAAAAGGTTGTTGAGGAAGCGATAGAAGATTTACGGCACACGATGGATAATGTATTGGTGTCAAAACTTCCCTTTAAAGACAAGCTGAAAAGGTTAATTGATGTTTTTATAGACGAAACGATTGCCTTCCCATACCGCGAACTGTTTGTGATTACAGAAATTAAAAGACATGAAAAAGCAGATGCAGAGCACATACACAACGAAAATATTAAACCCTTTTTGCTGGAAATTAAAGAGGAAATGAAAAAGGGAACGGTTGGGACGATGGACCCCAAACAATTTATGATGAACTTATTTGCGCTCATGGCCTATCCGGTAGTAGCTGAATCGCTCAATAAAAGCTTCCTTAAAATCAGCGATATAGAATTTCCTAAATTAATGAAGCAACGTAAACAACTCATTTTTGACATGATCTATAAACAAGTGTAGATCGTACTAACTATACCTATTATTACTTATACCTATTACTACGCAAACACATATATGAAGACTACCCTACAATTCGGGCTCCTGTTTCTTACAGGATTAACCCTCGCATCATGCGGCAATAAACAGGATAAAGCTGCCCAGACAGGAGCAGCGCAGCCTAAGGACTACAAGGTCCTGACCCTTGACACCAGATCGGCAACGCTGAATACAGATTTCCCTGCAAGCATACAGGGACAGGAAAATATAGAGATCCGTCCGCGGATTGAGGGGTACATCGAAAAAATCTATGTGGATGAAGGTGCGGTTGTGAAAGCCGGTCAGCCTTTGTTCAAAATTAACGACCCGCAATATGAACAAGCCGTGAGAACTGCAAATGCAGGGATCAAAACTGCGCAGGCACAGGTAAGTACAGCAAAACTTGCTGTGGTAAAAGTTAAGCCTTTGGTAGAGAAGGAAATTGTAAGTGCATATGAACTGGAATCTGCACAATATTCGTACGATTCTGCAATCGCAAACCTGGCACAGGCAAGGGCTGCGCTGGTAAACGCCCGCACCAATCTTGGTTATACCACAGTAACCAGCCCTGTAAATGGGGTAGTGGGTTCTATTCCCTTCCGCCTGGGAAGTCTTGTGAATTCTGCAACTACTTCACCACTGACTACTGTATCAAGTATCGGAAATGTGTATGCTTACTTTGCCCTGAATGAAAAACTGTTACTGGCTTTTACCAGGGACAGTACTGGAACAACGTTTTCGCAGAAACTTGCAAAGTTGCCTAAAGTTTCGCTGTTGCTTTCTGACGGCTCTTTATATGCTGAGCAGGGACGCATTGAAACGGTAAACGGCCTGATCAATACGGCAACAGGATCTGCTAACATCCGGGCGCGTTTTTCGAACCCAAAAGGAATTATCAGAAGTGGTAGCAGTGCAACTGTACGTTTGCCAAATGCACTGAAAGATGTGATCCTGATCCCTCAGAGCGCCACCTTCGAATTACAGGATAAGTTGTTTGCAGTAGTACTGCAAAAAGATGGTACCACTAAAAACGTGAGTTTAAGCGTAATGCAGAATACCGCCGGAAACTTTTATGTAGTGGAATCTGGCTTAAAAGCCGGTGATCAGGTTGTGCTGGAAGGTGTTTCTACTTTGAAAGACGGAACCAAGATCAAAGCTAATGTGCAGGAACCAGAAACGGTTTACGCGAACTTAAAATAAGAAAAATGTTTAAAATATTCATACAGAGACCTGTTCTCTCCACGGTAATATCCGTGATCATTGTGATTCTGGGGGTTCTGGGGCTCACCTCGCTGCCTATTGCGCAGTATCCTGATATTGCCCCGCCAACTGTAAATGTAAGCGCCAGTTACACTGGTGCAAATGCCGATGTGGTATTAAAAAGTATTATTATCCCACTGGAAGAGCAAATCAACGGGGTAGAAAACATGACGTACATGACTTCTACTGCTACAAATGATGGTTCTGCCAGTATCAAGATCTTCTTTAAAGTTGGTACTGATCCGGATCTTGCAGCTGTAAACGTGCAAAACAGGGTGTCGCGCGCTACGAGTTTACTGCCTTCTGAAGTAACACAGGCGGGGGTAACGGTAACAAAAAGTCAGAG